>Ga0114950_10002683_pt1 | contig 13683 bp, 12 predicted proteins | sample N075metaG_FD_83503 | JGI IMG/M metagenome (GOLD analysis project Ga0114950, IMG submission 83503) | Deep subsurface microbial communities from Kermadec Trench to uncover new lineages of life (NeLLi) - N075 metaG | ecosystem: Environmental > Aquatic > Marine > Ocean trench > Sediment | place...
CGTCCGGCCGCAACGTTCGAGGCGATCCAACCTCTGTCGTTGAAGTTCCGCGTCTCGACGACCAGAGTGTCGCCGTCCCAATGACCGCGACCATCGCCCATCCACAGATCGATCTGTGACGGCGCGTGGGGGCGCCCGTCGAGCGGAATCACTCGGGCATGGCGGACCATTTCGTGCAGGATCACGACGTAGTCACGAGTCTGCAGGATCTGGTGCCCGTTGTTGTAGAGAGCAGGAAACATGGTCCCCGGCACGCCACGCGTGATGCACCGTGTGTAGACGCTCATGTGATCCCAGGAGTCGGTCCGGTGCTCGAGATTGTAGGCGCGCGTCGCCGCCGCCTCGGGCCGCAGCGGAACGCGTCCATCCGGCGGATCTACGACCAGCGAAGTCCTCTTGCTATCGACAACACCACCCCGGTCGCCGATCCAGAACTGGTTGTAACCGCCCACGCTTCCACCGGCCGGTGGCGGCGCGGTCGAGGCGGGACGATGCGCGTTGGCACGCTCGGCGCGCTCGGAAGCTCGCCTCTCGATCGCGGTCGCCTCCTCCTCGGTCAAGAACTCCCTATCGCCAAGCGACAGCGGCCGCTCGAAGGGAGTGAGGGTGTCGTTGGTCCACATCCCCTGGAGATCGGGCTGACCGTCCGCTGTGCGTGGAAGAGTCCAGGCCTCGGCCGGCGACACCGGGTCAGCGACAGATCTCGGCGACTCAGTGGCGCTGCAACCGTACGACAGAATCGTAAACCAGGAGAGGAGCGCCACTGAACGGAGCAACACTAGTGAGCGACGGACCATCAACACCTCCTGACCACGCCGAAGTGTACCCGAGGGCGAGGCGAGATCGCGGGTACAATCGGTCCCGACGCGCGAACGAGTTTCGCGAATCGCCACAAGGCCATTGCGGAGGACATCGATGAAAGGCATCTCTTCAATCCTGGTTCTGCTCACCGCAGGCATCGCCGCAGCTCAGCAGCCCGCCAGCACACCCGAGGAGGTCAGCTTCTATGGCAATCCCAACTCGCCGATCTCGAGTGGTGTGATCATCCCGCCAGGCCGAGCCTGGGTGTGGACGAGCGGCACGGTGCCAGCGGTGGCCAACCAAGACGCCGAGCGCGGGTCTCGGGAGCGATATGGAGACACCCGCACGCAGGCGACGAGCGTCCTGTCGCGCATCGCCGGACAGCTTGAGGAACAGGGCTTGACGATGCGCGACGTCGTCTACATCCGAGCCTATCTTGTCCCTGACCCCGAGAAGGACGGCAAGATCGACATGCAGGGCTGGTCCGCAGCCTTCGGAGAGGTCTTCGGTACCGACCAGAATCCGACCAAGCCGGCACGCTCGACGGTCGGAGTTTCGGCCCTCGTCGTGCCTGACTGGTTGATCGAGATCGAGGCCTTCGCCGTGTTCCCCGACTCCTGACGGGCGATGGGCAAGGACTCGAAGACCGAGGACCGCGCCCCGGACCGGAGATCCGAGGAGCCAACGCTCCTCGATTCTCCCTCGGCTGCTTCCCGGCGCGAGACCCAAGACGCTTCTTCCTCGTCGCGACAACGGCTCACCGATGCCGAGATGAAGGCGTTGATCAAGGAGATCCTGCCTACCCAAAGCGCTCGACTCGAGCACCGCGAGCATCTCGCGAGCGGAGGCATGGGTACGGTCGACGTCGTGCTCGACCTGGCGTTGCAGCGTCGGGTCGCGAGAAAGCGGATCTCCGCGGATCTGCACGACCTCGAGCACGTCGTGAGGCTCTTCTTGCGCGAGGCACAGATCACCGGCCAACTGGACCACCCGGCCATCGTGCCGGTGCATGACGTCGGCGTCGACGGCCGAGGACAGCTCTTCTTCACGATGAAGCTCGTCGACGGTGCCCCTTTGTCCTCGTTGCTACGCAAGCTCCCCAAGGATGGATCGGACCCGGAGAGCCTGGAGAAGTTCCTCGACACCGTCGTCAAAGTCTGCGACGCCCTGGACTTCGCCCATGACAGAGGCGTGGTCCATGGCGACATCAAGCCCGCCAACGTGATGGTGGGATCTTTCGGAGAGGTCTATCTGATGGACTGGGGCCTCGCCCATCTCCAGGAGGACGCGCGCTCGAGGCTCAGCCCGCCACTACGGCGACCCATCGGGAGAGGCGTGCAAGGTACGCCCAGCTACATGGCGCCAGAGCAGGCTGCGGGCCGGACGGTCGACAAGCGAACGGACATCTTCCTGCTCGGAGCCCTGCTCTACGCCGGCCTCGCCGGCCACCCTCCCTATCGTGGAGACTCAGCGAAGCAGCTTCTGGCCGACGCCGGATCAGGAAAATGTGTGCCGCTCGACGACCCGGCGAGTCCGGCCCGGTGCCCGAATGAGCTTGCGCGAATCGTCGCCACGGCGATGGCCTTCCTCCCGGAGGACCGCTACCAGAGCGTCGCAGACCTCCGCGGCGACCTCAAGGCCTTCCTCCGGGGTGGAAGCGAGTTTCCGCGTCGAAGAGTGAAGGCCGGTGAGTACGTCATCCGCGAGGGCGAGCACGGTGACGAGGTGTTCGTCGTCGAGAGTGGACGCGTCCGCGTCTATCAGGAAGTCGACGGGCGCACGGTCGAGAGAAGGGAACTGGGCCCGGGCGACGCCTTCGGAGAGATGGCGATGCTCACCTCCTCCTTGCGAACGGCCTCAGTGGTCGCCATCGAGGACTGCGTACTCCGCATCGTCACCGCCGACATCCTGGAGCGTGAGATGCAGGGGATGAAGCCGTGGCTAGCCGCGATCACCCGAACCCTGGCCCGCAACCTCCTGGATCGCGAGAAGGACCGGTAGTTCCCCTACGATCGTCGGTTGAAGCTAGGAAAGAAGGCCAATCAGGCGAGCCCAAATAGCTGCACTGGTCCAGATCGCGATCGACACGAGTGCGACCAACTTGGGCCACACCTTCCCCATCCGCTCCTCGTCGGCCAGCGCGACTTTTCGCCGAATAGTGAAGGTGAAGACGAGGCCCGCCAAGATCAGCTGCATCTTCAACCAGAAGTACGGGCTGTAGTACTCCTTCAGAGCCGTAGCGAAGACCTGCGGAATGCCGCTGCTGAGCAGAACGGCGAACGCCCCGAGCAGCCACTTCTCTGCCTCTCGTGCCAGCTGCGCGACCGGAGTGTTGGTCAATCCCCGGCCGAGCAGACGCACGTCGACGATCAGGATCGCGCCGGCGAAGGCCGACAACGCGATTAGATGTATGCACTGAATGATCGGCGAAGACCAGGTAGTCTCGAGAAAGTAGGCACTGAGGGGCGTGCCTTGCATCCACTCGAAGAACGCTAGCGTGGACATCTGTCGCTCCTACCTGAGACCCAGGTTGTCCCACCACACGGGGGCCAGCCCGGCGTAGGCGATCAGTCGTCCAGTCGCGATGATGGCCGCCCATAGAACGAGCGACACGACCCCGGCCAGGCGGGCACCGAAGGGCGGCTTCAGATCCATCTCCCAACGTGCCGCCGACTTTTCGGTGGTGATGTGGAAGATGAACATGTTGAGTCCGGCAAGCAGAATCATCCCGCTCTTGAACCAGAAGTAGAAGTTCGAAAAGTAGCGCATCGGCTGGCTGTAGAACAGAAGAAGGCCGGTTACGACGCTGACCGCAAAGCCGGTGAGGGCCCAGGGAAGAATGCGCGGAAGGATGCTCGACGCGGGCACCTTCTTCAGCGTCAGGCCCAACAATCGCAGGTCCCAATAGCCGATCAGGCCGGCGAAGAGACACATGCTGACGACGTGTGCGGTCAGGAACGCCGGATAGGCGTTGAGCGATTCACGCAGCGCGATGCTGCTCTCGAGAGCATCCATCCACTCGAAAATGGGGCGGAGAGTCACGCTTTGGAGTTCCTGTACTCTAACGTCAACCTAGGCGACTACTGCCTGCAGCGATCCTCGTAACGGCGATACTTGGTGTGGCAGTCCTCGCAGGCACCGGCGAGGGTATTGGTGAGATCGCTCAAGGTCTCCTGATCTCTCGCTCTCGCCGCTTCGAGAGCGGTAATACCGGCGTCGCTGAGCTGCCTCGCCCACTTCTGAAAGTCCTCTTTGTCGCTGGGAACCGGCTTGCCGTTCTCGCACAGTCGGCCCGGAAGCAGAACCAGCGTCTCTACCTCGGCAAGTGCGATGGCGGCCTGCTCGACCATCTGCCACCCCTTGTAGATGCCCGAGTAGGTAGAGCTTGCCTCATCCCCTTCCTTCTTCTTGCCAATGTCCTCGGGGTCTTGCGACTGGACGTCGAAGAGAATGTTCGAATTCGGAAAGTGGATGGCGCGCATCAGTTCAGCAAGATTGCCGACCGGCTTCGGCTCTTCGGACAGAGTCACGGTACAGCCGACAAGAGCCGACGCTACGAAGAAATTCAGAGCTCGCATACTTCCCCTCCGTGTGAAACCGTGCAGCCCACGACTCGGGTTGTGTGTGGGGCGCAAAGTGTAGCCGAGAGGTGTCAACGATTCAACGCCCGGTACTGCCGCCACTATGGTGGTGGAGAGGATTCAGCCATGAAGAACCGCTCCTCTTAGTCCAGGCCGCCGAAGGCGCCGCGAAGCGGCCGCAGGGCCTGTAGCGACGCACCGATCCAAGAACACTCGGACAAGCCGAAGAGAAGCTCTCCACCTACCCCTTCTTCTTCCGAACTCCCGAGCCGAAATTCGCCGCCCGGCCGAGAAGTCTCTATGATGGCGACTCCACCACCGACCCTGAGAGGAGCACGGATGGCTGAAAGCGCCGGACCGACCACCGGTAGCGTAGAACGAGAAGCGCTCTACCCTTCCTCCGCATACGCCTGGTACTGCGTTCTCATCTTGATGGGGATCTACCTGAACTCCTTTCTCGACCGGCAGATCCTCGGCCTGCTCGTCGGCCCGATCAAGGCGGACATGGGGATCTCGGACACGCAGATGGGCTTCCTCATGGGGCCGTCGTTCGCCATCTTCTACATCATTGCGGGCATTCCTCTCGGTTGGCTCGCCGACCGCATGAGCCGCAAAGTGCTGGTCGCGATCGGACAGTTCTTCTGGTCACTCGCCTCGATCAGCTTCGGTCTCGGCAGGACGTACGGCCAACTGCTGGTAGCGCGTGTCGGAGTCGGAGTCGGTGAAGCCTCACTGTCTCCTTCCGCCTATTCGTTGATCACCGATCTCTTCCCGCCGAAACGACTCGCCCTGGCGCTCAGCGTCTACGGGATGGGTATCTACATCGGCGGTGGGTTGGCAAACCTGGCCGGCGGATACGTACTCGACTTCACCGGCACCGGAGAGGTGTACGACCTTCCCCTGGTCGGGGCACGCCAGTCCTGGCAGATCGTCTTCTTTCTCATCGCCCTTCCGACGATTCCGCTGACGGCACTCTTGCTGACGATGCGAGAACCGATCCGCAAGGGAGTCGGCAAAGCAATGGGCAAGGACGGTCAGATGCACGTGATCAGCGTGCCCATGTCGGACTTCTGGCGCTACCTCCGGCGCAACGGCAAGGCTGTCTTCTCTCACAACATCGGCTTCGCCTGGCTCTCTTTCGCCGGCTACGGAGCCGCAGCGTGGGCGCCTTCTCTGTTCATCCGGGTGCACGGCTACGAAGCTCCCTTTACCGGTAAGGCTCTGGGCTTGTTCGCGATTCTCATCGGCCCGCCGGGGCTCTTCTTTGCCGGCTGGTTGGCCGATCGGCTCGGCCAGCGCGGCTACCGCGACGCCAAGATCCGGGTCGGCCTGCTGGCAGCCTGCTGTGCCCTACCGATCTCGATGGCCTACCCGTTGGTCACCAACGGCAAAACGGCCTTGATTCTCTATGCGATAAGTAACTTCTTTGCCGCGATGCCCTGGGGCGTCGCGCCGGCGGCCATCCAAGAAATGATGCCGAACCAGATGCGAGGACGGGCCTCGGCGGTCTACCTGTTCATTGTCAATCTTCTCGGTCTAGCTCTGGGACCCTATCTCCTGGCCGTCCTCACCGACTACGTCTTCAAGGACGAGATGATGCTCAACTACTCGTTGTTCACCACTTCGCTGATGGCGCACATCTTGGCGATTTCGATGCTGCTGTACTGCTTGCGCCACTACACTGACAGTCTCGACCGCCTGGCGTCCTGGTCCGAATCGTCATCGGAGCCTTGAGCGACAACACTCCGTTCTTCTCGATCGTCATGCCGGTGCTCGACGGCGGCCTCGTCTTCGAGCGCTGCCTCGAGGCCCTTGCCCGATCCGAGTTTCGCGACTGGGAATTGATTGTCGTTGACGACGGCTCCAGCGACGAATCGGCTGAGATAGCCGCTTCGCACGGAGCGCGGGTTCTCGCCACCACGGGGCGACAGGGCCCCGCTGCGGCTCGCAATCTCGGCGGCGAGGCGGCAGTAGGCCGCTACCTGTTCTTCATCGATGCCGACTGCGAGGTGCATCCGGAGGCGCTGGAGCGGGCGGCGCGCCGTCTCGAGTCCGATCCCGGCCTCGATGCGCTCTTCGGTTCCTACGACGCGTCGCCGACCGCGCCAGGACTGGTCAGCCAGTTCAAGAACCTGATGCACCACTTCATTCACCAGAATGCCGAAGAGCAGACGGCGACTTTCTGGGCAGGCTGCGGTGTGGTGAAACGGAAGACCTTCCTTCGCCTGGGAGGCTTCGACGCCGATCTCTTCCCTCGACCCAGTGTCGAGGACATCGAGCTCGGCTACCGGATGACGGCCGAGGGTGCGAGGATTCTGCTGGCTAAGGAGGTACTGGTGCGGCACCACAAACGGTGGACCTTCAGCAGCATGGTACGAACCGACATCATGGATCGCGGCATCCCGTGGACGCGCCTGATCCTGGCGGGAGGCGAGCGACGGTGGGAGCTCAATCTCGATCTGACCGGACGATCCTGCGTTCTCCTGGTCGGAGTCTCAGCCTGTGCTCTTGGGCTGGCCTTCGTCAACATCGTCTGGGCGCCTCTGGCCTTGGTCGCCCTCTTGACGATCGCCGTTCTCAACCACCGCATTTACGCTTTCTTCTACCGCCAACGCGGTTGGGCATTCGCCGTGAGCGCTTTCCCCCTACACCTCCTCTCCTACGCCTACTCGGGGCTCGCATTCGCGGTCGGCGGCCTCGCCCATCTAGCGGCGCGCCGCTAGAGCGCAACGGAGGGAGCGGGGTCGGGATGGGTGTCGGGATGGGTTGCGCCTCGCTAGACTCGCTACTACTCTTGGTCCGATGGGGGGGGAAGGATGGCGAACTCGAGGTTCGCGATTCTACGCTGGCGATGACGGCAACGGAAGGGAACCTCAAACGCGAGCTTCGGCTGCGCGACGTCGCCTCCATCGGCATCAATGGCATCGTCGGTACCGGCATCTTCTTTCTGCCAGGGAGAGCGGCCGAGATGCTCGGACCGGCCGCCCTCTTGACCTTTCTGATCGCCGCGGTGCTGAGCCTGCTGCTGGTCTCGTGCTTCGCTGAAGTCGGCAGCCGCTTTCGCGGTACAGGAGGCCCGATGCGCTATGCCGAGGCCGCGTTCGGAGATCTAGCCGGCTTCAGCGTCGGCTGGATGGGCCTGGTGGCGCGCATCTCCAGCTGGGGGGCGCTCGCCAATGCCCTGGTCACGGCTCTCACCTCCATTTCCGCCGCGGCGACGACGTATCGCGTCGGCATCCTGTGCGGTCTGTTCGCCGGGCTCGCCCTCGTCAACGTCAGCGGCATTCGATGGACCGCCGTGGTGACGAACATCTTCACGCTGGCGAAGATCCTACCGATCCTGTTCTTCATCGTCGTCGGAGTCTTCTTCATCGACTCCGACCTCTATCGCCCCTTCGCTCCCCATGGGTATTCGGCACTCGGGCAGGGAAGCCTGCTCATCCTCTTCGCCTTCGTCGGCTTCGAGACGTTGGGGGTACCGGCAGGGGAGATGCGCAACCCCAGATCATCGGTGCCCAAGGCGCTCTTCGGCGTGATCGGGCTGGTCGTCGTGATCTATCTGGGAATCTGGGCGGTGGCGGCAGGCACCCTGCCGACTCTCGCCGGTTCGGCGTCGCCGGTTGTCGACTCCGCCGCGACCTTCCTCGGCCCCCGCGGGACCCTGCTGATCAAGGTCGGCATTCTGATGTCGGTCATCGGAGTCAACGCGGCGGTGTCGTTGTCAGCCTCGCGTTTCCTCTACGCCCTCGGCGCACGCGGCCAGGTGCCGCGATTCTTAGGCAGCGTGCACGCCACCACTGGGGCCCCGGTGCCGGCGATCCTGTGTACCACCGCCTTGGCCCTCGCCGTTGCGCTGAGCGGTAGTTTCGTCGAGCTCGCCGTGCTGTCGGTCGTCGCGCGGTTCGCGCAGATGATGCCGACATGCTTGGCGGTACTCGTCTTGCGGCGCCAGCGTCGCGACGACCCGCCCGGCTACCGGTTGCCCTTCGGGGCCACCGTGCCGGTACTCGCCTTGCTGCTGTCAGTCTGGGTCCTCTCCCAGGCCGAGCTGCGACAATTCCTCTGGAGCGCCTTCGCCCTGCTCATCGGTCTCATCCTCTACGCCGCGAGTCGGGGTATGATCCGGCGCCATGCTGACTAAGGAGAGTTCTTCTTGAAATATGTAGCACCGACTTCGGTCGAAGAAGCCACGCAGTTACTCGCCTCCGAGCCCGACGCGCGCGTCTTCGCCGGAGCCACGGATTGGGTCCCACAGATACAGGCCGGAAGGCCTCCACCGGGAATCATGGTCGATCTCAAACGGATTCCGCGTCTGGTCGAGCTTCGTCGCGACGAAGGCGACGGAACGAACGGGGCCAGCTGGACGATCGGCGCCGCGACGCCCGCTGCTCGGCTTACCGAAGAGGACGCCTTTCGCGCCGACTTCCCAGGCCTTACCGAAGCCAGCGGTCTGATCGGCTCGGATCAGATCCAGAACCGAGCCAGTCTCGGCGGCAACCTCTGCAACGGATCTCCGGCGGCTGACACCGTGCCGGCCATGGTGGTCAACCACGCGCAGGCTGTCATCGCTTCCAGCTCGGGAACCCGAACCATCCCGGTTGCCGAGGTAGTGACAGGCCCCGGCTCGACCTCGCTCGAGCCCGGTGAGCTCGTCGTCGAGATCGAAGTGAAGTGCCCGCCGGCCAACACCGCCGACGCCTACCTGCGCTTCATTCCGCGAACCGAGATGGACATCGCCGTCGTTGGCGTCGCGGCCCGGATCACGCTCGACGACAGCGGCAACTGCTCTGACGCTCAAATCGCCCTGGGCGCCGTCGCCCCGACGGTGGTCCGCGTGCCGGAAGCCGAGCAGGCTCTCGTAGGCAGTCCCATCGACGACGACACGCTGGCCGCAGTCGCCGCCGCCGCGAGTGCAGCGTGCAATCCAATCGACGACAAGAGAGGTACCAAGGAGTACCGCCGCCAAGTCGCCGGGGTTCTGGCGAAACGTGTAGTCGTGCTGGCGGCACAACGAGCGCGCGAGCGCTCCGGAGGAACGGCATGAGCCGCACACACGTCAGCTGCACGATCAACGGCGACGAGACCGAGTTTCTCTGCTCCGACGATCAATCGCTGCTCAACGCGCTTCGCGACGAGCTTCTGCTCACCGGCGTCAAGGAGGGCTGTGGCACCGGCGACTGCGGTGCCTGCTCGATCCTCCTCGACGGTCGCCTCACCTGCTCGTGCCTGATCTTCGCCCCCGAGGCGGAGGGCTCCACGATACTCACTGTCGAAGGGCTTGCCGAGGGCGATCATCTGCACCCGCTTCAGCAATGCTTTCTCGAGGGCGCTGCACTCCAGTGCGGAGTCTGCACCCCGGGATTTCTGATCGCGGCCAAGGCGCTTCTCGACAACAACCCGGATCCCACCGAAACCGAAGTCCGCTATGGCCTGGCCGGAAATCTCTGCCGCTGCACCGGCTACGACAAGATCGTACGCTCGGTGCTGGAAGCCGCCTCGCAGATGAGGGAGAGTGCATGACAAACCCCGAAGAAACGACACCTTCGAAGCCTGACTACAAATACATCGGCACACGCCCGATCCGTCCCGACGGTCTCGACAAGGTCACCGGCAGGGCACGGTTTGCGGCCGATCTGTCGCTACCCGGCATGCTCGCCGGCCATGTCCTACGCTCGCCGCACGCCCACGCTCGCATCGTTTCCATCGACACGTCGGCCGCCGAGGCCATTGCGGGAGTGAAAGCCGTGGTCACCAGATCCGACTTCCCTGATCTCGATCCGGCCAACCCTGAGTACAACGTTACTCGAAACCTCATGGCCCGAGACAAGGTCCTCTACGAAGGCCATGTAGTGGCGGCCGTTGCCGCCAGCAGCCGCCATATCGCCAAGCTGGCGACCGAAGCGATCGCGGTCGAGTACGAAGTCCTGCCGCATGTACTGACCGTCGACGAGGCAATGGCCGACGGCGCACCGCTGTTGCACTCCGACCTACTCACGCAAAACGTCGAGCCCGAGGCGACCGAGGCCTCCAACGTTGCTCGCCGCACGGTGCTCGAGCGCGGCGACGTCGAAGCGGGTTTCGCCGAAGCCGACGTGGTGATCGAGCGCGAGTTCACCACCAAGCCGGTTCACCAGGGCTATATCGAACCGCACGCCGTAGTTGCCGACACCAGCCAAGACGACACCTCTGTCGTCTGGTGCTCGTCGCAAGGCCACTTCCGGGTACAATCGCAGACCGCCACGATGCTGGGCTGGGAGTCGTCGCAGATCAAAGTCATCCCGGCCGAGATCGGCGGCGGCTTTGGCGGTAAGACGACGATCTACCTCGAGCCGCTAGCGGTGCTGTTGTCGCGCAAGGCCAACCGGCCGGTGAAACTGGTCATGAGCCGTGATGAGGTTTTCCGCGCCACCGGACCGACGTCGGGCACCCGCATTCGGGTGAAGCTGGGGGCCAAGAAGGACGGCACACTCACTGCCGGCAAGGCGTGGCTCGCCTACGAGGACGGCGCCTTCCCTGGAATCTGGGGCATGCTCGGTTGCTGGTGCATCTTCACCCCCTACGACATCCCCAACTTTCACATCGAAGGCTTCGACGTCGTCGTCAACAAGCCGGTCAATATCGCCTACCGGGCGCCCTCGGCACCGATGGCCGCCTTCGCCACCGAGACGGTTCTCGACGAGATCGCTCGCGCAGTCGGCATCGACCCACTCGATCTGCGTCTCCAGAACGCCGCCAAGGAGGGCGACGCTTCGCCGTTGGGACCGAAGCACGGACCGATCGGGCTCAGCGAGACCCTCGATGCGATCCGCAAGCATCCTCACTACTCGGCACCGCTCGGTCCCAACCAGGGTCGAGGAGTCGCGACCGGCTATTGGTTCAACATCGGAGAATCCTCCAGCGCGAGCGTCAACCTCAACGAAAACGGTACGGCTGTCGTCGCCACCGGCAGCCCCGACATCGGCGGTAGCCGAGCCTCGATGGCCATCATGGCGGCGGAGGTGCTCGGCATCCACCCCGACCGCATCCGCCCGGTGGTCGGCGACACCGAGTCGATAGGATTCACCGACACGACCGAAGGCAGCCGGACCACTTTCGCGACTGGCTGGGCCGTGATCGAGGCCTGCCGTAAGATCGTCACTGAGCTCAAGAGTCGCGCCGCGACCATGTGGGATGTCGACGGCGAAGAAGTCGAGTGGGTCGACGGCGAAGCACGACACACCAAAGGCGACAACGACCCTCTGCCTCTGGCCAAGATCACCGCCGCCGCCAAGCAGACCGGAGGACCGCTCACCGCGTCCGCATCGCTCAACGCCAAAGGCGCCGGGCCGGCCTTCTGCTCGCAGGTCTGCGACGTCGAGGTCGACCCCGAGACCGGCTTGGTTACGATCCTGCGCTTCACCACCGCGCAAGACGCGGGTCGGGCCATCCATCCGAGCTACGTCGAGGGCCAGATGCAGGGCGGCGTGGTGCAGGGCATCGGCTGGGCGCTCAACGAGGAGTACATCTTCGACGGCAACGGCATCATGGAGAACGCCGGTTTTCTCGACTATCGCATGCCGGTGGCATCGGATCTTCCGATGATCGACACCATCATCGTAGAGGTGCCGAACCCGGTTCACCCCTACGGCGTGCGCGGCGTCGGGGAGGTGGGCATCGTGCCTCCGATCCCGGCGATCGCCAATGCCATTCACGACGCAACCGGCGTGCGCCTGCGCGATCTGCCCATGTCTCCAGTTCGAGTACTAGAAGCACTCACCAACGGCAACGGAAACAGCGACGGCGACGCCTGATGGCGCGCATCTTTCTCGGCCTCGAACAGCGGCGCTTCACCGGAGGCGTCGCCGAGGTCGAGATGCAGGCAAGCACGGTCAAGCAGCTCATCGCCAAGCTCGAAGCGCGTTTCCCCGGCATCGCCGAGCAGCTCGAGGGAACTGCGGTCGCCATTGATGGCAGCATCGTCGCACACGCCACCTACGAGCCGGTACCCGAAGACGCAGAGATCCACTTCGTGCCGACACCGAGCGGCGGCTGAGGCGGGGCGCATGCGGCGTCGAAGGCTGGCCTCACTCTTGATGGTCCTTCCTCTCGCCGCTTCCGCCTCAGCGTCGGCGAACCTGAGGGTCGGCGTCGCCAAGGTCGACATCACGCCGCCGGTCGGCGGAGCCATGTACGGCTACGGTGCGCGCGGCACCAACGTCTCCACGGGGGTGCACGATCGGCTCTGGGCGAAGGTCCTGGTCGTGGAGGCGGGAGGCGAGCGCGTCGCTATCGTCACCTTGGACCTGGGCGCTTTCGAAAAGAGCCGAACCGGCCGCGTGAAGGCCGCGATCCGACGCGCAACCGGCATCGAGAATGTGCTGCTCATGGCCTCCCACACCCACTCCTCCCCGGCTCTGCAACCCGACTTCCCGACGCCCACCGAGCCTTACCACCTGGGAGTGGAGGACGCGATCGTCGCCACGGTCACGGCGGCCGCGGACGGACTGCAAGCGGCCCGCCTCGACGTCGGCTGGGGTCGTCTCGAAGAAGGACACAATCGACGCCAGATTCTCGCCGACGGCAGGGTGCATATGCTGTGGGAAAACCGCGAGCGCAAGCCGACCTCACCGCTCGACTACACAGTCGGCGTCGTCGCCTTCGATACCCCAGCAGGCGAGCCCCTCGCCACTCTGGTCAGCTTCACCTGTCACCCCGTGGTGCTGGGCCCCGAGAACCTGGAGCTGTCCGCCGACTACCCCGGCGCGATGATGGCGAAGCTCGAAACAGAGGTCGGCGGCCAGGCCATGTTCGTGCAGGCCGCCGCCGGCGACATCAACCCCTTCTGGGACAAGACGCCGCCCTCGCAGGGCGGCTTCGAGCAGGTAGTCCGCATGGGCGAAGCGCTTGCCGACGAGGCGACGCGAGTCCGCCGCAGCCTGTCATCGCCGGTCGACGTCGAGAGGCTCTCTGTACGCAGCGAGGAGATGCGTCTGCTGCCGCGCTGGGACTACGAAAACCCTGCCGTCGAGGCTGCCCTGCGCAAGAACGAGTTCGGTTGGATCTTCGATCGCTTTAGGGCGCGCTTCGCCGGTGAACGCGATGCCGAGATCAGCACCTTGCTGCTCGACGACCGTCTGGCGATCGGCACCTTCCCGGGGGAGTTCTTCGTCGAGCACGGTCTGCGCTTCAAGCAGCAGAGCATGGTCCGAAACACCCTCTTCGCCGGCTACACCAACGGCGCTCTGGGTTACTTCCCCACCATCCGCGGTGCTGCCGAGGGCGGCTACGGCGGCAAAGAAGCAACCCTGGTGGAGGTCGGCGC
>Ga0114950_10002685_pt1 | contig 13680 bp, 10 predicted proteins | sample N075metaG_FD_83503 | JGI IMG/M metagenome (GOLD analysis project Ga0114950, IMG submission 83503) | Deep subsurface microbial communities from Kermadec Trench to uncover new lineages of life (NeLLi) - N075 metaG | ecosystem: Environmental > Aquatic > Marine > Ocean trench > Sediment | place...
CCAAACGACAGCGCGCGGGCCAGGGTGCATCTCAAACCTCCGGGGATGGTGAACGTTCCAGCATTCTATTCGCCGGGAGCCGAACCGGCCATCGGGCCATGCCCCTCATTCGGGCTCATCGGAAATGTAATGGAACGGCAAGTTTTTGCGAACGACCTGGATGTCGGCGTTCGCTCGCAAGTCGGCAACGAACCCCTCCCAGGCCGTGCGCCGGGCCGCCGAGACGATCTCGGCCCGGGCCGTCTCGATTTGCGCGTCGGGATCGGGTTCGATCCACTCGACGACCTGAAACAAGTAGGTGCTGCCTCCGAGGTCGACCGGCACGCTACTCCACCCGCGGCGAAGTTCTTCGAGGGCCTGTTGGACCTCGGGCGGAAACGTCGACCAATCGACGATCGTCGGGGCGCCCTGGCTCTCGTCGTCGGTGTTCTGCACGACCGCTTCGCCGAACGTCAACCGGTCACGTCGCAGGTTACGGTGAACCCTCTGAGCGTTCTCCGCGGAGTCGAACCGAAGGGAGCGCAAACGTACTTTCCTCCCGGCCGTCAACATGCCGGGGTTCGCCGCGAGCCACGCTGCCGCCTCTTTGCTGGACGGCAGGGCAACGTCATGCAGGACTTCACCTTGGACGAGTTCGATGAGCAAGCGGTTCCGCAGGTAGGCGCGCCGGCTTCGGCGATCCCCTGCGCCGGACTCGTAGCTAGGGTCATCGAGTTGCTCGTCGAGCTGTTCGTCGTCGATCGTGAGCCGGCGCTCCGCGGCTTCGGACAGCACCAACCGTTCGTCGATCCATGTGTCCAGCAGCCGGCTCCGCACGAGGTCGCGCTGATCGGCTTCACCCGCGCTGTCGTTCTCGAATTCTTCCGCACCGGCGAGGTTCAGCGCAAGATACGCCTCGAGTTCCCCGCGGGTCAGCGTGATCCCGTCGATGTTCACGACGGGGCGTTCGTACGGTTCGAGCGCGAGGCCGCAAGCGATCGATCCCGCCAGGGCAAGCGGCACGATGACACGGCGAATCACGCGGCCTCTCCGGCCAGCCGTTGCAACAGCGTGCTGACAGCTTCAATGCGCCCCGCACCCTTGGGCGGCGCCGGTACCGTGAGACGGCCGCTGGGGCTCAGGCTGCCCTGCTCTTGCTCGACCAGTTCGAGGATCCGCTGCGGATCGATCGGCGCCTGTTCGCGGAAGCGCACGATCAGCCGGTCCTCGACGATATCGATGCTCTGTACACCGGTTTCCTCGGCGATCAGGCGTAAGCGACCCAAGTCGAACAGATTTCGCGCCGTGGGCGGGAGGTGACCGTAGCGGTCTTCGATTTCGGCTTGCAAACGATCCACCTCCTCGCAAGTAGATGCGCTGGCGAGCCGTTTGTAAACCACCAACCGATCGGCCTCGTCGGGCAGGAACTTACCGGTGATCTTGATGTCCACCCCTAGATGGAGATTGACAGGCTTGCGCTCGACGGGCGCTTCGCCACGCATCTCCTGGACCGCGCGTTCGAGCATCTGGCAATACATGTCGAAACCAAGCGCCGCGATGTGACCGTGCTGACGCGAACCGAGCAATTCGCCCGCGCCACGGATCTCGAGATCGGCCGCCGCGAGACGGAACCCGGCACCGAGTTCGCTGAACTCCTGGAGCGTCCGGAGGCGTTTGCGTGCCTCGTCGCTAAGATTTTTCCGGCTGGGCACGATGAGGTACGCGTACGCGTGCTGATGGCTCCGGCCGACGCGGCCGCGAAGCTGGTACAACTGGGCTAGGCCGAAACGGTCCGCACGATTGATGATCATCGTGTTCGCCCTGGGGATGTCGATCCCGTTTTCGATGATCGTGGTCGTGCAGAACACGTCGATCTCACCGGCGATGAACTTCAACATCACTTCTTCGAGCCGGCGCTCGCCCATCTGGCCATGACCCATCGCAATTCGCGCTTCGGGGACGAGTTTTCTGATCCCGCGGATCAACGAAGGCAACGTTTCGATCTTGTTGTGCACGAAGAAGACCTGGCCGCCGCGCCGGATCTCCTGCCGGATCGCCTGGGCCAACACTTGTTTGCGGAACGGGATGATGTAGGTCTGGATTGCCGTTCGTCCCGGCGGTGGTGTTTCGATCACCGAGAGATCGCGTACGCCGGCCAGCGACATCTGGAGGGTCCGCGGGATCGGCGTGGCCGTCATCGACACCACGTCGACACCGACGGACATTTTCTTCAGCTTCTCCTTGTGCGACACACCGAAGCGTTGCTCCTCGTCGACGATGAGCAACCCGAGCTTCTTGAACTCGACGTCCTTCGAGAGCAACCGGTGCGTGCCGATCAGGACGTCCACCGCGCCGACTTTCAGATCCTCGAGGATCTTTCGGATCTCGGCCACGGTGCGAAAACGTGACACCATCTCCACGCGCACGGGGAACGCAGCGAAACGACTGCGGAAGGTTTCGAAGTGCTGGACGGCAAGCACGGTCGTCGGGGTCAAGACAGCGACCTGTCGTCCATCCATCACCGCCTTGAACGCGGCGCGCACCGCGACTTCGGTTTTGCCGAACCCGACGTCACCGACCAGCAACCGGTCGGCCGGGCGGTCGGACTCCATGTCGCGCTTGATCTCATCGAGCGCTCGTTGTTGATCCGGCGTCAGATCGAAAGGGAACGATGCTTCCAACTCCCGTTGCCACGGCGTGTCGGGCCCGAAGGCGTAACCCCGAGCCGCCCCGCGTTTCGCGTACAGTTCCAGCAGTTCGCGGGCCATCGACTCGACCGACTTGCGCACCCGCTTCCTGACGCGTTCCCACCCCGGGCCGCCGAGCTTGTCGGTCTTGGGCGCCTGGCCGGCGACCCCGCTGTACTTCTGGACCAGGTCCAGGCGATCGATCGGCACGAACAGCCGGTCACCCATCGCGAACTCGAGCACCATGAAATCACGGTTCAGGCTGCCACCCTTGGGCCGCCCGAGTCCGAGGTAACGGGCGACCCCGTGGTCGACGTGGACGATGTGGTCGCCGATCTTGAGGTCACGAAAATCGGACAGGAAGGCCCTGTGCCCCCGGCTCTTCGGCTCGCTGCGCCGCTTTATCTCCCCGAACAGATCGCGTTCCGACAACACGATCAGCCCCGCCTGCGGCAGTTCGTACCCCGCCCGCAAGGAGCCGGTTCCGATCAGCAAACCGCCGCCTTTTCCGCGCGCTTGCTGCAGATCCGCGGCGACCAAATCGTATTCGTCGAAGATCTCCCGCAATCGCCTGACGCTCCCCTCGGCACGCATCACGCAGATCGTGCGCTTCTTCTCCTCGAGGTTGCGCTTGAGGTCCGCCGCCATCTCGCCGACGCGGCCGGCGTAGCTCCGTGCGGCACGGCACGGGATCTGCAATTCCGACTCGGCTTGTTCCGGCGGATCCCCAGCAAGCTCCTGAAGAAACATGCCCGCCGCGCGGAGCCGCTCGCGGATCTCCCGCGTGTCGCAGTACAGTTCGTGTGGCGGCGGCAGGATGCGGTCCTCCGCTTGCTCATAAGTCATCCGGATGTCGTGATCGGCGCGAATCAACTCGTCGTCGGTCCGCGCGGGTTCGTCCACGACGGTGACAAACTCGGCGGTGTAGGCGAACAGGCTGTCGGCTTCGGGGCAGGTCAACCGGGTGAGCGTCTCGAAGCCAGGCCAGTCGCCCTGTTCCTGCAGGCGCTCCAGAAGTTCGCGGAACGGCCGGATCGAATCGCCGGCGGAGACGGCACGATCGGCGCCGTCCTGGAGGAAACGCCGCACACGGCGGACCGCGTCGTCGGTCGGCGGACTCTCCGATGCCGGCGTTACCTTGACGTAATCGAGCCGGCCGGTCGAACGCTGGTTATCGGTATCGAACGAACGCAGCGATTCGACCAAATCGCCGAACAACTCGATGCGAACAGGCTCGTCGGCCGTTGGGGGAAACAGGTCGATGATTCCGCCGCGACGCGAGACCTCTCCGGGTGCGCTGACGGTGTCGACGCGGCGATAGCCCAACTTGATCGCCTCGAGCACGAACTGGTCGGGCGCGAGCGTGGTGTTCTCGCGGATCGTCCGGAGCCGCGCGTTCCATTCCGCGGGCGACGGCAACGGATTCAGCAACGCGCGGGCCGGAACCAGCAGCAAATCGACCTCGCCGAGCGCCAGGCGCTGCAGCACCAGAACCCGGTCACGAACGACTTCCGGGTGCGGCGCAAGACCGCCGTAAGGATCGGCGTCCAGCGCAGGCAACGTGGCGATACGTTCCGGGTCCCCTCCCGTCAGGATGGCCGCAGCAGCGAGATCTCGGCGCCAGCGGAGGGTCGCATCCTCGGGAACAACGAGCAGGATCTTGCTTGAGGTGACGCGCGACAGTACCGTCAAGACCAGCGCGCGGGCCCCCTCGACCAGACCGGAGACACAGGTGCCCCCTCCGCCGTCTTCCAGACGACGCTTGAGCGTCTCGAAAAACGGCGCCTCCAGCAACGGACGCCACGGCGCCAGGCCGTTTTCCATGGCCCCGGCAGGATAGCGCGGGCCGGAGGGGGTCAGGCCCCCCATTGCTATATTTTTCCGGACGAACGAACGAAGGGCCTTGGGCTCAGGGATTGTAGGCGCCGGTGCGAAAACGCCAGCGCACGCGCGCGACGTCCCAGAGCATGTTGATCGGGTCGATGAACATGTTTACGCGTGAGTTCGGCTCGTTGCGCCAGACAACGGGAATCTCACGCACGGTCAACCCGAACCGAACCGCCAGGTACAACAGCTCGACATCGAACGCAAAGCCATCAACGACCATCTTCTCAAACAACGGGATCACGCGCGTACGATCCATCAATTTGAACCCGCACTGGGTGTCGCGGAACGGCAGCCCGGTCATCCCGCGCATCAGCGCGTTGAACGTCGTCCCCATCGATTGCCGGACCCAGGCCTGGCGGACCTCGATCCGCGAATCCTTCAGCCCACGCGAGGCGATCACGATGTCCACGTCGTCGTCGCGGGCCATCGCGGCGAGTTTGAGGTGTTCCTCGATCGGTGCGGACAGGTCGGCATCGGTCATCAGAACCCAGCGACCTTGTGACTCGAGTACGCCGCGACGCACCGCGGCGCCCTTGCCGCGGTTCTCCGCGAGGCTGATGATCCGGCCCCTGCGACGCTTCAGGAACTCGTCGGCGAGCGCGGCCGTGCGATCGGTGGAGCCGTCGTCGACGACCAGGATCTCGGCGTCGATCCGTTGCGTGCGGAGGTACGCGTCGATCCGCTCCAGGGAGGCGGGTAACCTGTCCTGCTCGTTGAACGCAGGGATGACGACGGAAAGATGGGGACGAGAAAACACCGGTTCTAGTCGAACAGCGATCCGCCCTGATCCTTGAGCTTGTCGTATGGCATCGGCGCCCCGCCACGAACAATGAAGATCCGCGGGTAGCGCACCACGTCACCGTTGGAGTCGAACGAAGTACGCCCGGCCGCACCATCGAAGTTCTCGATCCCGCTGAGGCCCTGGCGAATGCTGCGCGGGTGCGTCGAGCCGGCCGTGCGGATCGCTTCGACCACCAGCTTGACCGCATCGTAACCGTGCGCGGCGAAAATTTCCGGATCTTCCCCGTACTTCGCCCGATACGCGCTGATGAAACGCTCAACCGCGGGTTCCTTCGACTCGAGGTCGAGGACGATCTGCGGGTAAACCATGTTCTCAGCGCTGGCACCGGCGCGCCTGCCGATGTCGGCGGTCACCGCCGCGGTGCTCATGAGCACTGCATCGAGCCCGGCGTCGTCGAACAGCTGGAGTAGTTGGATCAACTCTCGGTCGTAGGCCACGACGTAAACCGCGTCAGGCTCCATGGCCTTGGCCTCTTCGACCCAGCCTGCGAGCTGGTCCATCGTCGACTCGTCGAACTCGAACCGTTTCTCGACTTTGCGGAACCGGCCCTCGTACTGACTGGTGAAAACATCGCTGAGGCCGTGGCCCCAGGTGCCCTTGAGCGAAAAGATCACGACCCTTTCCGCGCCGACCTCTTCCTTGGCAAACTTGGCCATCGCCGTACCTTCGATCTGATCGGCGGGATAATTGCGCCAGATCCAATCGCCGGCGTCGGAAATCGAGTTGGCCGAGGACGTGGGCGAAAGCAGAACGACACCGGCTTTTTCGCAGATCGGCGCGATCGCCAGTGTGACCGGTGAGGAAACGGCGCCGATGATCACGTTGATGCCTTCCTCTTCGATCAACTCGGTCGTCACCTGCGTCCCCCTGTTCGCGTTGGTGGCGTCGTCTCTGTAAATAAGTGTGACCGTGCCGCCGTTGACCCCGCCGCTTGCGTTGATCTCTTCGAGCGCGAGATCCATCCCTTTCTTCACATAGCCGCCGTATTTCTCGACTGAACCGGATTCGGAAATCACGGCCCCGATGATGACGTCCTTCGAACACCCGAGGGGGAAAAAGGCCGCAGCGGCGAATGGAAGCAAGAGAGCGAAACGACGAAGGTTGCTCATCAGCGACTCCTCAGCGGATAGGCCGAGTATACGTTACCCGCGCGGCGATCGAGTCAGTTTCGCGCCCGGGCGTGAACGTCGATGCGGCACAAGGCCCGTTTGAGTTTGACCGCGGCGCGGCCATAAGTCGCCTCGGCGTCGTCACGCTTTAGATTGGCTTCCGCCGCCGCCTTCGCTCGTTGCGCACGATCGAGATCGATCTCCCCGGCCTCCTCCGTCGTACGGGCAAGGACGTTGATCTTGTCTCGCAGGACCTCGGCGAACCCCCCGCTGACTGCCAGGTACTGTCGATCCTGGCCGTTGCGGTAGGAGACCTCGCCGACGTCAAGTTCGCACAGTGTCGGCGCGTGGCCGTACAGCACGCCCATCGATCCGTTCGCGCTGGGAAGCACGACCTCGTCGACATCGAGGTTCAACACTCGGCGATCCGGCGTGACGATTTCAAGCACGATCTTATCGACCATTCGAGCGCTCCGGGGCCGGCTAGGCCGCCGCCAGTTTCTCGGCCTTTTCGAGGGCTTCCTCGATCGTACCGACGTAGAGGAAGGCCTGCTCGGGGATATCGTCGTGCTTGCCAGCGACGATTTCCTTGAAGCCCTTGATCGAATCCTCGACCTTGACGTAGCGCCCCTCCATGCCGGTGAATTGCTCCGCCACGTAGAACGGTTGCGACAGGAAGCGTTGGATCTTGCGCGCGCGGCTCACGGTGAGCTTGTCGTCTTCGGACAGCTCGTCCATGCCAAGGATCGCGATGATGTCTTGCAAGTCCTTGTAGCGCTGCAACACCTGCTGCACGCTGCGGGCCACGCTGTAGTGCTCCTCGCCGACGACACTGGGGTCCAGGATGCGTGAGGTCGAAGCCAACGGATCCACCGCCGGGTAGATCCCGAGGTTCGAGATCTGGCGCGACAGGTTGGTCGACGCGTCCAGATGGGCGAAGGTCGTGGCCGGTGCCGGGTCGGTATAGTCGTCGGCTGGCACGTAGATCGCTTGTACCGAGGTGATCGATCCGCTCTTGGTCGAGGTGATGCGCTCCTGCATCTGGCCCATCTCGGTGGCCAATGTGGGCTGGTAACCCACCGCCGACGGCATCCGGCCGAGTAGCGCCGACACCTCGGAACCGGCCTGCGTGAAGCGGAAGATATTATCGATGAACAGCAGCACGTCCTGGTTCATCTCGTCACGGAAGTATTCGGCGACGGTCAGACCCGTAAGCGCGACACGCAGACGCGCTCCCGGCGGCTCCGTCATCTGACCGTAGATCAATGCGGCCTTGGATTTCTCGAGGTCCTTGAGGTTGATGACGCCGGTCTCCTGGAACTCGAGCCACAGGTCGTTGCCCTCGCGGGTGCGCTCGCCGACGCCGGCGAAAACCGAGTAACCACCGTGCTTCAGCGCAACGTTGTTGATCAACTCCATGATCAACACTGTCTTGCCCACACCGGCGCCCCCGAACAGGCCGGTCTTGCCTCCTTTGAGGTACGGCTCGAGCAGGTCGATGACCTTGATACCGGTTTCGAACATCTCGACGTCGGTGTTCTGCTCCTCGAACGAGGGCGGTTCGCGGTGGATCGGCCAGTACACCTCGGCGTTGACGTCGCCAAGCCGGTCCACAGGCTCACCGATCACGTTGAGCACGCGGCCCAGCGTCGCCTTGCCGACGGGCACCTTGATCGGCCCCCCGGTGTCCTCGGCTCGCGCACCGCGGACCAGCCCATCGGTCGCTCCCATCGAAACGGTGCGGACCCGATTCTCCCCGAGGTGCTGCTCAACCTCGCAGATCAGATCCGACCCGCCGTCTCCGGCGCCGGGGTTGGTGATGCGGAGCGCGTTGTAGATAGCAGGAAGGTGGTCGTCGTCGAACTCGACGTCGACGACGGGACCGATGACCTGAACGACTCTCCCGATCTTACCCATGACTTCTCTCCGCTAGCTCAATGCTTCGGCGCCGGACACCACTTCGATGATCTCGGTGGTGATCGAGGCCTGCCTCACCCGGTTCATCGTGAGGGTGAGTGAATCAATCAGTTCGGATGCGTTGTTCGTGGCGCTGTCCATCGCGGTCATCCGCGCAGCATGTTCCGCGCCGGCCGATTCGAGCAACGCCTGGAAAATCAAATGACGGACGTAGTGCGGCAGCAACGCCTTGAGCAACGCATCGGCCGACGGTTCGTAGATATAGTCTTCGGCGATATCACCCTCAGCCGGCTCGATGCGCTGGATCGGCAGCAGTGGATGCACGATGGGGCTGGCCTGGATCGCCGACTTGAACTCATTGTACGCGACGTAGACGCTGTCGACCTCGCCGCTGAGGAACCGCTCGATGGCGGCCGTCGCGATCTCCTCGGCGTGGCTGAATTGCACGTTGCGGAAGATGTCGACCAGGCTTTGCTTGATCTCCCAGTCGCGGCGCTCGAAGTACTGGAGACTTTTCTTACCCACCGTCGTGATGCTGATTTCGTGACTCTCGAGGTTCTCGCGGACGTACTCCTCGGCGGTGCGAATAATGTGGGAGTTGAATGCACCGCACAGTCCCTTGTCGCCGGCGATGAGAATAATGTGCGCCTTCTTACCGACCCGGGCCTGCAGCAGCGGATGCGCATCCTCCTCGGCGCGCAACGCCACCGATCGTAACACCGCCAGCGTCTGATGCGCGTACGGCCGAGCGTTCATGATGCGCTCCTGCGCGCGCCGCAACTTGGCCGCCGAGACCATCTTCATCGCCTTGGTCAGCTGCATCGTGTTGCGCACGGAGCGGATCCGCCGCTTGAGGTCCTGGGTCTTGGCCATCCTTTTATTACGCCACGGCGTCCACGTGGGTCGCCTTGAACTGCTCCTTGAATGCGTCCATCACCGTGTTCAACTCGGCCTTCAGCTCGTCGCTGAGACCCGCTTTGGTGCCCAGTTTCGCCAGCAGTTCCGCGTGCGAGGCGTCGAAGTGTTTGTGTAGTTCCGCCTCGTAAGGCAGGCACTGCGAAAGATCCAGGTCGTCGAGGTAGCCGTTGGTCACGGTGTAGAGCGTGAGCACCTGCTTCTCGACCGACAGCGGCTGGTACTGGCCTTGCTTGAGCACCTCGACCAGGCGGCTGCCGCGCTTGAGCTGGGCTTGCGTCGATTTGTCCAGATCCGAACCGAACCGCGAGAAAGCCTCGAGTTCACGGAACTGGGCCAGGGCTAGGCGCAGCGTCCCGGCGATCTGCTTCATGGACTTGATCTGTGCGTTTCCGCCTACACGGCTGACCGACAGACCGACGTTCATCGCCGGGCGGACGCCGGAGTAGAACAGGTCGGCCTCGAGGAAGATCTGCCCGTCGGTAATCGAAATCACATTGGTCGGGATGTAGGCGGAGATGTCGCCGGCTTGTGTCTCGATGATCGGCAGCGAGGTAATCGAACCGCCGCCGTTGCGGTCGGAGAGTTTCGAAGCGCGCTCGAGCAGACGCGAATGCAAGAAAAACACGTCGCCGGGGTAGGCTTCGCGACCGGGAGGACGGCGTAGCAGCAACGAGATCTCGCGGTACGACGCGGCGTGTTTGGAAAGATCGTCATAGACCGTCAGGACGGCCCGGCCACGGTTGGTCTCGCTGGCCGGCTGCCCATCGCTGCCGTAGAACTGGAAATACTCGCCGATCGCGCAGCCCGAAAACGGGGCGAGGTATTGCAACGGCGCCGGGGTAGCGGCCGAGGCGCAGACGACGATGGTGTAGTCCATCGCGCCCTTTTCTTCGAGGGTCTTGACCACCTGGGCGACGGTCGATTGTTTTTGACCGATCGCGACGTAGATGCAGATCACGTCGGCGCCCTTCTGGTTGATGATCGTGTCGAGGGCGATGGCGGTTTTGCCGGTCTGGCGGTCGCCGATGATCAGCTCGCGTTGGCCGCGGCCGATCGGCGTCATGCTGTCGATCGACTTGAGCCCGGTCTGGAGCGGCTCCGTGACGGGCTGTCGTTCCACGACCCCCGGTGCGATCCGCTCGACGTTCATCTGCATGCTCGCTTCGATCGGACCCTTGCCGTCGATCGGTGCGCCCAGCGCATCGACGACGCGGCCGAGCATCGCTTCGCCGGCGGGCACCTGCATGATGCGACCGGTGCGACGGACCTGGTCACCCTCCTTGATCAGGGTGGTCTTCCCCATCAGCACGACGCCGACGTTGTCCTCTTCGAGGTTGAGCGCCATGCCCATCACGCCGTGGGGCAGCTCGAGCAACTCGAGGTACATCGCCTTTTCGAGGCCGTGGATGCGGGCAATGCCGTCACCTACCGAGATGACCGTGCCGACCTCGGCCAGATCGGTCTGGCTTTCGAAGCCCTCGATCCGTTGGCGGATGATCTTGCTTATTTCGTCGACCTTGAGTTCCATCCAACTACTCCTCGGCCATCCGGCGCCGCAGTTGTCGCAACCGGGTTCGCAGGCTGCCGTCGTATATCGTCGATCCGATTCGCGTGATCGCACCGCCGATCAATCCGCGCTCGACCTTGCAGGTCAGCCGGACCTTGAGGCCAGTCAGTTTCTGTATCACATCTTCAGCACGTTGACGTTGATCGTGGGCGAGCGGGGTTGCGGTCGTGATTTCCGCGGGAACGATGCCCAGTGCCTTCTCGCGCATCTCCTCGAAGACGGCGGCGATGGCCGGCAAGGCCGCGACACGGTTGTTGTCCACAAGCGTGGTCAGGAAATTGGAAACACCCTGGGGCAGGCCAACCTGTTGCGCGAGCCCGGTCAGGACCGCCGCGCGTTTGGAACGAGGAACTGCGGGATCGAGCAGACGATCACGCAGCTCTCGAGATCCGCTGATGCTTTTTCCGAGGTTAATAAGGAAGCGTGAAACCGGCTCGTTCCGGGCCGGATCGGGATAAACGGCGAAGAGAGCCCGGGCGTATCGAACGGCCAGCTTGCGGTCTTTCATGACTGAGCCGAAGCCTCGTTCTCGGTAGCGTCGCAGGCGCGCAGACAAGACGTTGACGGGTAGTGTGGTAAGAGGATTGCGGAAAGTAGCACAGCCCCGAAAAAGGTGTCAACACGACCCGACGATGGTTAGCACGCGGACATCTCTGCCGGATGCTGACCGTTTTGTCGGCGTTCTTGTCAGCCCCCCAAGAGTGATGGAACGACGTTTGCCGACGACTATGTCGGCAGCCGACAGTTGTGTCGGCATCGGAATTCCTAGGCTCCCGTTAGCTCGATCCCCCCCGGAGATGAATCAAGCCCGACATTTATGTCGGAAGCCGACAGAAAAGTCGGCGGCGTGGAACCTCCGCCCGCTATTTAAAGCTGGCGAAATTCGACGATTTTGTAGGGGAATGCCGGACTGGCATTCGAGATGTTGTCGGTGCAATACGTGGTCGTCCCGTTACCGCCGCCATTCTCATTGAAACTGGAGGCGCTGAAACCACCATCCCCTCCGGTGCAATCGTCGGCCGTCCCGTAGACGTTGTCGGGTCCTGCGATGTTCGCGATCACGATGGAACCGTTGAACGTGCCGCCACCGCCGCCGTTCCTCGTGTAGTCACCACTACCGATGACCCATATCATCCCGTTCCAGGAGATCCCGCCGCTGGCCGTGAAATCACCTGTGACCAGGAGCATGCCCTCACCGCTGGTATTGAGGCTGTAGTTATCGTCGACGAAAATCAGGCGGCTCGGCGATGAAGGCGGCAAGGTGCACGAGTTGCCATCGAGGCAGACCACATCGGCGATGACTCGAAACGACTCCACCAGGTCGTGCAGGGCCTGACAATCCGTCCAGACGGAGTCGAGCGGCTCGATATAGGTCGGCTCCGTGGGGTCGGTCAGGTCGGCAAAGGTGTCTTCCCCGGTGTAGGGACCCGAAGTGTAAGCGGGATCGGTGCCGATCCCGGACTCGACCAAGCTCTCGGCGGTCGTGCCGATGACCCCCACCAGCGGGGCATACAGGTTGGCCACGCCGCCGGTGCCGTTGCAGTCCTCGCCAATGTACAGCTTGGGATTGCTCTGTCCGCCACTGAAGCTTGGCGTCGGTCCGAGCAGCATGATGGCCGCCGGAGGGATGATGACTTTTCGTGTAATGACCGCTTGAACGATTTCGAACGAATTCTCCGAATCCAGGCCGATGCCGGTCATCATCACCCGGTTGTTGGTGTCGTTCGTGCTGGTACCGTTGATCGCGTCGTTGGTCAGGAAGGCAGCGTACCAGCCACCGGCGAATGCGGTCGCGCCGATCAAGGGAACATCATCGCCGTATCCGGTCAGTCCGGTGACATTGCCGTCGGTGTCGTAGGTCGCCTGCACGGCGTTCGTGTCGAAGTCGAGAACCCCGTTGGCTCCTGCGTACGTCGCCAAGTCGTCTGAAAAGGATGTGGCACCATTCAGGATGAGCAGCTGTGCGCGACCCGCCTCCATGCCAGCCTCGGCGAGGTAGAAGACCTGTTTGCTGCGCGTGTCGGCCCGGCTCATCTTGACCTCGTTGGTGGAGAGAAAGAGCAGGGCAACGCCCATGCTGCTGAGCAGGGCCAGCACGAAGATCGCCATCACGAGGGCGGAGCCGGTTTCTTGCCGATGGTTCATGGACATCTCCTCAACCCAATATACGTGCGAGCAGAGACTTTGCAATACTCATTCCTCGGGCGAGAGATCACAAAAACGTATCAGCTGTAGTCTTTTCCATCGTTTTTCCGGAAAGCGCTCGACTCGGGTGTGTCCATGATCGCGACACGACGACGAATTTCTTGCGCCCGCAAGAACCAAAGAACCTTGGCCGTCAACCTAATCAATAAAGAGTTGAGAAACGCGACAGGGGTGTCGGATTACGCCACACAAAGCATCCGAATCGGGGGCTAATCGGTCTTGATTTGTGCGCCGACCAAACAGTCGGCGGCCGACAATATTATCGGCGGCGTTTGTTCCTGCTCTAAACCGTTCGTTCCGCCGCGTTCAAGATCAGATCGTACAGCCGGTCCATCTCCTCGGACGAGTACGCGTAGAGTTCGATCCGGCCGCCACCTTTGGTCCCCGACTGCACGATCTTGACCTTGGTGCCGACGGCCAGTTGGAGCTTCTCGGCAGCGGCGATCAGATTCGGGTCGGGCGCCCTGGGGGTCCGCGGCACGGGTCCCACCGAGCCGGTCTTCCGCGCGGAGGCGACCAGGCGTTCGGTGTCCCGGACGCTCAGGTTCCGACGAGCCACCTGGTGGGCCAGTTTCACCTGGAGGTCCGTTCGCGTCAGTCCGGCGAGGA
>Ga0114950_10002686_pt1 | contig 13679 bp, 10 predicted proteins | sample N075metaG_FD_83503 | JGI IMG/M metagenome (GOLD analysis project Ga0114950, IMG submission 83503) | Deep subsurface microbial communities from Kermadec Trench to uncover new lineages of life (NeLLi) - N075 metaG | ecosystem: Environmental > Aquatic > Marine > Ocean trench > Sediment | place...
AGATTCAAAGCGTCTGACCAGCACCACCGGATCCCAGATGGCCTCGCCAAAAATGATCACCGTGGCGCTGGTCACCGCAACACCGATAAAGGCAAACAGCGTCATGGTGCTGGGCAGACCCGACAATTGCCCGATAACCTGCGCACGCTGGCTGGTGGCATAGCGCGTGAAATCAGAGATGTTCAGGGTTAAAGTGGCCCAAAAACCCACCATCGCTGTCAAACTGGGCCAGAACAGAGCCCAGAACTCACTGCTGGTTTGAAATTTCGATTCAGCGACCAGCATTGGACCGAACCCGTTCGCACCCTCGTAAGCCCAGTAAAGCAGGGCCAGGCCACACAGTATCAAAAAAGGTGCTGCCAGATGCTCAAGGATTCGAATCGAATCGATCCCTTTCCAGATTAGCCAGATGTTCATTGCCCAAAAGCTCATGAAGCAAATGAACTGGATCAGGCTGACGCCGACCCAGGCTGGCATCATCGCCGGTGCATCCGCCACACCGGGCCAGAATATCAGCACCATCGAGTAGATCGCGGCACCACCGATCCAGGTCTGGATACCAAACCAGCCGCAGGCCACGATGGCGCGTAACAGGGACGGTATGTGAGCGCCTTTGATACCGAACGATGCGCGGGCAAACACCGGGAACGGGATGCCGTACTTGGTGCCAGCGTGGCCTGACAGTGACATTGGCACGAACACAATCAGGTTGCCAAGCAGCACGGTCCACATGGCCTGTTTCCAGCTCATGCCGCCGTCTATCAGCGATGCCGCGATCATATATGACGGGATATTGATCGCCATTCCAACCCACAGGGTGAAGAAACTTATCGCTTTCCAGTTTCTTGCGGTTGGTGGAACCGGCGCGATATCCGCGTTGCTCAGACCCGGATCAAAGCCCTGATGTTGAGAGTCCAATTTACAACTCCGTCAAAACGCCGTAGGTTTCCGGTCGGCGGTCACGATAAAACTGCCAGGTATTGCGCACTTCGCGGATCAGATCGAAATCGAGATCAGCAATCAGCAATTCATCCTCTGTTTCGCTGGCCTGGGCGACGATCTGGCCGCGTGGATTCGCAAAATATGATGAGCCATAAAAGCGGCCGATATTCCACGGCGGTTCTTCACCGACACGGTTAATTGCAGCGATAAAGTAGCCATTGGCTGCAGCATGGGCAGTTTGTTCAAGCTCCCAAAGGTATTGGGAAAGCCCGGCCACCGTGGCAGACGGGTTAAACACAATTTCCGCACCGTTGAGTCCCAGGCAACGTGCGCCATCCGGGAAATGCCGGTCATAACAAATATAAACACCCACTTTGCCATAAGCGGTATCAAACACCGGGTAGCCGAGGTTTCCGGGTTTGAAAAAGAACTTCTCCCAAAAACCCGCAACCTGTGGGATGTGATTCTTACGGTATTTCCCCAGGTACGTACCGTCCGCATCGATCACCGCGGCCGTGTTGTAGTACACGCCGGTCATATGTTCCTCATAAATCGGCACCACAATGACCATATTGTATTTGCGTGCATACTCGCACATCAGTTGCGTCGTTGGACCATCCGGTATCAATTCTGCAGCCTCGTACCACTTGCTGTCCTGGGAAGGGCAAAAGTACGGGCCGGTAAATATCTCCTGAAAGCACAGCATTTGCACGTCCTTTGAACCGGCCTCATCGATCAGTGGAATGTGCGCATCCAGCATCGCCTGCCGGTGCGCTTCGATGCTTTCATCACCGTCGAGTTGGTTGTGCATCTGGATGATGGCTGCTTTAACGATTCTGCTCATTGTTTTTGCCTGTCAATATTCTTTGTTCCGGGTTTGGGACTCTCCGCTACCGCTAATAACGGGGGTCGAATGGCGGGCGCTTCAGGTATTTTCCGAATCCTTCTCCGACCATGGCCTCGCCTGCATCGATTGCCACTGTTCCACGCAATATAGTGGAGCGGACCTTGCCCTGCACTTCCCAGCCCTCATAAGGATTGTAGTCCACATTCATGTGGTGTGTTTGCGCGGAAATTGTGTGTTGGGCTTCGGGATCAAATATGATGATATCTGCGTCCGAGCCGACCGCAATGGTGCCTTTTCGGGGAAACAGACCAAATATCTTGGCGGCACCTGTCGAGGTCATCTCTACAAATTTGTTCAACGAAATACGGCCCTTCACGACGCCCTCGCTGTACAACAATTCGACCCGATTTTCGATACCGGGCACGCCGTTGGGGATTTTTGAGAAATCGTCTTTGCCCATGGCTTTTTGATCCATGCAGAACGGGCAGTGATCGGTGGCGACGTGATGCACAAGATTCTGGTTGATACCGGCCCACAGGGCTTCCTGATCTTTGGGTTTTCGTAGCGGCGGGCTCATAACGACTTTCGCGCCCTCGAATCCATCACTGAAGTACAGGGAATCGTCCAGTAACAGGTATTGGATACAGGTTTCAACGTGTACCTTCTGGTTGCGCAGTGTGGCAAGTTTGACCCGGTTCAATGACTCCTCACAGGTGGTGTGGACAATATACAGAGGACAACCCGACTGCTGCGCCAGGTCGATTGCGCGGCCTGCGGCTTCTGCTTCACAAATTGGCGGGCGGGAAAGCACGTGGTATTGAGGTGAAGTATTGCCGGCCTCAAGGTTCTTTTGTATGTTGCGGTCAACCATGTCGCCGTTTTCGCAATGGGTGGTAATGATGCCGCCGTGGATCACCAGTTCTTCCATCAACTCAAACATCTGGCGGTCATCGACCATCAATACGCCTTTGTAGGCCATAAATACTTTGAAGGAGTTGATGCCGTGATCGTTGATGATGCCGGGGATTTCCTTGCGCGTATCGTCGTTAAAGTCTGTAACGGCGCAATGAAAGGCATAGTCACCCACCGCGTGTCCATCTGCTTTGCGGTGCCAGTCCGCCAATGCTGCTTCCAGCGTGTCGCCCTGGGTCTGGATGGCGAAATCAATGATGGTCGTGGTGCCGCCGTGCAGACCGGCCAGCGTACCGGTTTCAAATGTGTCGCTGGCATGGGTGCCCATAAATGGCAATTCCATGTGGGTATGGGCGTCGATTCCACCCGGGAACAGGTAGCAACCGTTTGCATCAATTTCACGATCAGGTGAAACCTGCAAGCCGTTGCCGATCATGGAAACGGTCTCTCCTTCAATATACACATCGGCCTTGTACTGGTCTGTTGCTGTAACAACAGTACCGTTTTTGATCAGTAGTGAATTCATGCTGTCTCCTGCCGGGCTGTCACCGGCGGACCCGTCGATTTGCGGGCTGTGTGCTGTGTTTTAATAATCCTGCGTTCAGAGTATCACCTGTTATGGTGCGTTTACCAACCGCCACCACCGCCACCACCGCCACCACCGCCGGAAAACCCGCCTCCGCCAGAGCCGGATGATGACCCGGGCGGCGTTGATGCCGATGAGATAGCGCTGGAAAAACTGTTGCTGAAATCACTGCCGAGGTGATGCAAGCCCGCCAGACCAGCGTATTGCCCGCTATACCAGCCCGCGTGATAGCCCTTGCTGCCGTCCACCGGTTCCGGAAACTCGCGGGAAAACCGTTCGCACCAGTTATTTTCCACGCCCAGTGCAAATGCGTAAGGCAGGAATAATTCGAATACCTCCGGCGTCAATTCAGGTGAGCGCATGCGGTCAAGACGATCTTGTTCGGCGGTATCCAGATACATTTTGAAGCCTTCAATTTCATCCATGATCCGTCGCCCGCCAGGCGTTGGGGCACGCAACAGGAACAAAAATAACACGTGCATAAACATGGACAGAATGACGAATATGATGAGAATCATTACGCTACCGGTCAATTTGACCGCAACCACAAGGGCAATAACACTGAGCAGCACCGCAGGCAGGGCGTAGATGGAGTTCAAGTTGAATACGCGACCTAGGTGTTCGGTTTTTAAGGCCTTATTCAAGCCTTTGCGCGCCTTGCCAAACACGGCGTGGTTCTCGTTATCGAGCTCGACAGTTGTGACGCCGTCTGCGAACAACTCAGTCAACACGGCCTGCTCACCGGTGCTTGCCGATTTTGCGTTGTTGGATTCCATGCGCCTCAATATGAATGTGTCTGATTCATCATAGATTTTCAAATAACCCTTGATGGCAAGGCTGATTACGGCCGCGGTAAACGCCTTGTTGTCGAATGACATTTTCTGAATATAACGACAACCGGCGGGTGTCAGCCCCTTCGGTGGCTTGAAAAGTGGAATGATGATGCCTTTTCGGGGATCGCGGCCGTAGTGCTTCCATGCCCACAGATACCAGAAGAGCGGTGCAAGAAGACCGATCAGCACGGCTAAAGCGCGACCGTTGTCTTTAAAAAAATAACCAAGCCGTACGCTGGTTGCCGGTTCATGGGTGATTCCTTTCGGCCACCCCACAGCAATGGTCAGGCCTTGCCGGGGCTGAAGACCGGTTGTTGTCTGAAATTCGATTGTGGTACCGCTGGTAATGCGCGACTCCGCATTGGTGTCTGAGGACCCCTTTGAACCGGTATAAAACGCGATCCGCAACTGGTCTGCCGCAACCGCTTGCGGCAGTACAACGCGCGCGCTGGCGTGGTCAATCGGAAACATCCAGCCGAGCCCGGTGACGTTCCAATACAATTCGTCGTAATCTGCAAAATAACCGAGTTGCCGGTTGGTGTGGTAACGCAACCGGTACTCGTGCTCACCTGGCGCCAGCAGGCGTTGCGCACTGCCGATATAAACGCGAACGCCGTTGCTGCGGTCCTCGGTGTGGAAGGATTCTTCTTTACCGTCACGCTGTACATCCAGCACATCAAAGCTGACCCGGAAGTTATTGCCGAGCCGGTCTTTGTAGCGGGTCGGAAAATCACGGTATATGCCACGGCGCATATTTTCACCCTCGGACCTGACCCGAATGGTTTCTGTGACCGTTATGGAGCCGTCTTCGGATATTGAAATATCGGAGTGAAAATCAAGAATTCTTTCATCGGCGTTCGCAGCAGCACCAAACAGCAGAAACACCGCCGCCAATAGCGTGTTAACCGTTTTATGAAGATGTTTGTTATAGATCGACATCGGGTGCGCTCCTTTGGCTCGCCAGTTCGATTTCGAAAAACTCCGCCAGCCCAAAGCCGAATGTTCCGGCGATTATATTGGACGGGAAGCTCTCCACCAGGTTGTTGTTGTCCCTGACGGCACCGTTATAATAACGACGGGCGTATTGCAGGTGTTCTTCGATTTCTACAAGTTTGTCGCTCAGTTGCCGAAAGCCATCGCTGGCTTTCAATTCAGGATAGGCTTCTGCGACAGCAAACAATCTGCCCAACGACCGCGACAAAGCAGACTCTTCGGCTGATCGCGTTGTAATTTCTGCACCGTGGCTGCTGCGTCTGCGTGTCACTTCTTCAAACACAGCAGACTCGTGACTGGCATATCCTTTGACGGTTTGCACCAGGTTCGGCACCAGCTCTGAGCGTTTTTGTAACTGCACATCGATACCCGCCCAGGCTTCGCTAACAAGATTGCGATTACGCACCAGCCTGTTATACATCCATATGCCGGCAATCAGCAGAAGGCCGATAAGCACCAGAATAACTTCTATCATCGCTGATTCCCCCGGAAAGTTGAAATTCGCCCGTCCCTGAATTATAGGGAAACGCAGCGCCTTTGTAATTGGGCGTAAGTCATGGTCGTAACATACAGGTTTTGAAGTACAAACCTCATTTTCACAATTGCCCGTTGACAGTATCCCGGTGTGCCGGTAATTTGCGAAGCCTGTCTTTGCTAAGAAACCGACGGCATCTATGACCAAATATGATTTAACCATTGGCAGTAACGCTGCCAGAAAGTCCGCAACCGCGTGGCTAATGCTGGGCCTGGCGTCGCTAGTTTCGACCGGCCATAGATTAGCGTTTACCAGCTGATGAAATACGGTGGGCTATCGAGTCTGCCACTGGGCCTGGACAGGCGGTTATTTTCGGCGACCGCCACCGGTTCGAGGTTTAGCAGGTTTGGCGATCGGTTGGCTCGGTTTTTCGCCATTTCCAATACGTTCTCTGCCCCGCAGCCAGCGTCCATTGGGTTCTGAAGTGTATGTCTGTGGTTGATTTTTAATCACGTTGTTATTTTTACTGAGACCCCGATCCTGATCCCGCGCCGACTTCTTTTCTGCCAGGTCACTTCTTACGCTGTCGTAATCTCCATTTAAACCGGCACTATCTGAAACTTTCACCGTTGCAGCAGCCGGCCCGCACTCCATATCTGAATATATCGGGCCATCAGGGCCATCGCACTTATAAATCGTGCCCATTGCCAGCGGTGAAATTGTCAGTAGAATCGGGAACAGGAATAGTATTTTGAATACATTCATCGTCATATCTCTCCGAAGCACCATTTCCAATAGTACTCTCTTGCTGGGTGGGAAACAAAAATGGTGGTGGCACACAACTGGCTTGCCGCTATATTGTTACTGGTCATGCTTAAAATTGTGGCGCTGAATCGCCGTGTATCTACACATTGATCAGTGCATTGAAACTTCATCAAATTGGCCCGGATTTGGTTGTACGAACTTGTTCGTTGATGCTATGCTGCCGATCCGAATATCTATAAAAACTGGAGAGAAACATGAAGTCGATGTTGATTGCTGCCTGCTTGATTATGTTTGCCGTGGTGCAAACGTCAAGTGTGATGGCAAAAGAATTAAAAGAATTTCAGATTGAGGCCGATGAGTTTTACAAGCAAGGTAACTACAAAAAGGCTTATAAAGGCTATTTGAAAGTCGCCAAAGTGGGTGATATCTATTCGCAATACTGGGTCGCGCATATGTATGCCAATGGTGAGGGCAGAAAAGTTGACATTGATAAGGCCTTTGCCTGGTCTGCACTGGCCGCTGAAGGTGGTAATGAGAAACTGGTGAGCTATAGCGATTCATTGTTTGAACTGACCACTGACAAGGCAGCAGCCGAAAAAGTCGCCAAAAAATTGAATAAAAAGTATGGCAAACAGGCGCTTAAGAAAAAAGCAGAAGCGATTGCCTCGCGGGACACGGGTCGCAGACAAGGGTCCTGTGTTGGTTCCCGTCTGACTTGTTACAAGGGTGCCGCGTATGACCCGCTGCTTTCCTATATCCCGATCAGAATGCCCGACCCGGCAGGCGCTGGCGGCGGCTGACCTTACTTCTGCTCCGGCGCGTGTTCGATGCGGGTAACCCGCTGGAAACCACGCGGTAATTTGCGGCCTCGTTTGGCGCGTTCAGACCTGAAGTGTTCCAGGTCTTTTGTGCCGAGGCGCATATACCGCTGACCGGCCCAGACCAGAACTTCATCGGCTTCGGCAATGACAACCATGCCGATCATGTACTCTTCGCCGGTCTTCAGGCGTTTGGGTGGAATATTGATCAATTTGTTGCCTTTGCCCTTCGCCAGTGCTGGTAACTCATCTAGCGGGAAGGCGAGCAAATACCCATCCGAAGTGACACACACAACGGTATTGGCTCCCTCGGATACAATCACGGCAGGTTCGACCGGCTCAGAGTCACCGGGTAGCGACAGCACGGCCTTGCCGGCTTTCATGCGGCTGTGCAGGTTGCCTGTTTCAGTAACAAAGCCGTAGCCGTATGAGCTCGCCAACACCAGTTTTTGCTGCGAATCCCCAGCGATTGCATACATAAACCGTCCGCCATCCGGCAACGTGAAACGGGAGGTCAATGGCTCACCAAGACTGCGTGCTGAAGGTAGCGTGTGGGCAGGTAAGGCGTATGCCCTGCCGGAGGAATCGATAAACACGGCTTGCTGATTGCTGCGCCCTTTTGCTGCATGCTGAAATTCATCACCGGCCTTGTAATTCAGCGTTGCAGCGTCTATCTCATGACCCTTTGCAGCGCGCACCCAACCGGATTTTGACAGCACGATGGTGCTGGGTTCCGACGGCATGAGGTCTTCTTCTTTCAATGCCTCTGCAGCTTCGCGTTGCGTCAGTTGCGAGCGTCTGTCGTCCCCGTATTTTTTGGTATCTTCCAGCAACTCGGTTTTGACCAGGGTTTTCATGCGCGCTTTGGAACTCAGCGTTAACTCAAGAGATTGCCGCTCTTCATCCAGTTCCTGTTGTTCACCCCTGATTTTGATTTCTTCGAGTTTTGCCAGGTTTCGCAGTTTCAGATCCAGGATTGCTTCCGCCTGTGTTCCGCTGATATCGAAATGGCTCATCAATACCGGTTTTGGCTTGTCTTCGCTGCGGATGATTTGGATGATTTCGTCAATGTTCAAAAATGCAATCAACAGGCCTTCGAGGATGTGCAGGCGGTCAATTACCTGATCGAGACGAAATTCAAGCCTGCGCGTGACCGTCTCAAGCCTGAATGTCAGCCACTGTTTCAGCAATTCACGCAAATTCAGTACGCGTGGCTTGCCATTTAGGGAAATGATGTTCAGGTTGACGCGGTAATTGCGTTCCAGGTCAGTGGTGGCAAACAGGTGGTTCAACAATTGCTCAATATCAACCCGGTTGGAGCGTGGCACAATCACCAGGCGGGTTGGGTTCTCGTGGTCTGACTCATCCCGCAGGTCTTCCACCATCGGTAGTTTTTTAGCCTGCATTTGCGCTGCAATTTGTTCCAGAACCTTGGCTGGAGATACCTGGTGCGGCAGGGCGGTAACGATGATATCGCCATTTTCCTTTTCCCATACGGCACGCATACGTACCGAACCATGACCGGTTTCGTAGATGTTTAGCAGGTCCTCGGGGGCTGTAATAATTTCCGCATCGGTCGGAAAATCCGGCGCCAGGATGTGTTCACACAGTTCGGCCACGGTCGACTTTGGTTCTTCCAGCAGACGTATACAGGCACTGACGACTTCACGCAGGTTGTGCGGTGGAATATCGGTGGCCATGCCAACCGCAATGCCGGTACTGCCGTTCAATAAAATATTGGGTAAACGCGCAGGCAGCAGGGTTGGTTCCTTTAGCGTGCCATCGAAATTCGGTGCCCATTCAACGGTGCCCTGACCAAGTTCTTCCAACAGTGTTTTCGCATAAGGCGACATCCGCGACTCGGTGTAACGCATCGCGGCGAAGGATTTTGGATCATCGGGTGAACCAAAATTTCCCTGTCCATCGATCAACGGGTAACGATAAGAAAACGGTTGCGCCATCAACACCATGGCTTCATAGCAGGCCGAGTCGCCGTGCGGGTGAAATTTCCCCAGTACATCACCCACGGTTCGGGCAGATTTTTTGTGCTTGGAGCTTGCACTCAAGCCCAGTTCACTCATCGCGTAGATTATGCGCCGCTGTACCGGTTTCAGTCCGTCACCGATATGCGGTAATGCACGGTCGAGCACAACGTACATGGAATAATCCAGGTAGGCTTTTTCAGCGTACTTCCTTAACGGGATTTGTTCGTGCTCGGAAAAACTTTGTGTGATTTCATTCATAGCTTCTACCTGGTTGCCAGGTTGCCTTTGTCCTCCAGCCAGACTTTTCTGTCGGCGGCGCGTTTCTTACCCAGCAACATATCCATCATTTGCGTGGTTTTGCTTTCACTATCAATGGTCAACTGCACCAGGCGGCGGGTATCGGGATCGATGGTGCTTTCACGTAATTGCAGCGGATTCATTTCTCCCAGGCCCTTAAAGCGGGTTTCTACAATCTTGCCCTTTTTCTTTTCAGCAGCGATCACATCCAGTATCGCCTGTCGCTCTTCCGCATCCAGTGCGTAATGGGTCTCCTTGCCGATGTCAATCCGATACAGTGGTGGCATCGCCACAAACACATGGCCGGTCTCAACCAGTGCGTGGAAATGCTTCAGGAACAATGCGCACAGCAGCGTCGCAATGTGCAGGCCATCCGAATCCGCGTCTGCCAGGATGATCACTTTACCGTAGCGAAGTTCTGATATGACATCTGAGCCGGGGTCGACACCAATCGCAACTGAAATGTCATGGACCTCCTGATTTGAAAGCACTGCGTCGGATTCAACTTCCCAGGTGTTCAAAATTTTTCCGCGAAGTGGCAGAATGGCCTGGTATTCGCGGTTTCTGGCCTGCTTTGCAGAGCCGCCGGCAGAATCACCTTCCACCAGGAACAACTCTGTCAGGGACAGGTCCTGGCTGCTGCAGTCAGCAAGCTTGCCGGGTAGCGCGGGGCCGGAAGTGATCTTTTTGCGCACCACCTGGCGGCCCTTTTTCATGCGCTTTTGTGCATTTGCAATCGCCAGTGCGGCGATTGCCTCGCCATCGTTGACGTTCTGGTTCAGCCACAGGCTGAATGTATCCTTGACCACGCCGGAAACAAAGGTGGCGCAGGCGCGGGAAGAAAGTCGTTCCTTGGTTTGACCGCTGAATTGCGGATCGGTCATTTTCACCGATACGATATAAGCAATGCGGTCCCAGATATCATCCGGTGCCAGGCGTACGCCACGTGGCAGCAGGGTGTGCATTTCACAAAATTCGCGCAGTGCGTCAACCAGTCCGGTTCTGAGGCCATTTACGTGGGTGCCACCGGTTATCGTTGGAATCAGATTGACGTAGCTTTCCTGCAACTGACCACCTTCAGGTAACCAGCACAGCGCCCAGCTGACCTGCGATTCCTCACCCTTCATCTCACCGGTAAATGGCTGTTCCGGCAGTTGGGTGATGCCCAGCAATTCATTTTGAAGGTAATCTTCAAGACCTTGATTATATTGCCATTCTTCTTTTTCACCGGTTTTGGCATCGCACAATGTCATGTGCAGACCGGGACACAGTACCGCCTTGGCCCGTAACAGGTGGCGCAGCTGTTTATAGGAGATTTTCGGCGTGTCAAAATACTTGGGGTCGGGCCAGAAACGGATGCGCGTGCCGGTGTTGCGCTGGCCGACCGTCCCGATTGCTTTCAACTCACTGACCTTGTCGCCATCGCGCAGCGCCATGTGGTGTTCTTCGCCTTCTCGTTTGACCCAGATTTCAAAGTCTGTCGACAAGGCGTTGACCACCGACACACCAACCCCATGCAGACCACCGGCAAACTGGTAGTTTCGGTTGGAAAATTTAGCACCGGCGTGCAACCGTGTGAGGATCAACTCCACACCGGGTATACCATGCTCGGGGTGGATATCCACCGGCATACCGCGACCATTGTCAGCGACTTCAACCGAGCCGTCTTCGTGCAGCGTGACTTCGATGTCTTTGCAGTGGCCTGCCAGTGCCTCGTGGACACTGTGGTCGACAACTACCGGAATCAGGTGGTTGGGGCGGGTGGTGTCGGTGTACATGCCGGGTCGGCGCTGCACCGGTTCAAGGCCGGAAAGGACTTCAATATCCTGAGCCTGATATTGTTTGGTCATCTATGCTCGTTTTCGGTCAGGTCAATGGAATTCGTATCAATCACTTTTCTTGTATTTGTTTCCGCCAAAGCTTAGCCCGGCTGTTATTGTGATGGCCGCTCCGCCAAGTATTTGCAGTTCCGCAAATCCGCGTTTATATCTTACGCCAAAAGATGGCACCGCAGCTGGCGCTATACCCAAACCGTTGAAGGGGATTTTATCTTTGAATTCGTCTTTGTATCCATGCAGCAGTCCAGCCGTCAATTTGAAGTAAAACCAATCCTTGTGAAACAGATCCCAACTGTAACCGACATACAAATACTCGCTGGGTTGCCCAAATGAATTCTGAAAGTAGGCAAAACCGCCAATCCACTTTTTCGGGGTTACAAACTCAATACCGATTAGCTGTGTATTATTGACATGCTCCGGGTTATTGCTCCAGTGCTTGGTGTACAAGGATGTTTGAACGCGCCACTCTTCGATTTCAAATGCACTGACACTGGTGCTGATCAGCGAAATCAACACTGTCAGCAATAGACATCGCGACAGCATTGCCATTGAATTCCTGCCCTGGACAGGACTTGTCTTGGAAGTAGGGTTGATATTCATCGGATTATTGCGCCAACTGCGAAAACAAGTTGCACGTTTTAACATAGATTGACACGGGCATAAAGAATAACAATTCAATGGTCGCCTTAGACGTGGCTCGTCGGTATAATTGTGCTCCAGAACAACTCCAATTTGACAGCAGGTTCTGGCATGACATCATTTGTTTTCGTTACAGGAGGCGTGGTTTCTTCCCTCGGGAAGGGATTATCCTCAGCCTCGCTCGCCGCAATTCTCGAAACCCGTGGATTGAACGTCACCATGGTCAAGCTGGATCCCTATATCAACGTGGACCCGGGCACCATGAGCCCGTTTCAGCACGGTGAAGTTTATGTCACCGAGGACGGGGCAGAAACCGATCTGGACCTGGGTCATTACGAACGCTTTATAAGCACCCGCATGAGCCAGTTGAACAACTTTACCACTGGCCGTATTTATAACGATGTTATCGCCCGTGAGAGACGCGGTGATTATCTTGGCGGAACAGTCCAGGTAATCCCGCACATCACAGACGAAATCAAGAAAAAAATCTGCGAGGCTGCCGAAGGCTATGACGTAGCGATGATAGAAATCGGTGGAACGGTGGGTGATATTGAGTCACTGCCGTTTCTTGAGGCGATCAGGCAACTTGGTGTTGAGTTCGGAAACCGGGCGTTGTTCATGCACCTGACGCTGGTGCCATACCTCAAAGCTGCCAAGGAAATCAAGACCAAACCCACCCAGCACTCCGTCAAGGAGCTTCGTTCGATCGGCATTACAGCGGACATAATCCTGTGCCGTTGCGAACGGGATATTTCCGAGGAGGAGCGGGACAAGATCTCACTGTTCACAAATGTGCCCAAGAAGGCGGTTATTACCGCGCTGGATGCCCGTCAGAGTATTTATGAAATCCCGTTGTTGCTACACGAGCAAGGGCTGGATGACATCGTGGTTGACCGGCTCGGTCTCAAAGCGGGCAAGGCTGACCTTTCGCGTTGGCGGGAGGTAGTAGACAGACTGAGCAACACCAAACATGAAGTGACCGTGGCCATGGTCGGGAAATACGTCGAGCATTCTGATGCCTATAAATCGTTGACCGAAGCATTGACGCATGGTGGTCTGAGACATCGAATTAAGGTCAACATCAAAACAATCGAATCCGAGGAAGTCGAGAAAAACGACATCGGGTGCCTGGCGGGCGCTGACGCTATTCTGGTGCCGGGCGGTTTCGGCGAACGCGGTTTTGAAGGCAAGGTGATGGCAATACGCCATGCGCGCGAAAACAACATCCCGTATCTGGGTATCTGTTTTGGAATGCAGGCGGCGGTGGTCGAGTATGCCCGCAACGTTTGCGGCCTTGAAGGTGCCAACAGTACCGAGATCAACCCTGACACCAACGCACCGGTTATCGGATTGATTACCGAGTGGCTGGATGCTTCAGGTTCCGTTGAAACCCGCTCGAAAGAATCAGACCTTGGCGGCACCATGCGGCTTGGCAGTCAGCGCTGCCGTTTGCGTCCCGGTTCACTGGTGCACAAACTGTATGGTCAGGACATCATCACGGAGCGCCATCGGCATCGCTATGAGTTTAACAATCATTATCGAGATATCCTGAAGAAAAATGGCATGTTGTTATCCGGTCATTCGATGGATGAAACATTGGTTGAAATTGTCGAGATTCCGGATCATCCATGGTTCCTTGCTTGTCAGTTTCACCCCGAGTTCACTTCAACGCCGCTTAACGGACATCCATTGTTCACTGGTTTTATTGAGGCAGCACTTAAGTATCAACAAGGTGAATTGCCTGTGTCA
>Ga0114950_10002687_pt1 | contig 13678 bp, 13 predicted proteins | sample N075metaG_FD_83503 | JGI IMG/M metagenome (GOLD analysis project Ga0114950, IMG submission 83503) | Deep subsurface microbial communities from Kermadec Trench to uncover new lineages of life (NeLLi) - N075 metaG | ecosystem: Environmental > Aquatic > Marine > Ocean trench > Sediment | place...
CTCTTCTTGCCATCATATTGGCTGTATTGGTTCGGTTTTATCCGGGAGAGGCATTTCGGCCTTTTGAATATGTTTTTCAGGAAAATGTAAATATTCCGGCATACATTTTTATCGGTGTGATTGTCGCTCTTTTTATGGGCCTGACGGTAAGTGCTGAAGAAATAATAAAGGACCAAAAAATACTTAAACGAGAATCATTCCTTCACTTGAGTAAGGGAAGTTATATTGCCTCGAAATTGATTTTGCTTTTCGGTATCTCTGCAATTCAGACAGCTTCATTTGTCATCATCGGAAACTTTATCCTCTCCATCAATGGAATGTATTTTTCTTATTGGTTAATATTTTTCTCCGCCTCATGTTTCGCTAACGTGTTGGGTTTGAATATTTCAGCTTCATTCAATTCAGCAGTCACAATTTATATTATTATTCCAATACTTCTTATTCCGCAGATAATGTTAAGTGGGGTTGTAGTTCAGTTTGATCAACTAAATCCCGCTTTTGGGGCAAAATCGAGAGTACCTCTTATCGGAGATATCATGATTTCCCGATGGGCGTATGAAGCATTAACAGTCAATCAGTTTAAAAACAATAAATTCGAAAAGATCTTTTATGATGTAGACAAAGAAATTGCTTTATCTGATTACAGCACCATATATTATTTGCCAAAAATGGAATCAATGCTTGAATATGCATTTATAAATAAAGACGTGGAGGAAATAGAAATTATTGAAAATACTCAAAAAAATTTACAGGTATTAAGAAATGAAATTGAAGACTTACTGAAGGAATTTGGAGCCGATAAATTCCAATACCTGAACAATCTGACCGCAGATAAATTGGATTCTACAACATTTAAAGCCACAAAGCAATTTTTGACCACGATGAAACGCCTACATCTAAATCGGCGGAAAAAGGCTCAGGAATTAAAAGAAGGATTAATAAAAGAAATGACCTCTACCCCTAAAAAGGTGGAAGCTTATAACAAACTAAAAAGAGAAAATACAAACGATCAGATTACCTCACTGGTTTTTGATAATAAGGAAAAAACAAGAATATTAGAATATGATGGGAGATTGATACAGCAGATCTACCCAATTTTTTCCGACCCGGCTCCTGTTAATTACGTTGATTTCAGATCTCTATTTTATCTGCCAAAAAAACATTTTGCAGGAAGATACTATGAAACTCTTTATTTCAATGCCAGTATCATGTGGTTTATGACCCTGTTTTTGGTTATAACACTGTATTATGATGTATTGAAAAAAATAATAACAATGGAAGGCCGATTTTTATCCAAAGCAAATTAAATCCATGTTTTTTATTTTATCTAAATTACTCGGCTATTTTATAAAGCCTTTCAACTATATTTTCATTTTTTTACTCCTTTCTTTTCTAATTAAAAATAAAAAATGGAGAAAAAGATTGAGATGGATTTCGCTCGTTTTATTTCTTGTTTTCACCAATGGTATACTTTTTAACGAGTGCCTGCTCGCATGGGAAAAACCGGCAATATTAATAGAAGAATTGGATGATGATTATGACCTCGTGGTAGTATTGGGAGGAACTACAGATGTGGATCGTGAGCCAAAAGACAGGTTGTTTTTTCATAGAGGAGCAGACAGGGTAACTCATGCACTCAACCTTTATCATTCCGGGAAAGTGAAGAAAATTCTTTTCACCGGGGGTAATCCCAGATTATTCGAAGATCCGGACAGGGATAATTCTCCAATTTTTGATTTTTACGTAATGTGTGGAGTTGCTCCTGAAGATATTATAATCGAAAACTCATCTAGAAATACTCGGGAAAATGCATTTTATGTAAAAAATCTGGTGCAAACCAATGCTAAAAATGGCAAGGTTATTTTAATTACCTCAGCTTTTCATATGCGCAGAGCAGAAGGTTGTTTTAAAAAAGTAGGGATAAATGTAACAGGCTTTAGTACCGATTTTAATTCTGCCTTGCCAAAGGACCGGTTTTCAATGGAAAGATTAATTCCCTCACTAAATACACTTACAAGCTGGGAATTTCTGATTAAAGAATGGGTGGGATATGTTGTGTATCGGATTGTCGGATATATTTGATTTGTTTTATCTCATAGTTTTTGGACTTAGGGACTTTTGTCGTACGCCTGTTGACATGCCCAAAGGATGATTTCGGACAAAGTTACAAGTCTGGTGTTTCTTCTGACATGCGATTAGTGGAGCAGGCCTCAGACGATGGTAATGACCGGGCAATGTTATCGCTGGATATGTATCACTATCGAATTATAAAATACATTGGGTCTTACTCTGCAGTCATGAATGGTGTGGATATGATTGTGTTCACTGGCGGCATTGGCGAAAATGCGGATAGAGTTCGCGAGGCAGTTTGCAAAAGATTTGGTTACATAGGCTTAGAGTTTGATACAGAGAAAAACAGAGGACTACGCTCTAAAGAAGCCATAATAAGCAAACCTGATTCCAAGGTAAAAGTCCTGGTCGTGCCCACCAATGAAGAATTAGTCATTGCCGAGGAAACGGTGAAGGTGTTGGAGAATTCGAAATCATTCTAGAATCTATTGATCATATTTTTTTGTTACTAGCGCCAGTTGTGAGCTAATTGTTTTCTGCTCAAAGAAACTTTTCATTATATTGCACGTATTAAATAGCAAATAACTTGTACGTGCATGAATACAAAATTGACTTTATCATTACGAAAGGAAATAATAGAACAGGCAAAAATCTATGCGGCTGAAAACAATAGAAGTTTGTCTGAAATTGTTGAAAATTACTTTAAACTTTTGACTAAATATAAGGTAGAAAAACCTACAAAGAAATTATCTGTTCGAATTCAAAGATTGAGAGGTGTAATGAAAGTTGATCCTGATTTTGATTACAAAAAAATATTAAAGGAAGAGAAAATTAAAAAATATGATATCTAAAATTTTTATTGACTCAGATGTCATAATTGACTTTTTAACAGATCGTGTTCCGTTTGCAGAATTCTCTTCTACGGTATTCGAATTGAGCGAGAAAGGATTGTTAGAATTGTTTACTTCTGCGCTTTGTATTACCAATGTATATTACGTTACCAGAAAGATTCTTGGCGATAAAAAAGCAAGACTGGTAATTGAGGAGTTGATGGATCTGATAGATGTACTTGATGTGTCAAAACAAAATATACAAAATGGCTTGAAAAGTGAATTCAAGGACTTTGAAGATGCTGTCCAGCATGACGTTGCTCGTAGAAATAAGAATGTAGAATCCATTATCACTAGAAATATTAAGGACTATAAAAAGGCTGAGATACCTGTATTTAGTCCTGAAAACTTTTTAATTCTTATGAATGGCGAATTCGACAAATAAAAGTTCGCTTACCGGATCCAATATCCCAAACTTGATTTCCAAAAAATATTACTCATCTTCCTTTCATTTCCCCCGCAATATCGATCACATTATTCCACACACGGAATAAATTTTTACTGCAAATCTTTTCAATGTCTTCCTCAGTGTAACCACGTTTAAGTAGCTCATGGATTAGATCAGGCAATTTTGATGCATCTTCAAGGCCGATTGGTAGCTTAGAGACTCCATCAAAATCTGAGCCCAATCCGACAAAATCAATTCCTGCTAATTCCACCACATGATCGATATGATCGGCAACCATCGAAATATTGCCCAACACTAAAGAAGATTTTTTTAACGAATCTAATTCACTCTTGAGCACAGGATCATTTTTATTTTCACTTGCTTCCATTTTTGCATTAATTTTTTTTAATGCTTCGTCTCCCTGTTGGGTAATAAAAGTAGAACCGAAATTAATCATGATAATACCGTCATTTTTTGCCAGTAGTTTAATCATGTCATCCGAAACGTTTCGCTCAAACCCTGGAGTAAAATGCCTGCAAGAAGAATGAGAAGCTATAACAGGCGCCTGCGAATATTTGACAGATTGATAAAAAGCACTGTCAGAAACATGTGAAACATCCACCATAATTCCCAGCTGATTCATTCGCTCAATAACCTCATATCCAAAAGGGCTTAAGCCACCATGCGTATATTTTTGGTCATAAGATGAATCACTGATATGGTTGTCCTTTGAATGTGTCAATGTGATATACCGGATACCTTTGTTAAATAAGATGTCCAGATTATCCAGCTTCCCTTCAACCGGGGCACCGTTTTCCAGACCCATGGGAAGGGAGATTAGTCCTTTTGAAAAATTGGTTTCAATTTCCTGAGGGGTAGTAGCCAACGAAAATTTATCGGGATGATCCTCACACAATTTTTCTACGGATGTAATAAGTTCCACAGCAAGTTTCAAAGCGCCATTATTTTCAAAACCTGCCGGAATATATATCGACATAAATGGAGCGTCAAGGCCACCTTTTTTAGCGCGTACATAATCGAAATGCCCCGAGCTTGTTTGCACAGAAACATCCTCCATATTATTTCTCAACCGATACGGTAGATCCACATGACCATCGACGATTATAAATTCCTGACTTAGCCTTTTTGCTTCTTCAGCAAGGTTAATCGAGTTAGATACTACCTCTTCCTCTATGGTTCTCTTTTTCTTTTCTGTACAAGAAAAACCAAACAAGAGTATTGCAAAAATTACGTAATTAATTCTCATAATTTTATGATAAATCCAGACCGTTAAGAATAATTTCCCTTTCATGATCTTTCAATTTCAGGTCATTTACAACCTTCCGGGAATTGGGATTATTGATGGAAAAAAGCACAATCATAATCCCAAAAAGAGCAGCAAAAATCTGAAAGTCGGTCACGAAAAATCCAATGGAAATCAGCATAGATGAAATTGAATAGGAAATAAATAAGATAGTGTTTCCTCTTTGGTATAGTTGTAATTTTTCCAGAAGGGATTCCTTCTCTTTTGCTTCAGACAGTCGTTTATTGTAGTTTTTATAACCCCAAACAAGCAGTAAAGAACTAGTGGCAATTACCAGAATAAGCACTGATGTGTTGTAATCTTGATGGATAATGGGGATAAGTGTTTCGGCTGTTGATTCCAGGTAAACCCATATGAAAAAAGGTAATGGAATTCCAATGGACAGATACTCGATATTTATCAATTTCCGAATGTATTCTTTTCCATTTAATTTCCCAGACATGTAAAGTTACTTGAGTTTAATTTGCTGCTAAAATAGACAAAACCTAATTTAGACACATCATAAACTTGTGCTAAGATGAAAAGTCAAAAACTGAAATATAGAATTACCCATGTTGCAATCTTGATGTTTTGTATTGGGATGACGCTAAATTTTGTTTGGAGTTGCGCGAATAAAAAACAAATGCCAACGGAAGCTGATCAAGAAAATTCATTGCTAATTAAATATGCCTCACTTCAAGATAGCGTGGATAGCAACTGGCAAATTATGATTGCCGATGATGACGAAAAACATCAGCTTATGAAACGTTTGCTGCTAGAAGTAAGCTATACAAACAATTATGACAAAGGCCGCTTCAAGGAATTAAATGAATTGGTCGATCAACTAAAATCCATGAGGTATGATCAACAATCCATGAGAAATTCGGACTTGATTGATGCCTATGATAGCGCCACGTTTGATCTGTCTGATCAAATCCTGGTGTTTGCAAGAAACCATCCAAGATATGAGGGCTTTCCGTTAATGGCAGAGCTCATTGATGATATTAATCGTAAAAACAATTACATCCTCATGCACAGAATTCATTATGATAATTGGGTGAAAGAACTGAATTCATTCAAGCTTAGCAAAAGAAAAAAACTATTGAAGTCTGACCCTGAAATGGAGTTAAAAAGTAATCCCTTATTTGAATTACCTTCATAAAATTACCAGGAAGGATTAAAAAATAATTCTGGTTGACTAAAATATAACTCATAACATTAGCAAATTGCATGTTTGCGTCAAATAAAGGTTTTGTTTGAACATCTTTTAGATTCTCTTAAATTTGCACTTTGATATTGACATATGAGTGATATTATAAAACACGAATGTGGTATTGCAATGATTCGATTGCGCAAGCCACTTGGTTATTACCTCGAAAAGTACGGTACACCGGCATATGCAGCAAATAAATTGTATTTGCTCATGGAAAAGCAACATAATCGAGGCCAGGACGGCGCGGGTGTGGTCAATATTAAAGTGGACGTCAATCCGGGCATTCGCTATATTAGCCGGTACAGATCCATCGATCAGCAGCCCATTGCGGCCATATTTAAAAAAATTAACAAGAAGTATGACAAGGTAAAGAAATCCAATCCGGATAAATTTACAGATGCCAAATGGCTAAAACAGAATGTACCATTTACAGGCACTGTATGGCTTGGTCATCTCAGATATGGCACTCATGGTAACAATAGTATAGAAAGCACCCATCCTATGCTGAGGCAAAATAACTGGAGAACCAGAAACCTGGCAATTGCCGGAAATTTTAACATGACCAATGTGGAGGAGTTGTTTGCTATCCTATTGAAATTGGGTCAACACCCTAAGGAAAAGGCAGATACGGTAACCGTCATGGAAAAAATAGGCCATTTTCTGGATCTGGAAAACCAGGAGCTTTTTGATAAATACAAAGGCCATTATGGTAATGAAGAAATTACAGAGATTATTGAAAATGAGCTGGATCTTGCCAATGTATTAAGAAGAGCTTGCAAGGATTTTGATGGTGGATACACCATGGCTGGAGTTGTTGGGCATGGAGCGTCATTTGTTGCGCGGGATCCTTCGGGAATTCGTCCGGCCTATTATTATATGGATGATGAGGTCGTTGTTGTTGCTTCCGAAAAACCACCAATTAAGACTGCCTTTGATGTAAACTTTAGCGAAATTAAAGAGATTAAACCAGGACATGCCCTGATTATTAATAAACAAGGTGACGTTACAGAGGAGAAATTTATCGAACCTCTTGAAAAGAGATCATGCAGCTTCGAACGGATATATTTTTCCAGGGGAACAGACCCCGATATTTATCAGGAAAGAAAAGAGCTTGGAAGACTTCTACTTCCACAAATTTTGAAGTCCATTAATTTTGACTTGAAAAATGCCGTGTTCTCCTATATTCCCAATACTGCAGAAACTGCCTTCCTTGGAATGATCGAAGGTTTGGAAAATTATCTTTCTAAAAGAAGAAAGGATATTTTGATTGATGGAAAACCAACGCTGGATAAACTTGAAGATATTCTTGATTTCAGGCCACGAGTGGAGAAAATCATAAGCAAGGATGCCAAACTAAGGACATTTATCACAGATGAAGAGCATCGAAATGACCTTGTTGGTCATGTGTATGATACTACCTACGAAGTCGTGAGAAAAGACAGAGATACCATTGTTATCATCGATGATTCCATTGTAAGAGGAACAACCCTGGAGCGAAGTATATTATTTTTATTGGACAAAATCCATCCAAAGAAAATTATTATTGTATCCTCCGCGCCACAAATTCGCTTCCCTGATTGTTATGGCATTGATATGTCAAGAATGAAGGATTTCGTTGCCTTCCGTGCTGTGATTGAATTGATCAAAGAAAATGGAATGGAAAACCTACTTGACGATGTATATAATAAGTGCATAGCCAGTATTGGGCAAAAGGAAGTTCCAAATTATGTAAAAGAAGTCTACGCACCTTTTAATGATGATCAGATCTCTGCTAAAATAGGGGAAATAGTTACCCCCAAGCATCTGAAGGCCGAAGTTGAGATTGTGTATCAAAAAGTGGAAAATCTCCATAAAGCATGTCCAAAACATTTGGGAGACTGGTACTTCACTGGCAACTATCCAACACCGGGTGGTAATAGAATTGTGAACAAAGCCTTTATGAATTATATGGAGGGCAAGTTGGTGAGGGCATATTAAAAAAAGGCTCCAAATTGAGCCTTGAAATTTTTAAACCGCAAAACTTTCGCCACATCCGCAGGTTCGGGATGCATTGGGATTTATAAACTGAAATCCTTTGCCATTTAATCCATCAGAGAAATCCAGAGTGGTTCCTAAGAGGTACAAAATACTCTTTTTGTCCACAAGAATTTTGATTCCTTTGTCTTCAAATATTTTGTCATCATCCTTTATTTTTCCGTCAAAATCAAGCTGATACATCAACCCTGAGCATCCACCTCCCTCAACTGCAACTCTTACGTGATGATCATCTGGATATCCTTCTTCTTTTTTAAGCGCTACTAATCTTTTCTTTGCTTTCTCCGTGATCTGTATCATATCCGTTTTTTTTTAAACTACTTTGCAAAGTAATAAACCAAATCATCAATTTGCAACTTCCTGTTTATAAAACTGAAATTCTCAACCAATTGTTTTAAAGGAAACATTTCCTCATTATTCTTAGATCCACTTTATTTTGACCCTGGCAGGTACGCTTTTGTAAAGCGAACCAAACCTTCGATGAAACGACCTCTTGAGGAGAATTGCAATTCCGTTTCAAGTACGAGATAATCCAATTAGAAAGATGCTTCACTATTGGGTTGCTAGAGACTAGTAGCGCATTTATTTAAGAAAACTTAAATTCAGAAAACAAATTAAATGAGCTACTTTTGCCGTTCAAAATTGATTGATGTCCATGGATAAACGAACAGAAATAAAAGATCTTGGAGAATTTGCACTTATTGACCGGATCACCAATAGCTTTGTTAGTAAGAATGATACTACTAAAATCGGTGTCGGCGATGATGCAGCAGTTATAGATGGAGGAGCAGATTACTTGCTTTTATCAACAGATATGTTAGTTGAAGGCGTTCATTTTGATCTTTCTTATATGCCACTGGAACATCTGGGTTATAAATCCATCTCAATCAATGTTTCGGATATTGCTGCGATGAATGGAACTCCTGAACAGGTAGTGGTAGGCCTTGGTTTGAGCAATCGATTTTCTGTAGAGGCTGCGGAAAAGTTGTATGAAGGCATGGCCTTTGCTTGCAAGGATTTCAAAGTTGACCTTGTTGGTGGTGACACAACTTCTTCACCTTCAGGATTAATAATTTCTGTTTCGATAACTGGCAGGGTTTCAAAAGACAGGGTTGCTTTGAGAAGTAAGGTAGAAAAAGGAGATATAATTTGTGCTACAGGTGATCTTGGAGGAGCGTATATTGGGCTACAGGTTTTAGAACGGGAAAAACAGGTTTTTCTTGCCAATCCTGAAATGCAGCCAGACCTCGAGAAATATCCATATATAACTGGAAGACAACTTAAGCCAAAAGCCAGAATGGATGTTATCCATGAATTGGCAGAATTGAACGTAAAGCCAAAAGCCATGATCGATATTTCCGATGGACTCGCATCAGAATTATATCATTTGTCAAAACAATCTAATGTTGGTTTTTTTATTTATGAAGACAAACTGCCAATTGACAAGCAGACTTATGATACGGCTGTTGAATTTAGTATTGACCCAATTACCTGCGTCATGAATGGGGGAGAGGATTATGAATTACTTTTCTCTATAAGTCACGATGATTTTGAAAAACTAAAAAATCATCCGGATATTCATTTTATCGGCTATGCCACGGAGAAGGAAAAGGGAATAAACCTGGTAACCAAAAACCAAAATATTGTTCCTATTAAGGCGCAAGGGTGGGATCATTTTAAGATTTAAAATTCAATATCAAAATTACAATGACACAGGCAACTTGAATATTTATGATATTTTGATCATGGTAAGGTTACGCGTTTGCAACCTCTGCCTTCAGTTTACTCAGCGAATCTTTTGCATCGCCAAAAAGCATCTTTGTCTTATCACCAAAGAAAAGTGGGTTTTGAATTCCTGCATATCCGGGCCGCATACTTCTTTTTAGTACAATAACCGTACTGGCCTTTTCCACATCTAATATCGGCATGCCATAAATAGGACTTCCCTTATCATCTTTCGCTGATGGATTTACCACATCATTAGCCCCTATTACCAGCACCATATCTGTAGCTGACATTTGCTCGTTGGCCTCTTCAAGTTCCAATAATTTAGGATATGGCACATCGGCCTCTGCCAACAGCACATTCATATGCCCGGGCATCCTTCCGGCAACTGGGTGAATCGCATATTTCACATCTACGCCTTCATTTTCCAAAGTCCTTTCCAGATCATGACATACATGCTGTGCCTGGGCTACAGCAAGACCATATCCCGGAACAATAAGTACCTTTTTTGAATATTTTAACTGAATGGCTGTATCACTGTGCGATGCTTCTTTGACAATCTCTTCACTCCCAGATCCGCTTGATGTTCCACTAGCACTAAATCCTCCGATAACTACATTAAACAGTGATCGGTTCATAGCCTTGCACATCAAAACGGTAAGGATTGTTCCGGCAGAGCCAACAATGATTCCTCCAACAATCATCACCTGGTTTCCATAGATAAGACCAGCTCCTGCTGCAGCAATACCCGTAAAAGAATTGAGTAAGGAAATCACGACAGGCATATCTCCACCTCCGATTGGTGTAACAAATGTAACTCCATAAATCAATGAAATTCCAAGAAGAATTAAAACTAAGGTAAAATTCAACTCCGGTTGAGACATGATATACCCACTCATACCAATAGCAGCAATAAGCATAACCAGGTTTATAATCTGAGGTGCGGGAAGCACTAAATTATCTCTTAAAAATCCCTCCAATTTACCCCAGGCAACGATACTTCCAGTAAATGCGATACTACCAACAAACAGGGCGAAAATAATGGTCAGCACTTCGGCGCTCATCATTGCAACTCCTTCAGGAAGATTGTAAAATTCTACTGTGGCAATTAACATCGAACAGGCTCCGCCAAGTCCATTGAACAAGGAAACCATTTCCGGCATGGCGGTCATTTTAATTCTTTTTGCAGCCACCCATCCGATCGACCCACCAAGTATTAATCCGCCTACAATCCAACCATAATTATTGGATTCATTTTCCATAGGATAAAAAATGGTGATAACAATAGCCAATCCCATGCCAAGGGCCGCAATGAGGTTTCCCTTTTTAGCGCTATCGGGATGGCTCAGCCTTTTTAAGCCAATGATAAAAAGTACAATGCAAACAAGATATAAAAAGTCTATAATTTGATTTTCCACTTTCCTTCAGTTTAAGGTTATTTTTTTTTCTTCTTGAACATTTGGAGCATTCTGTCTGTCACTGCGAATCCACCTATTACGTTGATTGTGGCCAGGGCAATACCCAGCATTCCGATAATTAAAATCATATAATTGCCCGGATCGGTATTTCTGATAAGTATAATTGCTCCGATGACCACTACGCCACTAATGGCATTTGCTCCTGACATAAGAGGAGTATGAAGTACAGTTGGCACCTTGCCGATGATTTCCATTCCTAAAAAAATAGCAAACACCAAAATATAAAGCATTTCTATATTGTCAATGATAAATTGCATGATATCGTTCATGATTATTAATGTTTATTTTCCATAAAGAATTTCACCCTTTGAAGCAATACAACTGGATTTTATTATTTCATTTTCCATATCAATCTCCAGCTTTCCTTCTTTCAGAAAGGTTTTCAGAAAGTTGTGAATATTTTTACTAAACAACTGGCTGGCATGATTTGGAACATCAGCAGCTAATTCAGAATTGCCAATGATTGTTACCCCGTGTTTCACAATTGTTTTTTCGTCTTCAGACAATTCACAATTTCCTCCTGTAGAAGAAGCAATATCCACAATCACAGACCCATCCTTCATTTGCTCTACCATTTCTTTGGTGATTAATGTTGGCGCCGGTTTACCTCTGAGTTGGGCGGTAGTGATAATGACATCGGCTTTTACAGCTTCTTCAAATATTTTTTCTCGCTGCTTTTGTTTGAATTCTTCAGTTTGATCTACTGCATATCCCCCGGCAGCTTTGTCATCTGCTGCTCCTTCAACTTCAACAAATTTTGCCCCAAGGCTTTCCACTTCTTCTTTAGCTGCAGCACGTGTATCAAAAGCCCGCACTACAGATCCCAATCTTTTGGCTGTGGCAACTGCCTGTAACCCTGCGACCCCGGCGCCCATGACCAATACCTTTGCCGGAGGAATACTTCCGGCGGCTGTAGTCAACATAGGAAAATATTTTGGCAGATGGTTGGCCGCAATGATCACAGCTTTATACCCTGCAATCGAAGCCATGGAAGAAAGTACATCCATCGCCTGGGCCAGAGTAATCCTGGGAATCATGTCAAGACTAAAAGCAGTAAGATTTAGCGATGCTACTTCTTCGGTTTTTTCTATGGAATGATATGGCTGGTAGGAAGATATCACCACCGCTTCGGAGGGTAACTGTTTTAAGTCATCTATATCTAATGGCGAAATGGTACATATAATTTCGGATGATTTGAGTGCGTCCGTTCTACTAACTAGATTTGCTCCTGCATCTTCATAGGTTTGGTCAGCGTAAAGCGCAGACTCTCCACACCCTTTTTCTGCGATTATTTCATTTCCTTCATCAATCAGTCGTTTGACAAGATCGGGAACGACCGCCACGCGATTATCCTTCTTTTCATTAATAATGCCGATTTTCATGTTTATCGGGAGGGTTTATATAGTAAAAAAACAATTTCAAGTCTGGAAATTGTGTCTCGAAAATAATACTTTGCGCAAAGTATTGAAATTATTTGCTAATATTAAACAATCCTTTTAAAAAGTTCATTGAGTATATTTCCGTAGTCAAATGCTCAGATATAATCAATATTTTATTTATGAATTTGAATAAAATTACCAGACCAACGCTTTTGCTTGATCCTGAAAAATGTAAAGCCAACATTCGCAAAATGGCGGTTAAAGCCAAGAACCATAATCTTAAGCTGAGGCCACATTTTAAAACACATCAGTCTGCTCAAATTGGAGAATGGATCAGGGCAGAAGGAGTAGATAATTGCACGGTTTCTTCCGTAAAAATGGCCGAGTATTTTGCAAATCATGGATGGAGTGACATTTTAATAGCTTTTCCTGTAAATGTATTGGAGTGGAAAAAAATCAATGAATTAGCCAGTCGAATAAAATTGCAGGTATTGGTGTATGATGTAGAAGCGCTGAAAATGCTTGCACCAAGGGTAGATGAATCTATTGGAATAAAAATCGAACTTGACCTGGGGAGCAATCGATCCGGTGTGACAATAAATCAACACGAGATAATAGATGAATTGTTAAAGAATATTGAAAGCATCCCAAATTTTCAGTTTACCGGTTTTTATTCGCATCCCGGACATACATACAATGCGAGAAGTAAAGATGAAGTCAGAAAAATATATGAGGAGATTATCACGAAATTAGAATTGCTGAAATCCGGTTACGGGCATTCTCCTGGTTTTTCTATCACAATTGGAGATACACCGGGATGTACAGTCACAGATGACTTTGGCCCGATTGAGGAGATCTCTCCGGGAAATTTTGTTTTTTATGACGTGATGCAGGTAAATATTGGTTCGTGTAACTATGAAAATATTGCAGTAGTAATGGCTTGTCCGGTGGTTGGGAAAAATCTGGAAAGGAGTGAAATTCTAATTCACGGAGGGGCAGTACATTTTTCGAAAGAAGTTTTGCAGGATGCCGATGGCACTAGCCATTTTGGGAAACTGGCAATACCAAATGACCAGGGCTGGGAAAGGACCGTACCCGGAACCTATTTGAAATCCATTTCTCAGGAGCATGGGCTCATTCATTGTTCGGATGATTTTTTACAGCAAACCCATATCGGCGATATCGTTTATATTTATCC
>Ga0114950_10002688_pt1 | contig 13677 bp, 10 predicted proteins | sample N075metaG_FD_83503 | JGI IMG/M metagenome (GOLD analysis project Ga0114950, IMG submission 83503) | Deep subsurface microbial communities from Kermadec Trench to uncover new lineages of life (NeLLi) - N075 metaG | ecosystem: Environmental > Aquatic > Marine > Ocean trench > Sediment | place...
GTTATTGTCGGCAACGCGATCGTCTGTCTCGGCGCTACTTCGCGGTTTCTCGGACAGTTGGCGAGTACTCTCGGCCGCTGGGACGAAGCCGAGGCACATTTTGAGCACGCGTTGCGAATGAATGAGGATCTCGGTGCCAAACCCTTCGTTGCCCATACGCACTACCAATATGCCCGAATGTTAATGAGGCGCGGTGAACGCGACGACATGATTCGCGCCAGCGACATGATTGATGAGGCACTTGGCCTGGCGCAGCAGATCGGCATGCAAGGACTGTTGTCCCGAATTAAACGGGGATTAAGTGACTGATGACACTGATTATTATATTATTCGCAGCCAGTAATTGGCGCACCTAGGGGGGGATCGTCCAATGCCAGTATTCCTGATTGAACGCAATTTCGCAGACGAACTGACAGTTAGCGCTGAAGACGCGGCCGCCGTAAAAAAGATTAACGAGGATGTCGGCGTGCAATGGCTAATTTCATTTCTCAGCGCCGACAAGAAAAAAACGTATTGCCTCTACGAAGCGTCGAACGCCGAAGCGATTCGTGAAGCTGCAGACAAAGCGGGCCTGCCAGCTGACGTTATCATCGAGGTTGGGGAGCTAACGCCGACCGGCGCCACCGGCGATGTTCAAATAGATCGTCTCACCCGGGACTGACGTGGCGTATTAATCCGCAACTTGCGGCCGGGAATAAAAAACGCAGTAGCCGAAAACCCGGAACACTTTTTCCAATGCTATTCAAAGGAGGCGAATCATGAGAGTCATTCTGGCGATTGCAACACTGGGTCTGTCCATTGGGCTGGCGAGCTGCTCGGCGGACAGAGAAGATTCCACGCTGGAGGGAGACGATCTGGCGACGCGGGCCGGAGCGCCTTTGTTTGACGGCATGGGCAACCACCATTTTGCCATCACCACCAGTGATCCGGACGCACAACGATATTTCGATCAGGGCCTGATCATTGATTTCGCTTTTAATCATGCAGAGTCGATACGGTCATTCAAAGCGGCCCATACACTCGATCCGGATTGTGCAATGTGCTACTGGGGTGAGGCGCTCGCGCTTGGCCCCAATATCAATGTCACGAGCAATGGCAAAGTGGTCATGGGCGACGACGATCGTGTACAAGCGTATGCCGCAATCCAGACAGCGCTCTCTCTAAAGCATGGCATAAGCCAGAAAGAGCAAGACCTGATCGACGCGCTTGCGACACGTTACGACGGCGATATAAACAGCGAACGCGAACCGATGGATCTCGCTTACGTCGATGCAATGCGGCCTCTTCACGAAAAGTATCCGGACGATGACGACATCGCGTCCATTTTTGCGGAATCGATGATGAATACGATGCCGTGGGATTACTGGCTGGAAAGCGGCGAGGCAAAACCGCTGACAGTCGAGGTCATTGATGCTCTCGAGCTGGTGTTGGCGCGCGCGCCGAATCATCCTTTGGCCATACATCTTTATATCCATGCCGTTGAAACGTCGGGCTCACCGGCACGGGCTGAATCTGCGGCCGACAGGCTGCGGGATCTTGTTCCAGGTGCAGGCCATCTTGTACATATGCCATCACATATTTACTGGCGAGTGGGTCGCTACAATGATGCGTCGATTGCAAACGTAAGGGCCGCTGAAGTAGACGAAGAATACATCGCAGCATGCAATGCGCAGGGCTTTTATCCAGCTGCCTATTACCCACACAATATTCACTTTCTGTGGGCGGCATCGAGCATGGAAGGGCGCAGCGAGGTCGCGATTGAAGCCGCAAGAAAGGTTGCTGCAAATGTTCAACTCGAGATGATCGAGCAATTTCCCAGCGTTGAGTTCTTCCACACGATCCCATTGCTGGCGCTTACGCAGTTCGGCAAATGGGAGGCGATACTGGAGGAGCCGCGGCCGCCGGAAAACCTGGATTACTCCAACGCGATCTGGCACTACGCGCGTGCCACCGCATTCGCAAAAACGGGCGACGTCGATGCTGCCCGCGCCGAGCGCGAAAAACTGCAGCCACTGCGAGACGCTGCAAATATTTCGTTCCTCGATACCATTTATTACCCGGCAAGCATGTTATTGGAAATCGCTGACTCCCTGATTCAGGGCGAAATTGCGATGGCCGATGGTGAAAGCGATGCAGCGATAGCTCACTTCGAAAATGCCGTTGATGTGCAGGATCAATTGCCGTACACAGAGCCGCCATTCTGGTATTACCCGACTCGTCACACTCTTGGCAAAGCATTACTGACTGTTGGCAATGCGGCAGCGGCAGAAGCGGTGTACAAGCGCGATCTCGAATTGTATCCAAGAAACGGGTGGGCGATGTTCGGCCTGATTCAAAGCCTGGAAGCACAGGACAAAGACGCGACCGAAATCAGGGCGAAATTCGACATCATTTGGGCGCAATCGGACGTAACGTTGACTGCGTCGCAGTTTTGATTCAGTAATTTCGCCCGCTGGGCGGGCTCCTACGGGCGCTAATAAGAATTGTAGGAGCGCGCCCAGCGGGCGATTAAATCAAAAGGGGCAGAGTACGTTTAATTGATGCGCCGAGTTCGTTCCAGGCCTGGCGGAAGCGTTGCCGGGTTTTGAACCTGTTATTAAAAATTAGGTTAATCTAGGCCGCTACGACAGGCGTTGAGCGCGGGTACATGATTGAGCTGAAGATTAACGGCGAAAGCCACAAATATGATGTAGACCCGGCAACACCGTTGTTGTGGGTTATTCGCGAGCAAGCCGGGCTGACCGGAACCAAATTTGGTTGCGGCATCGCTCAATGCGGTGCCTGTACAGTGCATCTGAATGGCGCGCCGATTCGTTCTTGCGTAACACCGGTGAAAGCAGCTGCTGGCCAGGAAATTACCACGATCGAAGGAATAGCCAGCAGCGACGGCGAGCTGCATCCGGTTCAACAGGCGTGGATCAACGAACAAGTGCCGCAATGCGGTTACTGTCAATCAGGTCAGATCATGTCTGCCGTGGCCCTTCTTGATAACAATGCCTCGCCAAGCGACAGCGATATCGACGATGCGATGAGCGGCAATGTCTGCCGCTGCGGCATGTACGGCCGAATTCGCAAAGGCATCAAAAGTGCGGCACTGGTGATGCAATCGCAAGACGTTGCGGAGGGTCCTGACAATGGGTAAATGGAGTCGACGTGCATTCATCACCACCGGCGTGCTCGTGGGTGGCGCGGTTGTATTCGGCGTCGCGATTCGCCGCGGGAACCCGGTGGACGGCGTGCGTCCATTCATGGCTGGCGAAGACGAAACCCTGTTAAATGTCTGGCTGAAGATTTCGCAAGACAACGCCATCACCGTGATCGTGCCACACGCCGAGATGGGTCAGGGCGTACATACATCACTTGCAATGATGCTGGCCGACGAGCTCGACGCTGACTGGGACAGGGTCGAAATGGTCGAAGCGCCTTCTCGCGAGGAGTACGCAAACTATGCGCTGGCCAGGGGCTATGCTTCAGGCGACGTAGATTTTCCGTCTTTTCTCGTTGATACGGCAAACGGTATTTTTCTCGTTGCCACCAAGTCCATGGGGCTGCAGATTACTGGCGGCAGTTTGTCGGTACGTTCAACCGGCCAATTGGCGATGCGAGTTGCCGGCGCCAGCGCGAAAGCGGTGTTGCTGCAGGCAGCAGCGGATGCGTGGAACGTCGAGCCTGAGTCATTGAGGGCCGAAAAAAGTTATATTATTCATGATGCGACAAAGCAGAGAGCGCCGTTCGCCGAATTCGCAGCGAACGCTGCGGAACTGTCACAGTCACCGGTTCCGCGCTTAAAAACACCTGACGAATATACGATTATGGGAACCTCCGTGCCGCGGATCGATGCCCCCGCCAAGGTCGACGGGAGCGCCAGTTTTGGTATCGATACCACTTTGCCGGGAATGAAATACGCTGCGGTCAAGGCAGCCCCGGTGTTCGGGTCTGTCGTTGATGAAATCGACACAAGTTCGGTACAGGCCATGCCGGGCGTTCGCAAGATCGTTAACCTGGATGATGCCGTGGCGGTTATCGCGGACGGCTATTGGCAGGCGCAACAAGCCATAAACGTACTCGGTATCAAGTGGACCCAAAGCGCCGACGAAACTCGAGAACAAAGCGATATTTTCGACCAGTTCGCAAAGTCCCTTGACGATGCCAACGCGAACGATGACAACCATGCCGATTTGGAGATCGGTGATACCGCGGCTGCATTCGCGGCGGCCAGTCAGGTTGTCGAAGCCGAGTATCGGGTGCCCTATCTTGCTCACGCGACCATGGAGCCGATGAACTGCACTGCCTGGATTCATAACGAACAATGCGAGCCGTGGCTTGGCACCCAGAACCCGTTGGGTTTCACCCGGGAAGTCGCCGAGGCGATCGGTTTCGAACCAGAGCAGGTAATTGTGCACAACCAGTATCTTGGCGGTGGCTTTGGCCGGCGGGCGTTTTCTGACTATGCACAACAAGCGGCGCGCATTGCCCTTGAGGTGTCGTATCCAGTGAAGCTGATCTGGTCGCGTGAAGAGGATATGCGACATGATCATTACAGGCAGGCAAGCATCAGCCGCTTTTCAGCGGCTCTGGATGAGGCGGGTCGGCCTCAAGCCTGGCGTAATCAGTATGTTGAGAAACACGACCCCGAAGAGGCGCCGCATATTCCATACGGGATAGACAACCAGCTTATTCATTTCTCCAAAAGTGAAACGCATGTGCCATGGGGCTTCTGGCGCAGTGTGGACCACTCCCTGCATGGATTCTTTACCGAGTCTTTTATCGACGAAGTCGCCATTGCGGCCGGACAGGATCCATACGAATATCGGCGCAGCCTGCTGGCCGATAAACCGAGGTACCTGGCGGTTTTGCAGCGCGCTGCAGAAGAATCGGGCTGGGGATCACCGTTGCCGGAAAATTGTGGTCGTGGCATTGCCATACATCGGTCGTTCGGCACGATCGTGGCGCAGGTAGTAGAAGCCGAAGTCCTGAACGGCAAGGTTCGAGCGCGTCGTGTCGTGTGTGCAGTGGACGCCGGCTTTGCAATGCACCCTGATGGCCTGAAAGCCCAGATGGAAAGCGGCATTATCTATGGACTGACGGCGGCTTTATATGGCGATATCTCGATTCGTCATGGTCAGGTTGCACAAAGCAATTTCCACGATTACCAGATGGTTCGCATGCATGAGGCGCCGGAAATAGAGACCCACATTATCAACAGCGGCGAGCGGCTGGGGGGTGCAGGCGAGCCAGGGACACCTGCAATTGCGCCTGCTCTGGCAAATGCAATTTTTGATGCAACGGGCAAGCGCATTCGTGAATTGCCCATCAAGAATTTCGATCTCTCTGACACGAATCTGGAATCGAAAGACGTCGCCTGATGGGTTCTAATGGCCGTCAGCCCGTTTCGCCGCATTTAATTAGACAGAGTCTAAAGTCTGCTGCGGTAAATTCGCTGCAAATAAAAGCCCAAAATAAAACCATAAATAAAACCATTTTCGGGTTTTGTGCATCTAATGAATACTATATTGTTGCGATCCGCTGAAACTGACGGTGGCAGCGGATTCAGGGGCGAAAATCTGCGTGACGAATTATCCTTAAAAGTGTAGAACCTTTCCCGATAACTGTGTCTAACAGACAAGCCCCTGTGCCGGAAGTGTCAATTTTCACGTTCTGGTTCACAACAACATGACAGCTACAACCCGTAACTTGCTAAAAAACAAAGGGTTGGGCGCATTTCATGTTTGATTCCACGATGTCAGGACATTTATGACCTGATCTGTGGGTCACATCTACTATAAGGGCTTAACAGGAATGAAAAAGAAAACTCTCTGGATCGGCGGCGGTGCAGTGGTTGCTGCTGTGGCGATCGGCTTTGGCATGCTCGGCGGTGAGAAAGAAGAACTGCAAGAGGTTCAAACGGCGTACGTCGAGCGCCAGAAAATCGTCCAAAAGGTCAATGCGACCGGCAAAATCCAACCCAAAGACCAGGTAAAAATCAGCGCGGACGTCAGCGCCAAGATAACGCTGCTGGCCGTCGAGGAAGGCGACTGGGTGGAAAAAGGCCAATTGCTGGTCGAACTCGACCGCGAGCGACTTCTCGCTGTTGTCGAGAGCGGCGAGGCGATTGTGCGGTCCGCGCAAGCGAACGCAAAACTGGTTTTCGAGAATATGAACATGACCGAGAAGGAATACGATCGGTCGCGTGATCTGGCGTCCCGCAATCTGGAGTCGCAAGCGTTACTCGACACGCGCCAGGCGGCATACCAGGTAGAGATCGCACGTTATGAGTCTGCGCAAGACCAGACCGAGCAGGCGAGGGCATCTCTGAAACAAGCGCAGACGGCACTGGACAAGACCATTATTTATGCGCCGATGGCCGGCACGATTAGCGACCTCAGAAAGGAACAAGGCGAAATTGCCATTGGATCCCAATTCCAGGAAGACGTCATTCTCATTATTGCAGATCTCTCCGAGATGGAAGTCCAGGTCAATGTTGATGAAAATGACATTATCTCTGTCAAGGTCGGCCAGGAAGCGGAGATCGAGGTTGATGCCCTGCAAGGGCGGACGCTTAAAGGCATCGTTTACGAGATCGCGAACTCCGCCAATGTAGCTGCCGACGGAACAACTGATCAAAAAACGGAATTCGAAGTCAAGATTTCCATCACGGATCCGGAATCCACGTTACGCCCGGGAATGACGGCCGCAGCGGATGTGTTTACAGAGACCAAGAATGACGCGCTAAGCGTTCCGATTCAAAGCGTTGCCGTTCGTACTGTAGATCAGCTGACATTAGAAGGCGAAGAACGCTCGGATGCTGAAAAGCGCTATGAAGCCGACAAGGACGGATTCGTCGAAATCGTATTCTGTATCGAAGATGGCAAGGCTATCGCCAAGCAGGTCAAGACCGGAATTCAAAGCGACGAACTGATTGAAATAGTGTCGGGTCTGGAATTGGAAGAAGAAATCGTGACGGGAAGTTATCGCGCAATCTCCAAAGATATCAAAAATGGAGCGCAAGTGACGATTAACAACGATAGCAACGGCAATTCGGACGCTGCGTAAGCGCCATCGGAGACAAGTTTATGGCGAGCAAAATTACGGAGACATTGCAGCTTAGCGACGTTGTGAAAACGTACGTAATGGGCAGCGAGGAAGTCCACGCCTTGCGTGGCGTTACTCTGGGGATCGAATACAACGAGTATGTCGCAATAATGGGGCCATCCGGGTCCGGCAAGTCCACTTTGATGAATGTCATCGGCTGCCTGGATGTACCGACATCAGGTACGTATTCGCTGGAAGGTCAAATGGTCGCGGACATGAGTGAATCGCAGCTTGCAGAAATTCGCAACCGGCAGATCGGCTTCGTTTTCCAAACATTCAACTTGATTCCGCGTGCCGATATTTTTCACAACGTTGAGTTGCCTTTGATATACGGAGGAATTCCGCGCGCGGAGCGTCGCAAGCGTGCAGAGCTTGCGATCGAGCGGGTTGGACTGGCTGACAGGATGAAACACAAGCCCAATGAATTATCCGGTGGCCAGCGGCAACGTGTCGCCATTGCACGCGCACTTGTATTTGAACCATCGATCATTCTCGCGGATGAACCGACAGGCAACCTCGATACAAAAACCGGCGATGAAATCATGGCGATGTTTGACGAACTGCACGATGCTGGCCAGACGATAATCGTCATTACTCATGAGGACTACATTGCGGAGCATGCACTTCGCACCATTAGGCTAAAGGACGGCATGATTGAAAGCGATGTCCGTCACGGCAAGTTACGTTCGGCCATGTCGCAGCCAAATGTGGCAGATTCGGCAAGTCAGATCGCTGTTTAATGAAAGCAGCTTAGGGAAACGTTGATGAGATTTCTTCTTGATATTGGCGAATCGTTCCGAATCGCCATCAGTGCGATTGTGGCAAACAAGGCGCGCGGCGCCCTGACTACGCTTGGCATCGTTATCGGAATTGTCGCGGTCATTACCACAATGACTGCTTTCAATGGCATGCAGAACGCTTTTCGGCAGGGCTTTTCGTCGGTGGGAGCGGACGTAATTTACGTTTCTCGCATGCCCTGGATAATCATGGGCGATTTTTTCCTTTATCGAAACCGGCCTAGACTCGAACTCTCGGAAGCCAGGCATCTGGAACGAAATCTGGAGGGTAAAGCGATCGTCAATCCTTCCATGGATACGCGACGCGACATCAAGTACGACGCGGAGACAATGGATGCCGTGCGTATCGTCGGCACAACCGAAAAGCAAACGATCATCGGTAATACTGTTCCGGAAATCGGTCGATTCATGATGTCTTACGATGTTACTTACAAGAAGAATGTCGCGGTCATTGGCCAGGACATTAAGGACGCGTTCTTCGAGAACATAAGCGCGCTGAACAAGGAAATAAAAATCGGGCGCACATCGTTTCGAGTAATCGGCGTGATGGAGAAGCAGGGAGGCTCGACATTCGGCGGTCCAAATTTTGACCGGCAAATTTACATTCCAATTACAACCTTTACCAAATCCTATGGTGGTCGCCGCGGTACGGATGTTGATATTGCTATAAAAGTTCCCGAGGGCACGACCATGGCCGATATGGAATTTGAGATCATTGGCGAGATGCGCAAGGTCCGAAAACTCAGGCCATCCGAAGGCGATAATTTTTCAATTAATAAACTCGATACGCTGATGGGTGGATTCAACTCAGTGATGGGCGTGGTTCTTGGCCTCGGTTTGCTCGTTACCAGCATCGCATTGTTTGTTGGCGGCATCGGTGTGATGAACATCATGTTCGTTTCGGTTACAGAGCGTACCCGTGAAATAGGTATCAGAAAGGCCATTGGAGCCAAACGTCATAGCATCCTGTTTCAGTTCCTGTTCGAGTCGGCTGTGATTTGTCTAATCGGCGGTATCGTTGGCATTGTGATTGCGTCAGGGCTAACGGCCGTTATCAATGCAGTTCTGATGCCGGCCAGCGTTTCCGGCCCAATACTTGGTGCCGCACTAATTATTTCTATCGTTGTAGGCTTAGTCGCAGGGTTCGTGCCCGCTTATAAAGGTGCAAAGCTCGATCCCATTGAAGCGTTGCGATATGAGTAAAGAAGAGTCGTAGTGCAAAAGATCGATACCTTGTTGATGGCGCTGCGGTCAATTCGCAGTAACAAACTAAGATCGTCGTTGACACTGTTTGGCATTGTGCTGGGTGTCGCGTCGATTATTGGCGTGATGACAGCGATTTCCGTCGTGCAAAAAACGATGGAGAAGGAGATGACTGTTCTCGGTGCTCAAACTTTCCAGGTTCAGAAATGGCCCGCTGGCGGCTTCACGTCCGCCGCCGAGCGACGCAAGGCATTTCGTCGACCGCCACTAACTCTGAGTGACGCGCAAGCGATCCGCGACTACGTGGAGTCGGTCGATATCGTCGGTGCAGAAATCTGGGATATGGGTAAAAAAGCGGAATACCACGGCGAGGAGACTAACGAGAACCTGGCTATCTGCGGTGGAACGCCCGAGTATCCCGCAAATAACACCCACTACGTTGGACAAGGTAGAAATATTTCACAGATGGATGTGAAGGCAGCCAGAAGCGTTGTGGTTATCGGATTTGCTATTGCTCAGGAGCTGTTCCCGTTTGTTGATCCGATTGGCCGAAAAATTCGTGTCGATGGGCGAAAATATGAAGTTATCGGTGTGTTTGACGAAAAGAAATCTGTATTCGGTTCACAATACGATCACTATATCTTGATGCCGGTAACACGTTACGTGAGTACCTATGGTCTGACAGACCCACGCGGTTTTGAGCGATCTGTGAATATTACAGTTCATGCCAAGACGCCTGAGCTCATTTTCGACGCGATAGAAGAAACTCGCCAGGTGCTAAGGCGTGTCCGCGGCGTCAAATACAACGAGGAAGATAATTTCGAGTTCTTCAACAGCGAAAGCATGATTACCGAATTCAATAAGATGACTGCGGGCGTAAAAGTTGGCGCGTTCGTCATTGGCATTATCGCTCTGGTTGTTGCGGGAATTGGCATCATGAACATCATGCTGGTGTCGGTGACTGAGCGTACCAAGGAAATTGGTATTCGGAAGTCCTTGGGCGCTACGCCCAGGAATATTATGGCTCAGTTTCTACTGGAGGCCGTTATTCTTTGCAACATCGGTGGAATCGTCGGTGTGCTGGTCGGATTTGGCCTGGGCAATATCATCAGCATTGCCTTTGGCTTTGAAAGTTCGGTGCCAATGATATGGGCGGTGATCGGAATCACCTTCTGTTCTGCGATTGGAATCGGATTCGGTATGCTGCCAGCGGTGAAGGCTGCGCGATTGCATCCAATTGATGCCCTGCGCTACGAGTAGTCCCTGATTATCTGCTAGCCTTGCTCCGCTAGCATCGCACGAATCTGGTCGCCGGCCGCTTGAGTTTCAATCTCGAGTTCTGCGATTCGTTGCGCAACACGCTCGTCCTTTAGAATTGGCTTGAACCAGGCCATTTTTTGATAGTTGAGACTCCAATTGCGTTGTCTCGCCAGTGGCTGTTCCAGATCCTTCAATGCGTATTCAATAGCAGCGTCGGTATTTCCCTGTGCGATCGAAAGGGCGGCCAACGTGTAATCATTATCTTCTCGCCAGTTCGGAACCGTTTTGTCTGCAAACGTAATTAACGACGCGAGAATCTGGTTGGATAAATCGTAAGAGCCCAAATCAACCAGCGCTTGCACCAACATGAACTGCATGAATAATTCGCTCAACTCTGTAGGAACGAACTCACTGCTGGAAATGCCCGGATTGACTGATTCGAAGAAATCAGCGACAGCGTCCGCCTTTCCCAATTGAATCATTGAACTGACATAGCCTCGGACGGCGAGGGAATACGCGCCGCCGCGATTTTCGATGTCGTCGACAATGATGTCTTTCGCAAGCGTCACTGCGCGCTCATGATTATTGGCACGCAGCTGCTGTTCAAGCTCCAGAGATCGAATCCAGGCTTCCTGCGGCGCCAGAGCTTGCGCACGTCGCAACATGTCGTCACCTTCAGCGCTGAGCCCGAACTGATAATAGAAGCGAGATATACTCGCCGGGAGTTCATGGTCCTGCGGATCGAGTGTCATCGAGTGCCGATACCAGTTGATACCATCTGCGAATCGACTTTGTGCGAATGCAGCATCGCCAAGCGCAAAATTGACGGCGGTCCACTCGGGTGCCAATTCCTGCCCTTTCGCGAAGGCCTCTTCCGCCAGTTCCGGTTCTTTCAACGGTCCAAGCAACATGCGACCCCGTTGCAAATGCAGGCGAGCGGACAGCGGGTCAACTTTGAGGCCTTTGTCAAGCCACTCCAGTGCCTCATCGTCTCGATTGCTTGCGGCGGACACAATTGAAAGTGCCGCGTATATTTCCGGATCATTGGGTGCAAGCTTGTTGGCTTTTATCAATTCCTTTTCCGCCAGAGCAGTCTCGTCCGATATCGGTCCGTGTACCTGGAGTGCTTCGCGCCAGTCGACCGCCGCGAGTAATCCGAGCGCTCGGCCGTCATTGGGTTTGAGTTCCAATACCTGGTCGATAAGCGGTCGTATCCGTTCGCTCGAATCATCGGCTGTTATGAGGCCTGTTTCTGCCTGCAAACTGTAGGTAAATGCGAGCTCAATTTTCGCTTCGCAGAACTCGGGGTCGAGCGATAGCGCCTCTTTGAACAAGCCCTCGGCGCGAGGCAGTGATCCGTAACTGGCAATGTTCTTTTGCTCAAGCGCCATAAGATATTTTTCATAAGCCAGCGCGTCATTGGTAGCGAGCTTGACGTTACGCATCATCTGTTCGGGTGACTGGCCCAGCAGGGTTATCTGCAGTGCATCGGCGACGCTGGTCGCGATCTCATCTTGCACTGAGAAAATATCATCGAGATTACGGTCGAAGGTCTTGGACCATAAGTGGAAGCCGGTTTCAGCTTCAATCAGCTGTGCCGTTATGCGCACGGTATTTCCGGATCGTTGAACGCTTCCTTCAAGAATAGTCGCAACGCCGAGATCTTCGGCAATTTCGCGGACGTCAGCTTTTGAGTTTTTGAAAGAAAAAGAGGACGTCCGGGCTGCTACTTTGAGGTCTGGCAACTGGGCCAGCATATGCAGCAAGGTCTCGGTTAGTCCGTCAGAGAAATAGTCGTTTTGTTGGTTACCACTCATATTGACGAAGGGCAGAACCGCTACCGACGCAGTTGTCTCATCTTCCTGGAGGAAGAATTTGTCGGCCAGCAACAAGCCAACTGCAAAAATAAGAACAACAATTATCGAGCGATCAAGAAACCGTCCTGTGTTCTCCGTGACGGAATTATCACGATCGACATCCTTTTCCTTTTTGATGCCATCCGGTGTGATCTCAAAGACCCAGGCGAGAATGAGGGTGATGGGCAGGCCGCCCAGCAACATATATAGAATCGGTCGCCCGAGTTCGTCATCTAGGCTCAAAATCGGGAATACGACATCGATGAATTGCAGGATCAACCAGCCAACCACCATGTACGCTGTACCGACGCGCAATACGTTGCGTCGCCTAAGTTCCATTATAAAGTCATTCACCCGCAACCAGCTCCAGATTCGCTCATGCAACTCTCTAATTTTATTGGATTTCCGGGGGTCAGTCCATTAAGACCGCTGACTGGCTGATTAGTGCCCCTGTTGACCCTTCGAATCGGTGAAATCAGGCGCTTTCGACTAAGAAAAGACCCCGTCAGGATGGCGGGGTTTCTATTTACCGCAAAAAGTGCCAGGCGTCTTAGACGCATTCTAACTGCTGCTAGATCCTTGCTGACAAGCTCAAACGAACATGGTGTGGAGTCTGCAGCGGTACGCGTCTGCATACCATTCATTGAGGTCCGTCCAGTCGATCCACGGCCTCTGTACACGCTGCTGTGCCGCTCGGATTGTTGTAGTTGCCGGCACCGATAATTAGTGATTTGATACGCAATCGGAGAGGTGTCTGAGTGGTCGAAAGAGCTTGATTCGAAATCAAGTGAACAGTAACCCTGTTCCGTGGGTTCGAATCCCACCCTCTCCGCCAGTTACGGGTGTTAACTAATTGATATATATAATATTAGTAACTCACTAGTATATTTAGTACCATAAAATGTCCCACATTATGCTTTCGATGACCCTAGTGAAATCAGGTCTGGGCGGGTGAAATATATGGGACTGACCCACCAATCGTCGGTACTGGTGGCCTCACCTGCTTCTCAACAATCTCCCCACAATCTCTACATCTGAATCGAGTCTCAGTCACTGGCTTATCACCCTTAGCATGGAAAAGATTGCGAAGAAGATGTTGTACGACAGTGGATTGGCGCAGTCGGACGTAAATACAATTGCGGCGGACGTTTCCGCGAAAACAAGAGAGTGCTTACTCAATGCAATTTCAGAGGAATCAACGGAATCAGTGGACGTGCAATTGTCGAATGACAAATTGGAATCCTGTTTTCAGACCGCATTTGAAAATGCTGGCCTAAGGTATCCGTTTACAGCTGCCCAGTAAGGCGCTTCACTCGCAGTCCTGAGCGTCCGCTATTGGCCTATTCTGTTGAAAAACTTTGTTTTGAAATGAGCGGCGATTTTATTTGCGATTTGAACGGCATTGCGTACTGTATGTACGAGGGGGTAGCAGAAGTCGTATGAAAATCCGGCCTGACGCAACTCAGAAC
>Ga0114950_10002693_pt1 | contig 13660 bp, 9 predicted proteins | sample N075metaG_FD_83503 | JGI IMG/M metagenome (GOLD analysis project Ga0114950, IMG submission 83503) | Deep subsurface microbial communities from Kermadec Trench to uncover new lineages of life (NeLLi) - N075 metaG | ecosystem: Environmental > Aquatic > Marine > Ocean trench > Sediment | place...
AATCTCAAGGACAGCGGCTTCGACGTCGTCGTCGGTTTGCACGAGGGTAGCCGGAGTCGCGACAAGGCGGTGGCCGACGGTTTCGCCGTGGAGTCGGTCGCGGAGGTCTCCAGGCAGGCCGACATGATCATGGTGCTGGTTCCGGACCACGTGCAGGCGGAGCTCTATCGTGAGTCGATCGAGCCTCATCTCGAGCCCGGCAACACGCTGATGTTCGCGCACGGGTTCAACATTCGCTTCGGCGCGATCGAGGTGCCCGAATCGGTGGATGTCAGCATGGTGGCGCCGAAGGCGCCGGGACACCGGGTGCGCGAGGTCTTCGTCGAAGGTGGCGGCACTCCGGGCCTAGTGGCCGTAGCCCAGGACGCCAGCGGTCAGGCTCGCGCGATGGCTCTCGCCTATGCCAAGGGCATCGGCTGCACTCGTGCCGGTGTCATCGAGACGACTTTTGCGGAAGAGACCGAGACGGATCTCTTCGGTGAGCAGGTGGTTCTCTGCGGCGGCGTCGCGGCTCTGGTTCGCGCCGGATTCGAGACTCTCGTAGAGGCCGGCTATCAGCCCGAGATCGCCTACTTCGAGTGCCTGCACGAGCTCAAGCTGATCGTCGATCTGATGTACGAAGGCGGCCTGAGCTACATGTGGTACTCGGTCTCGGACACCGCAGAGCACGGCGGCTATGTCGGTGGCGACCGCATCGTGACCGAGGAGACTCGCGCCGAGATGAAGAAGATTCTGCGCGACATCCAGGAGGGCGACTACGCCCGCAGCTGGATCACGGAGAACCAGGAGGGCAGGCCGTGGTTCACCGGTCGTCGCGCGGAGGAGCTCTCCCATCCGGTCGAGGCGGTGGGAAAAGAGCTGCGCAAGATGATGGCCTTCTTGGACGCCAAGGAGATTCCCAAGGACTAGGAGCTCCCAGAGTTCGCCGGAAAGGAAGAGAGCTATGCCAGACACCATGGATTCAGACGTCGTACGCATCTTCGACACGACGCTTCGTGACGGCGAGCAGTCGCCGGGCGCAAGTCTCACGAGCGCCGAGAAGCTCGAGATCGCACGGCAGCTCGCCATCCTGGGAGTCGACGTCATCGAAGCCGGGTTCCCGGTAGCGAGCCCCGACGATCTGCTGGGGGTTCAGCGAATCGCCGAAGAGGTGGGTACGCCGGATGGTCCCATCATCGCCGGCCTCGCTCGCGCCTTTCGCGCCGATATCGACAAGGCCTGGGAGGGGGTGCGCGAAGCGGCCAAACCACGAATCCATACCTTCATCGCGACCTCCGATCTGCACATGGAGCGCAAGCTCGAGATGAGCCGCGACCAGGTTGTGGCGCAGGTGCGCGAGATGGTGCGGCACGCTCGCAGCTACTGTGAGGACGTCGAGTTCAGCCCCGAGGACGGCAGCCGGTCCGATCCGGAGTTCCTGATCGAGGTGATCGCCGTTGCCATCGCGGCAGGGGCGACGACGATCAATGTGCCGGACACGGTGGGCTACGCCATGCCTGACGAGTATGCCGAGATGTTTCGCAAGCTGATTCGCGAGACGCCAGGCGGCCAGGACGTAATCTGGTCGGTGCACTGTCACGACGACCTGGGCTTCGCGACCGCCAACACGCTCGCCGGCCTGAGTGCCGGCGCCCGCCAGGCCGAGGTGACGATGAACGGTATCGGGGAGCGAGCCGGCAACACCAGCCTCGAAGAAGTGGTCATGGCCATGCACACTCGTGCTGCGCTCTTGGGTCTGCGTACCAACATCGACAGTCGGCAGTTGACCCGCACCAGCCAGATGGTCTGCAACTACACCGGTATCGCCGTGCCGCGCAACAAGGCCATCGTTGGCGAGAACGCCTTCGCCCATGAGGCCGGCATCCACCAGGACGGGATGCTGAAGGATCAGCGCACCTACGAGATCATGACCCCGGAGACCGTCGGTCTCACCGAGAGCAAGCTCATCCTGGGCAAGCACAGCGGACGGCATGCGTTTCGGATTCGCCTGGGTGAGCTCGGCTTCGAGCTCACCCAGGCAGAGCTCTATCCTGCCTTTCAGAGGTTCAAGCAACTGGCGGACCGCAAGAAAACGGTCACCGATGCCGACTTGCAGGCCTTGGCGACGTCCGAGGTGGCGGCGCCGGAAGAGCGCTTTCATCTCGTCGATCTGCAGGTGGCCTGCGGCAGCACCGGGCTCCCGACCGCGACGGTGAGACTGCGTGATCTCGACGACAATGTGGTGGTCAAGGCTGCCGTCGGCACCGGCCCGGTCGACGCCACCTTTCAGGCGATCGACGCGATCGTCAAGGTGCCGAACACTCTCGTCGAGTACAACGTACACAGCGTCACCGAGGGTATCGATGCGCTTGGAGAGGTCACGGTTCGCCTGAAGTCGCCGGACGGAAAACGAAGCGTCGGCGGCTACGGCGCCGACACCGACGTAATTCTGGCAAGTGCCCGAGCCTATCTCTCCGCGGTCAACAGGGTGCTCGACTCTCGCGCAGACGCCTTCGAGAGCGTTGCCGCGGCGACCGCGATTCGGGCAGTCGCCGAAACTGCCTGAAGGGAGGATCACTGTGTCGCAAGCGAAGACTCTCTTCGACAAGATCTGGGAGCAGCACTCGCTCCCCGATTCGGGAGTGGCGGGGTTACCGGAGCTTCTCTACGTCGATCTTCATCTGGTACACGAAGTCACCTCTCCGCAGGCCTTCGCCGAGCTCGATCGTCGCGGCCTTCGAGTGCGCCGCCCCTCCCAGACTCTGGCGACGATGGATCACTCGACTCCGACCCTTCCTGGCACCAGCAAGAGCGAGCTCAAGGTTCTCGACCCGCAAGGATCCGCTCAGCTCGAGCGGCTCTCTACGAACTGCGCCAAGCACGGCGTCCCGCTGTTCGATCTCGACAGCCGTCATCAGGGAATCGTGCATGTCATCGGGCCCGAGCAGGGCCTTACCCAACCCGGAATGACGGTCGTCTGCGGCGACAGCCACACCAGCACTCACGGCGCTTTCGGTGCGCTGGCCTTTGGCATCGGCACTAGCGAGGTCGGCCACGTCCTGGCGACGCAGTGTCTCTTTCAGCATCGCCCGCAGACCAGTGAGATTCGGATCGACGGTCGGCTGCACAAGGGAGTCACCGCCAAGGATCTGATCCTTGCGATCATCGCCCGCCTCGGCGTCGACGGTGGCACCGGTTGTGTTTACGAGTACCGTGGTGAAGCGATCGAAGCTCTCGACATGGAGGGCAGGATGACGGTGTGCAACATGTCGATCGAAGGCGGCGCCCGCGCCGGCATGATCGCGCCCGACGAGGTGACCTTCACGTACCTCGAAGGACGTCCGCACGCACCCAGAGGCGAGGCCTGGGATCGAGCCGTCGAGGCTTGGCGCTTGCTGCCGACCGATCCCGGAGCCCGTTTCGATCACAGCACCGCTCTCGACGCCTCAGACATCCAACCGATGGTCACCTACGGCACCAACCCGGGCATGGCGGTGCCGGTGACCGACTCGGTGCCGAGCTTGAGCTCGATCGAAGCATCGTCGCAGGCTTCTTTCAAGAAGGCGCTGGACTACATGGCTCTGCGCCCGGGAGATGCTCTTCTCGGCAAGAAGATCGACGTCGTCTTCATTGGCAGCTGCACGAACGGTCGGCTCTCGGACCTCAAGGCGGCGGCGGCGGTGCTGGACGGCCGCAAGGTGGCTCCCGGCATCCGGATGCTCGTCGTGCCGGGCTCGAAGGAGATCAAGCGCCAGGCTGAGGCGGAGAGCCTCGACGAAGTCTTCCGCTCTGCGGGTGCCGAGTGGCGGGAGGCCGGCTGTTCGATGTGTCTAGCGATGAACGGCGATCAGCTCGAGCCGGGCCAGTTCGCTGTGTCGACCAGCAACCGCAACTTCGAGGGTCGTCAGGGTGCCGGGGGAAGGACCTTTCTGGCGAGTCCGCTGACCGCTGCCGCGTCGGCCGTCGCGGGTCGGATCGCCGATGTTCGCGAGCTGCTCTGAGGAGAGATTCATGCCGGAATTCAAGGTTCTGACGAGTCGGATGGCTCCGCTGCCGATCGACAACATCGATACAGACCAGATCATCCCTGCGAGCTACCTCAAAGTGATCGACAAGTCGGGCCTCGGTGAGGGTCTCTTCTCTCGTTGGCGGGTGCTCGACGATGGTTCTCTCGATGAGAACTTCGTTCTCAACCAGCCGCAGTATTCGGGTGCCGAGATCTTGCTGGCCGGTGAGAATTTCGGTTGTGGAAGCTCTCGGGAGCACGCCCCCTGGGCGCTGATCGACTACGGATTCAGAGTTGTGATCTCGAGCCGCTTCGCCGACATCTTCGCGGGTAATTCCTTCAAGAACGGTCTGCTCCTGATTACGGCGGCTCCATCGGTCCTCGAGAAGCTCTTCGAGAGTGTCGAGCGCGACCCTGGATGCGTAGCGAGGATCGATCTCGAAGGCCAGACCCTCACCGTGCCGTCTGGAGACCAGATCGCCTTCGAGGTCGATCCCTTCGCCAAGCGGTGTTTGCTGAACGGCACCGATCAGTTGGGCCTGCTGCTCGAACAGCTACCCGCGATCGAAGCGTTCGAGGCTGAACGTCCGGCCCGGATTGCGACTAGCTCCAGACCTGCTGAATAGCACAGGCTCCTAGCGGGAACCGGCGCGGATGACCAGACGAATTGCTCTCCTTCCCGGCGATGGCATCGGACCGGAGGTGTTGGCCGCGGCGCGGCGGGTTCTGGAGGCCGTGGCGCAGCGGCGATCGACAGACTTCGAGTTCGACGAAGTGTCGATCGGTGGCATCGCCATCGACGAGACCGGCAGCTCCTTGCCCCAAGAGAGCCTCCGGCAGTGTGAAGCCGCGGACGCTCTCCTATTGGGGGCCGTGGGCGGCCCGGAATGGTCCGATCCGACAGCCTCTGTTCGGCCCGAGCAGGGGCTCCTGGATCTGCGCCAGCATTTCGGGCTGTTTGCCAACCTGCGGCCGATTCCCGTCTTTAGCGCCCTGATGGACTTTGCGCCGCTGCGTTCGGATCTGCTCGAGAAGGTCGACATCCTCTTCGTCCGCGAGCTCACCGGCGGCCTCTACTTCGGAGATCGTCATGAGCAGGGTGACGGAGATTTCGCTTACGACACGATGGCCTACAGCGTTGCGGAAGTCGAGCGAGTCGCGCACGTCGCTTTCAAGGCGGCGCGCGGCCGGCGAGGCAAGCTGACGTCAGTCGACAAAGCCAACGTTCTGGCCTCGATGCGATTGTGGCGTCGCGTCGTCGAGGGAATCGCGCCGCAGTATCCCGACGTCGAGCTCGAGCACCTTCTCGTCGATGCCTGCGCCATGCACCTGATGCGATCCCCGGGAGCCTTTGACGTCGTTCTGGCCGGCAATCTCTTTGGTGACATCCTCAGCGACGAGGCCTCCATTCTCTCGGGCTCGCTCGGCATGCTTCCCTCCGCTTCTCTGGGAGAGGGCAGCTTCGGGCTCTTCGAACCGGTGCATGGCTCGGCACCCGACATCGCCGGCAAGGGAATCGCCAACCCGATTGGCGCGATTCTCTCAGCGGCCATGCTCCTGCGGTTCAGTCTGGGCCTCGAAGACGAGGCGGCTGCGATCGAAGCGGCAGTGCTGGGCGCGATCGACGCCGGCCTGCGGACCGCCGATCTGGCAGCGCCCGGCGACCGCGGAGCCTCTACCTCAGAGGCGACCGAAGCGGTCCTGGACAGGCTCTAGCGACGGGGCGAGGTCTCTCCAACGTCTATTCTTTCGCTGACAGCGTTCCCCGCTCACGGGTAATAGACGTAGGCTTCGCCGAGTGTCTCGATGGCCTCGTCGAAACGGGCGAGGATGGCGTCCCATCGCTCGAGAAGAGATTTGATCTCCCACGGCGCCAGGTAGGGGGCAAGGAGCTCTGATACCTGCGCGTGGTCGGTCGCCCGCAGAGCCCCGAGTAGCCCGCGGTCGATCTGCTTGAGCTCGGCGATCATCTCCGGATTCGGCTCGGGCAGAAAGGTGCGGCCGTGGTCGATGAACCACACTTCCCAGTCGGCATCGACCAGAGTGTTGCCACTGTTGCGATCGCGGTTGTTGATCAGAGCGTCGAACACCTTGCGACTCAAGCGCGCTGACACCCAGCTGCGAACATCGGGAGGCGTTTCGGACGCACGAAAGATGTCCGCTTCCATGCGGGCGTTTTCCACCCACACCTGGAGCGAACCCGAAGCGCCGCGGTACTTCCTCTGGACGGCAGGCGGAACCCGATCGAGGCCGAGGACTCGGCTGAGCTCGTAGGCCGCGCACTCGAAGACGTAGCTGTCGCGAAAGTTGGCGTGCCACTCGCCGTCGGGGCCGCGTTGGTTGCGCCAGGTCTTGTCGACGGTTCGAAAGACTCCACGGACCGTCGTGCCGTCTCTTTCGAGCACCACCCGCAACGGACGGTTGATGCCATGATCGCTGGCACGCTGCGAAACGATCTTGGCATTGCGTAGGAACTCGAGAAGCTCGTCCTCGCTGGAGAACGGAAGCGGCTTGCCGTCGCGTCCCTTCCACGACCACGGCGGCTCCTTCTCGGTAGTGGTCGCGCTTTCGGTGCGAAGCAGTACTTCCGACTCACCCGGATACACGGCGGTGAAGACGCCATTCCGGATCTCGAGCGCCGAGGGGCGACCGCCGTAGACCCTGGCCAGCATTCCAGTGTCGATCAGGAACACCGCGCCGCCGAAACGCGCCTGGATCCGCCGGCTGGCATGAGGCGTATGGGCAACCACCACGTGTCGGATGCCCTGCGCCGCGAGAACCTCCTCGATTCGCGAGACGCCCTCTTCCTCCGACCATCCGTAGGATGCGCCTTGTTGCGGATGGGCATAGTCGCGCAGCCACAGAGGGCCGTCCTCGCGAAGAAGGAACCAGCTTTCGTAGTCCTCGCAACGTGCGAGAGTAGCCAGCGTTTCGCCGTCTTCCGTCGACACCCCACCCGACGATTCCGCCTTCTTGCGTAGCTTCGCGAGCAGGCCTCGCCCGGCCAGCACCAGGTCTCCGCCATTCGAAGTGAGCGTCAGGTAGCCGACTTTCCCAAGCAGCTCGCGGCAGCGATCTGCTCGCTGCATCTCCTCGTGCGCTCGAGCGTTCATTTCCTCGGGTGAGAGAGCAGCGAAAGCCGGGGCCAGGCCACCGTGCAGAAACAGCGTGTCACCGACTTTGGCGACGATTGGCAAGCTTCGCAGCCATCTGCCGTACCGGCCATCGGGCAACAGATCGGCCAGGTACGGCAGCAGGCCCTGCGGATGCGTCGTCAGCCACTGTTCCCGAGCAACGCCGCCCGAGCTCGGCCGCGGCTGGGGCGTGATCTGGGCTCGCCGACGGCCTGCCTTGAGCGCCTTCTTGTACTCCTCGCCGCGTAGCAGCTCGGTGGAGGAGTCCGCCCATGCTGCGAGACTGGTCGGACTCGCGTCGCCGACCTCGCCGAGGAGGTTGAGCGCTTCGTGGTTTCCCATCAGAACGATCACCCGGCCGCCGGCAGCCGAGGCCTGTTCCTGCAGGTCTATCAACAGATCCATGACTCTTCGTGGGTGATCTCCACGATCGAGAAAGTCGCCCAGCTGCACCAGAGTGGCGTCGCCACCAACCCAAGAGTTGCCGTCACCGAGGAGCTGCGCCTCGGAAAGGATAGACACCAGCGCGTCGTAGTCGCCGTGGATGTCGCCAATTGCGACCGTCCTTTCGGCGTGCGCCGCAGAGCTTGCGGCGACGAGGAAGAACAAGGCCAAGAGTCGTGCTCTCATGAACCTTCCCCACTTCCGTCGGAGTGTTGGCCGAGGATCTCTCGAAAGAGCGCTTTGACGATGTCGATGTTGTTCGACAGCAGGTCGAAGAAATCATCGGCTTCGATGGCCAGGGCCACAGTCGGCTGCGATGCGGTTGCCTGCATGGTTCGCAGCCGGCCGCTGAGGATCTCTCTCACGCCGAAGGTCTGCTGAGCTCCCAGGCGCTCCTTCGTGGAGTGGTCCGACCGCAGCTCCACCTGGCCCTCAACGACGCAGTAGATAGCGTCGGGCGAGTCGTTGGTCTCGTAGATCCCTTCACCCTCTTCGAAGCGGCGTTCGCCGGCGATCGCCGCGATGCGAATGATCTCCTCGGCCGAACAGTGAGAGAAGAGATCGACGCTGCGAAGGTGCATGACCTTCTCGATCTGGGCGAGAGTCTTCACCGAGCCTCCGACAGGCCCAGGGTGGTGCCGGTGCGAACGAGGTCGACAACCGCGTCGACCCACGCGGGAGAGCTGTTGAGCGAAGGCACGAGCTCGAGGCGCTCGCCGCCGTGGGCGCGAAAGTCCTCGGCGGCTCGGATCGCGAGCTCTTCGAGAGTCTCCAGGCAGTCCGCGACGAAAGCGGGCGACAGTACAGCCAGTCGACGGACGCCCTTCTTGGCGAGCTCGGTGACGACTTCATCGGTGAACGGCCGGATCCACGGGTCTCTGCCCAGGCGCGACTGAAAGCTCACGGTGTACTTTTCCGAGTCGAGATCGAGCCGCTCGGCGATGCCGCGCGCCGTTGCGAAGCAGTGGGCACGGTAGCAATTACGATTCGCCGGGACGATCGCGTCACAGCAGCCTTTCAACTGTAGGCAGTGCCGCTCGCCCAGTTCCTCGCTCTTCGAGATATGGCGCTCGGGCAAGCCGTGGAAGCTCATCAGAATGTGATCGGCATCGAGCTCGGACAGGGTCGTGCGTGCTTCGTCGGCGCAGGCGTCCAGAAACCCTTCGTGGTCGTAGAACGGCGGGACGACCTGGAGAGACGGTACGTTCCACAGTTTCCCGGCTTCTTCGAAGAGCTTCTGAACCGCCGATCCGAAGGCGGCCGACGAGTACTGGGGAAAGAGCGGCAGGCACACGATCTGGTCGATGCCGGCCTTTCGAAAGCGCTTCAGAGCCGAAGAGATCGATGGCTTCTTGTAGCGCATCGCCAGCTCGATCTGAACGTCCGCACCCAAGCGCTCCTCGAGGCGTTCGACGAGGTCTTGGCCGTGAAGGAGAAGTGGCGATCCGCGGTCGGTCCAGATCAGTCGGTAGGCGGCGGCCGATCGGCGCGGCCGAAAGGGCAGGATGAACAGATTGAGAACCAGGAAACGAGACAGCGGATGCACGTCCAGCACCCGCGGATCGGAGAGAAACTCCCGCAGATAGCTCCGAACCTCGGGCGTTCGCGGAGCGTCTGGAGTTCCCAGATTGATCAGAAGAAGGCCATGCCGCGGCAATTCGCATCTCCGTAGCGGAAGCTGTTGAGCTACTTTTCAGGCTGCACAGTCTAGCAGTGCGTTCAGGCTGCATCCGGGTCGCGAAGTGCCCAGAGGGCGGTCTCTTGGAGGAGCGGCCTTCGACGATCGCGTGCCGTCTCTCGTAGCAACGGATAGAGCGACTCGATGGATTCCCGCTGCACGACTTCGAGCGCCGCGATGCCGATCCAGAGTGCCATCGCGTCTTTCGCCGGGGCCTGCGAGATGAGGGCTCGCAGGGTTTCGATCCGCCCGGCCGCCTCGATAGAGAACAGCCGATGAGCCTCGTCGAGGCGGCGCTCGATCGGAAGATCGTCGAGTACCGCCAGCACCGGCTGCCGGATGGAGGGGCCGATGGAATTATCGAGGTACTCGAGAGCGTGCGCCCGTCGAACCGGGCTGTCGGCTTGGAGCTGCTCGTAGGAAGTCCAGACGTCGTGGGTGCGATAGACCAGGGCGATGAGCCCGATCATGTTCAGAAGATGATCGCGCATTCGGTCGATGAGCAGTTGCTGTAGGAGGCTGGGCCGCTCGCCTCGTCGCCACTCGAGTCGAATTCCGTGCAGGATGAGGTCGCTTGGATCGGAGAGGCCGGCGAGTCTCGAAAGAGCCCTGAGATAGAGCTCGGCCTGTTCGCGAATCTGGCGATGAATGAAGTCGCGATCGAGGCGGAGCTCGGGATGCTCTGCTTGTAGCGATCCCAGAGACTGAATGATCTTGTGGCGCAAGACCAGGTCTTGAGTGTCGAGGCTGCTGGTCAGCGCCTCCAGAGCGCTCGGGCTGCCGAAGCGGGCGATCGTCTTGGGAAGGGCACGCCGCACCCACTGCTGCTCCTCGGCGTCGTTCATGAAGTGGGTGAGGAGTGGAATCACACCTTCGCCGCTGGCCACCAGGGCCTCCCTGGCCTCGTGCTTGAGCTTTCTCTCGCGGAGCAGCGAAACCAGGACCGGCGCGAACAAGATGCTGTTGCCGCCCCCGGCAACTCGCTCGCGAACACTCAGCAGAGCAACGCGGACGACTTCGATGTCGGCGTCGTAGAGAAGTTGTAGGAGGCGGTGCCCGTGCTCGTCGGTTTCGAGAGCCCCGAGCGCGCGGGCGGCCGCCGCTCGGGTGTCGGGATCGGCGTCGCCGAGCATGTTCGCGAGCTCTGTCTCGGCTCGCTCCTTGAGGTCGGGCTCCCCCTGCTGGAGCAGTGAGCCGATTGCCGAAGCGCGAACCCGGAGGTCGGGGTCGCGCAGTCTTTGAAGCATGAGTTGGGGCTCGTCGGTGCCCGAAAGCAGCGCGAGTGCCGGGGCTGCCTCGGCCCGAACCTCGGAGGCTGGATCGCTCAACAGCTCTTCGATCAAGTGGCCGGCGTGGGTTCGGCGTTCGCTGACCAGAAGTCGAAGGGTGGCCAGGCGTACCGCGGGGTCGTCGTGCCTCAGCAGTACGGGTGGCACCAGACTGGCTCGTCCCTGAACCTCGAGCAGCTCCAGGCCGTGCAGCACCTCGTTTCCGTCGGCGCTGCCGAGAGCGCGCATCGTTGCCTCGAGGGTCGTGACATCGGAGAGGTCGAGGCCCTCTTCGGGATCGATCTCCCGAGAGAGTAGGCCCTCGCGAAAGGCCGAGACGTAGTGCTTACGCGCAGACACGGTCTGCGCGATCCACAGCGCGATGATGACCAGCGCGAACCAGCTGGTTTGCTCGAGCGAGATCCAGCCCAGGGTGACGGTCAACAGCAGGATCGCCGCGGCGCTCTTGGCGAAACGCTGCACGAGAACGTCGATGTACGACTTCACCAGGGCGCGAATCTTGGAGCTCACCGGCACGAAGAGGAGCTCTCGCGTGCCCTGATCGAGCGAGTAGCGCACTGCGTTCTCACCGATCTTGGTCGAGGCCACGGCCACGAAGAAGAAGGTGGCGGGCAGAGCGGCGGCGAAGAGAAGCGCCACGAAGGCGATTGCCAGGTACGTCGGAAGGACGCGCAGTGCGACGCCGATACCGAGTCTCCTGTAGAGGTGCGAGGTGACCAGGATCTGGAAGAAAAACGCCGCCAAACCCATCAGACTGTAGAGGTTGCCGAAGAGAACGGTGCGCTGATCGAGTTGGTCGGTCTGTTGCTCGATCGCGGCGTTGAACTGCAGATCGACGATCTGCGCGGTCAAGATGCTCAGGAACAAGAGGATCGCAATGCTACGCAGATGCTTCGACTCGCGAATCAGGCGAAAGGCACCGCCGGAGTCTTTGAGCCCGGCGAATTCCGGGCGCTCGGCGGCATCTCGAGTGCGGCCTCGGATGTAGGCCTGGATGACCGGAATCGTGGCGATGGTGCCGAGGACGAGGAGCACGTTGACCAGCAGAGTCGACCTGGTGTCGAGCAGCTCCGAGCTCAGGCGGGCGATCTGCCCACCGAGCACGCCGCCGATCAGCCCGCCCGACAGGATGTAGGCGAACAAGCGCCGAGCCTGTCGCGGGTCGAGCGCCTGGTTGGCATAGGTCCAGAACTGGGTTGCCATCATGATGCTGGCGATCGAGATCCAGATGTAGAAAACGAAGCGGATCCAAGGGTCGTCCATGCCGAGGAGCCACCAGAAGGCGACCAGGCTGGCGGCGACGATGGCCGTCGAGGAGGCTACGACCTTGGTGAATGCTGTCGAGATCGTCGCCTGGCTGTAGAGCCGTAGGAGAGGGTAGGCACACACCGCGACGAGCAAGTACACCCAGGGCAGATTCATGAAGCCCAGGGAGTCGACGAAGGTCGACTGGCGCACGCTCTTGGAGGCGAATTGAAAGGCGCCAAGAAGGAAGCAGTACAGCTGCAGCGCCGAAACGACCCGGGTCTCGCCGGCCCGCACCTCGATCCCGAGGTGCGACAGGGCCCGCCACCAGAAGCCTGAGGCAGACTCGTGCGCAGGGTCCTGGGCCGCTTCTGCCAGTCGCGTTTCCTGCATTCGTGGGTGCCGCAGCAGAGTATTGCGCGGCCTTTCGCGCCTTTGCAAGGCTTGACGGAAGACGCTGTCAGTTGATCGCGCGAGGGTGGGGTCTGGCGATAAGATTGCGTCATGGCTCCACTCTCGACGCGTCGCATCGCCATCCTGGGAGCGGCTGTTTTCGCCTGCGTGCCAGGCCTGGAGGCGCAGGAGACGGTGTCGATCACCGCCGAGCCGGGCACAGTGGTTCGATGGGCTGCACCGGGCACGGAGCGCTGTGAGGCGGGCCAGCGCAGCTGGCTTCCGCACGGCGACGACTGCTACTTCCCGGTCGACCTGAACCGAACAGAGGACATGCCGATCAGCCGGCTACGAAACGGACAGCGGGATCGCGCCTTGGTGACCATCGAAGGCTATCCCTACCCTGTCGAGGAGGTGACCGTCCCAGAGAGCTACGTGAGCCTGTCGAGCGAAGACCTGGAGCGATCTCGCAGAGAGCGCCGCAGGATCGATGCTCTTTGGTCGCTCGATGGAGAGCGACTGTTCGAGATTCCGCTTCTGCCACCCCTCGCCTCCAGGCCGACGGCCAGGAACTTCGGATCGCGACGAGTGTTCAACGGCGAGCCGCGAAGCCCTCACACCGGCGCCGACTATTCGGCCACCCCCGGAACTCCGGTGCGGGCCGTGGCGGATGGCTCGGTCGCCATGGCCGAGGAGCACTTCTTTGGCGGCAAGACCGTTTTCTTGAACCACGGCGCCGGTCTCATCTCGATGTCGATGCACCTGAGCAGGATCCTGGTCGAGAAGGGCGACAGGGTATCCGCCGGCCAGGTAATCGGCGAAGTGGGCAGCACTGGCAGAGTCTCCGGCCCGCATCTGCACTTCGGATTCCGCTGGCGCGGCGCCCGAATCGATCCGTCGGTGCTGATCGGTTCACGTCCCTGAAGGCCCTCGGGCATCACGATCTGGCTGCCCAGGCTCGTCTTCCACAGCAGCTCTCGCTCCTTGTCATGGCTCCGGTGACTGCGCCGGCAACCCGTGTCCAAGTACTACAATGATCAGACTCCTAGGAGGCAAGAACGATGAAGCCACTCTTGGTTGCGATACTAGGGCTGCTTGTCGCTGCGTCGGCGGGGGCCGAGCTCGAGTTTCTCAGACTGACGAAGCCCCAACAGGCGCAGGCTCAGCGGGCACTGGAGGCCACCCGGTGTACTTGTGGCTGCGGCATGAGTGTCGGGCAGTGTCTGATCGATGACAAGACCTGCCCGGTCTCCCCGGGAATGGCGAAGAAGATCATCGCCGACATCGGTCGAGACGTGGCAGCCGCGTCTCCGGGATCGGCGAGCAATCCGGCGGGCGCTGTGCGATCGGATCGTGGTGAGTGGCATCGAGCGATCTCCGGCAAGCTGCTGGTCTATATCAATACCACCGGTGGCTACCGACGAAAAGACTGCACGTGGCTCTACGTGGACGGTTCATTCCGGACCAATTCGCAAGATGGCAGCGTATCCAG
>Ga0114950_10002695_pt1 | contig 13659 bp, 11 predicted proteins | sample N075metaG_FD_83503 | JGI IMG/M metagenome (GOLD analysis project Ga0114950, IMG submission 83503) | Deep subsurface microbial communities from Kermadec Trench to uncover new lineages of life (NeLLi) - N075 metaG | ecosystem: Environmental > Aquatic > Marine > Ocean trench > Sediment | place...
CAAACTTCTTGTAGGCATCGGGCGCGTCGGCCAGCGGCACCGAATGGGAAACAACGAAGCTGGGGCTGGCCCGGCCCGAGATTATCAAGTCCCGGAGGTCGGCGTTGTATTTCTTCACGTTGCACTGGCCGGTGCCCAGCCGCAGTCCCTTCTCGAACAGGCGGCCGAAGTTGATGGACAGCGCCCCGCGTTTTGCGCCTTCATCCACTCCGCCCGGATCAGTGGGCACGTAGAGTCCCGGTATACCGAGAGCGCCCGTGGGATTGACCACGTCAATCAGCTGGTTCAGCACGATATTGGGCGACTCCTCTTGTTCCCCTCCCACCGCCGAAGACCCGGCTTTGGCGGCCTGGTAACCCACGGCGTCGATGCCCTTGTCCACGCCCTGCCCGTTTCGCAGGTCTTTGATCTGCTGCACCGGGTCTCCGGTGTCGAAGTTTATTGGGATCCCGCCAATCTCAGCGGCTTTGTCCAGACGCTCTTGCACGTGGTCGATGACGTAGACCTGGGCCGCTCCCCGGATCACGCAACTATAGGCGGCCATCAGACCAACGGGACCGGCCCCGAACACGGCTACGCTCTCGCCAGGGCCAACGTCGGCCAGCTCGGCGCCGTGGTAGCCGGTGGGGAAGATGTCGGCCAACAGGGCGAAGTCCGACTCCCACTGAGTGCCAGCGGGCAACGGCAGGCAATTGAAGTCGGCGAAAGGCACTTGCAGATATTCCGCCTGGCCACCGACCCACGGACCCATGGCCACGTAGCCGTAGGCCCCGCCGGCGAATCCCGGATTCACGGTGGTGCAGAACCCGGTGTAACCCCTCTGGCAGTTCTTGCAGAACCCGCAGGCGACATTGAAGGGCATCACCACCCGGTCGCCTGGCTTCAGCGTTGTCACCGCGGGGCCGGCTTCCTGGATGATCCCCAGGTTTTCGTGGCCGAAGACAATGCCCGGTTGGGCGGCGGTGCGGCCCTCGTACATATGCAGGTCGGAGCCGCAGATGCAACTGGATGTGACCTTGACGATGACATCGTTGGGGTGGCGGATCTCGGGGTCTGGCACGCTCTCGACGGCGACGTCAAAAGGTCCTTTGTAGACAACGGCTTTCATAGCTCAGACTCCTGTCAGACTGAACAATCTTACGGGTCCGGTATGGGCGCAATAAAATCCGCCGTCCGCGTCCGGCCGACAGTTTAGCTGGCGCCAGATGAGGTTAGCGCTTCTGGTAGACCTGGAAGCGGTGGCGGTTGGTCTCCGCCACGTAGAGCCGGCCCTCGCGGTCCAGGCTAACGGAAACCGGCCCCCAGAAATAGGGCTCGGTCTGGGAAGAAACGTGGTATGGGGTATTCAAGTGGCCGGGCAGGGTTGGGATGAGGTTGGAGATGTCCCGCTCGGCCTTTTCCTCTGGATTGGACGCGAAATAGTCCTCGGCCCATTTGGACACGGTGGCCTCTCCCCGCAAAATCAGACGGAAACTGCCGTCGGGGCCCAGCACCTGCACCCGCTCGTTGCCCCAATCAGCCACGTAGATGAAACCGTCTGAGTCGACAGCCACGCCGGTCGGCCGCTGGAATTGGCCTTCGCCGCCGCCAGTCTCGCCGTAGACGGCCAAGAACTCGCCGTCGTTGGTGAATTTCTGGATACGGTCGTTGCGCCAGTCTGCGACGTAGACGTTGCCTTCTCCGTCAACCGCGGCCCCCCATGGAAGGTTGAACTGTCCATCGCCTTGGCCGAAGGAGCCCCAAGTGGTGATGAACTTGCCATCGGCGGAAAACTTCTGGACCCTTGCGTTGTGCTGGTCCACCACGAACACGTTGTCCGATGCATCGATGGCGATACCAGCAGGTCCACTCAGTTCGCCGTTTCCAGAACCGGCGGTCCCCCAATGGTACAAGTAATCTCCCGACATGCTGTAGAGGGTCACGCGGTGGTTGTATTCGTCAGTGATGTGGAGACGGTTCTGGCTGTCCACCGCCATGGCCACGGGCCAGACAAACTGCCCGTCGCCGGCGCCGTTGCCGCGGCCGAACTCGTTAAGATACTCTTCGTCCAAGGTGCATACGCCAACGCGGATCGCGGAGGCGCGCAACGGGTCGCAGCGGTTCAACACGAAGATGCGGCCGCCGCCATCCACCACGATGTCGTAGGGATTGGCGAAGCCCCGGCCGTTGAAGCCGTTGTTTACGATGCCGATGGTCTTGACGTAGTCCAGAGCGATGCTGGGTGATTCAGTCTGGGTGCTCACGCCGGCCCCCTTATTCAGCCGAGATTGGTTACTGACGAGTTAGGCGAGTTGATATTCCTTGGTGGCAGCCACTAGCCGCAGCATATTGCCCACCTGCTGCTCCGCCTCGTCGCCCGGTTGGTGACCGTTCAAGTCCAGGTCTCCATGCCGTGAGGCGTAGTCCACCAGAATGGACCGGGTCTCTTCGGAAACCTGGATGGGCCCCAATAGGTCCAGGCATCCATCCGCCAGATCTGAAGGGGCCAGCACGCCGTCTTCCGAGCTCGCCGCCAGCCTCTCGATGATGGACCGCACGCCGGGGCTGCTGACGTTGGACAACTCCTTGGCCGCGAAGTTGACCCTCTCCACCAGTGCGCCGCTGTCGATCCATTCCACACCCTCGTGCCAACCTTCCACCGTGGGAGGCTGCAGTAGGCCCTGGCCCATATACAGCATGGTCCTGGACACATTCTCTATGCCTAGGAACGGGGTCTGGTAGTTTCCGGACATCCGGATGGCGCCCACCACCATCTCCACCGGCCCCTTCACGCGGGCGAAACGCGCCTCGTCGGACTTGAAGAACCCGGAGTGGAAAAGCGTGCGGAGCATGTCGCGAATCTGGTAGCCCGAGCTGAAATAAGTGGCCATCATTTCGTCGATGACCTTCTCCCCAGCTTCGGTCACTTCGTCCGCGCCGAAGAACTGGAACAAGCGGGTGGCCAAGAACCGGGCGGTGGACTCTTGCTTCACGATGATGGCGATGATTTCCTCGCCATTGAAATTGCCGGTCTCTCCCAGGAAGGTCTTTTCGCCATCGTCATGGTCATCTTCCCGGTACTCGAAGTGCCAAGCGATGCGGCCGTAGGGCCAGATCGAGTCCTTAAACGCACGAACGGCCATGTATTCGGCGTTGCCAAGCGTCCAACCGGTGAATGCCCGGGCGCAGGCCTTGACGTCGTCCTCGGTGTAGTTGCCGATGCCCATGGAGAAGAGTTCCAGTAGCTCCCGTCCAAAGTTCTCATTCATTGAATCACGGTGATTCTCATTGTTGTCGAGCCACAGCATCATGGCCGGGTCCCTGGATAGCTCCAACAAAAGGACTTCGAAGCTGCCGAGTCCGGACCTCCGGAACATGTCCACCTGGTCGAGCAGGGCGCGGGCCTGATTCAGCTTGGTGTACCCGGTGGCGAACAGACCGTGCCAGAAGAGGGCAATCTTCTCCTCGGAGGGGCAGGTGGTGCTAATCATCCGGTACATCCAGTAGGCGGCGGAGCCGGGCAGGTCGCGCAACTCCGATTGCTCCACATGGTAGCGGCGGATGAGGTCGTCGGGTATGTTGGCCGGGTCCGAGGGGTTGAGCAGCGTTTCCACGGCATCGTCGTAGCCCATTCCCAGGTATCGCTCCAACTCGTCACGGTTGGCGCCAAAGCCGGCGCGCCTGAGCAGGTGGGCCATCAAAGCGGTGTCGTTGCTTGTCATCACTGTCCTCGATTGGAGCAGATTGGTCTCGCTTAGTCTCGATCAAGCCACTGGAGCGGTCCGGTTAGGACTGGAACAAGCTCATCTTCTCGAACTGCCCATTGACGATGGGGACCGGGTCCAACCCCAGCCAATCTTCCAGGATGCCGGTGTAGGTGGAGCGGAAGTCGTTGTTGGACCGGAGGTCTCCTTCCAATTGCTGGGCTTCAGCCAGAGAGGGATACTCACCGTACATGCCACCCTCCACCGCGCCTCCAATTAGGAAAGCCACTCCGCCAGAGCCGTGATCGCTGCCAGAGCCGTTGTCTTTGATGCGCCGCCCGAACTCGGAGAAGATCAAAATCGCGGCGTCATCCTCCCGTCCGTGCTCTTTTAGATCATCCATCAGACAGCCCACCGCGCCGGCCACGTCATCCAAAAGCTTGGCGTGGGTGGGTAGCTCGCCTGAGTGCGTGTCGAAAAGTCCATGAGCGGTGTAGAGAATCCGGGCGCCCAGATCGGCGTGGAACACCTGGGAGATGCTTTTCACGTTTTGGGCCAAGGCGTTGGGCGCGTACTCGACCGACGACGAATACATGGCGGGAGCGGTGCGCAGAATGTCGGCGCCGTGAATCGAGTCCTGTCCGGTCCGGCTCAGCAGGTCCATCACCGGGTCTCGCCCGGCAGCCCCGCCGTACATCTTGGAGAAGGCCTCGAGGGTGAACATGCGCAGGTCCTCATCCTCTATATCAGGGAACAAACCGTAGGTTGCCAGGTCACCCACGGAGGTGACTGACACGCCCGGGCAGGCCATGGCCCGAGGAAGACCGCGTCCGAAGTTGATGCCGGTGAGCACGTTGTCCCCTTGCGGATCAAGGTCCCGGATGGTCCGGCCCAGCCAGCCCTCGCGTCCGATGGCATCGGGCTCGGCGGTGTGCCAGATGTCCATTGACCTGAAGTGCGACCGGTTCGGGTTCTCGTAGCCAATGCCGTTGATGATGGCTACATGGCCCTCATCCCACAGCGTCTTGATTGGACCCATGCTGGGATTGAATCCCACCTGGTTGTCGATGGGAATCACCTTCTCTTGGGGAATGTTCACCGTGGACCGGGAATCGTAATACCGGCCATCTCCATAGGGAACAATGGTGTTGAGGTAGTCGTTCCCGCCGGTTAGTTGTATGACAATCAGGCTTTTTTCACGCTTTGTGGTGGTCATGCGAACGAACCTCCTAAGTTGGAGAAAGAGCGCGGTTTTATGCTGCCATAACGTTACTACGGGCCATCGGCTTCATCAAGTGACAGGAATGCGTAACCAGGCCCCTTGTCGGGTTGGCTAGAAGCGACATTGTACGCTTAGTCGGGCTACATTTCGAGGGACGCCGGGAGTCCGGGCCGGAAACTGGGACCTTCGGATGGAGCGGACAACTAGTTTCGGGGGCTAGCGGCCCTCATGTTGGCGGTAGCGGTTTACGATGGGCAGGCGGCGGTCCTTACCGAAGGCGCGTGGGGTGATTTTCACTCCCGGTGGAGCTTGGCGGCGCTTGTATTCGTTACGGTCCACGGCTGATATGACCTGGCGGACCACCTGGGCATCGAACCCCTGTGCCACCATGTCCTGATAGCTACAATCATCCTCCACGTAGGCCTTGATCACCGGGTCGAGGACCTCATAGGGCGGCAAACTATCGACGTCCAGTTGGTCCTCGCGCAGCTCCGCGCTAGGCGCTTTGTCGAGGATCGCCGCCGGAATCACATCTTCGGGAGTCCCGAAAGACCGGCCTCGCCGGTTCCGCCAACGGCATAGCTCGTAAACCGTGGTCTTGGGCACGTCCTTAAGCACGGCGAAGCCGCCGGCCATGTCCCCGTACAGTGTGGCGTAGCCCATGGCCATCTCCGACTTATTGCCGGTGGTGAGCACCATCCAACCGAATTTGTTGGACACTGTCATCAGCACATTGCCCCGAACCCGCGCTTGGACATTCTCCTCGGCCACGTTGGGTTCGGTGCCCCTGAAACGCTCCTCCAGCATATCCGTGAAAGCCTCGTGTGCCGGCTCGATAGGCACTTCCCAGAGGTCGAAGCCAAGATTTCCGGCCAGCTTCTTGGAGTCGCTGATGCTGCCTTCGGAAGAATACCGGGAGGGCATGGTGATTCCAACCACGTTTTCCTTGCCCAGGGCATCCACGGCCACCGTGGCGGTCAACGCCGAGTCCACACCTCCGGACAGGCCAATCAGGGCCTTGGAGAAGCCGGTCTTGCTGAGATAATCGGCCGTTCCCAAGACCAATGCCCGGTAAACCTCTTCGTTGTCCTCCATCGCAGCGGACATACCCTGGGGCGCTAATGGTGATTTGCTGGCGGACGCGAAGCCGGAGACGGTCAGGGTCTTGGGCGCGCCCACGGCCTCTAGCTCGACGGCAGGATGTGCGGGGCCTTGTTTCAGGCTGGTTGCTTCTTCGGGGAATTCCAGATCGGCTATCAACAGATATTCCTGGAAGGCGGGTCCTCGCGCGGTCAGGCTCCCGGTGGCGTCGCAGATGATGCTGCCACCGTCGAAGATCAACTCGTCCTGACCGCCCACCGTGTTCAGGTAGGCGACGGCGAGACCGTGGTCCGAGGCCCGCTGGGCAATCATCTCCTCCCTGAAGGCGCGTTTGCCTGCGTGGAAGGGCGAGGCGTTGATGTTGATGATCAACTCGGCGCCGGCTTGGCGCTGCACCGTGGTTGGCCCCACCGGGTACCAGATGTCCTCGCAGATGTTTACGCCGATGGACACGCCGCCGATCCGGTAGACCGGGCAGTCCGAACCCCTCTGGAAGTATCGTTGCTCATCGAAGACGCCGTAATTGGGCAGGAATATCTTGTGGTAGGTGTCCACCAACCGGCCGTCATGACAAAGGGCGGCGGCATTGGTGATTCGGGGGCCCATATCGTCGGGGCCGCGGTCCAAGGACAGGATGTTGACGTAGCCGAGGACCACGGAGATTCCCTTGGATGCCGCAGCCACCTTTTCCATGGCGGCCACGTTATCGTTGAGGAAAGAGGTCTTGAAGAGCAGGTCTTCCGGCGGGTAGCCGGTGGTGGCCATTTCAGGGAAGGCGACGAGGTCGGCCTGGGCCTCTTGGGCGCGTTTTAGGTAGTCCAGGATCTTGGCGGTGTTCCCGGGGATGTCCCCGACCGTGGGGTTGATCTGCGCCAGCGCCAGGCGGAAGGTTCGTGCCATTGATTTCCTCGTGTCGGCTTGTGGCGAGTATACAGACATCCAAATGGACATGCCAACCAACGTCGAGCCTGGCAACGGTCTTGGATCGGCTGCGGGAAAGCATCACACCGGGCGGGTGGTGGACAAGGTTACCCGCCAAGGCTAACATTCCGTCGAGAAGCCGGTCCGCCTCGTGGCGCCGCTGTAGTTCTTGCGCCCAGCAACTAAGGAGAATATTCATGGAATACGCCATCAACCACGTTCACATCAGGGCCGTTGACCCACGGGCATCAGCCGCCTGGTACGAGAAAATCTTCAACGCCAAGGTGGTCTCGGAGCGCGAGGTCATGCCGGGCACAATCACCATCGGCATGCAAGTAGGCGGGCCGACTCGTCTGAACATCTCTTCCCAGCCCGCGGGGTCGTCACCGGAGAAGAGTGTCGCTGAACTCAACCGGCTTGGGCTGGAACACTTTGGGTTCCACGTGGAGGACTTGGAAGCAGAGATGACACGTTTGGAAGCAGAGGGAATACGAGTCGTCTTGCCCCTGACCGTTACGCCTCAGGGAATCAAACTGGCCTACATCGAAGGGCCGGATGACGTTCTGATTGAGCTGGTCCAGGCCGCTCCTTAACCCGGCCGCCGGACGAGGCGATCAAACATATCAATAGGATGGAAGGTTTATATCGATGTCGGAAAAAATGACCGGAAAGCAGGCCTTGTTGGAGATGCTGAAAGCGGAGGGCGTGCGGCATATCTTCGGCAACCCGGGCACCAGCGAAGCGCCAATCATGGACCTGCTGGGCGATTACCCGGAATTGCGGTACTTCCTCACCCTGCAAGAAAGCGTCGCGATGGGCATGGGCGAGTCCTACGCCAGGGCCACCGAGAAGCCGTCGCTGGTCATGCTCCACGTGGATAGCGGGCTGGCCAACGGGATCGCTTTGATGTTGGACGCCCTCAATACCGGAACACCCATGGTCATCATGTCGGCCAACTACGATGCGCGCAAAATCAACGAAACCAAGACCGATCTGGCGGAACTGGTGCGGCCCGTGACCAAATGGGCGGTGGAGCTAAACCTTCCGGACCAGATTCCATCCATGGTCCGCAGGGCTTTCAATGATGCGAATAGCCACCCCAAAGGGCCGGTCTATGTGGGTTTTACCGCCAATGCCCTAGAGGGAGAGGCAGAGATGAACATCGTGCCCTCCCGCAAGGTGCACGACTCATACGGGCCAGATCCCAAGGGCATCGAAGAGGCGGCTTCCCTGCTCCTCGCGGCCAAAAGGCCCATGATGATGGTGGGTGATAGGGTCTCCGAGGACCATGCCAACACCCAAGCGGTGGAACTGGCCGAATTACTTGGTCTTCCGGTCCACCAGTCCCGGGGCGCTGAAGTCTCCTTCCCGACAACCCACCCCCAATTCTTCGGGAACCATACCCTCAGGGTCGCCAGCGGCAGAGAGCTGCTTCAAGAAGTAGACTTGGTCTTGGCCATTGGCATGGACGCCATGGACGAATTGTTTTACTGGGGAGATATCGTCCTGGGTCCGTCTACCAAGCTGATTCACATCGACCCCATCCCAGGCCGGGTCGGGAGGTCCGAACCCACGGACGTGGGCATCATATCCCACTGCGGGCTTGCTATCGAGGCATTGATCAGCGCCATAAAACCCCGCCTCACGCCTGTTATGGAGAACGAGATCGTGGGCCGGAAGCTGGAGGCCGTGGCTGCGGTGGTGGAGAGGCGAAAAGCCTTCGACGACTCGGTGTCCGCCAAGTGGGACAACAAGCCGATGATTCCAGCCAGGATGATGTCGGAGCTGGCCAAGGCCATACCGGCCAACGCCATCGTGGTAGACGACTCGGTCAGCAACCGGGCCACGATGCGCCATTACTTCCAGGGGGAGAAACGGGGCGATCTTAGAGCGTTTAGAGGTCAGTCCATCGGCGGCGGGATCGGCACGACCATGGGCACCCAGGTCGCCAACCCGGACCGGCCGGTGTTCGGCATCATCGGCGACGGCAGCGCCATGATGACCATTCAAGGACTGTGGACGGCGGCCAACGACAATATCCCTTGCATCTTCGTCATCTGCAATAACGGCATGTACCGGGTCTTGAAGGTGAACTTCGACGTTTATCAACGGGAGATACTGCAGCAGAAGGAATCGGCCGGTGAGAACCTCCCCTATTCGGATTTTCCCACGCCCTTCGACATCTCGGCCATCGCCGTGGGTATGGGCGTGCATGGCGAACGAATCACCGACCCGGCTGAGATTGCTCCGGCGGTGCAACGGGCGGTCGCATCGGGCAAACCGGCCGTGTTGGACATAGTCATTGATGGCTCTCTCTAGGCATTCGCAATAGCCGGACTTGCCTCAGTGCCGTCTTTCTGAGGAGCGCTCCCGACGCGCCGGGAAAGAATCTCATTGCGCAACCACAGGTCAAACCAGTAGTAACGAGGCCCCTCGCTTTACTTGGGGTGACGGTTCGGGGTGACAACTTGGGGTGACGGTTCGGGGTGACAACTCGGGGTGACGGTTCGGGGTGACAACTCGGAGTGACAGAAGGAGTGGATTCCAGACACGTTTACCACTCTTGAGCCAAAGTCCCTTTAATTGGAGGCCAGGATGGATATCTTCCAGACTATAGTGGCCAAAGCGGCCGGTATCTCCGCTGAAAGTCGTTTGGCCGGCGTACTGTCCGAGCGCGGCGAGATCCTGGAGCTGACGGAGAAGTCCCATGACGCCGCATTGCGGCCAAAGCATCCGGGTGGTCTCACCCACTCTGAGCGGGCCGCATTAGCGTGCCGGATCGCCTTGTTGAACGATGAGGCGGTTCTCGCTCGCCATTACGATGGCCTGATTGGTGACAGCAACCGGGAGATTGCCGATACGGGGTTCGATGGTGGCAGTGATATCCGGCTGAGGGCCATCATCCGGCACACCGACCTGGTAGCGGTCAACCCCAGAGAGGCAGTCAGCGGCGATGTCTCAGCGTTGCAGAACGTCGGGATTGCCGATGCTGATATCGTTCGCCTCTCGGAGCTTATCGCCTTCGTAAGCTACCAGATCAGGGTGGTCGCCGGCCTGAGGCTGATGGTGGAGGTGTCATGACCAAACCGATCGAAGATTTCACGGCTGTCGTTCCCTTCTGGCAGCCTCGGGTTACGCCGCTTGATTTGGAGAAGGCCACGGGCGAGCAGATGGAGGCCATGAAGGTGACGGTCTCCAACACGGATATCGGAGCCTACACATTGGTCCTAGCCCTCGACCCGGAAACGCTTCAGCAGCGCACGCCGCTTTTCAACGGAATCATGTACAGCCGTGGCGGGCTGTCCCGTTCGGAAACGGAGATGGGCGCGGTGGCCGCCTCGGTGGTCAACAGGTGCATCTACTGCGCCGCGGTCCATGCCAACCGGTACAACCAACTGACCAAAGACGAGACGGTCATGGACCGCATCTTCGCTTCTGGTGAAGATGCGGACATCGACCCCCGTCAAAAGGCGTTGATGAATTTCGCCACCAAGCTGTCAAAGTGCCCGTCCGAAGCCCGAAAAGCAGACATGGAGCTTCTCGTCGAGAATGGGTTTGGCATGGACGAAGTTCTGGACCTGATACTCTCGGCGTCGCTATTCGGCTGGGCCAACCGTCTGATGCATGTCTTGGGCGACCCAATGCCTCAGGATTAGCTTAACCGGCGATATGGCTCTTAACTCTACCGGCCCCACCGGCCCGAGACACCTCGTCCAACGAAATTGGGGTGCACTCCTTTGAGCTTCGCGCGGCTGCGGGCCCGGTTGGCTCAGCGGTTGCCCTTCTACTATGGCTGGGTGATTTTGGCCGCCACATCCGTGCCCAGCTTCGGGGCCCGGCCGGTGATGGCCGTCGCCACCCTATCTGTATTCGTGGTGCCCATGACCGACCAGTTTGGCTGGTCGCGGGGTCAGTTCTCCGGAGCGGTCAGCTTGGGAGCCCTGTTCGGGCTCATCGTTTCACCGTTCGCCGGCAGACTGGTGGACCGGTATGGCTCCGGGATGATGGTATCGGCCTCGTCGGCGATGGTTGGGTTGTGCGCCATCGGCCTCTCAATGATCTCCCCAGTCTGGTCCTTCTACGCGCTGTACGTTCCGGGCCGGGCGGTGTTCTCCAGCCCCTTGGAATTGGGCACCTCGACCGCAGTCAGCAATTGGTTCATCCACCGCAGACCTATGGCCTTGGCCTACATGGGAATCGTCCAGGGAATCGGCCTCACCATCTTTCCCATAATCACTCAAGTGTTGATTGACGGCTGGGGCTGGAGAACGGCGTGGCTGGCCTTGGGCATTTTCACCATCAGCACCGGCATCATTCCGGTGTTGTTGCTGATGGCGCGGCGGCCCGAGGATATGGGGCTGGAGCCCGACCCAGAACCAAGCATTCCGGCCGTGACCGATGGCGAAACGCCAAGAGGACCGCAAACTGGCCCCGCCAGGCACACTGAATCCGACTACACCGTAAGGCAGGCCTTGGCGACTAGGGCCTTCTGGGTCTTGTCGTTGTTCTCGGTTTTCGGTTTCGTGGTCCAGGCTGGCGTGAGCCTCCACCAAGTGCCGCATTACATCAGCCAGGGTGTGCCCACCTACCTGGCGGCGTTGACTGCCAGCGTCTTTGCCTTTGGTCAGGTGCCCGGAGGCCTATTCTGGTCGGTCTTGGCCCGGCGGGTCCCGCTCCGGATATTGCTGTCGGCCACAGCGGCCACCATGACCGTCGGGGCCATCGGCACGGGCATGACCGGTTCGCTATCGTCGGGAATACCGATGGCATTCCTGCTGGGCTTCGGAGTGGGTGGGCTGCATCTGATTTTGCGGCTGACCTGGGCCGACTACTATGGAAGGCTTCACCTAGGGGCGATCCGAGGACTGACGCTGCCCGCTCAGATCGGTGGTCAGGCCTTGGGGCCGATAATCGCCGGGTTCATGTTCGATGCCACCGGCGGCTACCAAACGCCGTTCACCCTATTCGGGATTATCTTGGCCTTCGGCGCGGTGATGGTCTTGGCCGCGACTCCGCCGGGTCCTCCGCCACAGAGCAGCATCACAGGACAGCCTTCGGTGGTGCCGGCCCAAAGCCTACCCAGCGGAGATTAAATTGCCTTCGGCTTGCGGCTGAACACGGCAAACATGGGATCGTCGGGCGGGCTGGTTTCGGCGTTGAGGAAGGAGGCCTGGATGTCTTCGAAGTTCTCCGCCGCTTCCATGTAGGTGCCAACCAGGTCCACCCGGCCCCGGTCGGTGTTGTTACGCCAGATCAGGACAGCCTTGGTGGCGAACATCCGGTTTGAGAAACTTACGATGAAGACGCCGCCCGGCCGCAATACGCGGTTCACCTGCTTGAATGTTTCGACGGGCTTGGTCAGGTATTGGGCGGAGACGGTGATGAGCACAGCATCGAAAGAATCGTCGTCGAAGGGCAGCGCTGGGTCGTTGTTCACGTTATGAACAACGTATTCATCCAAGTCCGGGTTTTCCCGCATCTCGATATTGTTTAACCCCAGACCGACCATCCGCTGTTTGGCGTGACCCTCGGGCCAATGGGAGCGCCAACTGCTCATCAGGTCCAGCACGACCGAGTCCTCCGGGACCTGTTCTTTGAACAGACGCCCCACGGCCGCTATGGCCCCTTCATCTATATGCACTACGAGGCGCGGAGATTCGTAGAAGACGCTGTCGTCCCCTTCGTCCTCGCGCTGGAAAGACTCGGGTGAAAGTCGGGACTCCGTGGCCTGGCCTCCGTATATGCTTGGATCGGCGGGGATGATTCGGGCGTGCCCTCGCGGCACTGGCGAATTGTATCACGGCCCAATATGGCGCTAGCGTTCAACTGGTGGCGCGGACAACCAGGGATTACAATCCCCGCACGAAACCACAAAAGAGATCGATAAGGAGTAATAGCTATGGCGTCGGACAACAAAGAGGAAATGCTGAAAGAAATCACCGAGAAACGAGGTTATTCCCTGGAGATGCACCGGATCATGGCCGAAGTTGACATGGATTGGGTCACGAGCTACAACCAGTTCATCGATGCTACCTACATCGGGCAACGGTTGCTGGACCGGAAGACCAAAGAGTTGCTGCAAGTCGCGGTCGAGACGGCGCTCAGGGCAGACATAGACCAGATACAAGCCCACATCCGGGTGGCGATAAGAGAGGGCGCCACGCCGATGGAGGTGCTGGAGGCGATGCAGTGCGTAATCATGCCCATGGGCGCGCTGGCCTACCGCCGCGGTCTACAAGCCTGGTCAGCCGAGACCGGAATAGGCCTGGAGAAGTAGGAGGGCCCCCGGTTCTTTCATGGCGTCTGATGCCTATGGGGCACGGCAATGCCGTGCCCCTACGTGATTCCTGGGTCGAAACTCAGCTACGCCAAATGGCGTCCCAATCGAAGAGAAGCGCCCCACAAAAGTTATCCATGGGAACCCGGCTGCGCCGGCGGCGGCTATTTCTGCCAGTTTACTTTGTTGGTCAGGGTGCCGATGTCGTTGATGGAGATCGTGCAGACGTCGCCGTCCTTCATGTTCTCAGTCGCGCCGTCGGTGCCCATCCACAGAATGTCGCCGGGCACCAATGTTAGATACTGGCTCATCTTGCTGATGAAGGTGCGCACCCCGAAGATGGCCGTGGCCACATCGTACTCGCCCACCACCTGGTCGTTGACCTTTATGATCACGTGGAGGTCGTCGGGGTTCAGTCCGGTGACGATCCACGGGCCCATGGGCTTAAAGGTGTC
>Ga0114950_10002696_pt1 | contig 13658 bp, 17 predicted proteins | sample N075metaG_FD_83503 | JGI IMG/M metagenome (GOLD analysis project Ga0114950, IMG submission 83503) | Deep subsurface microbial communities from Kermadec Trench to uncover new lineages of life (NeLLi) - N075 metaG | ecosystem: Environmental > Aquatic > Marine > Ocean trench > Sediment | place...
GAGCAAACCGGTGACGGTGTCGTTGCGCGACAGATCGCGAATGCGCCGTTTTGCGTTGAGGAGTTCGTGGTGCATATCGCTGCCGGCGGCAGCGCCGCCACCAACGCCGCCGCGCCAGTAGGCCACATAGAATCGCGCATCAGACTGCTTGGGCAGCAGCAGCGGCTTGAGGACTAACAGATACTCACGACCATCGAACTCGACTGGAAAGCTGGTTTCCTGTTTCGACCGCATCGTTTCAGAAATTTCCAGGGCCAGCTCCCTGCCGACCAGGTTTTCGATGACGTCGGCAAACGGCTGCTTGCGTACATCCTCTCCGCCGAGTGAATTAAACGCAGCATTGCTGAATTCAACCGGCCAGTCAGGGTGGTCGACGCGGACGATGACCAGTGGCTCTGCCGACGACTCGATAACTTGTTCGAGAATATTACGATTGACGGGCATTACTCCATCATCCCCGACTCAGGCGCCAAGCTCCAGTTCGGGCCTCTCATTCCATTGCGCGAACTCGCTGTTTGCCGCCTGCCATTCGTCGCTTGCCCGCAGTGATTCGCGCGTTACCTGACCGGTGCCATGCAACCTCGCCATCCGCACCAGTGACAGGGGGTTCGAGTAGTCATTCAGTGTTGACACGGCCTGAAGCGACGCGCCGCGATCGTTGCAAACGAGGATCATGTCACAGCCTGCATCGAGTGCGCGTCTCGCGCGTCGTCGCATGGAGCCGTAGGCGGCCGTCGCTTGCATGCTCAAGTCGTCGCAAAGCACGGCGCCACCAAATCCCAGCCGCGACCGTAATTCGCGCTCTATCCAGAATTTGGAAAATCCGGCCGGCAGATCATCCATTTCCTGATACACAATATGGGCAAGCATGACACCCGCGATCAGGCCGTTGTTGATCAACTTGTCGTAGGGCTGCATATCGTCCAATAGATCGCCGTATTCGCGCCGGTCCATCGGTAGCTCGAGGTGCGAGTCAGCCACGACCGCGCCGTGCCCGGGAAAATGCTTCGCCACGGCGGCCATACCGGCGCTGCGCAGGCCCCGAGAAAACTCTGCTGATAACTCGCCAACCGCATCCGGTTGGCGATGAAACGAGCGATCGCCGATGATCTCACTGACACCCCAGTCGAGATCAACACAAGGCGCGAAGCACAAATCGATGCCCGTCGCACGCAGCTCGGACGCGATCAGCCAACCGGCCAGTCGAACACGCTTTAGCGCGGCACCGGGATCGCTGTCGTATCCGTGACCGAAACGTCCCATCGACGGAATCGCGCTGAACCCCTCGCGGAACCGCTGGACACGACCCCCTTCATGATCAACCGCCATCAACAACGGGGGACTTCTGAGCGCCCTGATTTCGGCGACCAGGCCGGTAATCTGCTCGGGTGACTCGAAATTTCGCGCGAACAGTATGACGCCGCCAACCGCCGGCTCAAGCAGCAGATCACGGTCGGCTGGCGTTAGCGCGACGCCCTCTATATCGAGCATGACGGGTCCGAGAGACATATAATATTTCTAGATAAGTTCTATAACAATATGATTTATCGCGATTTACTAAATACCGCGATCGATTCAACGTGCGCCGTGTGTGGAAACATATCAATTATACCGGCAGCCTCACAACGATATCCCTGTTCGTTAACCAGCGTACCCGCATCGCGCGCCAGTGTCCCCGGGTGGCAGGCCACGTAAACGATGCGCTCAACGCCGATCGCGCTCATGTGAGCGACAATCTCGGCCGCACCGCTGCGGGCCGGATCGAGCAATACACAGTCCCACCCATCCCGAAGCCAGGCCTCGGTACCGTCAATGGCACTAAGGTCGGCCTTGCGAAACGAGACATTGTTAATTTCGTTATTGCGCGCATTCGCGGTCGCCGCACTAACCAGCATCGCGTCGCCTTCGACACCGAGCACGGTACCCGCCCGCCGCGCGAGCGGCAGTGAAAAATTACCTATTCCGCAATACAGATCCAGGACGCGGTCATCGGGACCGGGGTTAAGCATTTCGACCGCCCGGCTCACCATCGCCTGATTGATGTCGCTGTTGATTTGAACGAAGCCCACCGGATCGAAATCGATGCGTACGTCGAATTCAGGCAGCGAATAATGCAGCGGCTCTACCGGTTCTTCCGGATACAGCAGGCTAACCGTGTCGAGACCGCCTGGCTGCAGGTAAACACGCACCTTATTGCTCTTTGCAAATTCGCGCAGCACGGCTTCGTCTTTTTCTGTGGGCGCATCGAGCACTCGAAATACCAGCGCCACGGCATTGTCGGCGACCGCCACTTCGATCTGCGGCAGACGTGCGCTTATCGACAGTTTCCCGATCATCTCGCTGAGTGGGTCGATCAAGCTGTCAACGGGTTTGGCCAATACTTCGCAGCGATGCATGTCGGTGATGTACGGCGCATGCTTCTCGCGAAAGCCCACGAGGACCCTGCCCTTCGCAGGCACGTCCTTGACCCCGAGCCTGCCGCGACGCCGATAATTCCAAATCGGACCAGTCAGAGGCTCGAGCCACTCCAGCGGCTCAACGTGCGCGATGCGCTCGAAATTATCTCTTAAGGTTTGCGACTTGATGTGCCGCTGTTGTTCGGCAGACACATGTTGCAGTGAGCAACCCCCGCAACGGGAAAACGCCTCGCAGCGCGCCTCCAGACGATCGGGTGAAGCCTTGAGCACTTCCAGCAACTCAGCTTCATCGAATTTTCGCCGCGACTTTCGCCGCTGAAAGCGCACTTCCTCGCCCTCCAGCGCGCCCACGACGAAAACCTTTTTACCGTCTACTGCGGCGATACCCCGGCCGTCGTGCGAGACCGACCCGATCGTGGCGATTTCCGGTTCACGACGACGTCGAGCCATGCTAGCGCGTTGTACAGGACATGAGAATCGGGATCTATCCGGGCCAGGCAGCGAGAAACTCATCGACGTGCGGCTGTTCCATTGCCGTCAATGATGATCGCACGAGCTTAAACTCGCGTTCCAAATCCGCCGCGTCAAGATTGCCGCGCATGAATTCGAATCGCAGGTAAATCAGCCAGGTGTTGAGCACATCGGTCTCGCAGTAGTCGCGAATCTCGCGAATCCCTCCCGCGCAATAGCAATCCCAGACCTTGTCGCCACTCATGCCCAGCTTGCCCGGGAAGCCCAGCAATACGGCGGTCTGGTCCAAATTCGCCCGGCCCCGCATCTGGAACCCGGCCAGGACATCCATGAGATCGACATGCCGCCAGTGAAATCGACTCTGGTAGTTATTCCACTTGAACTCCCGATCCGAATTGCCGGTCTCCCAATATCTCGCGGCCTGGATTTTATTCTTGAGCGCCCGGTAGTGCAGAACGGGCAGATCAAATCCGCTCCCGTTCCACGAAATCAGGTCCGGCGTGTAGCGATCGATCCCGTCGAAGAAGCGCTGCACCAGTTCGGCCTCATCCGAGCCCTCCTCACCAAGACTCCAAACGCGAAAACTGTCCGCGGTGCGCAACGCGACCGATATGGCCACGATGCGATGCTGATGCAGCGGCAAGAACTCGTTGCCGCTCTTCTGCATTTGCTTGAAGGTCATCGTCGTGGCGACGTCCTCGTCGGAAACGCCGTCGAGATTCCACATGCGCCGCCCGAACTCGACGTCGGGGACGGTTTCGATATCAAAGGAAAAGCAATTCATGCCGGATCCTGACCGCGTGCCGCCGTCATGCGAAACTTCATGTCGCTGACAGCCAGCGACAGCCCGTCGAAAATGGCGCGTGCGACGATCGCATGTCCGATGTTCAATTCGACGATTTGCTCAATTCTGGCGATCGCGGCAACGTTGTCATAGTGCAGTCCGTGGCCAGCGTTCACGACCAGTCCCAGTTGCTGCCCATAGTCGGCCGCAGTGACGACGCGTTCGAGTTCGAGTTGTTGCGCATCGCCTTCGGTATCCGCGTAGCGGCCCGTGTGTAATTCGATGACTGGCGCGCCAACGGCCACGGCTGCATCCAGTTGTGCGGGGTCCGGATCGATGAACAGGGACGCCCGGATTCCAGCTTCCGCGAGGCGCGTACAGGCATCGCGAATTTTGTCTTGCTGACCGGCAACGTCGAGCCCACCCTCGGTAGTCAGTTCCTCGCGACTCTCTGGAACGAGACAGCAGTCGCTCGGTTGAATCTGCACTGCTATCCCCAGCATTTCCTCCGTCACCGCCATCTCCAGGTTCATGTGCGTGCGCATGACCTCGTTGATCGCCGCAAGATCGCTGTCCTGAATATGCCGCCGGTCTTCTCGCAAGTGCACGGTGATGCTGTCGGCCCCTGCCCGCTCGGCCATCGCGGCCGCTTCGGCCGGGCGCGGGTACGGTGTGCCCCGTGCCTGGCGCAGCGTCGCCACGTGGTCGATATTGACGCCGAGGTTTATTGGATTAGAAGTCATGCGCCTATTCTATCCCGAAGTTTCCGACAATTGGAGCGCGTCAGCGTTGTCGCATTTCGATTAGCACCTTGCGACTCTTGAGTTCCTTGCCGCCGAGGTGAAAATTGATGACCTCGCGCAAGAGTCGGCTGGCAGAACGTAGTACGTCGGCATCGTCGAAATGCAGCTGAGCGATCGCGGTCAGAGTCGCGCCGGTAAATACCATCGCACCATCGGACCGGCTCACCGCGACGGGCCCCTGTTCCATGCGGTACTCGTAATGTTGCGTTGGATCGAGCGCGTTCTGCGAACCGGACTCGTGATCCAGAGTGAGTGCGTAACCAAGCAAGCGCAAAAGCTCGATCTCGAACTGGCGCAAACAGGGCGCGACGTGCTCGGCGGCGGCCAGAGCCTGAATAGTGCGGCGATACGTTTCGAAAATCTCGGGCTGCGGATCGTGCCGGTGCAGGAAGTGCAGCAAAAGCTCGTTCACGTAATAACCCGACAGCAAGGCATCGCCCGTAAGGCTAAACGGTACGCCATCGACCTCGGCACCGGTCAGCGTTCCCAGATCGCTTCTAATAACCCACGACAGCACCAGCGGCATGAACGGTCGCAATACGCCGCGCAATCGGGATTTCGCGCCGCGACTGCCGCGTGCGACGAGCGCCAGCTTGCCATGATTGCAGCTGATGACGTCCAGAATCTGGCTCGAATCACGAAATGGCCGGTGATGCAGAATAAAGGCGGGCTGCTGGTCAACTCGTCGATGCGCGGTCATCGTCGTCCCGCCGGAACGTCAGGGCAAGTCATAACCGAGACTCATCAAATCCTTATCGCTGTCCGCCCAGTTGTCTTTTACTTTTACCCACAGTCCAAGATGTACGGGTCGGCCATGCTGTGCTTTCAACTCAATTCGCGCCGCCGTGCCGACACGTTTTAAAACGCCGCCGCCCTTGCCGACGACGATTCCTTTTTGGCTTTTTCGCTCCACCCAGATGATCGCATCGATTGCGATCCCCGCATCTTCCGACTCGAACCGCTCAATCTGTACCGTGAGGCCGTAGGGCAGTTCCTGGTGCAAGGACAAGGTCAGTTTTTCGCGTATTACCTCGGCCGCCTGAAACTCCTTGCTGCGATCGGTTAGCATTTCACTTGGAAACAACTGGGGCGACACTGGCAAATACTTCGGAATCAACGTCAGCAAAGTTTCCAGGTTGTCGTGCTTACGCGCCGAAATCGGCACGATATCGGCGAACTCATTGCGGCCAGCCATGTCCGACATCGACACGAGAAGTTTCTCCTTCGGATGCACCTGATCGACTTTGTTGAGTACCGCTATTACCGGTGCTGAAGCGGACTGTATGCGCCTGAGCACGTCACCGTCCTCGTCGGTCCAGCGCGCAGCCTCGGTCATAAACAGAATCAAATCGGCATCCGCCAAAGCATTCGCGGCCGTGCGATTCATCATCCGGTTCATCGCCTTGACCGCCTTACGGTGCAAACCTGGCGTATCGACAAATACAATTTGAAGGTCTTCGGTCGTGAGCACCGCAAGTATTCGGTGGCGCGTGGTTTGCGGCTTGGCCGTAACGATACTGATCTTGCTGCCCATGACCGCGTTGATCAGAGTTGACTTGCCAACATTCGGCCGGCCGACGACGGCAACGAAACCACAGCGCATGTCGCTCACGTCGCGTCGCTCTGCGACAACACTTCCAGCATCTTCTCGGCGGACTGCTGCTCGGCACCGCGTCGCGTCGTGCCCTCACCCGTGGTGACAGTATCCACTGCCAAAACGCTGCAGCTAACCTCGAAGCGTTGCTTGTGGGCTTCGCCCGTTACGTTGACCTGCTGGTATGCCGGTAGACCCATGTGTTGTGCCTGCAATAGTTCCTGCAGTTTCGTTTTCGGATCGCGCAATTCATCCAGCGGCGGAAATTCGTGCAGGCGATCACCAAAAGCAGTTTCGACGACCGCTCTTGCCGCGTCAAAACCGGAATCGATAAAAACAGCGCCAAAAATCGCTTCCAGGGCGTCCGCGAGAATCGAATCGCGGCGGTGCCCACCCGTTTTGCGTTCCCCGGCTCCCAGAATCAAATGTTCGCCGAGGCCCAGGCCGGCGGCAAGTTCAGCGAGTGACGTATCCTTGACCAGCGACGCGCGCAGTCGACTGAGGTCGCCTTCAGGGGCCAGTGGGTACGCACGAAATACGACTTCCGAAATAACGAAGTTCAGCACCGCGTCGCCAAGAAATTCGAGACGTTCGTTGTTACCGCCCGGGACGCTGCGGTGGGTCAGCGCCTGCTCGAACAGGCGGACGTCGCTAAATTGGTACTGCAGCAATTTCTTGAGCCAATTCTCGGCCTTATTCAACACTAGCGCTCGTTAGATTCTAGCGCGCTCTCTGCACGTTGCGAACGCCTGCGGCGTTACTAACGACGTACGAGAACGGACTTATCGAAGTGTACAGTGAATGAAATATTGGAGAGGAACGGGGCGGTATGGTCGTAAACCGCCGAAACTTCAAAGCCGCCGTCAACTACAGTGACGGTAACATCGCGAGCTCTGATTTCGCTGACACTCTCAACATCGAATCGACGTGAGACTGAGCGTCGGATCACGGAAATCGACGGCTTCTGACCGTCGATTTCATTACCAACACCATCAATCACGCCGACGACCTTCATGTAGTTCAGATAAACCGGTGTCAGGCGCAGGACCGCGAAGACAAGCAGGCCGACGAACGCCGCGATGATAATGAACCCGATCGTGGTTGCACCGGCCTGTCGCTGCGCGACACCGTGTCGTAACCGTTTCATGTTGACCATAGCAAACATCCTGACATTTAAGCTAATTTTAGCAGCCGATTCAGTGACTTGCACCTCATTATTGGACTTTGCTGCCTATTCGGTCCCAGCGTGGCCATTTTAGACCATCCATGTGCATCCAGATGAACACCGCTTCCCCAACGAGGTGTGTCTCAGGAATAGAGTCAATAAAGCGACTGTCTCTGCTGTTATCCCGATTATCCCCCATCACGAAATAATGGCCCTCTGGCACTGTGTAAATACCATCTCGAAATGTGTAGGCCGCATCCCTGATCAAAATTTCGTGCTCGCGATCGCCTAGCTGTTCGACAAACCGTGGATCTCGCGGCGTCGCGTCTGAGTGCTGCTGCAGATCAATGCGCACGCCGTTAATGGTCAGCCTGTGACGCTCATAAATCACTTCATCACCGGGCAGTCCTACCACGCGCTTGATGTAATTGATGCTCGTATCTGACGGCAGCCGAAAAACGATCACGTCGCCCCGCTGAGGCTCGCCGGTTTCCATGATTTTTGTCTCACTCACCGGGAGACGTAATCCGTAAGCGTACTTTTTGACGAAGATGAAATCACCCTGCAACAGGGTCGGCATCATCGAGCCCGATGGAATACGAAAAGGCTCGAAGATAAATGATCGAATAATCAGAACAAACAACAGGACGGGAAAAAACGACCGCGAGTACTCAATGACTGTTTCTCTGAACGCGGAACGATCAACGTCATTGCCCGTCCAAAAATACTTGTCCAATACTACAACCATGCCGGTTATTAGCGTCAGAGTGGACAAGACCAATGCCAGATTTATACTCAATATTGTTTGCTCACTTATCAATGCGCAGAACGGCCAGAAAGGCCTCCTGCGGAATTTGAACGGATCCTACCTGTTTCATACGTCGCTTGCCGGCCTTTTGTTTTTCCAGCAACTTGCGCTTGCGTGATATGTCGCCACCGTAACACTTGGCCGTGACGTTCTTGCGCAACGCCTTGACGGTGCTACGAGCAACGACCTGGCCGCCGATCGCCGCCTGGATTGCGACGTCAAACATTTGCCGGGGAATCAACTCACGCATCCGGTCAACAAGTTCGCGGCCGCGTGCTTGGGAATTCTCCCGATGCACGATAATCGACAGCGCATCGACCCGCTCTTTGTTGATCAAGACATCCAGCCGAACCAGATTCGCCGCCTCGAATCGCTCGAAGTGATATTCGAACGAAGCATACCCACGGCTCACCGATTTGAGTCGGTCAAAAAAGTCGAGCACCACTTCCGCCAGCGGAATCTCGTATTCGAGCGACACTTGCTTACCCAGGTAGCGAATGTGCTTCTGCCTGCCTCGTTTTCGGATGCACAATTTAATGACCGAGCCAACGTGTTCATCCGGAACCAGGATATTCGCCGTGATGATCGGCTCCCGCAATTCTGCTATCTCGTTCGATGGTGGCAGTTTGGAAGGGTTGTCGACGAGCACTATGTCGCCGTTGTTGCAGACGACTTCGAATATTACCGTTGGCGCTGTCGTGATCAGTTCAAGATCGTATTCGCGCTCAAGCCGCTCCTGAACTATTTCCATATGCAGCATGCCTAAAAATCCACAACGGAAACCGAGCCCGAGTGCAGCTGACGACTCGGGTTCGAAATGCAACGCAGCGTCGTTAAGGCGTAACTTCTGTAGCGCTTCACGAAAATTTTCAAAGTCGTCCGAGCTAATCGGAAACATGCCGGCAAAAACTCGCGGCTGTATTTGCTTAAACCCGGGCAAAGGCGCGCTGCAAGGTTGGTGCGTCAGTGTCAACGTATCGCCAACGGGCGCGCCGTAAATATCTTTGATTCCGGCAATGACGTAGCCAACCTGCCCCGTCCTGAGCTCAGCGCGATCTTCCATTTTTGGTGTGAAACAACCCACTCGATCGGCAACGTAGGAGTCACCCGTCGACATAATTTTTATTTTGCCGCGCTTCGGCAGACAGCCATTCATCACCCGGACAAGGGACACCACACCCACGTAATTGTCGAACCACGAATCGATAATCAAGGCCTGCAATGGTGCATTTTCATCGCCTTCGGGCGGCGGAATGTTACTGACCAGGCTCTCCAGCAACTCGGGCACTCCCTCACCCGTCTTGGCGCTCACTTCCACAGCGTCCTGAGCTTCGATACCGATGACATCTTCGATCTCGGCTTTGACCCGATCGGCGTCTGCAGCGGGCAGATCGATCTTGTTGATGACCGGCATGACTTCCAGCCCCTGGTCGATCGCCGTATTGCAGTTGGCGACGGTTTGCGCTTCTACGCCCTGGGCGGCATCCACAACCAGCAACGCACCTTCACAGGCGGCCAGCGATCGCGAGACTTCGTAGGAAAAATCGACGTGCCCCGGCGTATCGATGAAGTTGAGTTCATAGATCTCGCCATTTTGAGCACTGTAATTGAGCGACACGCTCTGGGCTTTGATCGTGATGCCGCGCTCACGCTCAAGATCCATCGTATCGAGAATCTGCTCGCCCATTTCCCGGGCCGACAGTCCGCCGCAATGCTGAATAAACCGATCCGCGAGCGTCGACTTGCCGTGGTCGATGTGCGCGATGATCGAGAAGTTGCGAATATTTTTCATGTCAGGCGGTTGCTCAGAATCTTTGCGAGGGCGTCGCGATCGAGATAATACTGGCACACGAGCTCGCCGTCATATTTAACGACCGGAACGCGCGTGTCGTAGTCACGCAGCCAGTCATCCCGGCTGTCTATATCGTGGACAACAAGCTCCAGGCGGCCGCGCACCAGTGGCGACAATTCCTCGATCAATTGCTCGCAAAGATGGCAGCCCTGCCTGCTGAATACCTCGATCGGCTTCATTGTACGACGTCGCCATCGACCCGTCTGACAACGGTTGGGACAAAGCGCTGCAGACATTGCGTTTGCTGCAGTCGCCGACGGCCGGCAAGCACGCCCAGGCCCAGGCCCGCGAGGACCGCGGCGGCAGCGGCGGCGTCGCCCAGGGACAATCCATATGCCGCGGCGGCAGCCATCACGGCTCCCAGCAACGGCAGGCCATAGACAATAATTGCCGCCTGTAACAGATTGTCGGGCGCAAGAGCGATTTCCACGACATCACCCTCGCTGACGCTGAGTCCCGGGCGAATCGAGGCCTCGACCTGACGAGCACCGCGGTCAGCGCCCAACAAGGCCGCGCCGCAGCCTTTGCCCGCAGCACAGCGAGGACACGTTACCGCAGTATCCACGTCCACGACCGCGCTCGCGGCGCCGTCAATGATTGACACGATTCTGCCTGTGGGATGATTCATGGACTGGCCCGGGCCGGAACGACTGCCGGCCGACGCTATCTGGGGCGCATTGATGTCGCGATACGTTCTACGGTCGCCGCCGGAACTTCGCCGACAGCGAGTACGCGATACTCACCAAGGTGCAAACTGTAGGAATTGGATATGCCCACCTTTGATTGGCGTACAGGCTTTTGATGCGCATCGGCCTCGATAAACACCGAAACATTCGCCAGACCGTCGCTGAGCAGAATGTGCGTCACCGGGAGTGCTCGTCCCGGAAGTTCTTCTGTGTGCACTGAGACTGCTCGAAAACCTGCCGGCAGGTCATCGCTGCCCCACGCATCATGCACGTCATGCGAAATCGTGCGCTTCGGCGTCACGAACCAACGGAAGTCTTCAGTGCTGATCGACGACGTCACCGCGCTTGCAGGAATGTCCTGTTCCAGATTGATGTCCGCAAATTTGATCTGCGCGATCGTTTCGCCGGCATCATCAATCAATTTGGTTTGCAACGGAAACCCGGTTTCCTTGTCCAGCCACAGCCGATACCCGAAGCGATATTCGTCGTGAGGCCTGATCGCCAGTAACACAGCTTGACGGCCTGCCACGCGCTCGGTACGAACTATGGACACGTCGTACTCATTGCCGAAGCGAATATCGCTTGATGGCAGCGCAGAGAATAAAGTACTTCGATCGTTCCATTCTTCGACAAGCACCGACCGCTTGTCAGGCAATATGCACTGCACTTCGTTGCCGATGCGGATAATTTCGAGACCGTTTCCCTCCTGGGTAACGACCTTTTCGTGAATTACGCCATCGACAATCATGTGCGTGATTTTCAGCACTTCAACAGTACCGTTCTGCAAGCGTATGACCGTGCCTTCGTAATTGGTCGTTTGCACTGCGCTCACCATCTTGCTCAGCCAGTCATTCGGCCCGATATCCTGAGCCAACGCGGTGCAACTGGCCGTAAGCAGGCCGCCGAACGCAATCCAGGCGGCTATCGTCTTGTGTCGCCGATTCGAATTCATGACGGTTATTGCGCTCCTGACTCCGGCAAATCCTTGTCTTTCATCTCGAGCGTTGTCTCGGCGTCTTCCACCTCGATCAATACTCCTTCTCTAAATTGCAGTGTGACGAGCCGCGCATTAATGCTGTCAGCGCCAAAATACGACGAGCTTGCGTTGTGGCGCTGCAAGTACTCGCGTAATCGCTCGTCAGGCTGATCCGGCACGGTGTACGTGGTGACAGCGTCAGCATCGCCATCGGTGGCGAAATCGCTGCTACCGTTCACGCCGACTATCTGCTGCAGACCGAGTATCGCTGCCAACGCGACCGTCGCTGCGATCGCCACTCCGGCGACCGGTCGCAAATACTTAGGGCTTATCGACTCGCCGACCGCGATGTCCTCTTCCAAAGAGCGATCACCAATTGCGGCTGCGACGCGATCACGCAGCGCCTCTATTCCTGGCACGCTGCGCTCGCCGCGCATCGCCCGGCCCATGGACAAATACTCGGCAGCCTGCTGCCGCAAGTGTCGATCGTGACTCATCCTGCGCAACAGCATTTGCGCTTCGTTATCCGGCAATTCGCCGTCAACAAAAGCTGAGATTTGCGTTCTTATTGCATCGTTCATCGTATTCCGCCTGGTTATCGCGCCAGGGCCCCGACTTTCTTGCCAATCGCGTCGCGGGCTCTGAAAATTCTCGATCGCACCGTGCCGACGGGGCAATCCATCGTCTGGGCAATTTCTTCATAACTCATGCCTTCCAGCTCGCGCAAGATGATCGCTGTTCTCAGATCTTCCGGCAAAGCTTCAATAGCACGCTCCAATGTTTCCTGCAGCTCGTGACTCAAGGCCAACGATTCCGGAGTATCCGTCTCCTTAAGCCTCGCATGCAGCCCATATTGCTCCGGATCCTGCAGGTCGAGTTCAATATCCATCGGCCGCCGCCGCTGCGCCGCGAGGTAGTTTTTTGCAGTATTCACAGCGATCCGGTAAAGCCACGTGTAAAACGCACTGTCACCCCGAAATCCGGGTATTGCCTTATAGGCTTTAATGAAAGCCTCCTGACTGATGTCCAGCGCCAGCTCCGGGTCGCGCACATATCGCATCACCAGATTCACTATCTTATGCTCGTATTTGAGCACCAGCAGGTCAAACGCTCCCTTGTCGCCTTTTTGAACACGTTTGACCAGCTCCCTGTCTGCCGACTTATTCGACATGCGGCTGCGTCCCACCGTTTTCGAGACGCAACTGCTCGACACCGGGATAGACCCGCCCGGTTCTCGAAAGTTCTCCCCAAAAAGTTCTAAGTATTCGCATTTTGTGATTCAGTTCCAGCCACCCTATTTTCGGCGATGGGTTCACAGGCGCCACGCACTCGGCCGAGGCATGTTAGCAGCTTCACCCGCCTGCTCCCAAGTGCCGCCAAATCACCTGTAAGCGCCGCCACTGCTTATCTTGAGAGCTCTTGCTGCGTATCAGCTCACAACTGCAGCGGCCATCGTGGGCCTGCAGGCGCAACCACGCCAAGGTCGGTAACACAATGCTGCCGGCAAGCAGCGTCGCCGGCACACGCTCGCCCTCGACCATGAGGAGTTCAACACTGCCGTCAGAGTCGATGCAAATCCGCCGGATACGCTGATATCCGGCGACCATATTAAACAACTCGCGCGCGCTGAAAACGGTCCAGAACAAACTTGCCAGCGCCCGCCAGTGAACGGCGATCGTGGCACTCAGGATAATCAATAGCCCGATCAGGGCCGCGGCGAACCCGGAGATGATCGTTAGCCGCCGCAAGCGTGGATCAGGCTTGAGTTCGGTCGAGTAATTGTTCGATGACATGGACCCAGTCGGCAGCAGGCGATTGCTTGTGTAACAGGTAACCCGCGAGCTCGGGATCGGGAAGCTCCAATAGTGCGCGAAAGATGTCTTTATCCGCCGCCGGCGCTTGCTCGTAACGCTGCTCGAGATAGCGCAGCAGCAAATCATCCAGCTCGCGCATCCCTCGTCTACATTGCCACCTCAGCCTGGAGGTCTCGTTAATAACGTCTCTCGGCCAGCATTTTCTTGGTCAAGGCAATCGCCCTGGCCGGATTCAAATCTTTAGGGCATGCCGGTGTGCAATTCATGATCGTATGGCAGCGATACAGC
>Ga0114950_10002698_pt1 | contig 13652 bp, 38 predicted proteins | sample N075metaG_FD_83503 | JGI IMG/M metagenome (GOLD analysis project Ga0114950, IMG submission 83503) | Deep subsurface microbial communities from Kermadec Trench to uncover new lineages of life (NeLLi) - N075 metaG | ecosystem: Environmental > Aquatic > Marine > Ocean trench > Sediment | place...
CTGGACCTTGTCCTGGACGGATCGGTGGGGTGTCGTCCCCTACAAATGCCGCATCGGAAGGCGACTTTGACAACCACCTGAAACGGATGCGTGATAGATGACTAAGCAATCAGAGATTCTAACGGACCAACGATACATGCCAGTATATGAGCATGGATTTGTTGGTTTGGTGGACACGATGGGTTCCGACGATAGTATCGTTCGTGCTGCTCGCGTGAGCTATGGTGAGGGAACCCGCAAGGTGTCCGACACCCGTAATCTGATTCGCTATCTACTCAAACACCGACACACCAGTCCGTTTGAAATGGGTGAAGTGTTGTTTCACTTGAAGATTCCGATTTTCGTCATGCGTCAGTTGGTGCGACACCGCACCGCCAGCTTGAACGAATACTCCGCACGATACTCCGTGTTGTCCGACGAACATTATCATCCAGAAAACGATTACGTCAAAGCACAGAGCAAGACGAACAAGCAAGGCAGCGATGGTAACATCTCTAATGAAACCAAAGCACACTGGCGAGAGCGTTGCATCGTCAACCGTCAGCAAAGCCGAGAGACATATGAGCAGGCTCTTGATGCTGGTATTTCGAGAGAGTTGGCACGAATCAATCTGCCGGTTAGTATATACACCGAGTTGTATTGGAAGATTGATGTAAACAACTTCATGAAAACCATGTCTCTCAGGCTTGACCCACACGCACAGAAAGAGATTCAAGATTTCGCGTGGGCGATGTATGATTTGGTGACGCCGCATTTCCCGCTCACGTTCGAAGCGTTCGAAGATTATATGCTGAATGCAACACACCTAAGTATAATGGAGACCGAGTTGTTGCAAGATGCAATGTTCGGTTTCATTGACCCTGCTGCAATTGCTGCTGACGAAGTACAGAGCGAAGCGTGTCGTGAAAAGTATGGTATGGGCAAGCGTGAATGGAAAGCATTCATTGAGAAGTGGTTCGGGCGAGTAAATAGCATGAAATCCCTTAAAGATGCAGCCAAAAATTACAAGAAAGCCGTCGCAGACGGTACATTGAAAATTGACAATCCAAATCCTAAACCCTATGGAGGCACCTTCTAATGCCTAGTACATCATCCGGAAATCTTGGAACACAGCAGGACAACACTAAAGAAACTGGTCTGACTTCCAAACGAGCAAAGCCTGTTGAGGTAGAAGCAACCACCGAAACACCCGAAGAAACGACACCTACGGTAGAAGCAGCCGAGACTGTCACGGACTCTGCGGATGAAGTTGCTACTGCTACCACCGTAGACCTTACGATTGAGGAGATTCTGCAAGACGGCCGTGTGCGTATTGACGTTATCGACGATCAGATTCTTGAGTTGGTTGTCCGCAGGCTGGAAGTATCAGAGACTTTGCTTAATGCAAAGCATAGTCGTATGCTCAACACCCGTGATAAGCTGCGCCAAGAGGAAATCCTCAATCGGTTGACCACCAATGCAGCAGACCTTACTGCGACCAATGGTGTGAATATGAGCGAACATCAAATTCGGGAACTATTCGAATTGCTCATTCGGTTGGGTGTCGAGAGTTTTCGAAAGAACGTTATTGCTCGACGATGAGGAAAGACCTCGATAAGATGACTCCCGAGGAACTTCTTCGGGAACGTCGCTATCAGGAAGACAACTTTCGTTATCTTGTCTCGGATATGATTTACCCTGATGATTTGCCAACAACTTGGTATGGTCGATGGTGGAACCAAAGGCAGATACCTGTCATGGTGATCGTCCAGATAATCTTGGGAAGTATTGGGATACTCTGTATTGCGGGGGGTGGTTATTGGCTTCTGGTTGTGTGTCTAACATAGCACTAAATAATACAGAGAACGAATTTCCGGCTTGGGGGCGAAAGTCCTCAAGCCCGGGAGGCCTAAAAGAATAAAATGACACACGAACCCCATATCCATCCCAATCCGCAAGGTTTCTATATCTCGCAAGAGGATCGACAGCATTACATTGCCAACAACGATACTCGGGCGTTGACCGAGGAGAGACTTCGGTTCGTATATGAGAATTACACGGATCAAGAGATTGAAGATATCCTAGATATATTTTACAAAGTCAAAGAAGGTCAATTGGTCTTGGTCGAGGACGGTTTCGGTGATGCTGGTTTAAAAGCTGAGCTATCATGATTTACGCCTCCTGGGTCAAAGACGATGCCGCCCGCGCCAAGTACATCGAGGCGTTCGAACGGTCCGACTTTGAAGCAATGCTCAAGGATGTGCAGGTTATAGAATTGTTCATCTACAGAGACAGCGACCGCGGCAACTACCCTAATGGGTGCGAATTGACGTTGACCTCATCGCATGACCCTAGCCGAACGATGAAAGTGTCCATTTTGGGCGATCCGTTCAAAAACCTACAAAAGATAATCTTAGCTACGATAGGATTCGAAGATGCCGACGAAATTGAATGAACTAAGCCTAATGTTCCTGGTTGCACCGCTTGATGATCTGTGTGACGCGGAGATTCCTATTATGTCCAAGTGGCAAGTGAAAGAAGCGATGCACAATTTGGTCGAGGACTACATTGAGCGGTTGATCGGTGAAGGTGAATGGGCTACCGTGATGGCTCGCGGCAAAAAGCATAAAATAGGCAAAAGCAATGATTCTGGAGAGTAAGTGATGCTTGGAATATTAGTATGCCTAATCATACTCGCTGCTGTTGGCCTGCCGTGGTGGTATCGCTTGTGCGAGAATAAAGAACGGCTCGCCGAAATGCAGTTTGAGCATGAACGTCATATTGCAGAGCTTGAGATGTGTTATGGCACAGAGCAGCACTTCCTTGAGATCGAAGATGACGAAGAACATATGGCGTCGATCACTCCAGGAATGCCGTCGTTGACAGATGAAGAACAGACCGAGGCAAAACGAGAATTGGCTGATGAAACTGCGTAACTTACTGGTTGGTATGAGATCCATTCTCGACTTGTTCCCGCATCGGCGAGCGATACAGCTTCCTTCTATCAAGACAGACAAGGAAGCATTGGCGTCAGATTGGCAAGCGGTGGGTGACGATATGAGAGCAGCGATGAAACAGTTTGATGATGCTTGAATGGTTTACGATTGCAGTATTTGTCTCGCTCTATGTGGTGTGCTGCATAGGTCTGGCCATTGCCATATTGACCATTATGGATTGGGCTTCGGATCTTGTATGGAAAGCGTTGCGAAAGAAGATTCCCGGGCTACCTGAGAACAGAGAAGAATACTATGAACGAACAATCAAACAACTCGAAGATACCGCAGCCAAACTTGAGTGGCTACCCGACAAAGACAAACATTGAATTTATCAGGCATTGGATTGAGAGGCCACAGCTTGACGTATCAACAATCGACCGAGTACGTTTATGCCAGTGGTTGAGACAATTGCTCAAATACATTGACAAATTGCAGGCAGACCTGTCTGACGAAACCGCCGATGCCGAAGCATACTTCGAAACAACTAAACGACTAAAACAAGAAATAGAAAACTTACAAGACACGCATGATGAAATGCGAATACAAGATGAACGAGCTAGTTATGAAACATGGAATGATGATGGAGGTCAATAATGATGGGTGCTAAAGAAATTGCATTTGATACAGATGCACGAACACGAATGCTTGCTGGTGTGAAGAAACTTGCCGATACGGTGAAAGTTACTCTCGGTCCTTCGGGTCGTGTTGTTGTGCTGGACCGCAGCCCGCAACTGCCGCTTGTGACGAAAGACGGTGTGACTGTTGCACAGCACATTGAGCTAGAAGATCCGTTCGAGAACATGGGCGCACAGATGGTGAAAGAGGTCGCTGGTCGTTCAGCTGCCGATGCAGGAGACGGCACGACGACCGCGACCATTTACGCCGAGGCGATCTTCACCGAAGGCCTAAAGACCATCACCACAGGCGCCAATGCGACTCAGGTGAAGCGTGGGATCGACAAGGCCGTGGAAGCTGTGGTTGGCGGACTCGCTGAGATGTCGAACGATGTTGTGACGAACAAAGAGATTGCTCAAGTTGGCACTTGTGCTGCAAACCAAGATGCTCAGATCGGTGAGTTCATTGCAGAAGCGATGGCGACGGTCGGTAAAGAGGGTGTCATCACGATTGAAGATGGCACCGGTTTGGAGTCTACCGTTGAAGTGGTTGAGGGTATGCAGTTTGATCGTGGTTGGTTGAGTCCATATTTGGTCACAGACCCGATCAAGATGGAATGCATCTTGGAAAATCCATTGATCTTCGTGATTGAGCAGAAGATTTCGGCCATTGAACCGATGGTGAAGATCATGGAACGACTGGTGCCTATTGCGAAGGATTCGGGTCGATTCCCGATTTTCATTGCAGAAACAATTGAAGGCCAGTTTTTGGCGTGCTTGGTGGTGAACCGGGTAAAGGCGGGTTTCATGTCTTGCGCCGTGAAAGCGCCTGGCTTCGGTGATTCTCGCAAAGCCACTCTTGAGGACATTGCAATCTTGACTGGTGCGACTTTCATCTCCGCTGATTTAGGTCGCAACATTGCAGACTTGATGCCCGAAGAAGCCGGAACAGCGAAGAAGGTAGTCATCACGCAAGACAGTACTACCATCGTTGAGGGTGGTGGTGATCCTGACGATATCAAGAAACGAGCAGATCGTATCCGGCAGCAAATCAAGGAAGCAAAGAGCGAGTATGACAAGATGGCTCTCCAAGAGCGCCTTGCCAAGCTGACTGGTGGTATTGCGATTCTCTATGTGGGTGCGAAAACCGACACCGAGATGAGCGAGAAGAAAGCCCGTGTTGAGGATGCACTACACGCCTGCCGAGCAGCCGTGGAAGAGGGTGTCCTTACAGGTGGTGGTGTGGCTGTGCTTACCGCACGAAAGATATTGGCGATGGACGAGTTCCGAAGCAACTTGACTACCGATGAATTGATTGGAGTTGATATCGTGTATCGTGCATTGTCCGCTCCTATCCGTCAGATTGCCGAGAATTCAGGCGAGAACGGACAGGTTGTCGAGAACAACGTGGTGGGTAAAGTTCTCAACGCCAAAGGCGTCCCCAGTGCCAACTATGGTTACAATGCCATGACAGGTAAGTATGGCGATTTGGTCGCTGACGGTGTGATCGTGCCCACAAAGGTAGAGCGTATTGCATTGCAAAATGCTGCATCGGTTGCTGGTCTGTTGTTGACCACGCAAGCGGCAGTTGTTGAAATTCCAACTAAGGAGCCTGAGCTAAATGCTTAGACTATTCAAAGTCAACGTAAACGGCACAGACCGTGAACCCCGTTTCGAGTCCAAGATGGAAGCGAAGGCGCTTCGTGACGAGATCATTGAGGAAGGCAAGAAAGGCGCCCGCGTCTCTCGCGCCGAAGATCATCGTCATGGTCCTAGCTACCGAGCGAGTACGACGTAATGGCTTGGAGTAAGCGTGACAGAAGCCGCGACTTACAGAACGCCCGAAGAAGGCAATGGGCAGAATGGAAAGAGAACGATGAAAGTACACAGCAGCATCAAAAGACGAACGAAGGATTGCCAGATCGTGAATCGCAGGGGCAAGAAGTTCATCATCAACAAGAAGAATCCAAGATTGAAGCAGAGGCAGGGATAGAGAATGAGTCTAGTTGAACGTCGTGCTATTTTCGTATATGAGGGCGCTCGCATTGCCGCTGAGGCTGCCGGGGCCCCTATCGTCCCGGTGTCGTGGAAAGAACGTGAGGAACCGTTCAAGAAACAGTTTCTTGATGTGATTGACAGACAGTGCGGCGACCAGCGTTCCCGATCACCCGAAGAACTACATGGTAGTTGGATGCAGGCATACTTTGCTATGGGTTGGGTGTATGGTTCTGACTATGACCGCGAGAAGAAGATCCACCCTGATCTTGTTCCTTACGCGGATCTCGGACAGCTTGAACGTGACAAAGATGCGGTGTTCGTCGCCTTGTGCGAAATCGCCCGACAGTGGATTTATGAATTACAAACAGCATGAGCGTCCACACGACATTTCTGGTTCGCAAAGGAACTAGAGTTTGGGTAGCTAAAGACCTGACAAGCTCGTCCTTGAATCTGTTTCGTCATACGATGAAACATGATTTGGCGATTCCATATCCAACCGGGGATGAGGCCGAAGGGCCTAAGGTGATCGCTCTATCAAGAGATGCTGCGGATATCCGTGAGCCCAAACGAATGATGTTGAAGATGTCCGTGCTTAGTGGTACTCCCGGTCTTAAAGATCGGTCGTCTCTGCTCGAATTGCTCGAATTAGGATTTGACGTGTTTGTGACAGACCACGAAACATATCCATTGATGGTCGTTTATTCTAAGAGTGTAGACGAAGTTGACGAAACAGCGATGGAGTACGAGCCTCAATGGGACGTTGAGAATATGGGCAACGGCCTGATAGTGCATCGCATCAAAGATCAGTGCCACCTTGACCTCACCGGAGTCTTAGTACAAACTAAAACGAAAATCAAACCTTTTACAGAAATGGATATTGCAGAATGTTGATAAATTGGGTTGTTGTTGGTGGGATTGCGTGGTTGATGCTGTTAGTCGCTACATGCGTACATAGCAGTATTGCACGAAAGACACTATTTGCACGAAAGCGAGTGGAGAACGCCAAAGCCAAGGGTATGAGCTATGAGCAGTACGAGGCGTGGATCGCAAGCATGGATCCGAAAAACGGCCGACTAAGAAACAGACGGGAAACACGATGACAAGTTTGATTATAGGTTTGATTACAGCAACATTTGCCGGTGTGGTTTTGTTGCTATTTGCAATTATTCGGATAGCGTGGAATACGGGGTATACCGCAGGCCATCTCGTAGGCCGAGCAGACGAGATTTGCCGAATGGTGCAGGTCGCGGATAGCACCAAAAAGAAATTGGTCAAGGCCACGAATTGGTCTGCTCAAGACAGCTTACATGGTATTAGTGATTTGGAGGACTGAACATTGAAACGACAAACCAAATTTATGATGTGGCGAATCGTAGCTTACGTTTATGTGGCGGTGGTGGTGTATTCGATGGGGCTAGGGATGACACTCGGCACCATGTCGATGTATCGTGGTTTCGAAATTGGTCATGCAACTGACCAAATGCACCGGGCCAAACTATTGGTCTGGGACGTAGATTACTGCATGAAATGGTATGGTCAGATTTCATATCCTCTGTCGGGTTATATGATCCGTGAAGGCCTCAACAATGCAAGGCCAAGAGACTGATGGCTGAATATAGCCAAATCAAAAGCCTGTGGTGCAAGCTGTTCCACAAGAGGAATTGGCCATATTACAAATATGTCATGGTTGCTCGACGAGAAGGACACGCTCAAACTCCGAGCATGTGGGTATGCTCCAAATGCGGCAGAACGTGGACATCCTGAGAATGAACGATCCTAAGCGACTCCCGGTGGTTGAGATGTCAGATAAAGAAACTGCCGATAATATTCGTCGATTGATTATGCAGCCGAACTCGGTGGACATAAGTCCTTCGATTCTTGTACATTATTGCTGGTGTTCCCAGCGATGTGGTCAGCAGCAAGATGATAGATTTCAAGAATGGTGTGACCAAAGAAAAGAACGATGGACTGAGAAAGATTACAACGGTATTGGTTTTTCTTCTTGTGTTCTACTAGAGTATGCTCATTCTTTGGATCCTCAAATGCGGCAGAACGTGGACATCCTGATGCCTGATTGCGGCCACATACCACCCAAAGCATACGAATGTGTACAATGCCTACTTGACAAGATCAAAGCACAGCAAGAGTCTATTTGGGAACTAGAAGAAATGGTCAGCGACCGGGAACTCAAGATAGCCGAATTAAGGAGTATATCATGAAGATTGACTGGCCAGCATGGCATAGAGAAAAACTGCACGACCCGAAACGGGGTATCGACCTACAGAAGGCGATAGAAGATGCGTTGGATTTGGTTGTGACGGATCAACACGTTTGGAATGATAAGTTCCCCGGCACACACGCTCATGCTCTTGTCTGGGCCCTCAAAGATTCTCTCCAAGAGCAATTGACGAAAGAACACGGTTGGAAGCATATTGACAATGGCTACGGGCTCGGTTGCTACGCACCGGACAAGCAAAAGTCAGCACTAGCCATCAAGGCCCACAAAGACGCGAAAGCGAAGGAAGAGCAAGACAACAAATGGTATCACAAACTATTCAAGAAGGCGCACGAACGCAGCATCGACTCAAATCAGGGGTCTTGCTCTTGCGATGGCCAGAGTGATAACTGATAGCTCTGCGCCGTCAGAGCCTTACGCGATTTTTTAGGGGGGATATCCAGATGAATCCAAATCCATTCATAGCCGCAGACGAATTCAATATCGAAAGAGACGAGCTTCTTGCTCAAATCGAGCAACTGAAAGCAACCGCCCGCGCCGAATACCGCCGCGGCCATGACGACGGTGTGAGAGCAGAAGCAATGAACAATGATAGTTGAACTCAAGAAAAACAAAAAGTTTGTCCGATTCGTATGGTTAGACGGTTCAGGCGTCGTGACCGTACAAAACTGGGATCTAAGCATACAACCCCGAAACATCAAAAATGTCAATGAGGACATCTACGTCGCCAGACAGATATGGAGAAATCTGGTGAAAAAAGGATACGAGCGTGTGAGATTCCCGAACCTCCTGGCAGTGCGTGGTGGGACAGAAACAGATCACGAATCAATAATATGAAACCCAACATCTTCACATATGCCAGTGGTCAACATAGCACCGACCTGAAACGCGGTGACGAGATCGTCCGATTCTTATGGACCGAGAAGTCAAACATCATTGATATTCACACATTCAACTCAGATCCATCACAAAAACCACTATTTGATGATCGACTTTCTATGCGAGCGTTCAGCAAAGGAAATGCACGAAAATATTGGAACGATCTCATAAGTAGCGGGTACACGGTGAGAGTCCGTAAGAGACTACGATGAACTCCGCTGAACTCATCAAGGGCGTCGCAACAGTCCGGTTCGAATGGAACTCCTGCGTTGATCTTGTGAGGGTCATCGAACCCGGAAGAGCATCATGGCGGGACATGCAATTTGCCAAAGAGTATTGGAACCTTCTGATCTTAATAGGATATGAGCAAAAGACAAAGTCCCAACTTATGAGTGATAATACGCTTCCATGATAGTTCCAGGTGTGATTGGTGGGGTGTAGTGTTTCAAAGTGTTTCAAAGTGGGGTACTAAAATAGTACTAAAAAGGTCATTTGAGCGTCCGGCACCGACCGACCTCTAACGTCCTCAGGAGACAGCGATGGACACCGCAGACCTAAGTGAGCGACTATCAGACAGCGAGCGAAGGCACCAAGACGATGTCCGTCGAGCGATACAGATTCATGTTGACCGTCCGTGGCTCACAGTCACACCGCAAACGCTCAAAGAAGGCCGCATCCGTGGCTGGCGGAGCAAGTACAACGAGCGGCACGTGCTGTCACTCATAAAACTGGTATACGGTACGGAATAGCAGATTAGTTGGCATTCATGCCCAAAAAACCCTGCCTTTATAGGGGCAGGGCTTTGTCATTTAAATGTGCCGTCGTTTTGTTATTCTGCGAGGCGCATTCTGACCCATTTCATGATCTCAGAGTCCTGGATACCTTCTTCGTAGGTGACGATCTCTGTTGGACCGCCCTCACCACATTCATAGACTAGTTGATCCCAGAGATTACGCGCCGCATCCAGCGTCCGTTTGATCTTGAACGTCGAGTAAGACATTTCTGCTCTCTTGACGATGCAGACGTTCTTGGACCAGTCGGCCCAGTAGAACGTGAAGGAGCAGCCATGGCTGGGGTTATTAAGCACAGCCTTTTTGAGGGTTTCATTCATTGTGCGAGTTCCCGACGAACCCATTCAATCCGCTCAGTGTTCCATAAATCGTGGAAGCTCATCACAACCTTCTCTGAACCTATGGCGGCACTCTTGTCTCGCCTTGAAGTCCTCCAGACCTTGCGGGCCATCTTCACTGGTTGTACAGCCTTCCAGACCACGGTGAGCGTGTTGGCGCATTCCTTCACGATACACACGTTCGGGGACCAATCAGCCCAGTAGAACTTGACCAGATACCCGGACGAACTCCATATCGTTACTGTCTTGAGACTGGTCACTTGGACGCTCTAAGATAGAACTTGAGGCGAGCGAAGAAGCCCAGATTATGCTGGCGGGCTAGCTCCCGGCGTCTATGGGTCCAACAGGCTGTTCGCATCATACGCTTCGACTTGTTGAGCCGGTCGGCGTGACGTTTGACGCTGGTGGGTAAGGGTTTCCAAGGCATCAGGCAGAATCCTCGTCGATTGCCGCAAGCATGGCGACCAGATCATCGCGGGTCAGCCACAGCGTGCCGGTAGCCATGTTATAGCTAGCCGGGCCAACGCAATACTCGTAATCCAGCTCAACTTCGCGGCCTTCGCCATTGTCGCTGGTGTCCCATTCGTCGCCGTTGGTTGTCGTGTTGGGTGTGAAATCAGTCATTGTGTGCTTAATCAATAAAGGTCTTATGAGCTTCGGACCTACGTTTATGCGTTTTCCCTTGGGATGGCGCATCGGCAGGCTTGCAACTGTACGGGCTGGCCCTTCACTTCCGGGTCCTAGGCTCAATAAAACCTCTGTACACTTAAGGATACAATACAGGAGAGCAAAGTCAAGGGAATACTCCGAATATTCCTACGACCGATAATAAATTAAGGACTCGCCCGGAGCCCCTCCCTCTACTTAAAGGATACGATTTGGGCATCGAAAGTCAAGTTGATTTTCGAGTTTGGGGGTGTTTTCTTGAGCGAGAAAATGACGATAATCAGAAAATGTATAATTAGGCTAAAGGTCGCCAGCTTACCCAAGCCGCACAAACGGACCTCCGCCGGCATCGGCAGCAAGGTCGAGGTTTTGCACGGGGTCGCGTCCATCTCGATGTGGTCGGCGATCACAGAGTTGCCGGGGATTCCCCGTGGCTTTGACAATGTTAAGATAGGGAAGCCTTGCGGCTTGTGCGGCGTCTGATAATCACCGCCCGGTTTGCGGTGGTTGAGCCCGTATTCACCGCAACGACCGATAATCATCCGGCGGAAGTTGGGTTATGCGGCTTAGAGAGGATAGGGAAGGTTTGACGATTATGACGGTTTTGACGATTATGGCAGTTTTGACGATTATGATGATTATGGTAGTTTTGACGATTCGGTAGTTTGGGGTATATCTCCCTCGCGGGCCCAGAGTGGTCCGGCGGAGGTTGGCCTGTGCGGGTTAGGGGAGGTTTTGAGTAGCTGCCCTAAGAACCGGTTCCTGCTCGGCCCGGGTCCAGCCGGATTGAACCATCTCAGCCCAGCGGAACCGAGCTATTCCCCGGGGAACCGATTCGGAGCAGATAGTCTGCCCGAATTGATTATACGAGTGGATTCCCACGTCACGTTGATCGTGTTCCGCGGTCCAGAAGAAGCGGACAATTTCGAGGTCCCGCGTGAGATCCGCGAGCTTGAGCGTCGAGGACATCCGACCAGTCTTGGGTATTGTTGTTGGTGTCATGATTATCAGACCTTGCGGAGCCAGCCGCTGGCGATCAGTTTCGACCAGAGGGCCCGAGCGTGGTCCATGGGGACATAGCGAAGGTTTTCCCGGTAGCCGTTAGAGTCGAAAAAGAGGACCGTCACGGCCGGGTTCTCATGGTGCCACTGAAATCGGGTAGTCCCTTCCGCGGAGATCAGGTCGGCCTGTTCGTCCGTGCGGGCGAGAAGTTCCTCCTCCGTCCACTCGTAGGCGACGGTTATGTTCTTCAGATCGTTGAAGTCGAAGTCTTGCAAGTCATATGAGTCTTTAGGAGGCATGATTATCGGTCGTTGCGGATCCAGCCTTTCTTGATGAGCCTGGCCCACAGGTAGCGAGCGTGTTCCGTTGGAACGTTCCTCACTAGTTCAATGGTGCCCATGTGGCTAAAGTCAATTATCGTCACTCGCGGATTGCCCGCCTTCCACCCGAACCGACGCATGCCGGTATAGGTCCCGGGCTCTTTCAGGTCGGCCAGTTCGTCAGTCTCGTTCCCGAGGTGATCGTGTTTCGGAGTCATGGTTATCAGACGTTCAGCAGGAGTAGATGTTCACACCGTCCGTGTACGGGTTCGATGAACGCACGTTCCCGCGGGAGAAGTTCTTCGCAGGTGCCTTCCAGGAAGCAGCCTTCCAGATCAGTGCTGTCGCCAGTTCGACGAAGCAAACGACCGAGTAGCCGTTGCCACAGTTCTCATGCCGGACGATCTTGGCGTATTTGCTGCCCTTCTTGAAGGTGAAGGTTGGCGCCGTGAGGTTGGTCAGATGCTCCGCGAAGTACGCGGCGTGCTTGTTGGCAAGTTTGACACAGAAAGCAAGAAGCTCGGCGTCGGTGACAGGTGTGGGGGTCGTGGTCATGATTATCAGACTTTCGTGGTGATGACGCCGCCGGTAAGGTCATGCGTCGGAGTGTCGAACCAGTTCAGAAGGGCGATGGAGCCATTCTCGCCAGTGTGACGAGCGATCCATGTGCGAGTCGCGGACTCGATACCCTTGGAGGTCACGCGGCGTCCAATGACGCGCCAGCCCTTGCCAGCGTTGACTTCAGAGTGCCATGCGCCGTCAGAAAAGCTCAGGTGGACGGTCAGGGTTGTGGGTTTGTTATCGGTCATTAGGAGCGGTCGCTTCCAGAAATCAGGATCGTGGTGAGGGCGTCGGCGCGAGCTTCGGCGCGGTCGCAGGGATTCAGTTCGCCGGAGGTGCATCCGACCATCTTGACGACCATTCTCTCGATGGCAGCGTTGGTTACTTTGTTATCGGTCATTGGAGGAACTCAGCAGAGGATGACGAAGCAGAAAAGCGAGAGCAGGAAGGTCCGCTGGCGTTCCAGCGTTAGGGCGAACAGATTCGAGAACATTGTGGTCATTAGGCGTTAACCCCTCCCTCTACTTAAAGGATACAATGTGGGGCCCAAATGTCAAGCCAGAAGTTGGGACTTTATTGGTAGTCAAACTACCCAAGCCGCACAGGCCAACCTCCGCCGGAATCGCGGTCGAGAGTATCAAAAACCCATCTTCTCGATGCGGCGGGCGTGGTTCACAGCATCAGTGGTGCCGTTAGCGATCCGCCGCAGCAAGGTAGCCACGGCTGCCTTCCGCGTGGGCATCGTCAGGATACTGCTGATACGAGCAGCACCGTGGGCCATGTTACTGTAGACCCAGCCAGTGCCACCGAGGCGGCTCCAGCTTTTGGTCACTTCGCCGACCAGGACGCCCTCGATGCGGACCGAGTAGCTGTCCTCGTCAATTCGTTTTAGAGTCGTTTTCGTAGTCATAAGGGGGTTAACCCCTCCCTCTACTTAAAGGATACAATGCGGGCCCCAAATGTCAAGTCCTAATTAGGACTTAATCGAAGTCTATCTTACCCAAGCCGCACAGGACAACTTCCGCCGGAAACGTTATCGGTCGTTCAACAGAGAAGGACGAATGCGGTCAGGGCGAAAACGACCGGCCTCTGGGATCGGGGAATGTAGCCGAGCAGGTCAGAGAATACAAGACAGATGAGCGTCAGCATCCCCATTATGCAGACTCCTCGGCAGCAGCCTGGGCAGTGTCGATGGTGCGACACATTTCGTACAGGCGCGGAAGGACATCGGTCTCGGCGTTGACTTGATTCGAGCGGGTGCCGTCGCCATAC
>Ga0114950_10002699_pt1 | contig 13651 bp, 12 predicted proteins | sample N075metaG_FD_83503 | JGI IMG/M metagenome (GOLD analysis project Ga0114950, IMG submission 83503) | Deep subsurface microbial communities from Kermadec Trench to uncover new lineages of life (NeLLi) - N075 metaG | ecosystem: Environmental > Aquatic > Marine > Ocean trench > Sediment | place...
AGAATGACGGTGCAGAGCGTTCCATGGCACCTTCAAGTTTTTCTCGTTTGTATCTGGCCATATAGATCGGGATGAACAGGGGAGCCGCAACCATGCCCTCTCAAGCCGGCGCGGCCGTCGCGGTCGGGGCGGCGGCGATCTCTCAGGCAGCCGTGCCTAGACTTCGATGACGGGCGCCCCCTCGCTCAGGCGGATGCGGCTGTCGCCGACCCTGACCGGCTATATTGCTCGGCAGTTTACGGTTTGGTACCTCAGTTTTCTGTTCGGTCTGCTCGGCGTCATTTTTCTTGCGACCGCCGTCGATCTGCTGGACCGGCTGGCCAACAAGGAAGCATCGCTCACCGTGGTCATCGAAATGGTCTTGCTCAAACTCCCGTTTCTGACCCAGGAAGTCATGCCGTTCACGGTGCTGTTCGCCGGACTGGCCTGCTTTTGGCGCCTGACCCGGTCGCACGAATTGGTGGTCACCCGGGCCACCGGTATTTCAGTCTGGCAAATCCTGATACCGGTGCTCGGCGTATCGTTGGCGGTGGGCGGTATTACGGTGATGGTGCTCAATCCAGTCGGATCCGCGTTGCTCGGCCGCTACGAGCAGTTGGAGGCCAAGTATATTTACAATCAGGCCTCCACCCTCAGCGTATCGCGCCAGGGTCTTTGGCTGCGCCAAGCCGATGAAGGCGGGCAGTCGGTTATCCATGCCACCCGCATCACCCACGAAAACATGACGCTTCACAATGTGATCGTATTTCACTTTGCCGAAGGTGACCGCTTCCTCGGCCGCGTCGATGCCGAACGGGCGGTTCTCCTTCCTGGCCACTGGCGGCTCTCGAATGCCTGGAAATCGAGCCCGGGCACCCGGGAAGTCTTCTTCGAGACGCTCGATATCCCGACCGAGCTTTCGCGCGAGAGGATTCTAAACAGTTTTGCGCCGCCCGAAACCATCTCGTTCTGGAGCCTGCCGGACTTTATCGAGCTTCTGGAAAATGCGGGGTTCTCGGCGACACCCCACAAGCTTCAGTTTCACCGGCTGCTGGCGACCCCACTGCTCCTTGCCGCCCTCGTCTTGCTGGCCGCCAGCTTCTCCCTGCGGCTGCAGCGCCGTGGCCAAGCCGGGATGGTGATCCTGGGCGGCGCTCTGACCGGATTCCTCCTCTACTTCATTTCGAATATCGTATTTGCGCTCGGCCTGTCGGGCGAACTTCCGGTCATCCTATCCGCCTGGACTCCGGCCATTGTGACGCTTCTGCTCGGCGTTGCGGTCCTGCTGCATCTGGAAGACGGATAGGTCGCGCATGCGAAGCGGGGGCATCTTTGAACGACTGGCCGCAGCCGCATGTGCCCCTGTGGTATTGGCAGTATGCCTCCTGGCAGGTCTTCCGGTGGGGTCCGCAACGGCACAGATGGACGATCCAGAATTTCCTGTGCTGATCACGGCCGATCGAATCATCCACGACGATAAACTGGGTGTCGTGGTCGCGTCGGGGAATGTCGAGTTGTCGCGCGACCAACAGGTCGTGTTGGCGGACAGCGTTTCCTACAACCTGCGAACCGAAGTGGTTTCCGCTTCGGGCAACGTTTCGTTGCTCGATCCCGACGGCCATGTCGTGTTCGCAAACTTCGCCGAATTGAGCGGCGACTTGCGCGAAGGATTCATACGAGACGTTCGGATTCTGCTGTCCGACCGCAGCCGCTTGGCCGCGGCGACCGGCACCCGAATCGGGGGCAACAGATCGATCCTGAGATATGGCGTCTTCAGTCCTTGCGAACTCTGCCGCGAGGATCCGACCCGTGCGCCGCTATGGCAGATAAAGGCCGCCGTGGTGGAGCACGACCAAGACGCGAGGGTCATCCGTTATCGCGACGCCTGGATGGAGATCTTCGGCATCCCGATCCTCTATACCCCGTATTTCGAGCACCCAGACCCGACCGTCGATAGAAAAACCGGTTTCCTGGCCCCAACATTCGGCGGATCCGGGGTGCTTGGCAGCACCTATCAGCAACCTTATTTCTGGGCTATCTCGCAGGACAAGGACTTCACATTCTCGCCAATATTTACGACCAAACGCAGCGTCGTCGGAGTCGGCAGATACCGGGAGGTTTTACCCACCGGCACGATCGACCTGCGGGCCAGTTTGGCTCACACCGACCGCGAGAGGCGCGACGGCACCATCGAAAACGACGTATTCCGCGGACACATCGACAGCACGGCCCGTTTCGATATCAACGACAGCTACCGCATGGGCGTGGATGTCCAACGCGCCACCGACGATACTTACATGCGCCTCTACAACTTCTCGACCGCACAGGACTTGACCAGCCGCGCCTTCATCGAAGGCTTTAACGGCCGAAACTATCTGGCCGTCAACAATTATCTTTATCAAGGCCTGCGCAGTACCGATGACGACGCCACGCTGCCGATCATCCACCCACTCGCCGAATACAACTACATGAGCGATCCAGGTGTCGCGGGGGGCAAATACACCTTGGATGCCAGCCTGATGGCGTTGACTCGAACCGAGGGCCGGGATAGCCGGCGCCTGTCCGCTGCCATAGGATGGGAGCTCCCCTACACCGGACCCGCCGGAGACGTCTACAATCTGGTCGCCCGCGTGCAGGGAGATGGCTACTGGGTTTCCGATGTCGATCCGAACAGCAACAACGTCGACTCCGGTAACGCCACGGAAAACGGGCTCACCGGGCGCATTTTTCCGCAGCTCGCTTTGCAATGGCGCTATCCCTGGGTCCGGCATAGCGGCACCATGCATCAAGTGGTTGAGCCGATTGTCCAGGCCGTGCTCGCGCCGAACGGCTCGAACCCGGGCAAGATACCGAACGAAGACAGCCAAGATTTCGAATTCGACGACACCAACCTGTTCAGCTTGAACCGTTTTACCGGTGTCGATCGCGTCACGCCGGGAAGCCGGGTCGATTACGGTTTGAAGTGGACCGTGACCGGCGATGACGGCGGATGGGCAAGCGCTTTCGTCGGGCAAAGCTACCGCCTGCACGAGGATTCGGTCTTCGAGGAAGGTTCAGGCGTTGAAGACAATCTGTCCGATATTGTCGGCCGTGTGGAGGTTAAGCCAACCTATGCCTTGGACCTGCGCTACCGTTTCCGTATCGACAAGGACGACCTCACCGCCCGCCGCAGCGAGTTCGATTTGAAGGTCGGCCCGCCGGCGCTCAATCTCAATCTGGGCTATGTCTTTATCGACCCGGATGCGCAAGCCGACGAATTCGGGGGCCGCGAGGAATTGAACTGGATGCTCTATTCTCGGTTGAGCAAATATTGGTCCGCCTTTGGCGGCATTCGGACAGATCTCGAGGCGAGCGAGACTCGGGATGCCAGTATCGGCCTCACCTATGAGGATGAGTGCTTCTTGATCCAGGCGATCGGGCGGCGCAGCTTCTTCTCGGACCGGGAAATAGAACCCGAAAATTCCGTCTACGTTAACTTCGTATTCAAACATCTGGGCACCACCACGGGTGCGGGCACCAGCGCCTTCTAATATTTAGAAATTTCTCAAACCCACCCCGCGCGTCAAACTATTGGTGGCCGAAGGGCCAACGGCCTATAGTGACCGAGCGCCGGATCGGCGCCCACAGCGAATTCAGGCTCGAACGCGTTATCGAATGAAGCGAATTTTCGCGAGTTTTCTATTGATCCTCGGCCTGCCGCTCACAGTGGCGGTCTCGGGTGCGGCGCCCGCCGCGGCCCAGGACATACTGCGCGCAGCCGCGGTGATTAACGACGAAGTCATCTCCGTGCTCGATCTCGACATGCGCCTGAGGCTTGCCGTTATGGCCACCGGACAAACGGACAGCGCACAGCTCCGCAAGCGCATGACCCCCCAGATCATACGGGCCCTGATCGACGAGCGCCTGCAGAGCCAGGAGGCCAAGCGGCTCGGCATCACGGTCACCGAGGAGATGATCGCCACCACCGCCGAGGAGATCGCCCGGCGCAACCAGCTATCATACGAGAAATTTACCAAGATTATGGAAGGCCACGGCATCATCCCGAACGCCTTCCTCGAACAAGTCCGCAGCCAACTTACCTGGAACGCTCTGGTCAATCGGCGCTTGCGCCCCAGCGTGGAAGTATCCGAGGACGAGGTCGAGGACATCGTGCGCCGGATCACCGCGAACCGTGGAACGAAACAGCGCCGGGTCTCGGAGATATTCCTGGCCGTGGATACGGCGTTCCAGGAGGACGAAATCCTAGGCAATGCCCAGCGCCTTTTGGATCAGCTACGCGCGGGAGCGAGATTCCCTGCGCTGGCCCGGCAGTTCTCGGAAGCGGCTAGTGCGGCGCGCGGCGGCGACCTCGGTTGGATACAGGAAGGCCAGCTTCCGGAGGAACTGGACGCGGTCTTGGTGAAGATGCGTCCCGGCAGGCTGTCGCCGCCGATTCGCAGCCTGACTGGTTTCCACATTCTACTGCTGCGCGACGAGCGGCAGGCCTCCCTCGGGGAGGTAACGATCCACCTCAAGCAAATAGTATTTGAGCGGCCCGAGGGCGCCAGCGAGGACCAAAAGCAGGCCGTGGCCGCGCGGGTCGAAACCCTGCGCGGCAGGATCGCCGGTTGTGCCGGGCTGGACGAGCTGGCGGCAGAGTTCGGGAGTCCGGGCTCAGGCGATCTGGGAACGGTAAAACAGGGCGACCTGCCGCCCCGGATCCGAGATGTCGTGCTCTCCCTGCCAATTGGCCAGGCGAGCGCACCCATGGAGATCCCCGGAGGCTTGCGCATCCTGGTCGTCTGCGAACGCACCGAAAACGCGGTAGACCGGGACCAAATTCGAGACCGCCTGTCTGCGCAAAAACTCGACTTGCTGGCCCGGCGCTACATGCGAGAGCTCCGCCGCAGAGCCAACGTGGACATCCGTTTGTGATTCGACCAACCCAGGGGGGGCGGGTCCAGGGCGGGCCAGCGACTTCCTTGAGACCGCTCGCGCTGACCATGGGCGAACCGGCCGGCATCGGGGGTGAGCTCGCGCTCGCGGCTTGGAGGGCGGCGCCCTGCTGCTTCTTCGCGATCGACGATCCCGCGCGCCTCAGCGCCCTTTCGTTGCGGCTCGGCCTCGATGTTCCGGTTGTGACCATCGCCGAGCCGGCCGAGGCCGAGGCGGTGTTTCCCCGGGCTCTGCCGGTTCTGGTCCAGGAACTGGCGGCCGGCGTCGAACCGGGCCGGCTCGACCCGGCCAACGCCGCAGCCGTAATCGCGTCGATCGAGCGGGCCGTGGCGCTGGTCCAGGGTGGCGAGGCGGCGGCCGTGGTCACCAACCCGATCCAGAAGGAAACGCTCTACCAGGCCGGGTTCAAATACCCGGGCCATACCGAATATCTCGCGGCTCTGGCCGGTATCGACACGGCGCCGGTCATGATGCTGGCCTGCCCAGGCCTCCGGGTGGTGCCGATCACCATTCACTTGCCGCTGGCCCAAGCGGCCGGCGCGCTGACCACCGAGGCGATCGTCCATGCGGGGCGTGTGACCGCGGCGGCGCTCGCCACCGACTTCGGCATCGCGGCCCCGCGGCTGGCAGTGGCCGGGCTCAACCCCCACGCCGGGGAGGGTGGCGCGCTTGGCCATGAAGAGGCGGAGATCATCGCGCCCGCGGTTGCAACCCTGGCGGCGGACGGTATCGCGGTCGCCGGCCCGGCGCCGGCCGACAGCCTGTTCCATGCCGCCGCGCGCACGCGCTACGATGCCGCCCTGTGCATGTATCACGACCAAGCCCTGATCCCGCTCAAGACCATCGATTTCACACGCGGAGTCAACATTACCTTGGGGCTGCCCTTCGTCCGCACCTCGCCGGATCACGGCACTGCCCTCGACATCGCCGGCCACGGCCGCGCCGACTCGCAGAGCCTGCTCGCCGCAATGGAGGTGGCCGGGGACATGGCCCGGGCGCGCGCCCTTGCCTGAAGCCCACTCCATTGACTGAGAATTCCCCCGCGCTGCCGCCGCTGCGGGAGGTGATCGCCCGCCACAAGCTGTCCGCGCGCAGGTCCTATGGCCAGCATTTTCTGCTCGATCTTAATCTGACCGGCCGCATGGTCCGCGCTCTGGCGGATTTCATGCCGGGTCCGGCCGCCGATCTTGCCCAAGGCACGGTGATCGAGGTCGGGCCGGGCCCGGGCGGCCTGACCCGGGCGCTGCTCGCCGCCGGAACCCGCCGTCTGATCGCGATCGAGAAGGACCGCCGTTGCCTGGGCGCGCTGGCGGAATTGGCCGCCGCCTATCCGGACCGCCTGGAGATCCTGGAGGCGGATGCGCTGAAGGTCGCGGCCGAAGACTTGGGTGCGGCGCCGCGGCGCATCGTCGCCAACCTGCCCTATAACGTCGCGACACCGTTGTTGCTGCGCTGGCTCAAAGCCCTCGCCGCCGAGCCGGGTACGTTCGCCGGCCTGGTGCTGATGTTCCAAAAGGAAGTGGCCGAGCGGCTGACCGCGGTGCCCGCAACCAAGGCCTACGGCCGCTTGTCGATCGTGACCCAGTGGCTCTGCGAGGCCCGGCCGCTGTTCGAGGTGCCGGCGCGCGCCTTCACCCCGCCGCCCAAGGTGGTCTCCACCGTGGTCGGCCTGAAGCCCCGCGCCGAGCCTCTGGCGCCAGCCAAGATGGCGGCGCTGGAGCGGGTCACCGGCGCCGCCTTCGGCCAGCGCCGCAAGATGCTCCGCCAGAGCTTGAGGACCCTGGGCGTGAACACCAACGCCCTGCTCGCCGCCGCCGGAGTGACCGAAACCGCCCGGGCCGAGAATCTGACGGTAGAGGAATTCTGCGCCCTGGCCCGGGAGCTGGAAAAGCTGAGTTAACTTCCTCGGCGCAGGGTTTCGACGAAGTCGTGAACACCGACCCGCCGATCCCGGCGCAGGCGCTCGGCCTGAAGGATCGACGTCACCTCGGCGACGCCCTGGGCCACGTCCTTGTTGACCACGATATAGTCGTACTCGGGCCAGTGGCTCATCTCGTCGGCGGCTTTGGCCATGCGGCCGCGCACTACCTCCTCAGGGTCCTGGGCGCGGGCGCGCAGACGCCGCTCCAATTCCACGGTCGAAGGCGGCAAGATGAACACGCTCACCAAATCCTCGCGGGCCTTTGCGGCGACCTGCTGGGTGCCCTGCCAGTCGATATCGAAGAGCACGTCCCGGCCGGCGGCGAGCGCTGCCTCGACTGCCGCCTTGGGCGTGCCGTAGCAATGCTCGAACACCGTGGCGTGCTCGAGAAACGCGCCCTCGGCGACCATGGCGTCGAAGCGCGCCCGGTCGACGAAGAGGTAGTCCACGCCCTCGATCTCGCCGGGGCGCTTCGGCCGGGTCGTGGCCGAAACCGATAATGTGAGATTGTCGTCGCGGGCCAGCAGCTCACGCGCGATCGTGGTCTTGCCCGCGCCCGAAGGCGATGACAGGACCAGCATCAGACCGCGCCGTTCGATTCCCCCCTGGGTCATGCGCGTTCCTGCCGCCGGTCTATTCGATGTTTTGGATCTGCTCGCGCAACTGGTCGACCGCCGCCTTGAGGTCGAGTCCGATGCGGGTCAGGGCGACGTCCTGGGACTTGGAGCAAAGTGTGTTGGCTTCGCGGTTCAACTCTTGGCACAGGAAGTCCAGGCGCCGGCCGATCGCCTTGCCTTCGGCCAGCAGTTCACGGGCGGCGGCGACATGGGCGATGAGGCGGTCCAATTCCTCACGCACATCGGCCTTGGCGGCCAAGATCGCGGCCTCCTGTGCCAGGCGCTCTTCGGGCAGCGCCGGGGCGGCCTCGAGCAGCTCCTGGACCTGGGCTTTGAGCCGCGCCCGAAGAGCCTCGGGCCGCGCCGCCGCGGTTTCGCCGGCGGCTGCGGTCAGGCGCTCGATCTCGGCCAGATGCCCAACGGCCATGGTTTCCAGGCGCTGGCCCTCGGCGCGGCGCATGGCGGTCAGCGCCTCCAGCGCCAGCACCAGGTCCGCTTTCATGGCGGCCGTGCGCAGCGCCATCTGTTCCTCGGTGTCCTCTTCCTCGACCGTCTCCAACACACCGCGCACCGCGAGCAGGCCGTCGAGGCGCGGCGGCTCGGCCCGGACTTCCGATTCCATCTCGCGCATCAGCACGAGCAGTTGATCCAGAATCTGGCGGTTGACCTGGAGTTTGACCGGCGCCTGGCCGCGATTGACGGTGAGCGAAAGCTGCAGGTTACCCCGGGCAAGGTGCGCCTGCGCGGTCGCGCGCGCGGTCATTTCGAGGGCTTCATAGCCGCTCGGCACCCGGCAGCGCAGATCCAAATTTTTGCCATTCACGCTTTTGAGTTCCCAGGCCCAAGTCACCGTGTCGTCGCCGCCTTCGTGGCGCGCGAAGCCGGTCATGCTGGAAACGCCTTTTGGTGAATCGGCCACGGGCGGCCCCTCTGTCGCGGTTGCAGTGGTCGGATGGCGCGCCTTTATACCCGCGCCGCCCGCCGCGTCACAAGGCGGGTCGCACCGCGCCCGAATCCCTCCTCAGCCGCCCGGAGCGCCCTGGGTATTCACGTAAAGCGCATAGAGCGACTGGCTCGCGGCCATGAACAGCCGGTTGCGCTTCGGACCGCCGAAACAAACATTGGCGCAGCGCTCTGGCAGGGCAATGCGGCCGATCTTGGTGCCATCGGGCGCGAACACGAGAACGCCATCCAGCGCCTCGCTACCCATGCCCCAGCCGCACCAAAGATTGCCATCGATATCGCAGCGCATGCCATCCGGGGTGCCATCCGGACCGGCATCGATCAGCACCCGTTTGTTCATGATCTCCCGGCCATTCTCGGAGACGTCGAAAGCGAGGATCTTCCGATTCGGGACACCGCGGGATTCGACGATGTACAGAATTTTTTCATCGGGCGAAAAACACAGGCCGTTCGGGCCCAGGACATCCGCGGTCACGAGCGACACCTCACCGCTCCCGCCATCGATACGGTAGACGGCTTGGGCCAGTTCGGGCTCGGCCTTATGGCCTTCGTAGTTGCCCAGGATGCCGAACGGCGGGTCGGTGAACCAGACCGAGCCATCCGATTTCACCACCACGTCGTTCGGCGAATTGAGCCGCTTGCCCTGCCAGCTATCCATCAGCACGGAGACCGTCCCGTCCCATTCGGTGCGCGTGACCCGGCGCCCCCCGTGCTCGCAGGTGATCAGGCGGCCTAGTCGATCGCGGGTGTTGCCGTTGGCGAAGTCCGAAGGGCCGCGATAGGCCGTGACAGACCCGGTCTCCTCCTCCCACTTGAGCATCCGGTTATTGGGTATGTCGCTCCACAGTAAATAGCGGCCGTCTCCGAACCACACCGGGCCCTCGGACCACCGGCATCCGGTATAAAGGCGTTCCACGGCGGCGCTGAAGATGCGGTATTGCGCGAACCTCTCATCGAGAGTCTCGATCGCCGGATCGGGATAGCGGGGATGGTCGCGCCAACCGGCGCTCAGGGGATGGTCCGTGGTCATAGTACGTTCTTTTCTCGAAAAATGGGATGGGAGATCTGGACAACGCAGGTTCAACGATTGTTGGCTCGGCGCCACGCTTGAAACTTAGCTCGCGTATCTTCATTGGTTGCCGGGTAAAGACCGACAATGGTCTCACCCTTCATCACTTCTTCTTCGACGAAATCCTCATATGCCGTCATCTCATGCGCTTCTTCTGTGATGTCGTTGGCCATATGAGCAGGAATGACAATGACACCGTCCCCATCGCCGACAACGATATCGCCCGGGAATACCGGCGCATCGCCACAGCCAATGGGCACGTTGATATCGACGGCACGGTGCAGGGTCAGGTTGGTCGGTGCCGACGGGCGATGATGGTAAGCCGCGAACGGCAGCGCCGCGATGGTGAGGGAATCCCGAAATCCACCATCCGTGACGATGCCCGAAACACCGCGTTTCATGAGGCGGGTGACTAGAATACTGCCGGCGGAGGCGGCGCGCGCATCCTTGCGGCTGTCGATAACCAAGACATGACCGGGCGGGCAATCTTCCACCGCCTTGCGCTGTGGATGGGCCGGGTCTTCAAAAACCTCGATCCTGTCCAAATCCTCGCGCGACGGCATGTAGCGCAAGGTAAAGGCTTCGCCGATCATGTTTTCGGTCCGGGTTCCGACCGGCCGGACATCCTGGATAAACATGTTCTTGAGGCCGCGTTTGAACAGCGCCGTCGATAGGGTCGCGGTGCTGACCCCCGCCAGTCGCGCGCGGTTCTCGGCGCTCAGTGAATCGGTCGTATTCAATGGTCTCTGCTTCGAAATCGTCAGAAAATGTCGGGCTCCGGCACCGGTCTGCCGAAAGCCGTGGTCAGGAAATCGAAATCGCAGCCATCCTGGGCCTGACCGATATGCCGGGAAAACATGTACCCGTAACCCCTCTCGTATCGTACGGGCGGTGGCACCAGCCGCGCCCGGCGGCTGTCCAGCTCCTGCTCGCTCAGTTCCATCTGGATCAAACGTTTCTCCACATCCACGGTCACGATATCGCCGTTCTGGACCAGCGCCAAGGGCCCGCCGATGTAGGATTCGGGGGCTACATGCAGCACGCAGGCACCGTAACCGGTGCCGCTCATGCGGGCGTCGGAAATCCGCAACATGTCGCGCACGCCCAGCTTCACCAGCTTTTTCGGAATCGGCAGCATACCCCATTCGGGCATGCCCGGCCCACCTTCCGGACCGGCGTTGCGCAGGATCAGAACCGTTTCCGGAGTCGCGTCCAGGTCCTCATCCTCAACAGCCGCTTTCAGGGACGGGTAGTCGTCGAACACCAGCGCCGGACCGGAATGCTTGAGAAATCGCTCATCGAGCGCCGATACCTTCATCACACAGCCGTCCGGCGCGAGATTGCCTTTCAGCACGACCAGCGCCCCGGACCCGCAGATGGGATTATCCAGTTTTCGGATAACATCGTCGTTATGGACTTCGGCAGTCTCGATGTTTTCGCCAAGCGATCTGCCGCTGACCGTCAGGCATCCCGTGTCGAGATGCGGTTCGATCCGCTTGAGCATGGCCGGCAGACCGCCGGCGTAATAAAAGTCCTCCATGAGATAGGTGTCGCCGTTGGGACGGATGTTGGCGATCACCGGCACTTCGCGTCCGATCCTGTCGAAATCGTCCAGCCCGATATCGAAGCCCGCACGCCGGCCCATGGCGACCACATGGACAATGGCATTGGTCGAGCAACCCATCGCCATGGCGGCGGCGATGGCGTTCTCAAAGGATTTGCGCGACAGGATATCGCTGGGCTTCAGATCCTCCCACACCATCTCGACTATTCGCCGCCCGCTTTTCGTGGCCAGTCTCTTGTGATTGGAATCCGCTGCCGGAATGGAGGCGCCGCCCGGCAATACAAGGCCCAGGCATTCGGCGATCGAGGTCATGGTGCTGGCTGTCCCCATGGTCATGCAATGGCCATAGGAGCGGGCAATGCCCTGCTCTACCTCGGACCAATCCTGGTCGGTGATTTTGCCGGCGCGAAGTTCATCCCAGTATTTCCAGGTGTCCGAGCCGCTGCCCAGGGACTTCCCTTTCCAATTGCCGCGCAACATCGGCCCGGCCGGGAAAAAGATCGCCGGCACGTCCATGGAGATCGCGCCCATCAGCAGGCCCGGCGTGGTCTTGTCGCAGCCGCCCATGAGAACGGCGCCGTCGATCGGGTGCGAGCGGATCAGTTCCTCGCATTCCATCGCCAGGAAATTTCGATACAGCATGGTCGTCGGCTTGACGAAATTCTCCGCCAAGGAGATCGCGGGAAGTTCCAGGGGGAACCCTCCCGCCTGCAAGACACCGCGCTTGACCGTTTCGACGCGCTGTTTGAAATGCGCGTGGCAGGGATTGATATCCGACCAGGTGTTGATGATTCCGATGACCGGCTTGCCCATCCAATCCTCGGCATCGTAGCCCATCTGCATGGCGCGCGAGCGATGTCCGAAGGCTCTTATACCTTCGGCCCCGAACCAGCGTGCGCTGCGCAGGTCTTCATATTGCTTGTTCTTGATCGTCACTGGTGCCCCTGTTGTCGAATGAGAGTTGGGTCAACGCGCCGGACCGCGTGAACTCAGTCGCAATACACCAAACGGATCGGCGGTTCCATGCCCCAATGCGATTCAAAGAGTTGGTGTCCCTTGAAATCCAAGGTGGAGACTGGGAACCGGCGCTTCCTGCGGCATCGGGGCGGCGCCAGGGCGGGCCTACCCGCGTCCCGGGGCCGCGCCCGCGCTCGCCGCTACAGCTCGGCTAGGGTTTTTATCGTCTTAGATCGAGGCGATCTAAGACGTGAACAATACCAAAGGTACTTAATATTGACCCATAGAGATCGCCTGGGCGATCCGCCGGGCCAAAATGGGCGGGCAGGAGGGGGGCCGCAGGCGATGCGGGGGCCCCAAGTCCCAGATGGCGGCAAGGCTTCCCGACGCACGCCGCCCCCTGGCCCGCCCCCTGGCCCGCCCCCGGGCCCGACGGCCCGCCCAGGCGGCCGGAACGGCGGCGTCCCCCAATCTTGTGGACGGGGGCTTGTGGACGGGGGCTTGTGGACTGCGTCCCGCGTGGCTCGCGGGGCCCCGCACCGCCACACCACGCGCTCCTCATTCCGCGAACCTGGGCCGAAAACCTTGGGAAGCCGCCGTTCCGGTCGCCTGGGCGAACCGCCGGAGTGCGTCGCGGGGCCTTGCCGATACCCCGGCATCGCCGGCGGCCCCCCTCCTGCCCGGCGGATCGCCCAGGCGATCGCTATGGGTCAATATTAAGGACCTTTGGCATTACGGCACATGACGGAATCCAATTCCTCCCCAGCCTCGATCCTGATCACCGGCGCCTCCAGTGGTATCGGCGCGGCCTTGGCCTTGGAGTTCGCGGGGCCTGGCGTCCGGCTCGCACTCACCGGCCGCAATGAGGCCCGCTTGAACGCGGTAGCGGAGGCTTGCCGCACGGCCGGAGCCGAACCGCGGATCGAGGTGCTCGACGTGTGCGAGCGCGGGCCGCTGGCCACCTGGGTCGCTGAGGTCGATGACGCGGCGCCGCTCGATTTGGTCATCGCCAACGCCGGCATCTCGGCGGGCACTGGCCGCGGGGGCGAATCCCAGGCCCAGACCCGGCGGATCGTCGCGACCAACCTGGACGGGGTCCTCAACACCGTGCTGCCCGCGGTCGATCGCATGAGGCCGCGCGGCCGCGGTCAGGTTGCAATCATGTCCTCGCTGGCCGGGTTCCAGGGTTTTCCGGGCGCGCCGGCCTACTGCGCGAGCAAGGCCGCGGTCCGGGTCTGGGGCGAGGCATTGCGCGGCGAGTTGCACGCCGCCGGCATCGGGGTCAGCGTGATCTGCCCGGGCTACGTGAGAAGCCCCATGACCGCGGTCAACGATTTCCCCATGCCACTCTTGATGGATGCCGATCGGGCGGCCCGGATCATCCGCCGCGGCCTGGCGCGCGATCGGCCGCGAATCGCCTTCCCCTGGCGCCTCTACGTGGCGGTCCGCCTGATCTCCGCGCTGCCGCCCGGGCTCACCGAACCCCTGCTCCGGCGCCTGCCGAAAAAAACCTGAGGCAGCCGGGAAGTGACCAGCAACATCACCGGCGTTTCCACCGGCGCCGAGGAGACCGGCAAGGCCGCGAATCAAGTGCTCGAATCCGCCGGCGAACTATCGCAGCAGTCCGAAGCGCTGCGCGAAGCCAT
>Ga0114950_10002701_pt1 | contig 13645 bp, 13 predicted proteins | sample N075metaG_FD_83503 | JGI IMG/M metagenome (GOLD analysis project Ga0114950, IMG submission 83503) | Deep subsurface microbial communities from Kermadec Trench to uncover new lineages of life (NeLLi) - N075 metaG | ecosystem: Environmental > Aquatic > Marine > Ocean trench > Sediment | place...
CGTTGATCATGCTGTCCGTTGCCACCTTGGTGTTATTGAGCAGGCGCAGGATCCACCCCCTGTGGCCGTTGATGATTGCCATGGTGCTGGTGCTGCTTGCCGATCCGTTCGCCCCGTTGAGGGCCGGGTTCTGGTTCTCGTTTTCTGCGGTTGCCGTGTTGTTGATGCTGTTTGTGCCTCAACATGGGCCGGCACAGAGATGGCGCATGCTACTGAGAGCGCAAGTTGGAATTTCACTGACACTGGCGCCGTTGGGTATCTACTGGTTTCAGCAATCCAGTTTGCCTGGTGTAGTGGCAAACCTGGTGGCAATCCCGGTGGTGAGCATGCTGGTTGTACCGGCGATTTTATTGTCGATGTTGCTGCTTTGGATACCGGGACCGGCGGCGACATGGTTACTGAGCGCTGCCGGATACGTGACCAGTTACCTGTTTCAATTCCTGGAGTATTTATCTGCATTGCAACCCGTCGCGTTGAGCGCAACGGCAGCACCTGGCTTGTTGAGTGCCGTGTTGGCGATGCTTGGTGCGGTCATCATATTATTACCACGCGGGATTCCCGGCCGCCATTTTGCGTGGCTACTGATGCTACCGTTATTTATTCCAAATCATGGAACGATTGCCGGTGACGAAACACGACTGGATTTTCTGGACGTGGGTCAGGGCCTGGCAGTGTTGCTTGGCCGACGTGACTATTTGATGGTCTACGATACAGGCCCAGGAAGTGGCCCGGGTAATGGCCAGGCCGATGAAGCAGGCTGGGACCTGGTGAACGGGACGATCCAACCGATGATCAGGGCTGCTGGCAGGGCTCCAGACCTGGTCGTAGTCAGTCATGCTGACCTCGACCACGCGGGTGGTATGCACAGCTTGCTTGATTTGTATCCTGACGCTGAAGTACTGGCAAGCTTGCCGCAACAACCTGCGGGCGTACGTGCTTGTGAAACATCATTGCAGTGGCAACTGGATGGATTGAAGTTCAGGGTGCTGCATCCGTCACCGGGGCTTCCTTATCTTGGCAATGACAGTTCCTGCGTGATCAGTGTCACCGGTTCGGGCCTGAGTCTGTTATTGACCGGGGATATCAGCCGGATGGTTGAAAAAAGACTGGTTAGCGATGGGCTGGATCCACACACGGTTGCGACGGTGCCGCACCACGGCAGTTCTACATCGTCATCGGAGGAATTCATCAGAGCGTTGAAGCCGTCGGTGGCATTGGTATCCGCTGCGGCAAACAACCGCTTCGGGTTTCCGCGCCAGGATGTCCTGGATCGATATTCCGAAAACGGAACGCGGGTGCTAAACACGGCGGAATGCGGCGGCATAAGGGTCAGCACAACACCCGGTCAGACCATGCAGCTTGCATCCGCCCGTACAGTCCGAAAAGCGATCTGGCGCTGGCCCGCCGATAGTGCTTGTCCGTAACAGTAGCCCATAGCAGTAATCCGGCAACAATTGATCAGCACCTGTCAATTATCAGTCGGATGATATTCGGGGCGATATAACATCCGGCTTCAGGTATTATTCGCAACAGAATTTGATCAAAGGAGTGAATACCACGTGCTAGAAATTATTCTCGCCGGTGGCTGGTTAATGGTGCCGATATTGGGCTGCTCCACTTTGAGTGTTGCCATTGTCATTGAACGGTTCTGGACCTTGCGTAAAAGCAAGGTGACACCCGCCGGACTCGGGGCCACGGTAGAAGAATGGGCCGCCCGGCATGAGCTGGATATGCGCCATTTAAATCAACTGCGGGTCGGGTCACCACTGGGCACGATTTTTGCAGCGGCCCTGGCCAACCGACACCGGTCCAGGGACATCATCAAGGAGGCGGTCGAGGACACCGGCCGTCATGTTGTGCATGATCTGGAACGGTTTTTGAATACGCTGGGCACCATTGCCGGGATATCACCGTTACTGGGCTTGCTCGGCACGGTGATTGGTATGATCAAGGTATTCTCCGCCATCATGGTAAGCGGTGTCGGCGATGCCAACGTGTTGGCGGGTGGTATTTCAGAGGCTTTGATTACGACGGCCGCCGGTCTGACCGTCGCGATCCCCAGCTTCTTCTTTTATCGGTTTTTCAGTGGCAGTGTGTCTGAATATGTCGTTTCCATGGAAAAACAGGCCATGAGTCTGATTGAGTGCATCGAGCGTGGCAATATGTCGCCCGAACAATTCGCCAGCGAGAGGTTCGACTAGGCCATGCAATTGCGTTCGGCTAAAAAAGAAGACCCTGAGATCAGTCTTACTTCACTGATCGATGTGGTTTTTTTGTTGCTGATTTTCTTCATGGTCAGCACAACTTTTGAACGCCAGGCTGTGCTGAAAGTGGATTTGCCGGAAGCGAAAAATGTGAGCCTGCCGGAAGACCAGGCTGACAGTTTTGAATTGGTCATTGATAAAAACGGGCAATTTTACCTGAATGACCGGCAGCTCATCGATGCAAAGCCAGCGACCATCCGGGCCGCCTTCGCTGAGGCCGCGGGCGATGACCGGAGTTTCTCGATCATTTTGAGAGCCGACGCAGAAACACCGCATCATTTTGTTGTCACGGCGATGGATATTACAGCGCAAATGGGTTTTACGCGCATGTCCATTGCAACTGAGCGGATAACAGAAGAATAACAATGCACGATCAACCCGCCTACACCCCGGGTATCGTTTATCGGCGTCTTTGGGGCTACACACGAAAATACTGGTTGATGTTTATGCTCGGCGTTGTCGGTGTCAGTCTTGATGCGGCAATGCAGGCGGTGTTTATCCGATTCGTGCAGCCATTGATCGACCGTGTTTTTGTTGCCAAAGATGCCGAGTACGGGGTGTGGTTGGCGGGTGGTATCATGATCATTGCACTGGTGCGGATCGTGGGGCATTTTGCCGGTCAGTACGGCATGGAATGGACCGGCAGGCGTGTGGTGGCCGATTTACGACAGCAGTTGTTTGCAAGTTATCTTCGTTTGCCGGCCAGCTTCTTTGACCGCAACTCAGCCGGGCAGTTGATTTCAAAACTTGCTTATAACAGCGAACAGGTGGCCCACGCGGCAACCAAGGCCGTGCTTTCCGCGTTCAGGGATATCATGCTGCTGGTATATCTGCTGGTCGTGATGCTGACAATCAATGCAAAACTGACAGCCGTGATGCTTTTACTGGTGCCGGTGGTCGGCTTCGTTGTGACCACCATCAGTCGCAAGTTTCGCAAGATAAGTCGCAACATTCAGCAATCAATGGGTGACATCGCCCATGTCACCGAAGAAGCCGTGGTTGGCCAACGGGTGGTCAAGGTATTTCTGGGACAGGATTCCGAGAGCGAAAGATTCCGGCGCGTCAATGAACGAACTCGTCGTTTGAACATGCGTATGGTCGCAACCCACTTGCTCAGCTCATCAATCGTGCAGTTATCTGCCGGTATCGCAATGGTGACCTTGATGCTGATCGCAACCCGGCCAACGATGCTGGAGCAAATCACTGCGGGCACCTTTACATCCATTTTCTTTGCCATGATCGCAACCATCCCTCCATTGAAACGCCTGACAAATGTGCAAGCGCAAATGCAAAAAGGAATCGCTGCCGCGGAAAGTATATTTATGGTGATTGACACTGAAAAGGAAGAGGACAGCGGAACCTTTGAAGTGCAAAGGGCAACGGGTGAAGTGGAATTTCAAAACGTCAGCTTCAGCTATGAAAGCAGCCATAAACTCGTGTTGGATAATGTCAGTCTTCACTTGAAGGCCGGCAGTGTCACGGCGTTGGTTGGGCACAGTGGCAGTGGCAAAACATCCCTGGCCGGTTTGTTGTCGAGATTTTATGCGTATGACCAGGGCCGGATCCTGCTTGATGGGCGCGAGCTTTCTGAATACCGGTTGGACAATCTGCGCGAGCAAATTGCCCTGGTGAGCCAGGATGTCGTCCTGTTTAACGACACAATAGCTGGAAACATTGCCTACGGTTCACTTTCCGGTGCTGACCGGGAATCCATTATCAAGGCAGCCAAAACCGCTCATGCAATGGAGTTCATTGAACAGTTACCGGAAGGGCTCGATACGATGCTGGGTGAGACCGGAATTTTATTGTCCGGCGGGCAGCGTCAGCGACTGGCGATCGCCAGGGCGTTGTTGAAAGATGCGCCTTTGCTGATTCTTGATGAAGCAACGTCTGCGCTTGATTCAGAGTCCGAACGGGTTATTCAGGACGCCTTGAAAGAAGTCATGAAAAATCGTACCACACTGGTTATTGCGCATCGTCTGTCGACCATTGAAGACGCGGACCAGGTGATTGTGTTGAAAGCGGGCAGGGTGGTGGAACAGGGGTCCCACGAAGAATTGTTGCGCCAAAGCGGGGTGTACGCCCGGCTGTACCAGACCCAGTTTGGAGACAACCTGTTACAGGACTGATATGCGAGTGAGCATTGAAACTTGGCTGCTACGGCATTGGTATGGCAATTCCCAGCCGCCGTGGTATTTGCGTTTATTTGTTCCACTTTACCGGTTTGTTTTTCGACACAATCAAAAACGTGCAATGGGTCGAAAAAAGAAGCCGGCCTCGGCAATTCCGTTGGTCGTGATCGGCAATATCACGGCAGGTGGTAGCGGAAAAACCCCGCTGGTGATTGCAGTGTGCCGGATCGCCAGCGATATGAATCTGAAAGCGGGGATCATCAGCACCGGATATGGTCGTAAAAGCAAACAAACGATGTTGGTGGATGCTGACAGTGACCCGCGTATTTGCGGTGATGAACCGGTGCTGTTGGCACAGAGAACCCGGGCGCAGGTATGTGTGGCGACAGATCGGTTTGCAGCATTGATAGGGCTGGCAGAAACGGATGTGGATATAATCATTTCGGACGATGGATTGCAGCAGGCTGATTTGCCGGTATCAATGACCCTATGTGTTGTGGATGGTGCCAGGGGGCTTGGTAACGGCTGCCTGATTCCTGCCGGTCCTTTGCGGGAATCAGCAGACCGGCTTACGCAAGTCGATTTCGTTATAAGCAATGGCGAATGGGCATCGAAGCCGGCCGGATTGGATATTGAGCTGATGCAATTGAAAGCGCCTCTTGTGGTGTCGCTTGATGGTAAAGTCAGCCACCCAATCGATGTGTTCCGGGAAATGAATACCGGCGCGCCCGTGCATGCGCTGGCCGGCATTGGCAATCCAGGACGATTCTTCAGCATGCTCGAACAACTGGGGTTTGAGGTAATACCACGGCCATTTACAGATCACCACCGGTTCACAAGCGGTGATTTTGATTCCATACCGGATGGCGCTGTTATCATCATGACCGAGAAAGACGCTGTTAAGTGCAGACGACTGGCATTGAAAAACGCCTGGTACGTGCCGGTGGATACACAATTGCCGGACAGCTTTGTGCATGCAATTGGAACTAGAATGGCAGAATTGACAAGGGCCCAGGCATGAAACCGCGCTACAAAATCGTCATACCGGCGCGTTATGCATCCGAGCGCTTGCCCGGTAAACTTCTGTTGGACCTGGGTGGCCAGTCAGTATTGCAACGCGCTTGGCAACAAGCCACCAATTCGTCCGCTGAGACGGTGGTGATCGCTACTGATGATGAGTGTATCGTAGATGCTGCGACAAAATTCGGCGCCGAAGTTGTATTGACTGCACAAAGCCACCAAAGCGGCAGTGACCGGATAGCAGAGTGCGCTGAGAAACTGCAATGGCAGGCGGACCAGTTGATCGTCAACCTGCAGGGTGATGAACCGCTGATGCCTGCGGCCTGTCTTGACCAGGTCGCAGAATTGTTGCATCAGCATCCGGATTGCGGCGTGGCGAGCCTGTATTGGCCTGTCAACGATGTTGATGAGCTCAATAATCGCAATGCGGTTAAAGTGGTGACTGATACTCACAATCGGGCACTATACTTCAGTCGTTCCCCGATCCCTTTTTACCAGGGGCATCTGGATGCAGGCGCGGCAGATAGTGCCGGGGCTTGCTGGAAACGGCACCTGGGTTTATATGCGTACCGTTTGACCGCCTTGCGACAATTTGCTGCGATGACACCCAGCCCGCTGGAAACAGCAGAACGACTCGAACAGTTGCGGATACTGGAAAATGGTGGCGACATCCAGATGGCCGAGGCCTGTGAATTTATTCCTGCGGGTATCGACACGGCTGAAGATCTGAATCGTATTCGAAGATTAGTTAATCCATAACATAATGAATATCCTATAACTATATGTATAAAATACTATTTATATGCATGGGAAACATTTGTCGATCGCCGTCTGCTGAAGGTTTTTTTGAACAACAGTTGGCACAGTCAGATTGCAAAAATGCTGTCTCAATTGATTCCGCCGGTACGCACAGTTACCACATTGGTCACAGCCCGGATTCCCGTGCCATCAAAGCTGCCTCGAAGTTTGGTGTCCGGATAGGGCATTTGCGGGCCCGTAAGGTGACCGCGTCCGATTTTGATGACTACGACCTGATTGTCGCGATGGATCGCCATAATCTTGAAGGTTTGCAGCAAATTCAGCCGCCGGGATCCCGCGCGCAACTGCGACTGATGATGAGTTATCACCCGGACGCGCAGCCAACCGAGGTTCCGGATCCCTATTACGGGGAGATTGATGGCTTTGATTACATGTGTGAATTGCTGGAAGCAGCAACAGCAGGATTATTGCTTGACGTTGAGAGTCGACTGAACAGGGCTGTTTGAAGTGGCCGACAGCACTGAAGGAAAGAGATTTGACGGCAAAAAATTCGCCAGACGTCTGACAGCAGGACCTGGTATCTACCTGATGCGTGATGAACAAGGCACTGCCTTGTATGTGGGCAAAGCCGCAAACCTGCGTAAACGGGTTGCAAGTTATTTTGACGCGCGACCAAAGATCGACAGAATCATGCGTATGACCGCGCGAATCCACTCGATTGAGCTAAGCCTTACGCGTACTGAGGCCGAGGCCCTGTTGCTGGAAAACGAGTGGATAAAGTCACTCATGCCACGCTACAACGTGCTGTTGAGGGATGATAAAAGCTACCCGTGGGTCATGTTGGGGACAGATCATACATTCCCCAGAATCGCTTTTCATCGGGGCGCTCAGGACAAGGACCGTCAATACCTGGGGCCATACCCATCGGCTAGCTCGGTACGTGAAAGCATTAACCTGATACAAAAATTGTTCCTGCTGAGAAACTGCGAAGACAGTTATTTCAGCCACCGGAGCCGGCCCTGCCTGCAGTACCAGATCAAGCGTTGCACCGCGCCTTGCGTTGCAAAAATCTCTGAGCAGGAATATGCGGGCAGGGTAGAGGATGCCTTGTTGTTTTTGCGTGGCCACAGCCAGAAAGTCATCACCCGCCTGATCAAGCGAATGGACCAGGCCGCCAGCGCCCAGCATTATGAGCAGGCCGCGCAATTCCGGGATCAGATAAATCATCTCAAGCAGATGCAGGCGCAGCAATTTGTGTCGAGCGGTAACGGAGACCTGGACATCATTGCCATTGCCCGTTTGCATCGCGGTTGCGCGATTGAGGTAATGACTGTCAGGGGTGGACGCAGCCTTGGTCAACGCGATTACTTCCCGAGCCAGGCTGAAGGGCGCACAGACGCTGAGCTTATGCACGCATTTTTGGGGCAATATTATCGTGAGCGAAGGCCACCAGCGGAAATCATTGTTTCGCATGCACCGCTGCAGCGGGACCTTTTTGCAGCGATTTTCAGTGAACGGATAAGGCGCAAGGTGAAGATACAGGCCCATCCCCGCAGTCACCGTAAACAGTGGCTGGAAATGGCCGGGAGAAATGCACTCAACGCATTGCGAATGCGGACCGCAGAATCAGCGCGTATTGATCAGCAGTTCGAAGAACTTGCTGAATTGCTAAAGTTGGACGAGACACCGGAGAGAATCGAGTGCTTTGATATTTCACACACCTCCGGCCATAAAACGGTCGCATCATGCGTTGTGTTCAATCGTCAGGGCGCGGATAAATCACGTTATCGCAGGTATAACCTCAAGGGTTTTGAACCGGGTGACGATTACGCGGCGATGCGGGAAGTGTTAAGCCGTCGGTATCGTAAATTGCAGACCGATGAAGGCAGCCTTCCTGATCTGATCATTGTCGACGGTGGCCGGGGGCAATTAAATATCGCGATCGAGGTACTGGCGGACTGCGGCCTGGGTGATGTGAAGTTAATGGGTGTTGCAAAAGGGCGCTCACGCAGAGCCGGTTATGAAGAATGGGTGTTCCCATTGCCGGCGCAGAGCCTGCACCCGGGTCCGGAATCATCGGCTTCCCACCTGGTGCAGCAAATCCGTGATGAGGCACATCGGTTTGCCATCACCGGTCATCGCGGACGCCGTCAAAAAGCTGCAGTGCACTCGGTGCTGGAAGATATCCATGGTGTGGGCGCGCGCCGCAGACGCGCCTTGCTTACATATTTTGGTGGTCTTCAGGGCGTTCGAAAAGCGGGTGTCGTTGAATTGGCCGGCATACCCGGTATTAACCAGGCACTGGCGACGCGGATTTATAAGGCGCTGCATTAAATGCATACCAGGAATTGCTCAAAAGCGGAGATTTGGCAGCGAGATTTCGACAGATGCACAATCGGTCCTACAATACAGGTCGTTGGTCTGCGATAATGGGTCTGCGATAATGCAAGCATAAATCTTTCCGGACCTGAACCATGCAATTGACGTTTCCAATGATTCTGACTCTGTTGCGTATTGCATTGATCCCTTTTTTGGTGCTGTTTTTCTATGCACCGTATGCATGGGCAGGCCTGGCGACGGCGGCGGTATTTATCCTGGCGGCGGTGACCGACTGGCTGGATGGTCACATGGCACGGCGGATGGGCCTGATGTCCAGTTTTGGCGCCTTTCTGGACCCGGTCGCAGATAAATTGATGGTCGCGACCGCGCTGGTGTTATTGGTTCAGAAAAACCCGCAAATATTATTTACCTTGTCCGCTGCCATCATCATTGGCCGGGAAATTGCAATATCCGCGCTGCGGGAGTGGATGGCTGAAATGGGGAAAAGCGGCCAGATCAAAGTCTCATCGCTGGGTAAGGTTAAAACCATTTTTCAGATGACGGCGATCAGTTTTATGCTGTATGAGCGTGATTTATTGGGTGTTCCTCTCGAAGCAACGGGGCTGATCCTGCTGTACATGGCTGCGGCGCTGACACTTTGGTCAATGTGGGTGTACCTGCGTGCAGCCTGGCCTGCGATAATCGAGGCTCAGGAAACTTCACCAGGTGGCCCGGACAACGATACCCCGCAAGACGATTGATATGGACAAGAGCGAGACACGCCGGCGCACGCCGACGGTTGTGGTTGGCGGTGTAGCCATCGGCAGTTGCCACCCCATCGTCGTGCAATCAATGACCAATACCGATACTGAAGATATCAAGGCGACGGCCACTCAGGTCGCCGAACTGGCGCGTGCCGGTTCGGAACTGGTTCGTATTACAGTCAATACCGAAAATGCGGCAGCATCTGTTCCGGGGATTATGGAACGGCTGGAAATGATGTCCTGCGAAGTTCCGCTGGTTGGTGATTTCCACTACAACGGCCACCGCCTGCTGCAACAGTACCCCGAAACCGCCCGGTTGCTTGCCAAGTACCGGATCAACCCCGGAAATGTTGGGTTTGGCAAAAAACGCGACAATCAATTTGCAACCATCGTCGAACTCGCGATTGAAAACGACAAGCCCGTCCGCATTGGAGTCAACTGGGGCAGTCTTGATCAAGCCCTGCTGGCCCGATTGATGGACAGCAACGGAAAAAGCGCATCACCACAACCTGCGGATGTGGTGATGCGCGAGGCGCTGATCGTTTCAGCACTGGAAAGTGCGGAATCTGCAGAGGCATTGGGCCTGGCACACGAACAGATAATCCTGTCGTGCAAGGTCAGCGGCGTGCAGGATTTGATCCATGTATACAAGGCGCTTGCGCAACGCTGTGATTACCCATTGCACCTTGGTTTGACCGAGGCCGGGATGGGTAGCAAAGGCATCGTTTCATCCACCGCAGCCTTGTCGGTATTGTTGCAACAGGGCATCGGCGATACGATCCGGATTTCACTCACACCGGCGCCCGGCCAGCCCAGAACCGATGAGGTGGTGGTTGCACAGGAAGTACTGCAAACCATGGGCTTGCGGGCCTTCACGCCGATGGTAACCGCCTGTCCGGGTTGTGGTCGCACCACCAGCACCTTTTTTCAGTCGCTGGCGCAGGACGTCACCAACCATGTGCGTGACAAAATGCCGGAATGGAAACTTCGTTACCGGGGTGTGGAAAACCTGAGTCTTGCCGTGATGGGCTGTATCGTCAATGGACCGGGGGAGAGTCGACAGGCAGATATTGGCATCAGCTTGCCCGGAACCGGAGAATCACCTGTTGCGCCGGTATTTATTGATGGTAAAAAGGCCGTCACGCTCAGGGGTGACAAGCTGACCGAAGACTTTATTGGCCTCATCGACGACTATATAAAGCAGAAGTACCCGCCGCTCCATGAGTAAAAAAATACCACCGGCACACGATCGTCATCTGCTCTATCAACAGTCGGTGCAGGATGTGGATTCAGAGATCGATTTTGTCGAGCAGACATGGTCCGAGTTGCGACAGCGCCCAGCCTCATTTTTGCGCGAAGATTTTTGTGGCACGGCGAATACGGCCTGTGAGTGGGTCAAACGCGGTGATATCCATCATGCCGTGGGTATTGATTTTGACCAGCAGGTGTTGGAGTGGGGCAGACAGCACAACCTGACACAGCTTTCACATGAGCAACTTGCACGTATCGAATTGCTGCACGAAGACGTGCTGGAGGCGCGCCCCGGTCTTGCTGATATTGTTCTGGCGATGAATTTCAGCTACTACCTGTTTCTGACGCGTGATGAATTGCGTGACTATTTCTCCAATGCACTCGATGGATTGGTTTCTGATGGAATATTGTTCCTTGACGCCTACGGCGGTTACGAGGCGCCGATGGTGTTGACCGAGTCGCGCGAATGTCAGGACCGGGACAATAATGCGTTTACCTATATATGGGAGCAGGCTGAATTTAACCCGATCGATTCCTGCATGACCTGCCATATCCATTTCGAATTTCCCGACAAGTCACGAATGGACAAGGCGTTCAGCTACCGCTGGCGGTTATGGACCTTGCCGGAAATCTGCGAAATCCTGGAACAGGCCGGCTTTTGTGAGGTGGATGTTTATTGGGAAGGGACGGACGAAGAGAAAAATGAGGGCAACGGCATCTACACGCCATCAACAACCGGCGATGCCGACCCTGGTTGGGTTTGCTATGTGGTTGCCCAGGCCTGAAGCCGGGCGCGCAAACGATTCAGATCAGCGGGTAGCTTTGTTGCTGATAATCAAAGTGATCGACAGCCAGTTCCGGATCCATTCTGGAAACAACAAACACAAAGCTGCCGGCTTGTTCCTGTGACACTGAATCTACCACCAAAGCGTCATATTCATCCTCACCGTCATACATTTTTATTTTTGCCATCGGCAATGGTTCAACACTGATTTCTGTGTGCAAACAACGGGCATGGCGCTTTACCTTCCCGAGGTAGTGAATACGTGCAACGATTTCCTGGCCGGGATAGCAGCCTTTGCGAAAATTCACCGCGCCGATCTGGTCGAATCCGAGCATTTGTGGCAAAAACTGAGTGCTGCTCGCTGGGTCCAGCCATACGATACCGCGCTGCACCTCTGAAGCCTTCCAGGCTGCTGTACGTTCATCCATAACAGGGCCACCAACAGAGTCATCCACAGTTGGGGTCGTTTCAGCGAGCATCAGACCGGTGTTGCTGCCCGGCACCTTGATGGCGAAAGAACCGGGTGTGTTTGCAAGGGCTTCATCATCAAGTTGCACACCTGACACGCTGTATTGGCCCAGTACTTCAATGCTGACCTTCGCGCGCATCACATATATTTTCAGACGTGCAGCGATTGTATCTGCCAATGAGCCAGACAGAATGACGAAGTGCGTGTCATCGACCCGGCCAACCAGCATCAGCGCCAATACACGGCCCTTAGGTTCGCAATAGCAGGCGAATGTTGATTCGCCATTTGCAAGGCCAAGCACATCTGCGCTGAGTTGGTTGTGTAAAAACTCAGTGGCATCCTCACCGCTGAAGCGTAGGGCTGACAAGTAGGGAATTGCGATGTTCAAGTTGGGATTCCTGTGCTGAAAGGTATTTGCACCCGGTGGTATTTTAACCCAGATTCAGTTCGCTGGCGGGTAAATTCAGACTCGCACGAATGGGGCTTTGGCGTTACACTTGTACGCAATAATTGAGCATGCAAAAAGATGGTATTTTGATGAATAAACGCCCGATGTCGCCCTATATGCTGGGGCCGTATTACAAGTTCCAAATCACATCTCTGCTATCAATCCTGAACCGTCTGACCGGCGTTTTCCTGTCGGTGATCACGGCACCGTTGTTGATGTGGTGGCTTGTCTCATTGGCGAGCGGAGCCGAAGCGTTTGCACGGCTTAGTTCCTGGTTAAGCGGGTTTGCCGGCCTTCTGGTCATTGCTGCCAGCGTATTTTGCCTGAGTTTTCATTTGTTTGCGGGTATACGCCACCTGATTTGGGATGTGGGCTGGATGATGGAAATACCCCAGGTCCGGTTGAGTGGCTGGCTGACAGTGGTCGCATCTTTGTTGCTGACATTGCTGGTTGTTGGGGCGGGCTTATGAGCGTCGAAAACCCAATCGCGAAAGTCCGTGGCATGGGTAGTTCCGGGGGCGGCGTGTCACACTGGCGCTCTCAAAGGTATTCATCGCTGTTGCTGATCCCACTCTCGCTGTGGCTGTTATGGCTCGGCGTTTCCATTGCCGGTGCTGATTTTGAAACGGTCAAGTCTGCGATGTCGCAACCGTTCAATTCAGGAATGGCAATCATGCTGGCGGTCACGATGTTTTATCACACCCAACTGGGTTTGCAGGTTGTTATCGAGGATTATGTTCACATCCCGGCGCTGGAGGTCGGTTTGTTATTGCTTGTTCGCGTGGCTTGTCTGGCCGCAATTCTTATCAGTGTCATTGCCGCCCTGATACTGGTGCTGGGAGCCTGATCCATGAGCCATGACTATTCCATTTCGGATTATTCTATCACCGAGCACAAATACGACGTGATTGTGGTTGGTGCAGGCGGCGCGGGTTTGCGTGCCACCATGGGCCTGGCCGCGACCGGTCTTAAAACTGCCTGTATATCCAAGCTGTTCCCGACCCGCAGCCATACGGTTGCCGCGCAGGGCGGGATGTCGGCTGCCCTGGGCAACATGGGAGACGATGACTGGCGCTGGCACATGTACGACACCATTAAGGGTTCAGACTGGCTCGGGGATCAGGACGCGATTGAATACATGTGTCGCGAGGCGATTCCGGCAGTTATTGAACTGGAACATTTCGGCGTTCCATTTTCGCGCACCGATGCAGGCACAATATACCAACGTCCTTTCGGCGGGATGACCACACACTATGGTGAAGGCACGGCCCAGCGAACCTGTGCGGCGGCCGATCGCACCGGCCACGCAATTCTTCATACTCTGTATCAGCAGTCGCTGAAGCACGACGCCAGTTTTTTCATCGAATATTTTGCGCTCGATTTATTGATGGATGACGACGGCGTTTGCCGTGGCATATTGGCCTGGGACCTGGCC
>Ga0114950_10002703_pt1 | contig 13640 bp, 6 predicted proteins | sample N075metaG_FD_83503 | JGI IMG/M metagenome (GOLD analysis project Ga0114950, IMG submission 83503) | Deep subsurface microbial communities from Kermadec Trench to uncover new lineages of life (NeLLi) - N075 metaG | ecosystem: Environmental > Aquatic > Marine > Ocean trench > Sediment | place...
CTTCAGGCGTTCTTCCAGAGCAGACGAAGTGACAACATTTTCGGGTAAATGGTATCCCAGGGATTCTATAGCTACATTATTGAATCGCATTGATTGGAACCAACAAATGATTTAATTAGCAGTACTCTTGAATTGCATTTGATAGTATTTCTGATATTGAGCACAATTGGCGAGCAACTCCTCATGATTTCCTATCCCAACCATTTCACCATACTCCATGACAAGAATATGGTCCGCATGCTGAATGGTGGATAAACGGTGGGCGATCACAAACGTGGTCCGGTTTTCCATCAAGTGGTGCAAAGCATCCTGAACCAGTCTCTCCGATTCAGAATCCAGCGCGGAGGTGGCCTCGTCCAACACCAGTATAGGCGCATTTCTCAAGATCGCCCGGGCAATCGCAATGCGCTGTCTCTGCCCACCGGAAACTTTCATTCCCCGCTCGCCGATCACCGTTTCGTACCCTGAATCCAGATCCTTCACGAAAGAATCCACATGCGCGGCTTCGGCCGCTTTCATAATTTCATCCCGGCTGGCATCGAGCCTACCCGAACGGATATTTGCCAAAACGGTATCGTTGAAAAGAAAAGTTTCCTGGGTGACCAACGCCAGATGATTTCTGAGAGACCGGCTGTCGAAGTCATTGATATTGACGCCATCGATGGTGATTTCCCCTTGCGTCACTTTAAAAAATTTAAAAAGTAAATCCACCAGAGTGGTTTTCCCCGCTCCACTCATACCCACAATGGCAAACACATCGGATTTTTTAATCACAATATTAATATTTTTAAGCACCTGGGTATCTCGCGTCGGATACTTGAAGGAAACATTTTTATACTCGATGCGGTCATTGAAACCCTTAAACTCCAAGGTGCCATCATTGGCCTTTTCCTCCTCCAAGTCCAAAATGTAGAATACCCGCTCGGCCGCGGCGAGAGATTTTTGAACATCGGCATAGGTTTTATACAACAGACGCATGGGGTCATACATCATGAACATCCCCAGAATAAAAGCCAGAAAGGTTCCCTGGCTGACTTCCCCGGAGAGCACCTGAAAACCGCCGTACCACAGCACAGCGGAGCCGCCCAGCACTCCCAGCATTTCCATCAAAGGCGACGTGATCTCGGTATATTTCACATCGATCTTCATGACCTCAAGGAACTCGTCATTATGGCGTTTTAGTTTTTTTTCTTCCTCCGCTTCCAGTCCGAAGGCTCGCACCACTTTGATGCCTGAAAATGATTCGACCATTGTGGAATTGATATCCGCCAACAATTCCTGCCCCCGCCTGCCGAGTTGCCTCAGTTTTCTGGCGATGCGGGAAATCGGAATCAGCGCCAGGGGAATTACAAACACTGCGATCACCGCCCAATCCCATTTCAAATAGAAAATCCAGCCCAACAAAACCACCAGCATGACAAAATTCTGCAGAGTATCTTTGACCTGTTTGGTGATGGACAGCAACATTGCATTGACGTCATTCACCACCCGCGACATCAACTGCCCCGTGGTGTCAATTTCGTAATATCCGTAGGGTAGTTTATGTATGTGCCGAAACAAATCCAGCCTGACTTGGGCGACAAGTTCCCAACCGATCTGATAAATGATCCGGCTTTGAATGTAACGCAAGGACCCTTTGACCATGTACAGGACAATGATTACCAGCGGGAGCATCTTCAGCATGAATGCGTCTTTATTGACAAAAATCTCGTCGAAGGTTTTTTGTACCAGGGGCACCGGGGATGTGGAAATAACACCAACGATCACGGAGGTGAAAAGGGTAAAAATCACTTTACCCTTGTACGGGAGGAGATAACTTACCAGACGTTTATATAAGCCGGATTTCATTGCAAAAGAAAGGAGTTTGAAGGACTATTCGATGCTATCCAAAGACAATAAAAAACCCCCGCCCATTGGCTCAACGCCAACGCAACAGGGGCTCCATTCCCTGGGATACAAAAATTCGCGAAGAATTAAATTAGGTTTTCGCAATTTTTTAAATATTGACCTGCCTGCCGTTATTTCTGTGTCGGCAGAAAATCTTCCAAGGTCGCTCCATCTTCAACCATCTGGGTCATGACTTTAACCGATTCCTCGATACCCTTCAGGCAAAGTTCCAAATCTATTTCACGGGCGCCAACGGAGTGGGCGTAATCCAGAACCCGGGAAGACGTGTTGTCTCTCATGAATCCCTTGGGAACCTGTTCAATGCGACCCAGGGCTTCGGGCGTCCAGGTAAAGTCATCCGGATCAATGGTCTCACCTTTGCTGAAATGCTTGGCTTCAAATTTACCCAAATCGCCTTCTGGACGGAGGCCATTGCCATTCTTTTCTTTTTTCACGATCTTTTCATTGATTATGCTTTCAGCAAAAGCCAGGGAGATGGTAAACACCTTTTGAACTCTGGCATTTTTTTCGATCCGTGCATGCGCCCGGTTACGAATGTGGCCTTCCGCAAAACCGTTCAAAAAGTCCAAAGAATCCTGGGTCCAAGTGACTTCCACAGAATCAAAAGTGGTGACCGTGGTCGAAACACTGCCTTCTTCCGCGCTCGGCTTGAATTCCGCCTTATTCACCGGCACAAAACTTTCTACGCCAGCCCCGCAAACACCACATTTGACAACATCAAAAGCGACATAAGTTCCGCACTGACATTGAAGGGTTTTGTCCTCTTCCCTTTCCTCTTCCTCCGCCTTGGCTTTTTCTTCGGCCTCAACTATGACCAGTTCCTCAGCGTATTTCTTTTCAAGATCGTGCTGACGATCATCGATCATGCCTTCCAGAGGATCTTCACCTTTTGCCATCTTATCCCGCATTTGATCGCCAATATTGTACATGGCCTTCATGGCGCCTGCCGGCAGAATTTTTTCGCAAGCTTCGGTAATGACTGAAGATGTGATCATGCTATGGCCGCGCTCCAACGCATAACGCAGGATGGCGGAGGTCGCCATAGGCCGTACGAAGCCGGGAATTCTTTTCAATCGCTCCTTGGCTTCAGCGGTCCATTCGATAGTCTCCTCGGCCTGCATGTCGATCGGCGGCTTGTAGACTCTACTGGACAGTAAAACATTACACGGTACCAGGCGAAGCAGGTTTTCAGTATTGCCACCGATATCCATGTCCTGGTCACTGTGTATCCCGATGCGACCCAAAATCAGAAGGTAGGGGTTCTCCTCGCGCGCGTATTGCAGAACCTTCTCAAAAACCTTGCCATCCAGCAAACGGATGGTGCACTCATAACCTTCGTCTTCCACAATTTTCCTGGAAATCTCAAGGTGGGATTGGTAAATCTTGGCCAACCCCTTGTCGATGATGTCTTCGTGCAGTTTTTCCTGTTGCTCAAACTTGAAGACCTTGGCTGCATCCTTAGAAAGAACGCCGGTCAGGCTGTTGAACATCGCGTAATGAAAATAGGGATCGAAGGTCGAAATCACTTCCAAAGGACGTTTGAGAGCTTTGGCCATGGTGATTGCGGTCATCAATCCGCCAAAGGCCTGACCACTGCCATCAACGGCCACGACAATTTTACCGCTGGAGGGTTTTTCCTCATGAATCGCCGGTACATTCTTAACGACGAGCGTATCCGTTTTAATGCGGCGAATCACGCGCTCAGCCACGGTGCCAATCATGCTGTCCTTGATAGCCCCCAGCCCAACGGCCCCTAAAATCACCAGATCATAATCCGATTCTTTAATGTCGCGCACCAGCTCAATCCAGTTTCTGCCTTCTAGAGATTTCCCCTCATACGGAATGTTGCGGGCTTTACATTTAAACTTGGGCACATCCAGGTAGGAGTCCGTAATGACTTCCATACCTTTAGTGATCAATTGATCATGGATAGCACGCTGTTTTTCCAGTTCTTTTTCATCCTGATACTCTTCGGGAAGGCCGCTTTCCATTTGGCGGAAACGCACATCATGCATCTTGGCGGCATAAACGTGACTGGAGGTCACCTTGGCTCCGGAATCCTTGGCAAATTCCAATGCGAGATCAATACAGGCATTCGAATAGTCGGAATTGTCGACTGGGATATAAATATGCTTGAACATGGGGCTTGATTCTCCCTTGACTTGATGTTTGATGAGGCCGGGCAGAAACTGGCTGGCCCTATAATACCTTTATATATCAAAAAATTTAATGTAATTTGGATTTAGTTCTTGAAGGTGCAAATTAAACAATTGCCGGAGATTTTAGCAAAATTTTTACCTCTGTCAACCGTTAAAGAATGACTTCAGTGGAACCCCGATTAAGGGTCCGGATAAATCGCTAAATATATGAAAAATCGGAGAAAACCTCCAGCGCGAGGTCCCGCTCCAAAGCTTTCTGCTATATTGTCCGTCAAGCTCCAACCAACTAATTGATTTTATTAATGTAATCAAATATATTGCGCATCCAATTTTTGCTTCTTAAATCCAGGTTGGATGGTATATAATCCGACTGCGCGGAACCCGCCCTTATCTGGCTACATAAAACGTATGCTTTGAGACACCATACTCAGGTTTCCTGAAAGGAGAAATTAGATGTTGTTTGCCGCAAAAGAGGATTTGGCAACCCATTTAAAGGGTTCGGTCAGCTTGACCAACGGACACGTCGCACTGGTCGACGCGGAGAAGTTTCAAAAAGACGCTCTGGATGAATTGGTGAAAAACGCGGTTCTCAATGAAAACAAGGAAATCAGAGGGTATTCCCGCTTCATCATCAAATCCATTGCCCAGCAAATGGGAATCATCTCTGCCTCGATTCAGGGCTTGTATGAAACCCGGGGCCAGGGGAAACATCAGGGCTACACGGTTCCCGCCATCAATATCCGGGGGCTCTCCTATGAAATGACTCAGGCCATTTTCCGCACCGCCCATGATCTGGATGCCGGAGCTTTTATTTTTGAAATCGCCAAATCAGAAATCGGTTACACCCACCAGCGACCGCATGAATTGATGGCCGTCATCCTGGCTTCAGCTATCAAGGAAGGGCACCGGGGTCCCGTTTTCGTCCAAGGCGATCATTTCCAGGTCAACGCCGTCAAATACCATCAAGATAAAGAGAAGGAAATAAGCGGTCTGAAGGATCTCATCCGGGAAGCGATCAGCGCCGGTTTTTACAATATCGACATTGACACCTCCACTCTGGTGACCCTCGAACCCTCTGACGTCAACGAGCAACAACGCCTCAATTATGAAGTCGGGGTGGAATTGACCTGCCACATTCGCGAGCATGAGCCGCCAGAAATCACCATTTCGGTAGGCGGGGAAATCGGCGAAGTGGGAAAAGTGAACAGCACTGAAGCCGAACTCCGGGCTTACATGGATAATTTCAACGACCAGCTGGCCAAGGCCAACACGGCCTATAAAGGAATCAGTAAAATTTCCATCCAGACCGGAACCAGCCATGGCGGCGTGCCTCTTCCCGATGGCACCGTCGCGGACGTGGAACTGGATTTTGACACGCTGGCAAGTTTATCGAAAATTTCGCGGGAACAGTATCACTTGGCGGGCGCCGTTCAGCATGGCGCCTCCACCTTGCCAGCCGATTTGTTCCACAAGTTCCCCGAACTCGAAACTGCCGAAATCCATTTGGCCACTAATTTTCAGAACATGATTCTCGACAGCAAACATTTCCCCGCTGATTTCAAGGAAGAACTCTACCAGTATTTGAGAAAAACTTTTGCGGATGAGAAAAAATCCGGAATGACGGATGAGCAGTTCATTTACAAAACCCGCAAAAAAGGTTTCGGCAATCCGTTCAAGCCAAGATTTTGGAACCTGCCCGAAGAAATCAAATTAAAATTAAGGAAAGAGCTGGAAGGCGAATTCAACTTTCTATTCAAAAACCTGAAGGCCGATAATACCAATACCTATGTAAAAGATTCGGTCCAACCCGTCGCCATCCCGCCAAATCTGGAAGAAGAAATTCAATACGCTTGATTTTCAGAAAAGCAAAAAGCCTCTCCACGCATTGTGGGGAGGCTTTTATTTTCAGCTTGTCGCTGGCTTACTAACCTTAAGACTTTTCTCCGGTGAGCACGCCCGCCTGTTTATTTTTCCTGTTCTTAAATTGTTCCACCGTGGTCAAAACGCCTTCCGGCACCGGCTCATCATTGGAGTTCGATCGGATTAAAAAAATCGTTCGGGCAATTGCCGGGTCCGCAAACAATCGCTTTCCTTCAGCGATTACATCCTGCTTGGAAATGCTTTTAACCACTTTCACCATATCTTTGCGGTAATCGAAGTTGCCATCCTCCTCGGTGGCGGCATAATAATAATCGCCGGCCTTCTCCGAAATGCTGTCAGCTTTTTTCTCCAGGGACACGATCAATCCCTGGCGGTGTTTTTCAAACTCTTCGTCACTAAGACCGTCAAAAAGTTTAGAGGATTGGCTCATCCAGGCCTCCACCCGCTTTTGCAGTTCAAAAGGGCCGTAGGTGGATGATTGTATGATAAATTTAAAGAACAGCCGGTCTTCCATCCGGCCGTTGAAACTCCATACAATGTATCCCAACTGCTGATTGGTCCGCATCTGGGTATAAAAATCGCTTTTAATGATGGAAGACACCAGTGAGACTTTGGCCGAGCTCTGCAAAGTCCTTTCTCCCACCTGCAAAGCGTAATAGAGCGCGTTATTGTTGTCTGCCACTTTTTTGGAAAATCGAATGAACTCGCCCGCATCCAGAACTTCCACCACCTCTTTATACTTGTCTTCCTCTGGCAAGGAACGGCTTTTCATTTCCGTGAGCAAAATATCCAAGCTCTCGCGCACTTTGGCCTGAGTCCAATTGCCGTGAACCACACCAGTGATAAAAACCCTTTGGTAAAGGGTACGCGCATAATCTTTGATGTCCGCCAAGGTGACTTTGTTCAAAGCCGCCAACGCTTGCTCATGACTGTATTGTTTCACCAGCCATATTTGTTGATTATAATAAGAAGCCCGCGAGTACGCTTGCCCCAGTTTCCGGTTTTCCAAATTCCGAATAATGGCTTCCTTGATATCCAGAAATTTCTGTTCGCTGATTTGCACTTTGGTGAGGTTTTGAGCCACCAGTGTCAGCAAATCAGATATGCGCTCGGTGTACCCTCCCAAACCCAGGGTCATCCCCTTTTTCTCAATCCCCAAATTATAAGAAAGGCCCGCCAATGAAATCGGATAAGTCATTTCGTTGAGACCTTCATGCAGTGCCGCGTCATACAATTTGGACCGGGCCAGGTTGTCAGCGGTATCGTATATATGCGGAGTTTCAATCCGTAGTTGCATGTAAACCTTGGGTTGTTTAAAGCGATCGTCAAACTTGAACCAGACTTTGGCGATCTCATCATCACGCACCAAAGTGGGGGGCTCCTCGGTCAAAGCCAAATTGTAAGGAATGAAGCCGTTTTTCTCAGGATAAGTCAAACCGGAGACCGGAGCCGGATGCGCCAGACGCTCAAAGGCCTGCCCACCTACTTCTTCAAGGGAATATTCCGTCCCAAAAAATTTCTCTACTTGATCCGTTGCAACTTTTTGAGAGGTTAAAACGGCCAACATATTTTCAGGAGTTAAGGTTTCCAAGATGGCCCTTTGGGCAGACGGCTCGTACTTCAGATACAGAAAGGGCAGTGTTTCAACTTTAGCCAACTCATATTTTTGCATCAAAGACGCCTTGGAAGCGACAAAGCCCATACCCTCCCGCGGACTTTTCCAGTCAAAATCAATTTGCGCCATCGCTTGGTTTTCTTTAAAGGTGTACTCTGCAAACCCGCGATCCTTGAGCGTTTGAATGTAAGAAAAAATATGTTCCAGCACCCGCTCATACTCCTTTTCACCTTTTTGGGTGAGCGAAACTGAGATGTCAAATGAAGATAAATTGGGATGACTCGAACCGCCGCCCGCCGAAAGAGACAGGACCCAACCCTCCTCTTTCAACTTGGAAAGTAATGATCCTTTTCCTTCATAACCGATAACAGAACCCACGACAGAGGCCGGCTTGCTGTCCAAATGATCGTGCAGGCGGATGGTGGGAAATTCAATGCTCAGGCTACGCACATCCTTGATGGATTTTATTTTCAGCAACCGGTATTTCCCTTTTAAAGGTTTCCGATACTCGGTGTCGACAGAAATCAACGCCACCGGCCGATTCGGAATGTCTGAAAAATACTTTTTGATCATCGCCTCCTGCTCTGCCAGGGAAAGGTTGGACAATACGGCCAGCTTCATATTGGAGGCGGAATAAAATTTTGTGTAAAAATCAATCAACGCCGAACGATTGTCACCTGCCAGGGTATCTTTATTGCCGATTCCAAATTTTCTGAGGGGATGCCCCTCTTCCGAAATTTGGTTGATAAGATGATTGGAGCGCCAGCCATCTTGTAGTTTATTTTTTTCAAACTCGCTGTTGACGGCATTGACTTCCCGCTCCGCATATTTCTTATCAAAAAGTGGCGCCCGAAAAAAATCACTGAACCGGTCCAAAGCTCCTTCAAACGCGGTGTGGCTCACCTGGAAAAAGTAATTGGTGATATTCCCACCAGTGTAAGCGTTGCTGGCTCCAGAATTGGCATTCAGGTACTCCTTATAGGAACCCACTTTGGGAAATTTCTCGGTCCCCAAAAACAGCATGTGCTCCAGGTAATGCGCCAGGCCCATTTTACTTTCAGGATCATAAAGATGCCCCACCCCTACGGAAAGCGCGGCCGCGCTCCGGTCCACCTCGGGGTCGGAAATCAGGATCACTGCCAGCCCATTATCCAATACCAGCGTCCGCGTATCGCGTGGAGCGGCCTCAACAAATGAAGCGACGAAGATCAAAACCATTGCAATCAAAACGCTGAATTTCATTGGCACACGAACTGAACTCACAGGACACCTCCAAAAATCATTTAACAAATTCGAAAACTTTCATCATGACGCCTGCAATTCTATCAAAGGCCAGGCAGGGAACAGATTAATTCTTTTTAATTTAAACGCCGGGATGGGTCCAGCTCATCATGCCAACCCCAATCACCATCAACACCGCCACCAGCAATCTTTGTTTTCCCAAGGGTTCGCCCAATCTCCAGGCCCCCCAGAACACCACCATCAAGACACTGGTCTGGCGCAGGGCCACCACAGAACTGACCGCCTCAAATTGCAATACCACGCAAATGAGACCATAAGACAACAAGGTCGCCACTCCCGCGACCAAACCTCGCCGCCATTCCTTTTTCCATACACTAAAAATATCCGAGCGGGGGAAAACTCCAAACAAATATAAATTACACAGGGAAAAACCAATCGCCGATTCCACGAAGAAGAATATAAAACCGTTGGCAAAAGCTTGTTCGGGATGAATGCTGATGAATATTTCCATTCCTCTTTTATCGACTACACTGTAAGCCACAACCAGCCCAAGGGTGATGAACGCCCATCTCAGATCTTTATGAAAAATCGCTTCGCCCAGTTTTTTAAAACCTCGAATCAAATGGCCTTCGAAATGGAGGAGGTAAACCGCCAGAAGAATCAAACCGATGGATGAAAATGAAAAACCATCCAGGCGTTCTCCCAAAAGAGCCCAGGCAAACACGGGCACAAACACCGGCGCCGACCTGGCGATGGGATACACATATGAAATATCCTGGGAGCTATAAGCCCTGGAAAGGCTGAGAATGTACAAACCATGAAGCACTCCCGAGAGGATCATCCAAAGACGGACTTCAGGTGGAAACATCTGGTAGTCAAAAAGCAGATAAAACCCCAACCCCAGAGCCATAATCCATATCCCTTTCAAACCTGAAAGAAAAGTGGAATGCCTGCTGGTTTGGGTGAGGATATTCCACAGGGCATGAAACACGCTGGAAATCAGAATCAGACCAATATTCGCAAGTGACAATTTCCCACTCCCAATGAACTGACGATCACACCGTCATCCAATAAAAAAGGATAAAAATGATACAATATACCGCTTGATTTGTTATTGGAATTCCGCAAACCAAGATCATCCCCATTAAATCATCGGCAGGCAAACTTTTCGTATGGCACACAATCAATTCACCCTCCTCAAAACCCGGCGTTTTCTGCCGTTGTTCATCACTCAGTTTTTAGGAGCGTTCAACGACAACATTTTCAAGAACGCTCTGGTCATCTTGATCGCTTACGTGCTCGCCGAGCAAGCCGGATTGAATTCCCAACTCATGATCACTGCGGCGGCTGGAGTTTTCATTCTCCCCTTCTTTTTATTTTCGGCCACCGCCGGACAACTTGCGGATAAATACGAAAAAACCCAGCTGATTCGAATTATCAAGCTGGCCGAAATTATTATCATGCTGGGCGCGACGGTCGCATTCTATCTGGAAAACGTCGCTTTGCTAATGGGCATTTTGTTTTTAATGGGAATCCAGTCCTCTTTCTTTGGGCCTCTCAAATACGGCATCCTCCCGGAAAAATTGGAACAAGACGAATTGATTAGCGGCAACGGCTTGATCGAGGCGGGAACATTTCTTGCTATTTTGATCGGCACCATTATCGGCGGCCTGTTGATATTAACCTCGCAGGGCATCTGGATCGTTTCCGCCCTGTTGCTGGCAGTTGCCAGCCTGGGCTGGGTGAGCAGTTGGTACATCCCGCGTGGCCAAGCGGCCGACCCCGGTCTAACCGTCAATTTTAATTTCATCCAGGAGACCTGGAACATCGTCAAAAATGCCAGAAAAAACCGCGATGTCTTTCTATCGATCCTCGGCATCTCCTGGTTCTGGCTGGTGGGCGCTACTTTTCTCGCCCAGTTCCCAACCTACGCTAAAGACATCATCGGCGGCAACGAACAGTTGGTGACCCTTTTCCTCACCGTTTTCTCGATCGGCATTGGCATCGGCTCCCTGTTGTGCAACAAATTACTGAGGGGAGAGATTGTCGCGACCTACGTTCCACTGGGGATTTTGGGCATGACCCTGTTCACCGTCGATCTTTATTTCGCCAGCCAGCACACGTTCAACGCGTCATCGGAAGAAATGATCGGAGCGGCCGCATTTTTGTCCCACGCCACCAGTTGGAGAATTCTTGCCGATATGTTTTTGATCTCTGTCTGCAGTGGCATTTATATCGTGCCTTTGTACGCCATACTGCAATCGCGGAGCGAACCCAGTCACCGCTCCCGCACCATCGCCAGCAACAATATATTGAACGCCCTGTTCATGGTGGTTTCGGCCATCGGCACGGCCATCATGCTGATCTCAGGATTCAGCGTCACCCAGGTATTTCTCACCATCGCCATATTAAACGCAGCGGTGGCGGTCTACATCTGCAAACTCCTGCCGGATGCCCTGATCAAATCGTTTCTACAATGGATTTTCACCGTCCTTTACAAAGTTGAAATCAAGGGATTGGAAAATTACAAAAAATTGAAAGATGAAAAAGTAATCATCATTTCCAACCATCTTTCCCTGCTGGACCCGGTTTTAATCTCCGCCTACGCACCCGACAAATTAACTTTCGCGATCAACACATTTGTCGCAAAACTCTGGCCGGTTCGGATTCTTCTGTTTTTTGTGGAAACTTTTCCACTGGACCCGACCAACCCCAACGCCACACGGTCCCTGATTGAAAAAATAAAAGCAAAAACCAGAGTGGTTATTTTTCCAGAAGGACGCATCACCGTCACCGGTTCCCTCATGAAAATTTATGAGGGTCCGGGAATGATCGCCGACAAAGCGGACGCATGGATATTGCCGGTGCGAATCGACGGCGCTCAGTACACTCCATTCTCCCGGCTGAAAGGCAAGGTCCGCACCCGCATGTTTCCAAAAATCACACTGACTTTCCTGGAACCTCAAAAGCTCAATCTACCCGAAGAACTCACGGGTCGGCCCCGCAGATTTAAAGCGGGCGCCCAACTGTACGATTTGATGAGCGCCATGATTTTTGAAAGCAGTGATTATCGAAAAACATTGTTCCAATCCATATTGGACGTCCGGTCTGTACACGGCAAGAGACATGTCGTCGCCGAGGACATCGACCGCAAACCGCTCACCAGCGGCCAACTTGTGACACGCAGTTTCATACTGGGTGAGGCCATTGCCAGGACGTCTCAACCGGGGGAGTACATTGGAGTCCTGTTGCCCAATGCCGTCAACACGCTCATCACCTTTTTCGCATTGCAGGCCTACGGGCGGGTCCCCACGATGCTCAATTTTTCTACCGGCAGTAAAAATATTCTGGCCGCCTGTGCCACCGCGCAAATTAAAACCGTATACACTTCCCGCCGGTTTATCGATAAGGCTGAATTACAGAATACCGAGAGCGCGATTCTGGAATCCGAGGTGGCACTGGTCTACCTGGAAGACCTGGCAAAAACGATCAGCCTGTGGGATAAATTGACCGGCTTGATAAAGGGCCAGTTTCCACAGGCGACTTACAACGCCACCCATAAAGTGCAGGCTTCCCATTTGCCCGCCACGGTTTTGTTCACCTCCGGCTCCGAGGGCATGCCCAAAGGAGTGGTGCTCAGCCATGAAAACCTGCAGGCCAACTGCAGTCAAGCCGGAGCCCGGGTGGATTTTGGACCTCGGGATACGATCCTCAACGCCCTGCCAATGTTTCATTCGTTCGGCTTGACCGGGGCAACCCTTTTGCCTTTATTCGCCGGCGCTAAAATTTTTCTCTACCCTTCCCCGCTCCACTATCGGGTGATTCCGGAAATGTCCTATGAGTCGGGCGCCACCATCCTGTTTGGCACGGACACGTTCCTTTCTGGATACGCCAAGCACGGCCATCCTTACGATTTCTACAGCCTGCGTTATGTGTTTGCCGGGGCGGAAAAACTCAAAGATGAAACCCGCAGAATCTGGGTGGAAAAATTCGGACTGCGCCTGCTGGAAGGCTATGGCGCCACCGAGACCTCGCCCATCCTTTCACTGAACACGCCCATGCAGAACAAGCCTCACACCGTGGGCCGGTTCCTGCCCGGCATTGAATATAAATTGGAACCCGTACCCGGCATCAAATCAGGCGGGCGGCTGTGGGTGCATGGACCCAACGTGATGCTGGGCTACCTGCTGGCGGACAACCCCGGCGTCCTGGTCCCGCCCAAGGACGGCTGGTATGACACCGGCGATGTGGTCGATGTTGACGATGAAGGGTACATCACCATCAAAGGCCGTCTCAAACGTTTTGCCAAGGTGGGCGGGGAAATGGTTTCACTCGCCGCGGTGGAAAATCTTATCTCGTCCCTGTGGCCGGAATACATGCATGTCGTGGTCAGCATCCCCGATGAAAAAAAAGGCGAGCAGTTGGTGCTGGTGACTGATTACCCGGATGCCAATCGGGAAGCTATCATCGCTCATATTCGGGAGAGTGGTACTGGGGAAATCAACAATCCCAAAAAGATTTTAACTGTGGATCAAATCCCCCTGTTGGCAACCGGGAAAATCGATTATGTCGAATCGGCCAGGCTGGTGACGGACGGCAAAGAGTGACCCACGGTTTTAAAATTTTCTGGCAATCAACCGCCGCTTTTGAATATAGAAAATCAAACTGCAAATCGCCCCAGCGGCAAACAGATGTTTCAACGTGTGCCCGCTCATCAGCCCTCCCAACATTTCAAAGATCGACCGGTCCATAAACTCGAACAGTTTTGCTATCACATGCAATCCCAGCATCTGATAAAGATAACCCATTCCCGTGTAGCGCGGCGGGAATAAAAC
>Ga0114950_10002704_pt1 | contig 13638 bp, 8 predicted proteins | sample N075metaG_FD_83503 | JGI IMG/M metagenome (GOLD analysis project Ga0114950, IMG submission 83503) | Deep subsurface microbial communities from Kermadec Trench to uncover new lineages of life (NeLLi) - N075 metaG | ecosystem: Environmental > Aquatic > Marine > Ocean trench > Sediment | place...
ACGCAGGCTACGCTGAAGACCACGACTCAGCCCGCGAGTCAGGCCACAAACCCGGTGACACGCAAGGGACCCGGGTCATGAGAGTGGTCTTCGGGGTCCTGGCGATCCTGCTGGTGCTGTTGCTGGCCGGCTGGCTGGCGCCGGAACTCGCTGATGACCCCGGCTACGTTCTGATTCGTTACCGCGGTTGGAGCCTTGAAGCCAGCCTGCTGGTCTTCGCCGTGCTTCTGCTCGTGGGATACGGCGTGATTCGGTTGCTCATGTATCTGGTGCGCATTCCCAGGCGCACCGGCCAGTGGCTTTCGGCACAGAAGTCCCTCAACGCACAACAGTCTCTGCAGCAAGGCCTGCTGGAACTGTCCGAAGGTGAATGGAAACAGGCGGAGCGTCTACTTAGCGATGCAGCCAAGCGTGGCGCCGCCGCCGGACCGGCCTACCTCACAGCTGCCCGCGCCGCCCAGGCCATGGGGGATGTGGAGGGTCGCGACCGCTATCTGACTCTGGCCGCCCAAAGCCGCCACAGCGACACCGCGGTCGCCGTGACCCGCGCGGAACTCCTGATGGAACAAGGTGACTGGCTGAGCGCCAAGGAAATACTCAAGCGTTTGCGCCGCCGCAACCCTCGACAGCCGCATGTGTTGCGACTGCTCACCGAATGCTATCGGCAAATGGGCCGGTGGAAATCCGTGCGCGCCCTGTTGCCGCGGCTGCGCAAAAGCGCGGGGTTGAGCGATACGGAGTATTCCCGGCTGGAGGCCGAAACCTCCGCGGGTCTGATGCAGGCGGCCACGAACGCCAGGACCCTGGAACGTCTGGCGAAACGAGCGGGCAAGAGCCTGTTGCGTGAACGTGAGGTCATCCTCGCCTACGGTCGCCGCGCGCTGGCGCTTGGAAGCGGTACCAAGGCCGAACGTCGTCTGCGTGATTATCTCGACAAGAACTGGAATCAGGAGGTCCTGGAACTGTATGGCGCCCTGCCCGGCGACGATCCCAAGAAACGCCTGGCCGCCGCCGAAGCCTGGCTGCAAAAGCACCCGGAAGACCCCTTGCTGTTGATGACCCTCGGCAGGTTATGCCTGCAGGCGAAACTCTGGGGCAAAGCCCGAGACTACCTGGAGAGCAGCATCGGATTCCATCCATACCCGGCTGCTTATGTCGCGTTGGCGGAGCTGGCGGAGGAAAACGGCGAAAACGCCCTGGCTTTGCTGTGCTACCGCAACGCCCTGTTGCTGGAACGGGGCGAGGAAACGGAACCCCTGCCCCATCGAGGCGAACCCGTCACCCCGCCACCCTTCCCGGCGGAACCGGAAGCCGATTTCACTGAGCGACGCACGACCCGCGGCGTCCCGGTACCTGAAGGGAAAGCTTGAGGATTTCATTCCTCGCGCTTTTTTTTAAGGATTTTCAACCTGGTATCCGGCGAGAAATCAAAAGAATCGTAATATAACTGCTCGACCGGCAAACCGCGCTTGAGAAAATCGCGGCGCGCCACATTGATCATGGCCGGGGGGCCACTCATATACACATCGTACTCGGCCAGGTTTGCATGATCTTCGAGCACGGCCTCGTGCACCAGACCCCGCCGGCCCGACCAGTCGGATGACGGTTCCGACAGTACCGGCGTAAAACTCAGCTCGGCCCTGTCGCGCGCCCAGGCCTCGGGCAATTCACGCATATAAAGGCCTTGTTCATCCGCCGCGCCCCAGTAAAAATCGATGGGCCGCGTTTCACCCACGTGCGCCAGGTACTCAACCATGGCCTTAAGGGGAGCGAACCCCGTGCCCCCGCCCATCATGATCATGGGCCGCTCCGAGGCCTCGCGAATGAAGAAGGTCCCCAGCGGCCCCTCCAGACGCAAGAGCGCACGTTCCTGGAGATCGTGAAACACATACTCGGTGAAATCCCCGCCTTCCACATGCCGAACATGCAGTTCCAGGTGCGCGTCATCCTGGGGTGGGTTGGCGATGGAAAAAGCCCGGCGCCGGCCCTCACCCAGCAGAATATCCACGTATTGCCCGGCCAGGAATTGCATCCGCTTACCGGCCGGCAGCTTCAGATCCAGGCGAATAACGTCGGGGGCGAGCTTTTCCCTGGAAGATACCCGCGCGGGCAGTCGCCGGACAGGGATATCGCGCACGGCCTCCACTTCCCGCACGCTCACGCACAGATCCGTTTCCGGCACCGCCTGACAGAACAGGGCCTGGCCGGCAGCCGCGTCCTCCGGACCCAGAGCCGGCGGAGGCCCCTCCGGATAGCTCACGGCGCCCTCCAGCACCAGGCCTTTGCAACTGGCACACGCTCCGTTGCGGCAACTGTAGGGAAAGGTGTAACCGTTGCGCAGCGCCGCGGTCAGTACGCTTTCACCGGGTTCGGCGATGAACCAGTGTCCGGTGTCGCGGTTGGTAATCCGGTATCCCATGGGCGGGCGGATTCTACCAACGGAGGCCCAGAATCACATCGAGACCGGGAAGCGTCAAGGTCCTCCGAACCGGGGCTCACAATCACATCGAGACCGGGACGCATCAAGATCATCCCAACCGGGGCTCACAATCACATCGAGACCGGGAAGCGTCATGATCATCCGAACCGGGAAAGCCGCAACTACATTGCGGCCCGGACGGGTTAAGATTGCTCGAACAACTCCCCGATCCCATGTACGACAGCCCGTTGTTGCTTGAAACCGAGCGTATTTTTCTGGCCATCCCTGGCCCGGATTGGGCGCCGGCGCTGGCCAGCTACCGGGCGCGCAACGCCGAACACCTGCGTGATGCCAGACCCTTGCCAACCCTGGAGGTGGAAGCGGCAGCGGAGCGCTTGCGACGGGCCCAGAACCAGTTCCACCAAGGCCTCGGTGTTGCTCTGTTGCTGTTCATAAAAGAAACGCCGGAAGTGCTCATCGGCAGTCTCACCTTCGACCGAATCGTTCGGGGCCCCATGCGCGGCGTGGGAATGGGTTACGGGCTGGACCATGAACACGAGGGCCATGGTTTCATGTCGGAAGCAGCAACCCGCGCCATCGCATTCATGTTCGAGGAATGGGGGATGCACCGGATCGAGGCGGACTACCAGCCTGCCAACCAGCGCAGCGGCCGCCTGCTGCGCCGCCTGGGATTCGCGGTGGAGGGTTATTCCCGGGATTATCTCTACATCAACGACGCCTGGCGGGACCATGTGAAAACCGCGCTGAATCGCGGTGACCAGAAACCACCGCCGGAACGTGATCCGGTTACGGGCGAGCCCTTTCCTCCACGCTGACCCGGATCTCGTCAGAGCAACCCGCGCCGGTATAGGCCCGATGGGCTCCGTCGGCAAACTGCAACCCCAGTGTGTGATCGCCGGGAGACAGTTCCAAGGCTGCGGTCAAAGAACCGTCGCCGTAATGATGATGTTGTTCGTCGGCCGGGATGACCTCGCCGGGACCCAGAAGGGGCGCATCCACCAGGATGTGCATGTGCCCGGTACCCGGGGTCATGGTCCCGGCCGGTTGCACTTCCAGATCCCCGGCGCTCATCACTATCGTGAAGGAGCCCGGCACGGTACTGCCGTCCAGCGGTTCCACGAATCGAACGCCGTCGCCGTCGGTGGCCCGGCACTCGAATTCTCCCGAACTCCCCTGCTGGGCGCCGCAGCCCACCAACAAGGCGCCATACAGCCAGAAAATCAGGTATTTCATCGGTTTTCTCCCCCGGGGCAGCCATTCTACTCCCCGACAAACGGCAATGTCCCGGGCTTTCATCGGTCTTGACACCCCCCCATTCCTGTGCGAAAAAGCACATATATATTGAATTTGTGCGCTAGTGCACAGTTTTGCTGCCAAATTCCCTGTGACATGGACCATGGACACGCCGGAAACGGTGTGCCAACTAGAGGATGGGAGACCCCGCGTCAATGAAGCAGACACGCCACTCCGTTGTGGCCGGCGCCATTACCAGGATGCTTCGACCTCTGGTGCGATTTCTGCTCCGGGCGGGTGTGTCCTACGGGGCTTTCGCTGATTTTGCGAGATGGGTGTACGTGGACGTTGCGATGAAAGAGTTTGGTATCTCCGGGCGTAAACAAACGAAGTCGCGGGTGTCAGTGCTTACTGGCCTGACCCGGCGGCAGGTTGACCAGGTCATGCGGGACCCGCCGCCGCACGAAGCCGCGGAGGCGGACCGGTACAACCGTGCTGCCAGGGTGCTGACGGCGTGGACGGATGACTCGCGTTTCCTCGATCCCGAGGGCCACCCGCTCGAGCTTCCATTGGAAGAAACGGGCGACGGTGCATCCTTCAACGACCTGGTGCGCGCGGCCAGCGCCGAGACTCCGCCCCGGGCGATTCTCGACGAACTCAGGAATGCAGGCGCCATTTCCATCAGCGGCACCGACACGGTGAAGCTCGAAAAGGCGTACTACATCCCGACCACCAGCGAGGCGGAGAAACTGGATATCCTCGGCATGTCTACCGCGGATCTGATCTCCACCATCGACAAGAACTTCTTTGATCCGGAACAGGAAGAAGCCCTGTTCCAGCGCGTCGTCTACAACCTGCGTATACGCCCGAGTGCCCTGCCGGAAATCCGCAAGCGCATCAGGGAGATTCTCCAGGAAGTAGCTGACGACACCGATCGTTTTCTCTATCAGGTTTCTGACAGGCCCACGCAAGTCGATCCGGAACAGGAATATAAACGCGCAGGAATTGGACTGTATTACTTTGAATCTTGAACTGCGGCGCAAACGACTGGCGTGCGCTCGAACTGAGGTTATTGCCATGAATACGATAAAACGGATATTGAGGCTGATGACGCCCGCTCTGCTCGCGATGATCATGCTCGGACTGCAGTCCGCGCATGCCGTCACGATCACCAGCGCGTTCACCGGCTCCTGGTACGATCCCGAAACGCCCGGCCAGGGTTTCAACCTTGAAATCATCGAAGGAGATGATGCCAATCAGGTCCTGGCCTACTGGTACAGCTTCGATGGGGGAGGCAGCTGGTTCTGGGCTTTCGGCATCGGCGGGATCGATGGTGACACCGCCGTCATACCCATGCAGCGCATCGTGGGTGGCTTGCTAAAGGGCGGCGGCGAGTTCGAGCCGTGGGCCATCGTCACCTTGTCGTTCAGCGACTGCAACACGGGCGAAGCGGACGCGGAGTTCGACGAGCAGGTCGGCTCTGGCTTCGACGAGCAGGTCGGCTCGGGCGGACCCATGAATCTCGTGCGCATTACCCAGATCGCGGGTGACGAATGCTCCGGCGGCATTTCTGACGATGGCGATGACCCCGAGGTGTTCGAGATCTACTTCGACAACACCGGTGTGGCGCCGGAAGCCGTTGGCTTCGCCGAATTCGAAATGCGACCTGACCGTGCCGAGTTCCTGGTAATCACTGAGGACCTGCCGCTCGGCAGCTACTACCTCCTGGTGGACGACGAAACCGTCGGCGAATTTGAAGTGTTCGAGAGCGAGCTTGGCGGCACGCGCGGTTCCATCGAATTCCGCAGCCCCGCCGAAGGCGATGAATTGCTGCTGGACTTTGACCCCCGGGGCATGCGACTGGACATCGCCGATACCGGCCTGGGGCTGATCTATCTGACCACCGTGGCGCCCGCTCAGGGCGACGATCCCAGTGACGACGATGATGTGAATCCGCCGCCCTTCGGTGAAAACGACGTCACCGAGGTCGGCCTCGAGAACACGGGTATCTACCCGGCAGCCCACGGCTACGCGCGTCTTGAACAGCGGGCCGAGTCGGTGGAGTTTGCCGTCCACATTCAGGATCTGCCGAACGATCTGTACTCACTGTATGTGGCCGGCGATCTGGTCGGACACATCGAGGTAGCATCGATCGTGAAGGCCGGCGACACCCGCGGTGACGTGGTATTCCGCTATCCCGTGGAGCCCGGCAAGGAACTGCTGTACTTCGACCCCCGCGGCCAGATCCTGGCGGTGGTACTGGGCGACCTGACCGTGCTGATCAGCGAGTTCCCCGAGGAACCCAATGATCTGTGTCCTGACTTCAAATTCGAGTGCGAAGACCCGGATCCCGAGGAATGTGATCCCGAAGTCGAGGACTGCGAGTGTGTGGGCGATGATTGTCCGCCCCATGAATGCGATCCCGAGCACGAAGAGTGCGAGTGCGAAGGCGACGAGTGTGAGCCGCCTGAAGAAGAAAAGATCGTCATCGAAGCAGCCTTCGATCCGAACTGTGAAGTCACCAACGGTTTCGGTTTCGCGAAGATGATCATTGATGGCGACTTCGAGTACTTCGAAGTGCGCACTGAGGATATCCCGGTCGGTTCCTATGACGTACGCGTGGGCGAAGTCGTACGGGGCAACTTCGAATCCAAGGGTGAGGAATTCACCGATGGATCCATCGCATGGTCCAACCCGGTTGGAGAAGCAGAGAACCTGCTCAACTTCGACCCACGCGGCCAGGTCATCAGGATCGAGCAGGAAGGTGTGGTGTTCCTCGAAATGGTGTTCCCGACCGAACCCCAGGTGAAAGCGGCCAAGGTAGAGGAGTGCCCACCGCCGCCTGAAGAAGAGAAGATCGTCATCGAGGAATACTTCGAGGTTGATTGTGAACTGGCCAGTTCCTTCGGCTTCGCCAAGATGATCATTGATGGTGACTTCAGCTACTTCGAAGTGCGCACCGAGGATCTGCCGGTTGGCTTCTACGACGTGCGCGTCGGCGACCTGATCCAGGGCACTTTCGAGTCCAAGGGGGAAGAGTGGACCTCAGGATCCATCGCCTGGTCCGATCCGGTGGGTGAAGCCGAAAACCTGCTGGATTTCGACCCGCGCGGCAAGATCGTGACCGTGGAGCTGGAAGGACAGGTGCATCAGGCCATGGTGTTCCCGGAAGAACCCATCGATGCACACCCGGTAGAACCATGCCCCTCCGATGAAATCGTCATTGACGCCGGTTTTGATGCGACGGATCTGGCGCCAGATGGCAAGGGTGTGGCGGTCTACGTCGAGAACCCGGATTACAAGTGGTTCTATATCGAAGTAGACAACATCCCCGCCGGCACCTATGGGGTATGGGTAGGCGAAGCCGTCGAAGGCGAGCTCATCGTCGAGTGTGAGGGCGAAGGTGAAGGCCAGGAATGCTGGGGACGCATCGACTGGCACGATCCCGCGGAAGGCGAAGAACTGTTTCTCGAGTTCGACCCGCGGGGCAAGACCATCGCGATCAAACAGGGAATTGACGTCTATCTGGTCACCAGCTTCCCCTTCGACTGATCGGTATAGCCGTTAATCCTCGCACTGAACGCCCGGCTTTGGCCGGGCGTTTTTTTTGCGGCCGACCGAAAGCGGGCGTTTTCCTGTCAGGCGCATTACAATCGGCCCGAATCACTCGCGGTCCGGCACTCGAGTCACACGCGGGGGAAACGACGGCCAGGGAGATCAGAATGACGAAAAAGACTCAGATCACTCCGTTGGGCATATTCCTGCGCTATCTGTTCGCGGCGGTCGTGGTGTTCGTCACATACAACCCCACGGGCTACTCCTGGTTCGATTGGGCCCGGTTTGAGTGGGCGGCGGAAGACCGCCCATTGGCATTGCTGGCTTTCACCGCCGTCGTGCTGCTCATCGGCTGGGCCATTTGCCTGCGCGCCACGGTCAGATCCCTGGGCACGGTGGGGACGGTACTGGCACTGGCCTTCTTCGGAATCCTGCTGTGGTTGCTGATCGACTACGATATCGTGGGCGTTCACCAACCCGTGGCGCTCACATGGCTGGTGGAAATCGTGATCATCGGCGTCCTGGGCACTGGCATCTGCTGGTCGCATATCCGGCGCCGGCTCACCGGCCAACTCGATGTGGATGACACCGAGGCTTGAAGGATTCGCGGCTGGAAAGCCGCTCCTACACAAAAACGGTGACAGCACACTTATCTCCCGCAGCCCCAGTCAAGGGGCGGCGAATTCAGGAGATAAGTGTACTGTCATCGTTTTTGTTTCAGTTGCAGCGTAGTCTCAACGAGGAAGCCCGGTCATCGCCAATTTCAGCGAAGAAGAAAGTGCTGGTATCGCCGCCGAAGTCACTGGACCGACCACCAAAATCCGGGTCGCTGTAGAGCGTCGCAGTGCAGCCGGAACTGACACGAATTGAACTGGCCTCCCGTTCCCCGATCCCGGTTCCCCGCAGATCACGAACATCACCATAAAAAGTTTCGCTGCGCCCCAGAAATCCGGCGTGCTGATACAAGGTGACCTCGCCACCGCTGGAAGGCGATGAGCCATGGGCGGGCCCGGAGCCGGACCCCGCGCCACAATCCACACGCAGCGAACGTACGCGGTCGCTGCCCACGGCCAGGTCGCGCAACAGCGCTTCGTCCCGATCAATAATGCTGTAGTTCCCGTAGAACTCGGTTTCGTCATAGAGCCACGCCCGGCAACCCGGATCCACTCTCGCGGAGCTGGCTTGATCGGCACCGATGGTGGTCCCCTGCAGATCGATGACATCGCGGGTGAACTTCTCGCTGCGCCCACCGAAATCCCGGTGCTCGTACAGCGTCACGCCACCCCCCACGCCGCCAGCGGCCGGCGCGTTGCCGCAATAAAAACGCAGGGAACTGGCGCGATCCGCGCCGAAACCGGTCCGTTCCAGCCGGGGCTCGTCGTGATGGAACTCCTGGGCATCGCCATGGAAATCCGGCTGGCTGTACAACACGCCCGTGCAGCCGTCGCTCACCCTCAGGGAATGCGCGCGTCGGTCACCGATATTCGTTCGCCTCAGATCAGCCACATCGGCATCAAAGCTCTCGCTCTGCCCGCGCCAGTCGGATTCCGCATACAGGGTCACACAACGGTCCATTCCACCTCCGGGGCCGCTGCTGCCCGGGCAAGCCGCCACCGCGCACTGGATGCGCAGGGAACTCAGGGCACGGTTGCCGACAGGCGTGTTGACCAGTGTCGCCAGATTGGCGTCCACAAAGGTTCGATTGCCCCGGTAGTTCGCCTGGTCGTACAGTTCCGCGGTACAGCCTTGCGCCACGAGGATGGAACGGGCCACGCCATCACCGATGCGCGAGCGGCTCAGATCCGGCATGTCCTGTGTGAATGTCTGGCTCTTGCCCCGGAAGTCGCGGCTGTCAAACACACGCACACCGCTCTTGGGCGGTTGCGGAACGCTCCCCGCCGCACCCGAGCCGGTACCCGAACCAGGGCTGCCCGGCGGCGCAACCGCTTGCTGTCCGCAGACCGCGTTCAGGGAACTGACCCGGTTTTCGAAAGAACCCAGATTGACGGCACTTCGGTACAGTCGCGTCGTCTCACCCGAGAACGACTTGCCCGCGTACAAATCGACATAGCACCCGCTGGCTACCTGAATCGAGCGGGCTCGATTATTCCCCACTTCCGTCGCGCTGAGGTCGGGCACGGCATTGCGCACATTGCGCGATATGCCCTTGTAGCCACGCTCCGTATACAGAGTCACGCCCGTCGCGGGCAGAGCCGGCGTGGCAGAGCCAACGCTTCCCCCGGAGCCTGCGGACTCGCCGCGCGTAGTGGAGACAGACCCATCGCTTCGCTGCGCGGAACTGCGATCGGATGTGGCCGCGGTCCGGCTCGCAGCGAGCTCGTCCGGGAAAGGTGCACGACCGCAACGGACCTGCAGCGAACTGGCCTGATTGACGTTAACGGCCCGGCCCTTGAGGGTGGGCGTGTCCTGCGCCAGTTCAAGGTGTGCGCCCTTGAAGCCCGGGTTTTCAAACAGCCGCACGCGGCAACCAGGCGCCACCCGCACCGAGGTGGTGCGGTTATCTCCCACCGTCGTGGAAGTCAGGTTTGCAGCGTCTCTGGAAAAAATCTGGGATGCGCCCGTGTAGTCCCTGGATGTGTACAAGGCAACGCCCTGACGCAATGGAACGAGTGCCCCGGCATCCTCGGCAGCTTGAACGAAGGTCGTGACCACAAAGAGAAGCAAGAGAATAAAACGTCGCATGACATGGGCCCCTTTCCCTGTCGATGCGGCACAGGCGCCGCGTACCGTTAATCGTGTTCTAAGCATTGACCGCGCGATCCTGCAGGACGGTGTGGCGCTTCAGATACACCAGCAACAACGAAATCGCCGCCGGCGTCACCCCGGGGATCCGCGAAGCCTGTCCCACCGTGTCCGGGCGCATGCGCATCAGTTTCTCACGCACCTCCGCGGACAATCCACGCACCAGATCATAGTCAAAATCACCGGGAATCGTGTTTGCTTCCTGCCGGCGCGCCTTGTCTATTTCCTGCTGTTGACGGTCCAGGTAACCCGCATAACGAGCCTGGTTTTCCAGTTGCTGCGCTACCTGACGATCAGTTTCGCCCGGACCGATACCGTCCACCGACATGAGCCCCGCATAGTCGATCTCGGGCCGGCGCAGCAAGTCGAGCGCTCGGGTTTCCCGGCTTAGCGACACGCCCAGTTTTTCCGCAAGCGAACGCCCCGCGGCGTTGTCCGGCGTCACCCAGAGTTCGCTCAGACGCCCCTGTTCGCGTTCGACGGCATCGCGTTTACGGCGGTAGCTTTCCCAGCGCTCGTCATTCACCAGTCCCAGCCGGCGCCCGATTCCAGTCAGCCTGAAATCCGCATTGTCTTCACGCAGCAACAGCCGGTATTCGGCACGGCTGGTAAACATGCGATAGGGCTCGGTGGTCCCGCGGCTAATCAAATCATCGATCAGCACGCCCAGATAGGCTTCGTCCCGGCGCGGGTACCATGAATCACGCTCCATCGCCGCCCGCGCCGCATTGACACCGGCCAGCAATCCCTGGGCCGCCGCTTCTTCGTAACCGGTAGTCCCATTGATCTGCCCGGCAAAGTAAAGTCCCGGTACGTGTCTTGTTTCCAGCGTGTAGTGCAGATCCCTGGGGTCGAAAAAGTCGTATTCGATGGCGTAGCCCGGGCGAGTCAGATGCACGTTTTCGAAACCGGGAATCAAACGCAGCATTTCGCGTTGCACATCGAAGGGCAAACTGGTGGAAATGCCGTTCGGATAAACCTCATGGGTATCCAGACCTTCCGGTTCCACGAAAATCTGATGAGAGTTGCGGTCCGCAAATCGCACCACTTTGTCTTCGATACTGGGGCAATAACGCGGGCCAACACCTTCGATTGCGCCGGTGAACATCGGCGAACGATCCAGCGCTGACCGGATAACCTCGTGAACGCGTTCGTTGGTGTGCGCGATGTGACACGACACCTGGCGGGGATGCTGTTCCGGGCGCCCCAAGTAGGAAAAAACAGGCCGGGGGTCGTCGCCGGGTTGTTCTTCGAGTACGTCGTAGTTGATGGTACGGCCGTCCAGACGTGGCGGCGTTCCCGTCTTGAGACGATTTACCCGAAACGGCATCTCCCGCAAACGCCGCGCCAGCGCGTTGGACGGCGGATCACCCACCCGGCCACCCTGACTGGATGTCTCACCCACGTGCATGCGCCCGCCCAGGAAGGTCCCAACGGTCAGAACCACCCGGCGCGCGAAGTAACGCTCACCGCTTTCGGTCACGCAGCCCGCCACCCGGCCCTGTTTGATGATGAGATCGTCGACGCCGTGCTCCGCGATCCGCAGTCCCGGTTGTGATTCCACGAACCCCCGGATGGCGTGTTTGTACAGGACCCGGTCGCACTGGGCACGGGTAGCCCGCACCGCGGGGCCCTTGCGCGCGTTCAGAGTCCGGAACTGGATGCCCGCCTGATCCGCCGCCATGGCCATGACACCGCCAAGCGCATCGATTTCCTTGACCAGGTGCCCCTTGCCGATCCCGCCGATGGCGGGGTTGCAGCTCATCTGCCCGATGGTCTCGATCTTGTGGGTGAGCAACAAAGTACGGGCACCGGCGCGCGCCGCGGCCAGGGCGGCCTCGGTACCGGCGTGTCCGCCACCGATCACGATGACGTCGTATGTGTTGGGTCCAGACATGTGCTTGTTTGAACGGGCCATTTCGGCTGGGCGCCTATTCTAGACGTCCCGGGCCCGGGTGTCCGGTAGAAGTGTGGGCATTTTCGGGGGGAGGGGGGACTCTCGGCGGATGTGACGCCCGGTCGCATCGCGGGAGGGGGTCCGCGACGCGACCGGCTTTCAACATCCCTTGTGCCAGGCCGCGTGGACCGGGCGTCGAGCCACCACTTGCAAGACCGCTCCTGCCATGGAGCTTAGGTGGCTTTCAATGATTAAGACGCCGGCGGCGGGGGCAAAGTTCCCGGATTTCGATGGCCGGTCTTGCTGGGGAATTCGCGGCAGGATGCCGCTCCTACACGAAGAATCGCGGCAAGATGCCGCTCCCACAAGAAGGGCCGCTCCAACAGGAAGAATCGCGGCTGGAAGCCGCTCCCACGATGGGTTAAAGGGACGCCAGCAGATCCCGGGCTTCCTGGGCCAGGTCGTAGTCGGGGTCCGCGTTCGCCCACATATACAGGGCCCGCTCCAGCGCCTCGCGCGCCTCGTCATCGCGGCCCTCGGCCACCCGGAGTTGGGCGAGGACCAGGTTAGCCGTGGCATTCCAGGGCCAAACCTTGAGCACCTCCGCCAGATGGGACCCGGCCGCCTCCAGATCACCCTGTTTCCGGGTAATTTCCGCCAGAAGAAGCAGACACACCCGGACGCCGCGATCTTCCTCCCCAAACGCGCTGTGGATGGATATGTCGAACAGGGCCAACGCTTCCTCGAGATTTTCCCGGGCCCCGGCCAGATCGCCGCGCTGGTACAGGATCGCGCCGCGGGACAACGGGATCACGAAGGCATAATCGTCGCGTTGCATCTCCCGGAGGAACTCGTCCACCAGCAGCAACCGTTCCTCGGCCAGGTCCGGCTGCTCGGTTTCCAGATAGATGCTCAGATACCCGAGATCGATGAAACGGTTAAAGGGCGGCTGGATCTTTCCTTCGAATTCCTGAAGCCGAGCCAGGGCGTCATCCAGACGGTTGGCCTTCACGTAGTGGCGCAACTCACGGGACGTGATGGCAAGAAAATTGACTGGGTTCTGCGTTCGGCGTATGAGCTCCAGATACTCATCCACGGCCTCGGACGCCAGTTGCATCTGCCCCTGGGCGTCGTGCCAGTCAACAATCTTGCTGGTGACTACCGCCAGTTGTCCGTCGTCCTTCGCTACTTCCACGGCGTTTTCCAGATTGAACCAGGCCTCATCCAACCGTCCTTCCCGGAGTTCCAGTTCCGCAAGGTCGACCAGCGGTGTCACGAAGTTCGAGCCCAACAGCGCGGCCCGCTCCGTGGCTTCCCGGGCCTGGTCCAGATCCCCCTCACGACGGTAGAGACGGCCCACATGCACCCACGGCGTATGATCTTCCGGGAAACTCTCGGCAAACTGGCGATAGGCCGCCAGAGCCTTGTCCATGTCCCGGTTGGCCTCGTGCAGCTTGGCTTCCCACATCAGCACGAAGTCCTCACCCAGGTCGCGCGCCCGGGCGAAGCTCTCCAGAGCTTTCTCGCGCTGGTCGCCAATGAACATGTAAACAAAAGCCATCTGTGTGTGCGCTTCGGGGTTGTCCGGCTGCAGTTCCGTCCACATTTCGATCACCCGTACGAATTTGTCCATCTGGCCCTGGAGGAAGTAGTCCAGACTCTTCAGCCGGAAGCGGGTGTCCTGCAACAGCTTGTAGTCGTGCTGCATCGCCTGCTTGGTAGCGACCAGTGCTTCACTGGTGTTGCCGAC
>Ga0114950_10002705_pt1 | contig 13638 bp, 10 predicted proteins | sample N075metaG_FD_83503 | JGI IMG/M metagenome (GOLD analysis project Ga0114950, IMG submission 83503) | Deep subsurface microbial communities from Kermadec Trench to uncover new lineages of life (NeLLi) - N075 metaG | ecosystem: Environmental > Aquatic > Marine > Ocean trench > Sediment | place...
CGAAATGCTCCACGCTCGCTAGCCCGCATGTCTCACCGCCCTTCGGATGCGGGCGTGGAGAAGCGCGCATCGACGGCGCTGCGCTCGGTTGGGGACGCCGGCCCGTTTCCGGCGGCCGGCCGCGATATAATGGCCGCCGACCCTGAGGAGGTTGCGTTGTCAGACGCCGTTTCCATTGAAGAAGCAGCCGCGCGCGACGACTTCCCTGTCGCCCTGGCCCGCACCTTCGCCCATCTGGACCCGATCGCCTTGGGCGTCGCCTGCGGACTGGCCGGCGGCATCGGGCTGATGTTCGGCACTCTCGCTCTCGTTGTGCGGGGCGGGCCGAACATGGGCTACCACTTGTGGATGCTGGCCCAATACCTGAGAGGATACGAGGTTAGCTGGGGCGGCTCGCTCGTCGGTTTCTTGTACGGCGCCGGGCTGGGCTTCCTCGCCGGCTACGCAGTGGCGACGGTACGCAACGCCCTCGCCGTGCGGTACTTGCGCCGAGCGTATCGGCGGGCCGAGAGAGAATCTCTCGGCGACCTTCTCGACCGGCTGAGTTGACTACTCTCGAACCGGAGCAGGCAAGGCATGTCCGTAAGTCGCGCAGAAGAAGAAAAGTTGACCCGGGCAGTGGCACGCGTCAACGGCGGCATGACCGGAGTCGTTCTGGGGTTGCTGTTCGGTTTCGGCCTGTTCCTGGCGACCAACGCCCTGGTGCTCCAGGGTGGGCCCGATCCCGGCCCCCACCTCGGCCTGTTGAGCCAATTTTTCCCCGGGTACACGGTGACGTTCGTCGGCAGCCTGATCGGCTTCGCCTACGCTTTCGCGGTCGGCTTGGTTGCCGGCTTGTTCGTCGGTTTGGTCTACAACAAGCTCGCCCGATAGTCAGCCCCGGCAGCCATTCCCGGAACTCGCCGCCGCTGCGGTGCTCGCCGGCCGCGCGGTGGAGATCGAGGCGTTTCTAGTCCTCCTCGATCGCCTCTTCGTGGTACGCCTGATCGGCGTTGACTTCCCAGATATCGTGAGCGGCGCCGTAGAGATTGTCGACCGCCAGTATCGCGGTCAGCATCGAGTGGTCCTGGTTGTTGTACTTGTGCAGTCCGTTGCGGCCGACCATCTGCAGGTTGTCGAATTCCTTCAGGAACGCGCTGATCGTGTCGAGGTGTTCGCGGTAGGTCGGATCGTAGATCGGGTAGGCCTTTTTTTGCCGGTACACGGCGCCCCCTTCGATGGCAGCCCCCTTGGTCAATCCGAGGATCTCGAGCTCGCGGGATACGAGGGCGATGAGGTCCTCGTCGTTCATCTCCCACAAGGTGTCACCCTCGTTGACGAAGTACTCGCCGCCGACGCTCGACTTGGAGGCATCCGGAACCATGTGCGGGCTCCAGTTCTTGAAGTTCTGCAGCCGACCCATTTGCACGTCCGGGCTGTGAACGTAGATCCAGTTGTCCGGGAACAGGTCGGGATGGTCGACGATCACGCACACGGTGAGGAAATCGCGGTATTTCAGGTGCGACACGGCTTCGAGAACGTCGGCCGGAGCAGGCGGGTCGAGGCTCCGAACGAGCTCGGTAATCGGCATGCTGACGATGAACTGGTCGCCGTCGATCCGTGCCTCCGTCCCGTCGCGTCGCACCACGATGTCCGTAACGTGGTAGCCGTCGCGGTTCACCGAGGTCACCTCGGTGCGCAGGCTCACCTCAGCACCCCCCTCCTCCAGCAAGCGGGCCATCTCCTCCCACATCATTCCCGGCCCGAGCTCGGGGTAGTGGAACTCCTCGATCAAGCTCTTCACCTTCTTGCCGCGGTCGCCGATGAGCGCGTTGATGACGGCGCGCTCGAGGGACAGCCCCTTGATTCGCTGCGCCGCCCATTCCGCCTGGATCTGGTCGCACGGAATCCCCCACACTTTTTCCGTGTAGGTCTTGAAAAATGTCAGGTACAACCGCCTGCCGAAACGGTTGATGATCCATTCTTCGAAGTTCGCCTCGTCACGGTACGGGAACAGTCGTGCACGGAGATAGCTCATCAGGATCATGAAGCTGTTCCACACCCCCAGGCCGCGGATTACGTTGGTCATCTTCAAGGGATAGTGAAAGAAGTATCCGTCGTAGTAGATGCGCGACAGCCTCGGCACGAGCATGAACCGGTCGCCGAGCACTTCGTTCCAGATCGCCATCACGGGCTTGATCTTGGTGAAGAAACGGTGCCCGCCGATATCGAAGCGGAAACCCCGGAACACGTCGGTGCGCGAGTGTCCGCCGACGCCGCCGGCCTTCTCGAGAACGGTGGGACAGCCACCGCGACGCTGGACCTCGTAGGCGGCCGTGAGGCCGGCGGGTCCGCCGCCGATGATGACGACTCTTCCAGGGGAGGGATCTGTGGCGGTCATGATCGTACGGATCCTATCAAGACGGGGGCTCCGACCCACGCCGCGCGTCGATGCCGGCGAGCTCGAGATCAGCCACGGACTCGGGAACGAGCTGCCAGCGAAAGAGCGTCGTGGTACGGGGCCATGGATTCTCCCCCAGCGGGGCGATTGCCTCGATGGGCACATCGATGCTGACGTGTCGCCACTCGGCGTCGACCGGCCAGGAGCCGATCAGCTCGTCATCTCGGAGCAACTCGACGGCGAGGTCCGACCCGACCGGAGCTTCGACGCGAACGTCGAACCTCAGCCGGGCCCGGGGCGCGAGATCCGAACGGACATAGAGACGCTCCACAAAAGGTCCTCGCTCGCTCGACCGGTCGATCGCAAACGCCCAGGCGCCGCGACCCTGGTAGGCGCGGCTCCACCCCTCGTAACCCATCGCCAACCGCGGCAACAGGTTCGACGTGACCTCGACCGGCAAATGACCCTCGTGTACGAGAACGTAGCGCACCGGCAAATAAGACCGCACGAAGGAAAAAAACTCCGCCGACCACGGCTCGACGACGAAGAACTTCTCATGAAGGGGCGGAACCTTCCCCCCCGTTCCGTTGACGAGCCTCTTCCAATGGCGGCGCGAAGCGAGCATGTAGTAGGAGCGCTCCCACGTCGACTGCTGACCGGTTTCGGGCAACTCGAGGATGCCGAAATCACCCGGCACGCCGGCCAGCCACTCGTATTCGGGTAGATCGGTGCCAGCAACCACCGCCATTCCCCACGGCTCGTCCGGCAGATCGATCGCCAGTCCGGCGACAACCAGGATTGACAGGACGCCCGCCGCGGACGCACCCAGGCGGCGCTCGACGGCGGGAAGCGATGCAAGATAAGCGAGTGCCGCGGCGGCAGCAACGCTCAAGAACATGACCACGTAATTGCCGAAACGGGCCGGCACTCGGGTGCCCTCGAAGACAGAGCTGAGCCTCACGAGCAGTGCGTAGGGGGCGACCCCGATCGCTTCTCCGCGCACGTGCAGCACCGGACCCATCGACAACGCCAGCGCCCACGCGGTCGTCGCCAGGCCGAAGGCCGCTGCCGTCGCGTGCCCCACCGCCGGCGACCGCCGCGCCGTGCCCACGGCCCAGATAGCAAGAACCGGCGGGATCGTCCACACCGCGGCAAGGGCGAGCAACTCCCATGGTCGCCGCAGCAGGTCAGGCGGCTGCACCACAAGGCCGATACCGAACAGCGACACGACCGCAACACATGCGCCGCTCATCCACCGCGCAATTCCCGCTCTCTTCCAGGCGCCCATCGAAACGGTGAGCGCCGCGACAATGCCCAACACGCTCAGCACCGCACCCGGAAACAGGCGGGCTTCCGGGTCGAGCGTCGAGGCGTTCTCGGCCGAACCCATGAACGGCGGAGGGACCCCCAGCGAGGTCAGGTCCGCTGCGAAACGCTCGAGATCGCCGGGATTCCAGGGTATCCCGCGCATCAGCATCGCTTCCCAATAGGGGTACGCCAGGATGGTGACCAACGGCAAGACAGCAGCACCCGTGACCGCCAGCGTGGACCAGGTCTTTCGATCGCGGTGGCCGCGGAGAGCGGCAAACCAAACGACCAGCGGCAGAAGAGGGGCGAGATAGAGCGCTTGATACAACGATGCGCCGACGACCAGGACGCCCGACAGCGCGGTGGTCCAGCTCCAAGCCCAACTCGGCGTACGAAAGTAGCGCAGCAGCGCCCAGCAGAACAGCGCCGGCGGCCACGCGGCGATGATCGACAGGTGTTGAATGTGCAGGAAGCGAAACGGATTGAGTGCCAGCATCGCGCCACCGAGAACCGCCGTCCACCACGAGCCGGTGAGCTCCTCGATCAGCAGGAATCCCGCCAGGCCGCAGAGCACGATCCCCCCGACGAGGGCTAGGTTATACGCCAGCACGCTGCTGTCGAAAAAGACAGCGGGGAAGGTCAGCAGAGCCGGCGTGACGAGAAGGTCCGAAGTAGCGAGTGTGTTCTCGTAGGGGAAAAAGATGTTGGCCGCCGACCAGCCGAGGGGGTTTGTCAGAAGGATGTGGTGCAACCAGTTGATGTGCCAGGCGGCCGGCCAGGCATCAGTCTTGCCGATGGTCGCGCTGCCGAGCTGCGTCGCCAGCGGCCAGGTGGCCCACGTCGCCCCGATTCCGGAGACAAGAAGCGACAAGACTGCGCCCAGCGCCCGGCGGTTGCCGAACAACCCGACGAATCGGGGCGCACCGGGGTTGGGGCTCGCAGCGTTCGCGAGCTTCGCTGGATTCTCGGGGTTCGCCGGATTCGCCAATCTCATCAGTCCTCTTCGCGCTCAACGGCAACGGTGAGATCGCGCGGTCGGCTTCCGGTAATGTACCCGAGCCACTCGCCCCAGGACCACGCCAGGACCATCAGGGTCAGCGGGACGCAGCCGGCGAGGAGTCGCCGCCGGAGTCTCGACGAGCTTAACGCCTTGCGGAACATGCGGCCGAGCAACAGCGCCGGCAGCGCCGGCGCCAGCAACTTGTAGACCGTCCGCATGGCGCCCTCGGTACGCTCCAACCGCTCGCAGCCGAACAGTCGCCCGAAGGCGTAGCGCTCAGACAACGCATCGCGGAGCCGGACTCGACGTCGCATCGTGACACGAGGCTTCGGGCTCAGATACAGCGGACCTGCGCGGCGCCGCAGGCTGTCATTGACCACGGTCTCATGAAACACGTCGTCCCAGGCCTCGGTGACCGCGTCGAGGTCGGACCGTCGATACGCGACGTTGCAGACCGTCAGCGTCGGTGACTCTCCTGCCTCCACCGGGTTCGCGTAACGAAAGAAATCGACGAAGTAGAACGCCCAATCAACCGCGGTCGCCCCCTCTGCCAGCTCGACAACGCCCCCCGCGGCGCCGCGACCGCGTGTCAATGACCGGGACAGCTCGGCCACCCAGTCGGGGGCGGGAACACAGTGGTCCTCGGTCAACAAAACGACCGCGCCGCGGCTCTCGCGGATCGCCCGCGACGCAAGCTCGAGCGGCGTGCGTTGCCCACGATTATCGACAAGGCGAACGTCGGGGTAATCATCCCGAACCTTATCGATACCTTCGAGCACCGGATCGAACGCTACGACGGTCTCGAAAGACGGTGCCCCTTCCTGCGCATCGAGGGCCCGGAGACATCTGCGTAGATGGCCGGCGCCGCAAATTCCGACGATCGCGACGGAGAGCCCCGAGCGGCTGCTGCCGCCTCCTCCGGAAGGGGACGTCATCGCATCCTCGCGGCGCGGGCAGCGGAGTATGATCGGGATCCCATGGTTCCAGCCGAACACACGCCGCGAGGATCCCGCCCTACAAGCCGGCGAGGACGCCACCGGCGAGACTCCGTGCATCGCGCCCGTTCACGCTCGCCGGCCTCGTGGAGCTTCGTCACGGGCGGTGTTCTCATCGTCGTCGGCCTCGCGGTTCCGACGCGAGTGTGGATCGACGGGCTGACGTCACCGGCAACGCCGCAGCTCCTGCAAGGCGCGCTGCTGTTTCGCGCCGGTCTCCTGGCCCTTGGCATCTTCATCATCTTCGTGGCTCGTTTCATGACGCCGGTTGCAGCCCCCGATTCGCCGGATCACCGGCCCTCCCAGCAGTCCCTACCGCCGGCGCTCGGCGCCATCCTGGCAGCGGCGCTGGCGTTGCGACTGTACGGGCTGAACTCTGGATTCTGGCACGACGAGATCCTGACGCTAGTGAACTACGCCAGGCTGCCGTTCGGCGCCATCGTTACAACCTACGGCGACCAGAACCAACATATCCTCTACTCCATCCTCGCCCATGGATCGATCGAAGCCTTCGGGGAGAGCAACTGGGCGCTGCGACTCCCCGCCGCCTTGTTCGGGGTCGCGGGTATCTGGGCGCTTTACGCGCTCGGCGCGCTCGTAGCCGATCGGCGCGAGGCGCTGTTCGCCGCCGCCTTTCTGGCCGCCTCGTACCATCACATCTGGTTCAGCCAGAATGCCCGAGGCTACACCGGGCTGCTGTTCTGGGCGCTCCTCTCGAGCTGGTTGCTGCTGCGTGGGATACGGGCCTCGACGTCGAGCATCTGGGTCGCCTTTGCTGCCGCCACCGCCCTGGGCGTGTACACGCACCTGACCATGCTGTTCGTCGTCGCCGGGCAATTCTCGGTCTTCGCGGCCGAGTGGTATCGCCGGCGCGGCGACGTGTGGCCGGGTCGATGGCCGGGCCTGCTGGTGGGTTTCGGGCTGGCGGGAATGCTCAGCTTCCAGCTACACGCGCTGATGCTTCCTCAGATCCTGTTGCGCGCCGCTACTGAGGGCAGCGTCGTGGCAACGTGGATGAATCCCTTGTGGACGATCGCGGAAATCGCGCGGAGCTTCCAGTTCGGCGCCGCGGGCTTAGTCGTCGGGGTCGCGGCGGCGGTGGTCATGGGAATCGGCGCCCGCAGCTACGCTCGGTCGGAACCGGCGATCCTGCAATTATTGATTATTCCACCGGCTCTGTGCGCCGCCGTCATGATCGGGCTCGGTCATCATTTATGGCCCCGCCTCTTTTTCTTTTCGGCCGGCTTCGGCGTACTCGTCGTCGTGCGCGGCACTGTAGAAGCGGGACGCTTTCTGGCGCCGGCCGTGGGCTGGCCTGCCTCGCGGGCACCCGCAGTGGGCGGCACGCTGTGCACGTTGTTGATCCTCGCCTCGCTCGTCTCCGCTCCGCGCGCCTACCTTCCGAAACAGGACTATGCGGGGGCTCTGGGTTTCATCGAAGAGCAGCGACGCGCCGGCGACGTGGTCATTGCGGTGGGGCTGGCGGCCATACCGGCGAAGGAGCTGTATGGAATGGACTGGGAATACGTAGACTCCGCGGCGGCACTCGAAGCGGCGCGCTCACCGGACGGGCGGACGTGGCTCCTGTACACCTTCCCCGTGCAGGCGTTCGAGCTCTACCCCGACGTCATGCGCATCGTGGAGCGCGACTTCGAAATCGTCGGAGAGTTCCCGGGAACCGTCGGCGACGGAACGATCGTCGTGTGCCGAACCGTCGAGCAATGAGTCTCTTCGATCGTGCCGCGCGCAGCCCGGGTGGTACGCTGCGCGTTCTATCATACGGTCTCGTGAGAAGAAGATGAACGTCGTCTCCAGGGCGCTCCGCCACGCCCGCATCTCATGGAAGAATCTCGCCGTCGGCGGGCCGCCGAGCCCGCCGTTCCTGACCCTGTTCATCACCTCTACGTGCAACCTGACCTGCGAGCACTGCTTCTACTGGCAAAGCCTGAACCAACGCGACGACCTTGCCATCGAGGAGTATCTGGCCCTCTCGCGCAACCTCGGAAAGGTGCACAACCTGAACCTCGGCGGCGGCGAGCCCTTCCTCCAAGAAGGCTTCGCCACGATCTGCCGCGCCTTCATCCGGAACAACGGGGTCGAGCAGATCTACTGCCCGAGCAGTGGATTTTTCACCGATCGCACCATGACGGCGGTCACCGAGATTCTCGACAACGAGGACAGCCTACAGCTGCTCGCCATCGAGCTGTCGCTCGACGGCACACGTGACTTCCACAACGTCTTTCGTGGCAACGAGCGCAGTTTCGACCACGCCATGGACACGTACGACCGGCTCGCGGAGCTCCAGGTCCGGGACCCACGGCTGCGCATCCACGCGATCTCTACGGCGACCAGGGAGAATATCGGCGAGATTCACGATCTCACCGAGTTTCTCCATCAACGCTGCCCGGCCATGGATCATCACAACATCGCGTTGATCCGCGGCGATCGGAAGAATCCGTCGCTCCAGGGTCCGGACCTCGAGGCCTATCAGAAGCTGTACGAGCATGTGCGTAGGCTCTGGGCCCCCCGCGAGCGAAGAAGGTTCGGGGCGGTCGTCGAACCGATGCTGCAGTGGGCCAAGGTGCGCGCGGCGCGCGAGCAACGGCAGGTCGTGCCGTGCCGCGCCGGCGTTCTGAGCGCGGTGGTGTACGCCAATGGCGACGTCGGCGTCTGCGAGACGCTCGATCCGATCGGCAACCTGAGGGAGCGGCCTTTTTCCGAGATATGGAACTCCGAGGCAACAGCCTCGCTACGCTGCTCGATCGCCGCCGGCGATTGCTATTGCACCAACGAGATCTTCATGTGGCCGAGCATCGTGTTTCAGCCCCGGCAGTTGGTCAGAAGCTTCCTCGCCGCCCGCGCCTGGCGCAAGCCCGATGCCGTAGGCGGGGAACAAGACGGATAGCCCGTAGCAGGCTGGCAGACCCGATGACCGATCGCGGCCCGATTACGTTTCAGCTGTTCGCGAATTTCGGCCTCCTTTCCGCTGCCGAACTACTCGCCAAGATCCTCAGCGCCGTCGCTTTTGCGGTCCTGGCGAGGGTGCTCGGGCCGGACGAGTACGGCCATCTGGAGTTCACCCTCGCGATGGTCTTCTTCTTCGCGCTCTTCGTGGACAGCGGGCTGAGCACTTACGGCGCCCGAGAGATCGCCCGTGACGCCACCGCCGTCGGTCGCCTCGCCGCCCGCATCGTCGCCATCCGGCTAGTGCTCGCCGTCCTCGGCTTCGGCGCGCTCTTCGGCCTCGCGGCGGTGGTCCAGCCCGCCGCCGTGCAAACCCTGCTGGTGTTCTACGGGCTGACGTTGTTCGGCATTCCCTTCCTGCTCCAATGGATCTTCCAGGGCCGCGAGATGATGCACTACGTGGCCATCGGCAACCTTTTGAGATGGTCGATCTTCACCCTCGCGGTGCTCCTGCTGGTCCACGCTCCGGGGCAGCTGCTGCGGGTTGCGGTTGCGGAGGCGATCGCGGTGGGCGCGGCGGTCATCTTCTACCTCACCACCGTCTCGGTACGCTTCGACAGGCCGTGGCAGAGGTTCGACGCGCGGTCGGCCGTCTCATCCTGGCTGCAAGCCCTGCCGATCGGCACCAGCGAGCTCGTCTGGGCCCTCAAGATCTACTTCGCGACCATCCTGCTGGGCCTTGTGTACGAAGGCTCGGAGGTAGCCTGGTTTGGCGCCGCCAATCGTATCGTGGTGGCGCTCCACGCCTTTGTTTGGCTGTACTTTTTCAACCTCCTGCCGGCGATCGCACGTTGCCCGAAGGGTCCGCCCGCGGCGTTGCGGCGCCTGCTTGCAACCTCGATGCGCATCACGTTCCCCATGGCGGTGGTTGGCGGGGCGGTAGCCGCCTGGTTCGCGGCGCCGATCATGACGCTCATCTTCGGGTCGGCGTTCGCCCCGGCGGCCGCCCCGTTCGCGGTCCTCGTCTGGCTGGTTCCCCTGGCGCTGTTCAGCGGCCACTATCGGTACACGTTGATCGGTTACGACCTGCAAAAGCTCGAGCTCTTCGCCGCGGCTTGCGGTGCAACGCTGAACCTCATGCTGAACTTCGCGCTGGTCCCGCGGTTCGGGATTCAAGGGGCAGCCTGGTCGTTGCTGGCGTCCGAGACGCTGATATGCGCGGTCGCGTATCATCTGGTCCGCCGTCGGATCTTCGACGCCGACAGTCTCCGGCAAGACGAGCAATGACCGTCGCCGCCCCAGCATCTACGATCTCCGCCGGCTACGCCGAGCCGTCCGCATGGAAAATGCCGACCACCTCGATCGCGGTACGCCTGTTTCTGACCTGCTGGATCGTGTTCGTGCTGCACTTTGCAACCGACATCGTGCGCGAGATCTACCCGGCCCTGGCACTCGGCGACCACCTGTCGTTTCGAGTCGACGAGTACGCCGACATGCACCCGGATCTCTTCGAAAAAGAAGGGTACGGCTGGCACATCGGCAACAATCCCGGCGCATCGATGCTCGCGGCAATCCCCTACGCGCTCGCCCGCCCGCTCATCGATCTGATCGTCGAGCGGGTGCGGGAAGATCGCACCGCGAATGGTCTGAGTGAACCGCCCGGCTACGACTCGCCGTGGCCGATGGGACGTGATTTTTATGCGGAAGCGTGGCGCCGCGGCTTCGATATCAAGTTCGGATTGGCGGCGTTCGTCATCCAGGCGCTGTGCATGGCACCGATTTCCGCCCTCGGTGTGGTCGTCATGTTCTTCGTCCTGAGGCAAGTGTTCCTCTCCGACAGGACGGCGCTCTGGCTCGCGCTGCTGTACGGCTTCGGAACGCCGGTCTTTTTTCGCACCGGGTTTCTGAACCACAACATGATGATCGGCCACCTGACGTTCATGGGCTTCGTCGTCCTGTGGAATCCATCGGACAGCGATAGGTGGTCGAGTCGTGCCCGCTTCTTGGTGGCGGGGTTAGCGGGAGGAGGCGCCGTTCTGCTCGACTACAGCGGCGTGGTGCTATTGCTCGGGCTGTTTGCCTACGGCCTCTGTAAACGCCGGATGGGCGGCGGTTCCGCACGAGACGTCGTCGAGCACGGAGCAGTCTACGTGATCGGCTCGCTGCCGCCGATCGCGCTCCTGTGGCTCTATCAGTGGCGCAGCTTCGGTCATGCGCTGTACCCCGGACAACACTGGATGCCGCCGGTGGAATGGATCGAGCTCGGCTACCAGGGCTTCGGGTTCCCGCAGGTCGAGCTCTTTTGGGCCCTCGGCTTCGATTACCGTTTCGGGCTGTTCGCCACCAGCCCGCTCTTGTTGCTGGCGCTGGCGGCACTGTTCGTCGACCGCGGCGAGCACCGCCGGCTGCCGCTCCTGGAGGCCACCGCGCTGCTGGCGATCTGCTTGGCGCTCTGGGTTTTCTTCAGCGGCAGCAACTACACGCGCCTGCAATTCAACACCGGTGTGCGGTACATGGCCCCGACGTTTCCTTTCCTGTTCGTGCTCGCCGGCGTCGTGCTGATGCGGCTCCCGCGCCCGCTTCTGTACCTGGTGGCCGTCCTTTCGGTAACCCAGTCGTGGTGCTTGGCGATGTTCCGAGAGGTCGAGCTCGGCCTCGGCGTGCTGCAGCCCGTCGCCGAGATTTTTCTCGGCGGCCCGCAGTTGCCGACTGTGACGGTGATGAGCCGGATGCAAGCCTACCAGCGCTTCGTCGATCCGGTTCTCTCGCCGATTCTGCTGTTTCTGCTCGTCGGGGCGATCATCTGGGGCATTTGGACCGTGCATCCACCCCCCCGGGCCGGAGATATCGGCGTCTAGCCTGCTAGAATCGGTGCCATGAGCTACACGTTCCTCGCCGTCGCGCTTTTCGACCGCCTCGCGGTCGGGTCGGTCGTACAGCCGATCATCATGTACATCGGCCCCGGTGTCGCGGTGCCCGTTCTGACCGGGCTGGCCGCCGTACTCGGAGTCGTGATGCTCGTATGGGACAAGGGCGTCAACATCGCGCACAAGCTCCTACGGTTCGTCCGACCCGTCGATTCGCCCCCGGCGCCGAAAGACGAAGCGTAGTACCCGGCGGCGAAACCCCCGGCGAGCCGTTGCGGGCGCCGTGGCCACAGACGCGAGGCGGCTCCGCGCATCGGTTGCAGCCAAGCTTTTCGGATCAGGGCAGCCGGCCGCGCCCGGACGCCTCTCCCATCCGGAACATCGCGATGAAGGCTCCGCCCGGACTCGTTTGCACGGCGTCGCGCAGTGGCAGGTCGTCCGATTCGGTCTCGCCGATTACATAGACTTCGCCGCCGGACCGGTGGATCCCGATGTGACGGCCGCGGTCGAGCCCGAAACCACCGAAGTAACTTCCATACAGGAGCCGCGTCGCGTCCGGGCTGAACACCGCAAAGAACACATCCTGGACCCCCGCTGGGCCCGCCTTGAGGGGCTGCAGCGCGTCCGCGGTGACAGGGAGGTCGTCGGAACGGAATCTCCCGGCGACGTAGATGTTGCCCCGGCTGTCGACCACCGGCCCGAAGAAGGCTTCGGGACCGTCGGTCGAACCTCCGAACAGGGTCGCCGCACCCAGCGCGCCGTCGTTGTCGATCCGCGCCACCCAGGCGTCGGCGAACTGGTCACCGCCGCCGCCGGAAAGAACGGTCTGAAAGGCACCGGTCGTGGTCGGGAAATCGACCGACCCCGTCGAGCCGGCAACAAAAAAGTTGCCGCTACTGTCCGAAACCCCCTCGGTCTCGATCTCGTCGGGGCCGGCGCCTCCGAGCCACGAAAAATAGACCAGCCGGCGGCCGTCCCGAGAGAGCTTGGCGATGAATGCCTCGGCGCCGGAGCCACGAGTCTTCTGGAAGGCATCCTCTGTCGGCGTGATGTCGGTGCCGCTGGTCGTGCCGCCGATCCAGATATTGCCGGCAGCGTCGACGCCCAGGGCGCGGATGGTCTCGTCGCCCCGACCGCGATCATCGTTGGGCCCGAAGTAGGTACAGAACTCCAGACTCTCGCCGCCGGCGGACACGATCGCGACCCAGCTATCGCGCCGGCCGCCGAGCGCCGGTTTCAACACCGGCCCAGCCGCTGTCCCAGCTCCGGTCGGCAGGTCGGGCGACGTCGTGTTGCCGCCGGCCACGATAACCGCGCCCGAGGGCAGCAGGTGGATCGCCCGGGCGTTGTCGTCGCCGGAACCGCCGATGTAGGTGCTATAGATGAGATCACCGTCGGCTGAAAGCTTGGCAACGAAGGCGTCGCTGGGACTGTGGCCGCCGTCGCCGCGCCCGCCCGAGAACGTCGTGTCGAAAGCGTTCGGCGTCGTTGGAAAGTCGTCGCCGGCACGCCCCGCTATGTACAGCTCGCCGTTCGGTCCCACCGCCGAGACGTAGGCGTAGTCTTCGGATGGCCCACCCAGAAGCCGCGACCAGACAAGCTCTCCGTCGCGCGTAAATTTGGCGATCGCGACGTCAGCGCTGCCACCCGCGTGTGCCGGGCCTCGGGTCGTCGGCCACTCCGCCTGCGTCGCACCGCCGGCCATGTACACGCTGCCGGCGTCATCGACCGCGACCGTCCGGTTGACGGCGCCGGCCGACCCCCAGTACGTCGAGAAACCGAGGCTGACGTCGAACTCACCCGCCGGCACGACCTCGGGCGACCCCTGCCCGGCATCGGATCCGGTCCCACAACCGACCGCCAAAACCACAACAAACAGACACGTCCTGCTAACCATGCCGATACCTCCGAAACGTGCGCCAGGCGCAAAACCAGTCCTTGAGGCCGATTTTCTTGCCCTCCGCCTTGCTGCGCGGCGAGTAGCTTATCGGCACCTCGATGATGGTATCGCCGCGCGCCAAGAGCTTGGCGGTAATTTCGTGGTCGAGCTCGAAGCCCGAAGTGACGAGGTCGAGCTCCTTGATGACCTCACGCTTGAAAAGCTTCAACGCCGTCACCGTGTCGGAGATGTAGCGCCCGGTGAAAAGCAAGGCGACGAGGCTGAGGCTCTGGCCGCCCACGTAG
>Ga0114950_10002708_pt1 | contig 13628 bp, 26 predicted proteins | sample N075metaG_FD_83503 | JGI IMG/M metagenome (GOLD analysis project Ga0114950, IMG submission 83503) | Deep subsurface microbial communities from Kermadec Trench to uncover new lineages of life (NeLLi) - N075 metaG | ecosystem: Environmental > Aquatic > Marine > Ocean trench > Sediment | place...
CAAGTGCAGCCGTAAAACAGACCGAACTTACTCATACGAATGTTAAGGACACCCCCACATTCCGGGTCAATGCAAGGTGTCCCGTTGTGCGCCCCTTCCATCTCTGTGGGCTTAGGAGTCTGTTCCTTCACAGAGGCAGTACGCATCTTGGCAAGAGTCTCAGTGTCAAGCTGTTTCCTGAGGTAAGTTGCGCGGCCCGCGCACACCTTGTCACAGTGTTTCCGTCCCCGCCAATCGCGGAATTTACGGTTGCATTCAGGGTTGCCACAAGTAAGCATGGGCCGGGTATGGATGGAGTCGCCCTTAGGCTTCGGCTTATCCGTCACAGGAGGACGGTTAACAGGCTTGCTGTTACCCGCCTTGGTGCAAGTCTGGCAGAAGCCTGCGTAGTACACCTTGCGGTGTACCAGCTTATGGCAATGTCCACACTCTACCAAAGTCCCATTGGCGATCATATCTTCGATCTGGGACTTGAAAGTAGGGTCAAGGTCGCTAAGGTCGTAAGGCGCAGTCGTTGTTTTGGTGGTCATAGTGCCTCCTTTGCTTCTGAACACGTCTTTAAGCGTGTTTCTGATGGTGTCTGCTCTATTCCAAGAGATACGAAAGCGTCCCTTGACAGCTTCGACGTAGTAATCTGCTCTGAGTCCGGTAAGAGTGGACATAACGAGAGTGCTCCCGTCAGCCACTTGCATGATGATGTCCTTAACCTCCTGGGGAGTCATATCGCTACAGCGAGTTTCACCCCGCTTAGGCGGTGTCTTGTGGTGAACGGTTCCTGCGGTAATGTCTCTGATGTTCATAGCCCTCCTTAGTTTTTACTGATGTCGTGTCCCCATTGGGGACGCAATGCGTCGTGGATCAAAGCTGCGACCTTGATAAAGGTGAACACGCTCCGCTTCTCGAATTCGTTGACCAAAGCCCCCGAACCGTCAACGTAGTGGTGTCCCTTTTTGTCAATGACGGGCTTATCCGTCTCCGTTTCGATGGTCTTGGTGGTCAAAACAAAGCCAGGGAGCCCACCCTGCTCAAAGAAAGCAAGAGCCTCAAACTTGCAAGGCTGAAACCGCACGTCCATTGTAGGACCAGCAATTTCTCGTGTCCTGTTGCGGATTTCGAGCATATCGAAAGTATCGCTCTGCTCTGAAAGCTGGCGCACCGCAAGCTTGATGTAGGTAGCGTATTCGCACATGTTACTCTCCTTCCTTCTGAGCCGCAATCTTACGGGCAATACGAGCCCGCTCCCTCACAGCGCCCTGTCCAGGGCCTAGGAGCGCGTCTAGGCGCTTCAACTGCTCTTGAGGGGTGCGAGTCAGCGCAGCCTCAATGCGCTCCACACAGGCCACGTGCTGCTCCTGTACCCGGGCCTCCTTCTCAGCCTGATAGGCCAGGAAAGCCTCATTGGTCTGATTCCGCTTGGAAAACCATCCCGGCTTCGCGTTAACAGATTTCATTAAGTTACGCCTCCTTTCATATGGGATTCACCCCATCCAGGTTTGGTGGTCAGTAGCTTCACCACTTGGCTACTGACCTAGGTACTCCCTGCACTTTGTTACTTTGCTGCCGTGGAGGAGCCGTTAGACCAGTGATCCGTTCATCGTCTATGCCAGAGTTGGGGGATCGAACCCCAGTCTCCCTTACGGGCGTGTTAACCGTTACACCATCTCAGCATTTGAGAGCCTTCAGCTAATTTCTTAACATCCCCTACTCGCCTGTTGAACTATGGGCAGTAAGGCTACTGGAGTGATAAGCCGTTAGTTCCTACAACTCACTCCGAAGGCTCCCGTGTTCTTCTGTCTCTCTTCCCCTCCCACCCCCAGATACTATCAAGCTGTAGCACAGTGTCAAAGCACTGTTTTATTTTGTGTAACTTCAAGCCATCCAGCGACTTCCGACTCCAAGTAGGTGCTACTTAGACATCGAACAACTCCCCGTTGTTTGCTGGAACAACCTTAGTCCGCACTGTCTTAGTCCCAAAAAGCTCCACAAATGCCTTGAACGTGTCAGGAGTAATGTAGCGATTGTATACCTGGAGACTAGACAGTTTGATGTCTCCGTTGCAGTCAACCTCAAAATGGGCTCTCAAGCTGCCGTCTTCTGCTGAGATAGTAGCTTCGTTGCTAGTTCCAGCACGCATTTGTTTTAGACTGTAGGTATTGATTGATACTCCAAGGATGCCATTGTTGTATGCTTCTACTTTGTATGCATTGTCTTTGATGCGTTTAGATTTGTTATCCTCACGCATTTTGATGGAAAGCTTTGACTTGGTGTGTTCACGAATAGATTTCCAGAAGCGGTCAGAGACTACACCACTGTCGCTGATCTTGTACTTTCGGTCTTTGCGACCCTCCCCCTCCCTGAGATGTAGGTGGATTTCCTTAAGCTTTATGTTTTCGTATTCCCCGGTGATACTGTTGTATTTCTGGTCAACGCTTATAGCGATGTAGCAATAGCTATTTAGCCAGCATCCAGAGGATCTTGACTCACCAGTCTTACTATCACGAATGTCCAGAGGGACCATAGACGCGATATTCGCAACTAGTTTAATTCGGTCAAGCTCTACAGCCCTGATACTCATACGAACCTCCTTTCAAACCCTAGCTACGTTGAACCCTAACGTCAGGGCTCTGGAAAAAGTCATCATCATCTCGTAAGAGGAAAGGTGAAAGTCTTGCCCGTTGAGCGTAATGTTCAGTGGAAATATCTTGTCAAGCTCATCATTGTAGCAGGATATCATTTGAACCCACTTGGTAAAGGCACCACTCTGTGAGATGTCTATGGCACTGATCGTCATAGAAAAATCTCTGGCGTCAGGCATTAAGTCTGCTCTGACATTGGCATCACGAGAGCGTTAATCTCCCGGTCAGTGACCTTGCCATACTGAGTGATGCTGGACAGCTTAGCTGCTTGCTTCTTATCCCAGATGCTTAGGTCGATGCACACAGCCCCGGCAGCTTCCATTGCTTCAAGGGCTCTCTTTAGCACAGCAAGGTCAAACCGAGCCGTGGACACAGCGTCACCCTTAGGCCACACGTTCTCAATAGGAGGGAAGGCGTTAACAGCCTTAGGAAGATCCCACGTGTCAACCGTGGCTCTGCCCTGCTTGTCTGAGTGCCCAATCTCAAGCTCGTCTTCGGTAAAGCTGAACACAGCGGCACGCTGCCAGTTAGCCTTGTTAAAGTTCTTTCGGCGGGGGAAGCCTTTGGTAAGCTCGTTTAGTACATCACCAGGAATGTATTGAGGCCCTTGCATGACGGTCTTAGGACTCTCTGATGGATTAACGTCAAAGGGGAAATGCTCTAGATTGTGCTGCCCAATCCGCTCTTTGACTTGCAAGAGCATCTTACCGTTTGTGCTCTCAGTGATGATTCTATCGTCTTCGACGCGAATTCGCATGTTCCGCATTGCTTGGCGACCAATAGAAAGCTTAGTCTTATCGTCCTCTTCCTCATCGTAGCAGACATGGGCAGCGATTTGTTCTTTACCCAAAACGAATACAGCCTTGTAGGACTCGTCAATGATCCGTTCGTCAGTAGTAGCAGCCATTGTTACCTCCTTTGTGGTGCGTGAAAGGATACCATGGAGGGCAGACTTTTGTCCACCCTCCATGTTCCTAGAAAGCTCCTAGCTGAATCGCTTCGGGCTGGCGTAGTTGTGGCTCTGGACGAACTTGGCGATGGCGTTGGCGTTAGCCCTGCTGGGGAATCCATCCTTAGTCAGCCAGTTGCCAACACTTGAAGGGCTCACGCCAAGGGCCTGGGCCACGGTAGGCTTGTCCATGTTCTTCTCGTGATAGCAGAGGACGAAAGATTCCATCAGCGAGGTAAAGTCAGCCGTCTCCGCAGCCGTCTTAGGCTTGGGTCCACCGGTACGCTTACGCTTCTTCGGAGGAGCCACAGAGGACGCCTCAGAGGACGCCTCAGAGCCCTTAGCGACCACCTTACCGCCCGCTTGGACCACTAGGTTAGCAGCGTTAAGCTCGCCCAGCACTGAGAGAGCAATATCCATTGCTTCCTTACGTTGGCTTGCTTGGTCAACGTGTCGCTGCACGAGAGGCCCAGCAATGCTCCTGATGTCGGTTTCGCTCATACTGGGAATCTTCACCTTGATCCGTTCACGTATGGTGCGGTAAAGCTTGGTCTTGGTGACGCTGTGAATGTTGTAATCGTTGAAATTAGGCGTGGTCATATATAAATCTCTCTTTCTGTTATTTGATGAGAACGTTTTTGTGGACACCGTTGAGGAACTTAATCAATTCTTCAATACGCGTCCTAGTGACTGAGTAACTGGCCCCGCCGTCGTCAATGGTGATAAGGTCAATTTCGTCTTCTGTGTAAGTAGCAAGGATTTCGCTCGCGGCAATCAATTGACTAATAGCTGTGCTGTCAAGGGTGAGTGACTTATCCTTAGCCGTTGTGCCTTTGAACATATCGTTTAGCTGCTTTCGGATTAGCCTCAAGTCTACAATGTGCTCGCCTTCGATAATGATGGCTTCTTCCTCGCTAAGACCTATCAAGTTTTCTAGGCCCTCAGCTACGCTTTGGCACCACTTTGTGTCAACGCGGGTGCCACAAACAAGCGTGTTAGCAGCTGGGTTTAACCCCCGAACAGCAGTAATAGAGGCTATCAGTAGCCTGAGAGCGATTCTCTCGCTGTAACCTAGCTCAAACTCTACAGACCGTTTCTTACTGCCGTCGATAGTGACAGCAGCGGAGTAAAGAGTGGTCACAGACCAAGTGCCTCAAAGTCCTTAGGGTCCACCTTAACAATGAAGCCATCACCTTGGCGAAAGTAGCCATGGTCGGCACACTTGAATGGATCAGCAGGAGTCCCCGTAACGTTACAGCTACTGGGGTTCTTACTGCCAAAGCCTTCAATCACAGGGCAATAGCCAAGCAATCGGGCAGGCTTATTTTTGGTCTTCTTAGTCATAGTTGTTCTCTCTTTCTGTCTAAGTGGAAAGCTAGGGCAGGGTAGTCGATTTGTGTCCTACCCTGCCCTAGCTTTAGTGCAGCCTAAGAGTCCCTGTTACCAGAGCCCTTATCTTCGTCAGTCTTCGCCTTATCGGCGGTCTTAGTAGTCTTGGCCTTTGCCTTGGCCTTTGCGGCCTTTTCAGCCTTAAGGTCACGAGGCACAGCCTTGCCAGTGGCGTTGGCCTTCTTCTTCGTTGCCGTCTTAGCCTTGGCCTTCGCCTTGGGCTTCGCCTTAGCCTTGGGCTTCGCCTTAGCCTTTACAACCTTGGGGGTAGGCGGGACCACCTTAGGGGCCTTCGTGGCCTTAATGGCGGTCTTGGTAGCTCCAAGAATCTCGGGGCTATCGCTGGATACCCACCGGAGCCTAATGAGGCCACTAGACAGGCTCACCAAGACTCCACGAAGAGTGGGAGTAAACCCGCTGCCCGTATCGTCAAACAAAGCCACGCTGAACTTACCGTCAGGCACTCCACCCTTCTTACGGTCAGGGTGCGTAACGATAGTGGTAGCGTCCCCAATGTCCTCAATGCCCACGGCACGGAGCAGTCCCATGAACCGGCTCTTACGCTTGCTGCGCTTCTTATCGCAATCAATGCAGCGAGGCTGGACGTGCTTAGGCGAAGCCTTAGCGTCAGGGTCCTTCTCGTTCTTAGCGTCAGCGTCCTTCCAACGTGGACGGAATTCACCGCCAAACTTGTCGTAAGTGTTGCGGCAGTCAACACAGGTCTTAACCTCAGTGCCAACTGAGACGCCAAGCTTCTTAGCTTCAGCCTTGTCCTCAACGATACGGGAAGCACGAGGCTTCACGACTCTCGTCTTACGCTCCTTAGGCTTATCCTCGCCCTCAGCCTTGGTCTTAACCGTAGACTTACGGGTGGCCTTCTTCTGGGTCTTGCCCTTCTTAGCCTTGGCCTTAGCCTTGGCCACGACCATCTTGGTCTTACCCTTGGTGTCAGCTTCGGCCTCAGGCTCACTCTTGGTCTCAGGCTCATTCTTGGCACTCTTGGCCTTCGGCTTAGCCTTGGCCTTGGCCTTCGGCTTGGTCTCGGTCTTGGTGGCAGTAGTAGTCACCTTACCTCCCTTCTGAGCCTTCTGGCTCTTGCTGGTCTTAGGGGTAGACACAGGAAGCTGTTCGTCCAGCTTACGCCCACCACCCATGGAATGTGCTTGGAGAACGTCCTCCAAGTTTGAATCTTGGTCCTCCACTCGATAGTTACCTTCGCCGTCACCATAGAGGGTTCCGTCTTCTTCGTCCAAAGACGAAAGAAGCTCCGCTGTGTCGCTACTGTCGATGTTGAATTCTCCTGCAACTGCCGAAGCGTTGGAGTCAGGATTCTCAAAGACGAAGGCGATAAGGTCACGAATGGTAGGAATAGTAGCTGTGGTCATGTATAGCTCTCTCTTTCTTTTGTTGTGTTGCGTCAGTGCGGGGCGCTTTCCCGTCCCTCAACTGACAGAATGATACACTACTGTCCGGCAGAGTCAAAACGAAAAAGGGATGTTTTATCCCGTTGAACCGTCTGGGTTTACAGGCATCCCTGAGATTTCTTCGGGGTGAGCAAGGCGCATTCTCCCTGGGTCGTGAGAGCCCCCGCAGTCCTCGCAGTCCTCTTGGTCCTCCTCTTGGTCCTCTTCGCTCTCTGGCTCGTTATCGTTCTCCATGAGGGCGATGGCGTCATTGTTGTAGTGCTCTGAGAGACATTCCCAGATACCCGGAATGGTGAACATAGCTGAAACACCATCCTCTTCAGTTAGCTGCTGCACAGCTTCGTCAAACGTCATCAGTTACCCTCCTCTAGTTGTAGTTCGATGTTACGATCAAAGGGACTAAACACAGGCCCTACCTCTTGCTCGATAAAGCTAGCGTCTACTCCTATCATGCCCCCAGACTCTAGTTTGAAGATGCTAAGGTGTACCTCTCCACCAGAGTCTGGGTCTGTAACAGAGACAGTCTCAACAAAGTTAGCTTTCATTAGTTACCATCTCTTTCTTTTGCGCTCCTTCTATCTGGACTAGGGCTGGTTGCTTGTCAAGCAAAGGCTTAAACCTTTGTACCACGATTTCGCAAACGTCAGTCTTGATCTTATCTGACATACCCTCCAGACAGGTCAGCAAATCGTCCTGAATTAGCTCCCGCGCATCCTCGATTTCCTGGGCAGCTTTCTCAGTCTCAGCCTTGTAGCGTTCCCAGAAAAGGGTTTCTAGCTCTTCTGGTGTAGGCTGTGCGTCTTCGTATGCCTTCAGTACTCTCTTCATTACTCGCTCTCCCTGGTGCCTAGCACCATCTACGAAAGCAATAAGCTCGTTAAGAGTGTCTAAGTACCAAACGCTGATGTGATTCTTACCGATTGGTGTGGTAAGAGTGAGCTTACTGTTGGTGCTGTTGGTGATGCTGACAATGAAATCCCGTGCGTCAGCTTTCTTGATGTAATCAATCATTGTTCTCACTCTCTTTCTAGGTCTATCCGTTGTCTTAACTGATGATAAGCTTCTACGGTTTCTTCCGTAGCTGCTACTTGGGCGTAAGAAAGGTCAAACTCCCCACCGTCCTTAGGAGTAAGCACCGCAGCCGTAAGGAACATACCAGACACGGCGGAAGTGTCTACACCAACGGCATGTTCACTTACCTTGGGGTTACCAGATTGTTGGGGGTCATGGCCATAGAAGGCGAATCCTTCCCTTCCATCGTAAAGGTCAGACCAATGTGGCGTGTCTGGTCCTTCCTCTCCAAGTGGCAGCATATCCCCTGTCTCTGTGTTGATGTAACGAACATACTGGAAGCGCCGAGCACGCTTCACGTACTTACCACCCTTGCGCTGCCAGTCAGGCTGACCCAGAAGCCTCTTATCGTCCAACCCTTCAGGGTAGAGCTTAAAGAAGCGCGGGAAGAACCCACCATGCACAGCGATAGCGTTCAACCCAGGGATACGATGATACAGAGGCATGGACTTGATAAAGGCCCAGTCCTCGTCAGTAGCTTCCATGTACCAAGGCTCACCCTTATGCTTCTTATCTTGCCTGAGCCGCTCCAGGGCCTTGCTCTCGTGATTACCCGCAATACTGACAGAGCCAGGGTAGTAATCAAGCAAGGCCCTGACGTAGCGCAGAGTCTTAAGGGTATGCAGTCCTTTGTCCACCAAGTCACCTAGGAATACGAACTTGTCATTGGCCTCCGGTTGGAGAGCCTTAAACAAAGACCGAAGCTCCTGGTAGCTACCGTGAACGTCACCGATGACAAATACTCTCATTAGTCCTCTTCCTCCTCTCTGTCTAGACCGAATCCCTCTTTAAGGAGCGCGATATCCTCTTCCTTTACAGCGAAGATAACGTCTCCGATGTGTTTACCGGTATCAAAGCCTCGCTGCCACTCAGCCTTACCCTTAGCGACTAGCTTAAGCTCATTCGCAAGCTCTTCCGCGTCTGGAGCCTTACCCAGCATCTTGTTTCTATAGTTGCGCTCAATACGCTCTAGCGCCCTATTCTGTGACTCAGTGTTACCGTTGTCAAACCCCATCATCCACCCATCAACGTAGTGGCGGGATACCTCAAATTCCTCCATGATAAACTCAGGGATAACGTCATCAGGCTCCTCTTCTAAGGCATCCAGAATCGCACCGTCCAGATGACTAAGCCCATGATTAACGTCCCCAAGCGTACCCTTGTTCTTTTCGAGGTAGATAGCGGACAACCCGCAACACTTATCCTCATCGGCTGTGCCTGCGTGCCCAAAGTAATCGGCGCGGATAGCCTTACCCTCTCCGTCGATAGCCTTGTAAGCCTTCTGCACCATTTCAAGCGTAATGTTCATTATGCCCTCCTTACGTCTACTGTGAATGAATAAACGTAACGTGCGCCATCGCTGCTTTCGATGTTCTTCACGCCGATTGCAAAGTCACAGTCTACTACAGTCTCAGAGATTCCGTCTGCTGCGTCCTCTGGGGATGCATAGGTTTCTGCTGTTCCATCAGTGTAGTTAACAGTTAGCATGTTACTCTCCTTCCCTGGACTGATACAAAAGCCAGTCCTCGTAAATCTCAGGGTGTTGCTCTTGCATCCACTCCCGAAGCTCCTGGTAGTTGTTAAGATGTCGAATGCTGTTGTCTAGAAACGAAAAGTATCGAGCACTATGCTGGATACACGTAGACAGCGACTTACTGTTAGCCATTACTCTGCCTCCTTCCAACTGATGTTGATAATGTCTGCGGTGTTATCCAAGGCTTGGTGGCTGGGGAGGTTGCCACCACCCGGACCATTAGCTAGAACAATGCCAAAGCCTGTGGGGCTGTGGGTCATTCGCTTCTTAGAGCTTAACCGATCATCTTCGACTAAGGACTGTAGGTAAACCCTCACTAGCTCACCGATAGGTACCTCAATCTTCCCTGAGTAGATATGCGTTACATTGATTTTGACTTTAGGCATTCTAGTCCCTCCTGTCTCTTTGTTCTCTTCGTGGATGTCGAGCCCAATTCTCAGCTTGGTCAACTGAGTCATCTTCTGGGTTGTAAGGGGTTTCTTCCTCTTCCTCTGGCTCATTAAGGTCAACCTCTACGCTAATGTCAGTAGGGACTTGAATAACGGTAAATACGTTAGCGATGCTGCCTTCCGTTCGCATAAGACGCCAAGCATTTTCCGCTGCCTCCCTAGGGGATTCAGCTTCAGTGTCCATTTCCCATTCTACGCGGTAAGAGTTGGCCATAGTTTACCCTCCAATCCGGCCCTTAGGGCCATTCAAGCTAGCGCGACCACCAGCGGCGTGCCCAGAGCGGAAGCCACCAGTCATAGTCCCGTAGTAGTTACGCGCTGAACCCGTTCCCAGCTTGATCTTCTTATACTCGACCTTTGCCCTATCTTCGTCCTTATCCAGCTTGGCCAGGGCAGTCTCAATCTTGGCAAGTGCAAAACGTGGGTCAGCCTTCGGAGCCCTGTCCAGCTTCATAAGGGTATCGGTATCCCCATCAGCCAAAGCCTTGGCATAAAGGTCAGCCTGGCTCATGCCAGCCAGAGCCTTCATTTCCTTAGCTGCCGCTGCCCTAGCCTCACGTAGACGTTGAGCGATACGCAGAGAGCAGCCGTTACGGAAGCTGGTAGCCCAACGCTTGCCATAGCCGCGAGGAGTAAGCCCATGGATACGAGCCTGGCGGGAAAGCTCCCACGTAGGCATTTTCTCCTCCTGATAGAGCCGGTCAACCTCACCCACCAGGAAAGGCATAAGAAGATCGAACGAGGTAAGGTTAGCCTCAGTGCCTAGACCCGTAATGTTACCGTGGTAACGAGACGAACTATAGAAATACTTGCAGCGGTTAGCTTTTGCAACACCACTAGCGAGACTAAGAATCCACGTAGGCATCTTACCCTTACTCCGACGATAAACCTCTCGTCTAACGATGGGCTCGTCACCACTCTGCTTAACCGTCTCCTGCTGGAGCATAGTCTCAGTGATGTTGTATTGCTCAATCAGCTTTTGAGCCATACCCATAAATGCCTCAGCCTCTTGGACCGTAGCACCAGGACAGCTAGCCTGATTGAGGAGCTTCTGAACTTTAGAAACTCGCTTCGCTTTGTCTGCCTTAGCCTTGTCTTCGTTAGTAATGCTCATGGTCTACTCTCTTCCTGTGATTTTGGTGGCAAGGGATGTGTCTTGGTCAATACTACGGAGGGTGGAACGGAATCCGATAATGTCGTTCTGTTCCAAAATGTCTATAGCGTGCTCCTCCAACTGCTTTGCGTTGTAATGCGCGTTTCGCTTGATGTCCTCCAACTGGTGGGCCAGTCGGTAAATCAGTCTTTGCGCTTTGTCAGCGTTAGAGGCGTAAGCCTCATTCTGGCCAAGCAGCTTACCGGCATACTTAGCCTTTTCAACGGCGGTCATTGTGGCCTCCTTTGGTCTGGGTTTTCAGTGCCAGGGGGCTTATCCCCCCGACAACAGAGAGTGTCGCAAAATCATCCCTGAGTAGCAAAACAAAAAGGAGAAAATTCCCTTATTGCCCTCTAACGGTTTAGGGCAGTTTCGCAGCCAATCTCTAGGAAGCTACAGCCGTCCTCGTGTTGCGTGTCTCGCTCGTTCTCAGCCAGCCAGGGGCAACAGTCAGGGCAGACAGGCAACGCAACGGGGTGGGCTGCTAGAGCTTCTCCCAGGCTCTTATAGGCTCCCACGTCAGCCTCAACGGTTCCCTCTCCTTCTACGCCTTGCCACGATAACATCACACTACCGTCTTGGAATTGACAATCAGCCACCATGTGGGCTAGGTCATTCTCATCCATGATGGATTTGTCCTTAACCTTAGTTAGGAACGCAATGGCTACCATCAGGGCTGCTGATGTAGGGGGTTTACTGTCTTTCCCCTCCAACCCTTGGATGATGTTACCAATCTCCTGGCTTGATGTGATAGCTTCATTGTCTTCCTCCTCTCCATCGCCCTCCTCTCCATCGCAACAGTCGCCTAAACATTCCTCACAAATGCTAATACCACACTCGCCACACTCTCCGAAGGTTTCGTTTTCCAGACAATACCAACAGGGGTTTTCTACCTCCTCTGTGTTGAAGATACAGAGGTAGTGCCCTGTCATTCTTTCGTCCCAAAACTCATCCCTGGCAAGCTCCCTAGCGTCCTCTGGTGAGTCTGCTGGGAATAGCTTCACTCCTAGGACATCACGGCTACCGTCTTCGTCCTCAGTTAGAACTTTGACTCTATATACAGGGCTAGTCATTACCAGGGCATCGCAATGTCTTGGGGATTTTCATTAGTCAGTTGCTTAGACAAAGCCTCACCTTGAAGCCACTCGACTATCTTTCGTGCTAGCGCGTCAGCCTGGGTAGGCTCGACATATACCGCTGTGTCCGTGCAGCGGTAAATGGAGACAAAAGGGACACCGTTTTTAGTGATGCAGCGCCCAGCTTGAATGTCCCACTTAGCGTTAAAGTCAAAGTCCATTAATTCTCCTCTCCGATCCATCCCACAAGAATAGCCTTAGCAAGCTCTTTGCTAATGGTGATGTCTCCCGCGTAAGCCTTTACCCGGCTGTCAGCTACGTTAAGCGCCTTAGCGAGCCTGGTAGCGATTTGCTGAGTCTCAGCCGTTCTGACTGCGGTAGCAGCGTGACGGGCCTCTATGCGCTTGTCCAGGGCCTTACGCTTGCTCTCTCTGCGGTCCCACTCATTCGTTTCAGCTAAGAGAATCCAGCGGTACCAGTTGCCATAGCGCCCACCCCGACGACTCTTAACCTTGCCCTTATCCTCCCAATGCTTAAGAGCCTTACGAAGCTTTCGGCCCTTACTGGCCTCTAGCGTCATTCTAAGGTCATACCAGCCATCAGCGTAAGCGTCACCCAGCTTAACGACTGTAATCTCTCGCCTAATAGCTTCGACGGTCATGCTGCCTTTGCCCCGGTAATGGCACTTAGCTCGACGGGCCTTAGCCGCATCCTTAGCCAACACAAGGCCCACCAGCTTGTTAAGCTCTTCGGTGCTAATGGGGACCACCTTGTAAGGAGGGGTATAGGAGGGTTTCGTTACGGTCATGGTGTTCTCTCTTTCTTTTGGGGTTCTTCTCGACAAGGGAGAGTGTCTCATGCCTCCCTGATGGGGTCAAAACAAATCCAAGAAAAAGGCTTATTGGCGTTTAAGGACTTACGTCATCACGTTAAGAGAAACGAGGGGAAAAGGTAGGGATACAGCTAGGGAGTGTATCCGCGATACTCTGAGGAGCTTTCTTTACGTGAAGCTTGCGGATCTTAACGTAGTCGCAGTTCGATACCCACTCATTCATCAGGCTGGCAAAGTGCGCTCGACTGATGTTAACCCACTCTTCCCCATAGCCTTTCTTGTCCATGATTATCTGGGCTGAGTCCCTAGCCAGCTTAAGGCCCTCAGGGTTACCCTCAAAGATTCCACCGATGGAGCCTGCGTAGTTACGCTCGCCCTCTTCAAGAATGTAAACGAAAGCCATGTTACGTACCCCAATCTACAGCGTTACGCTGAATCCACTTATAGGCGGTTGTGGTGTCTGCTTCGTGAAAGATGCAAGGCCCTGTGTCTGTCTCGTGAGGACAGGCAAACTTGAAGGTATTCAGGAATGCTTGGCCAAACCTTTGGGTCTTTGGCCCTTCCTTCCACTTAATCGTGAATGCGGTAAACTCAGCCTTAGAGATAAAGACCATTACTTAGCCTCCTTCGATGCGTAATAAGCTTGGATTGCGTCTTCTACCTCAATCCCGAAAGGCCCCCGATGCTTGTGCAATCCCTGCACCAGTGCGTCTGTTTCGTCGCTGTTATCCTGCACCTTAAGGGCAGCGTCCTTTCCCATTGCTAGGACTCGCTCTGTTACGTCGATGTTAAACGCGTCTTCGCTATCCACGGCGTAGTCGTTAACCCACGCCTCCGGGTGGAACACGGCGATGATCTTAGCCTCTCTTTCGATGATCCTTTTAGCCATGTTAGTTAGCCTCCAACATGACGTAAGGAGCCCGGGGACCACCGCCGATGTGGTGCTCGATAGAGGCCAGAAGCTCCTCCACTGTATAGGTGGCTTTAGTGCCACCAGGGTAGTTCCGTGCATTACGCAGCATGGTAACGGGATGGGGTGGCTCCTCACCTTTGAAGGTCTTAACGTTGACTGAGATAACCTCTACGTCAGCGTCCGTTGAGCCTTCGTTGTTCTC
>Ga0114950_10002711_pt1 | contig 13610 bp, 16 predicted proteins | sample N075metaG_FD_83503 | JGI IMG/M metagenome (GOLD analysis project Ga0114950, IMG submission 83503) | Deep subsurface microbial communities from Kermadec Trench to uncover new lineages of life (NeLLi) - N075 metaG | ecosystem: Environmental > Aquatic > Marine > Ocean trench > Sediment | place...
GTCCGAAGAGGTCAAAGCGAATCTTCCTAGGCTATGCAGTTTGCCTCGAGCTTCTCGACCAGGCGCTTGCCCAATTCCGCGGCGTCGCCCGGCCAGCGTGCCGTAATGAGGTTGCCGTCGGTGACCGTGAAGCCCTTCTCGTAGGACGCGGGTTGGGGGCCCCGCTCGAATTTCGAGGCGTCTCCGATCGCTCGGATGACCTCGTCTTCGACGTATTCGGGATAGGTTCGAAAACGGCGACCGAGCGTCCATACGGTCAGCCAGAAGCCGATCCGTTCGAGCAATTTTGTCAGCGCGGTCACGCGACGTCCGTGAAGTACCGATTTCTGGGTCGAGGGGTCGATCGAGCGAGCGAGCAGGACCTGTCCGTGACAGACGGCGCTGACGGTGCGGCCTAACGCGAAGAATTCGACGATCTGCTGTTGAAGGATCTTCGATTCCAGATAGGGCTTCATGCCCGGGGCATGTCCCCCGGAGAGGTGGATCGCAGCGTATTCGGATGCCTTGATGGCGTCGTAGCGGATCGGAGAGCGAAAGGCCGGATCCTGTTCGAGTTCGTGGTAGATCTTCCGGTCAGCGGCTTTCGTACCGATCTGCCGGAACACGACCCCGCGCAGCGACATCGGATCGCAATGCGCGGGCTGGCCGTCCGGGGTCGCAAAGACGACGTCGATGTTGGCTTCGCGGAGGCGTTTCCAGGGGACGGCGGCTTCGGTCGGATCGAATTCTTCACTCGGTAGGGGCATGAGTACGGTGGTCATGGCCGGATGGTGCCGCGGCTGCCGGCTCTCGGCCATAGCGATTGCGCGGGATGCGGTAGCGAGCCTCGCGGCCGCGAAGGCCCCTTGTTCCAGATTGGCTTCTTCGTCAGACTTGTGGTCGCGCTCGAGACGGAAGCCTTGGAGGGTTTGATGCGAGTTTTGAAGATTCTGGCGGGAGTTCTGGCGGCAGTGATTCTCCTGGTTGCTGCGTTATTCGTGGGGGCACGTTTCCACGATGGTCCGCTCTCGATGATTCCGGGCGGGCCACTCTCCTCGGGCGAAATCGTAGCCGGGCCCATCGACGATTGGAGCTTTGCGGAAGAAGTCGAGCTGATCGAATTCCAGCTCGATGCCGACGAGACGTCGCGAACGAGTTGGATCCTGGTGACGGACGGTCGAGCCTTCATCCCCTGCAGCCTGGGATTTCCGCCGGGCAAGAGCTGGCATCTTCGCGCCGACCGGGACGGCGATGCCGTCGTCCGCATCATGGGCAAGCGATACGCGGTGACGATGACGCGAATCAGCACGCCGACGCTCGATCCCAAGCTCGAGGCGATCGTGACGTCAAAGTACGGCGGTTTTCCTTCGGATGATGGCGCCTGGTTCTTCGAATTGAAGAAGAGGACATCCTGAATGGCGACGCTCGAGGGCGAGAATCATGGTGCGATCGAAATCCACTACGAGGAGGTCGGGGAGGGCGATCCGCTGGTCTTGATCGGCGGGTTGACCAGCACTCTCGAGGCCTGGGGATTGATGCGTGCCGAACTCGCCACCCGATGTCGCGTCATCATGCCCGACAATCGCGGGAGCGGTTCGACGCGACTAGCGGATGACGATGGGTTGAGGACACCCGAGCGTTTTGCCGGCGATATCCTGGTGTTGGCGGAAGGGCTGGGCCTCGAACGGTTTCATCTGATGGGTGTTTCGATGGGGGGCATGATCGTTCAGGAATTTGCGGTGGCCCATCCCGAGCGTCTTGCCAGCCTGACGATCGGTTGTTCGAATACGGGGGGAAAGCAGGTCGTTTCGCCCACTGCCGCGGTGCTTCAGGCCATGCTGGCGGGTTCAGGGGAAGGCGCCTCGGAGGCGGCCAAGAAGGCGGCCATGGCCATTCAGATCCATCCGGAAACGCCCGAAAAACGCGCGGATCGCCTGGCCTTTTTCATGGCGACCAAGAAAGATCGTCCGCATAGCGGCGAGGAGCTGCGGAATCGCGTCCGGGGTATCGCGCAATTCGATGTATACGACCGTCTGCCGAATCTCGACGTGGCGACCCTGGTGCTGACGGGTTCGCACGATCAGCTGGTGCCGAAGGAAAACTCCAGCTTGATCGCGAGTCGGATCCCGGATGCCCGGCTCGTCGAAATCGCCGATGCGGGCCATATTTTCTTCGTCGAACAACCCGAGGCGACCCACACTGCGCTACTCGACTTCGTGACGCAGCATCCCGTCTGATCCGCGCTCGGCCCGCGGCGCGCCCCGACCCCTGAGCTTGCCGGGACAGTCCTGGCCCAGGCGCCTAATTGAGTGTGGTGCCTGGCTTCGCGAGGGTGCCCGTGACGCCACCGCATGCGGTCAGCTCGGCGCCGAGCAGGGCGATTCGAGCCTGTCGCCGTTCGCTCAGCGCATCCGTGTCACACAACTGGTCGAGAACTTCCTGACCCCAGATGATGTGGCGTCGTCGTTTGCGCACGATGTCTTCGAGCAGCTCGATCGTCGGGGCGTCACAGATCTGATCGGTTTCGCGCATGGTCAGTTCATAGACATCGACGAGATGGGGCATCAGCACGTCGAAGGGACCGACTAGCTTCTCGACGGTGAGATCGGGTCGTTCGGGTTCTGAAATCGACTGAATCAAGTCTGCAAAGCCTTTGTTGGCCGATTTCGACGCCTCGAGCGCCTTCTTGCCACAGCGAAGTTCGGGCAATCGTTTGCCCAATGCGTCGGCCGCCTGGGCGGTTTCCCAGATGATCTTGCCGAGACCCGTCTTGACCGGCAGTTCGGGGATCGTCGCGACCCAACCGCCCAGCATCATCATCAGCCACTCTTCGGCGTATCGAAAATTGCGACAACGCAGCGCCATCGCCTCGACGTCGTAGCGACCGGAGAGCTCTCGGAGGTCGGCCGGGATGTCGAATGCCGAATAGGGTGCGAAGGTCGTCTTCTCTTCGGGCGACATGCCCGGATACATGCGCTGTTCGCTCATGATCCCGTCCCTCCTTGCTGGGCTGCTTTCTGGGCGACACGCTTCTCGAAATGTCGTTCGCGTAGGATTCCGGCAACCTCGAGCAGGGTCTTCTTGCTCGGGCCCGAGCCCGAGAGTTCGGCCAGATCTTCGAGCTCTTCCTGGGTGAAACCCGCTTCGAGACGATCCTCCCAGGCGATCGGAATCGCGGCGTCCGGGCGATCCGAGCGTGCGCCGCCGAAACTGAATTGTTTGTCGACGGCCCGGCGATATTCCTGGGTGCGCTTCAGATATTCGGGATCGCCTTTGGTGAACTCGCGAACCCACTCGCTGCCAAAGCGGACGTGGGTGATCTCGTCGGCCAGGACGTAGTCGATCGCCTGGCGCATCTTCTCATCACCGGTCTTCTCGGCGTATTTGATCATGTCTCGGAAGACGTCGCAGGCGAGTCCTTCGAGGCCTCGATTCACGCCGGCGACGCGCATCGCGGGATCTTTCGAACACGCACATTCGAAGAGGAAGGTGCTTTCCGGAAACATTCCGATTTCGCCGCCGAGATGCGTGAGCAGCTTCTCGAAAATCTGTACGTGGCGGCATTCATCCCAGGCCTGTCGAGCCATGTTCATCTTGAACTCCCAGGGCGCCTCCGGAAAATCCCAAAGAGATCGCGCCGCGCCTTCGAGCGCCTGTACCTCGCCGACGAAGATGCCGTGCATGCGCAGGAGCAGCCGGGTGAGGCCGGCGGGCGCCTCGGGATCGAGCGGCTCGTTCAGCATCGTGAGTGCGAAGCCCGGGCCGTAGGCCTCGAACAAGGGCTCGGCCGCAGTGCCTTTCACGGATTTCTCGATCATGTCGGAGAATTGTTCGAAGACGTTGACGATGGTATCGACATCGTCGGGCAGGCTGGCGAGAGCGGTCGATTGCGCGTTGTCCTGGCGCACGAACCGGCTGTCGCGCGCAAGCTCTTCGTGTTGAATGAATCTTTTCATATTCGGTCTCCTTGGATGGACGAAAATGGATCGGAAACGCCCAGGTAGGCCAGGCATGACGTCGTGAGTTCTTGAGCGATTCGTGCGTCGCTCATCGGCGCCGAACCGAAGTCTCGAAATCCCGCGGTGTAGCCGTGGATGAGCAGGGCGGTGGCCTGGGCGAGCGCGAAAGAAACTGCCGTTCGGGGGTCCGGATGATGGATTTCGTCGCTGCGTTCGATGAGCAGATTCGAGATTCCCGCGATGACATGACGATTCAGTTTCATCGCTCGCTCTCGCATCGGCTCATCCGTCATCGCGCGTTGATAGATCGCGCGATCGAGGCTCTCGTTCGAATGAACGACGTCGATCATGAACGGAAAGATCGTGCACAGAATTTCCGCGATCGTCGCGCCCTGCCAGCGGGCCGATGACAATGCATCGTCGGCGGTGGCGAAGGCTTCTTCGCAGCGGCGTTCATGCAGCGCGTGGAGCAGGGCGTCCTTGTCGGTAAAGCGCCGATAGAACGCGGCGACCGAAGTGTCGGCGCGGACCGCGATCTCCCGCACATGGATGTCATTGAAATTCTTGTCGCGAAGCAGTCGCTCGGCAACGTCGAGCAGACGTTCGAGACTCTGGTGGGTTCGCCGCTGCCGGGGCGGACGGATCCAATGTAGATCTCTCGTTGGTTCGAACATGCTGATGCGCTCCGGCCGGATTTGAGTCGAGTGATTCTATCATAGAACGAAACCGAATTCCGGTTACGGTTTTTGCATGGCCGATTTTGACGACGCCCGAGGGGCTGGCGCGGTCTGGCCGGCTGGTTCGAATGCGCTTCGAGCCCCTCGCTCAGCCGCCGGCCGTCGGCGGAAAGACGTCGATCACATCATGGGCGTAGAGTTTCGTCGCACTGCCCTCGGCAAGCCAGCGGATGTTTCGGCCGCCGATCATGAAATGGACCCGCCGGGAGATTCCGCCCTCCGCGTCGAAAATCTGATCCGCCAGAAAGGGCCAACGCTGGGCGATCTGCAACGCGAGTTCTTTCACGCTGCTCCCCTCCGCGAGGGACATTTCGACGGTCTTCTGTCCCACGACCGCGCGCAGCGTCGCATGAAAATTGACGCGCATCGCGTTCGGGGAATCTCGAGCTGGCGCAATTTGCTCTTCGGGACGACGGCATCCGTCCAGCCCCGGGCGGCATAATATTCGCCTAGCATTTCTTTTAGCTCGGAGACATGACCTTTCGAGCCACCCGCCGTCGACGGTTCGGTCGTGAAACGAGCGGGCAGGGTGTCCGAACCCGTGCCGAAGCCCGCGAGGTTATTGTAGTACCGCTCGAGATTGTAGATCCGCTCGCCGGCCAGCATGACCTCGTCGGCCGTGAAGGCCTGGCCGCGCGCGACACTGTATTGTGCCGCGTATTCCTCGGCGCCCATGGCGAAGGCGCTGAATTTGCACAGATCGAGGCTGTCTGAAAAGGCGTGCAGGTCCTGGAAGACCTTCACAAGTTCTCCTTTGCCCTTCCAGCTGAGCGGGTCGACCTCCATGCCCTGTACGACGCCGAGTTCGGCGGCGGCGACGTAGGCACGCAGATGACAGCCGCCCCGATTGCTCGTTGCGTAGCCGAGACCCATGCCCTTGAGGCCACGTGGGTCATAGGCCGCCACCGCCTGACCTTTGCACGACATCGCGATCTCGGGATGTCCGAGGCGCTCGGCGGCGATCGCGGGCCCTTCGGCCAGCAGGTCGCCGACGCCTTCGCGCCGGGCGATGGCCTCGATCATTTCGACCATGCTCTGGGTATCCCCCCAGCGCAGCCCCTGCCCGCTTACCCAGCCCTTTTCGGTGGCCTCCATGTACATCGAAAGCGCGTTGCCGATCTCGATCGGATCCATTCCGAGGTCGTTGCATTGATCGATCATCTTGGCCACAGAGGCGATGTCGTCGTTGTCGCAATTCGAGCCGAGCGATCAGGCGGGCTCGTATTCGGCGCTTTCCATGCGCAGTCCCTGCCACGGGCCGGAAGTGATTTCGACCTCTTTCTTGCAGGCCACGGGACAGGCGTGACAGGTCGGGTCGCCAACCAGGAACTTCTCCTTGACATACTCCCCGCTGAGGGCTTCGGCGCGGTCGCCGAAGGAGGTGAGTTGGCTGTTGCGTACGCCAAGGGCGCCGATGGCATTGGTTACGTTCATCAACACGTTCGTGCCGTAGACCGACAGGCCGCCCTTGCGGGGCGGGTGATGTTTTTCTCTTCTCGAATGGTGTCGAGCGCTTCGCGGCGGACCTTCTTCCAGGCGGCGGCGTCCAGGTCGCGACTCTTCTGGATACCGGCGCGGATGACGATGGCCTTCAGCTTTTTTGCGCCACCGACCGTACCGGTCCCACCGCGACCGAAGGTACGGTCATCTTCGTTGACCCAGGCCGCATAGCGGCACAGCGTTTCACCGGCCGGGCCGATGGCGTTGACCGAGAGGTTCTTCTTTCCGTAGCGTGCTTCGAAAAACGCCACCGTGTCATGGATGCCCTTTCCCCAGATTTCGGACGCGTCTCGGATTTCGATGCGGCCCTCCTCGATGAAGAGGTAGACCGGTGTCTCGGATTTTCCGCTCAGGATGATTCCGTCGAAGCCGGCCCAACGCAGGCGCGCACCGGTCCAGCCCCCCCTGGTGGCTATCGGTCACGGTGCCGGTACGAGGGAATTTAGACACACATGCCCAGCGCCCGCTCATGCTGGTCTCCGATCTGGTCAGCGGCCCGTTGACGAAGCAGAGCAAGTTCTCGGCAGAGAGGGGTTCGACCTCGGGTCCCGCCTCGAGCACGTAGCGCACTCCGAGACCGCGGGCGCCGATGTATTTGCGAATCCAATCCCGAGGAGCGGGCCGGTTCTCGATGTTTCCGGTCGACAGATCCACGTGCACCATCGACTGCCCGAAGGTCTTGAGTTCCATTTCGTCTCTCCTGCTGCCCTGTCTTTCGCCGTGACCGCTCCGTCGTGAATCGGAGCTACGGGTCGGACGCCAGTCCGTTGCTTGATGGGAGGGTAGATCCCCCCGAGGCTAAAACGGGCGTTGTATGGATGCCCTTTTTCAGCCCCTCGTTTTGCTGCATTCTCTAGGTCTTGGCGGGAATGGACGGCTGTTCTCCGCGCGTGTTTCCATCGCCCCGCCCGCGCCGGCATGAGGTCATGGTGATTTTTCGACAACTCTTCGATCCGGAAACGTCGACCTATAGCTATCTGCTTGCGGATGAAGTCTCTCGCAAAGCGGTCCTGATCGATTCGGTGTTGGATCAATTCGACCGAGACGTCAGATTGCTCCGCGAACTCGAACTCGAACTTTGCTATGCGCTGGAGACCCATGTGCATGCGGACCATGTCACGGCGTCGGGTCGCCTGAGGGAGACTCTCGGCGCCCAGGTCGGGGTGGGGGAGCATGCTGGCGTCGGCAATGCCGACCTTCAACTAAAGGACGGCGACTTCGTTCGGTTCGGAGCCCATACGCTCGATGTGATGTCGACGCCCGGCCATACGACAGGCTGCGTGAGCTACGTGTGCCGAGCGGCGAGAATGGCATTTACCGGTGACGTGTTGCTGATCCGCGGATGTGGTCGGACGGATTTCCAGGAGGGCAACGCCGCCGAGCTGTTCGCGTCGGTGCGCGATCGACTTTTCGCGCTGCCCGACGATACTCGGGTCTATCCGGGACACGACTACCATGGCCGGATGATGTCCACGGTGGCAGAGGAGAAACGCTTCAACCTGCGAATCGGGCTCGACAAGAGTCGGGATGAATTCGTCGAGATCATGAACGGGTTGAATCTGGCCTACCCGAAGCGGATGGCTGTCGCCGTTCCGGCGAATCTCGAATCGGGTCTCGCGATTTCAGAGGCGGTTCGGGGTCCGGCGACGAGCCCCGATTCGGGCTCGGTCGCGAACGTCATGGAGGAGAGTGGCCGTCAGGATGCAGAGATCTGGATGGGTTCTGGGATCTGATCAAAGAGGAACCGATGGACGGCCCGAGTTTTCGGCCGCCCCGAGGAGGAATCATCACATGGACCGTATGAAAATTTTCGAACGTTTTCGAGCGACTGCAGTCGTGGCATTCATCGTGATCGCTTTCGCTGTTGGAATGCCGTCCGCCGCAATCGCCGATGAAACCTGTTTATCCCCGTATATGGCCAAGATCGTCGGCCAGGAAGATTTCATCTACGTATGGACGCTCGGGATCGAGGGCGTGGGTGACGGACAGGACAAGCTGGTCACGGTTGGCGCAAATCCGGGTTCCACGGATTTCGGCAAGGTCATTCACAGTCTCTCGGTCGGCGGTCGAAACGAAGCCCATCACTCGGGGCTGACCGACGATCGGCTCTATCTGTGGGCGGGCGGCCTGGATACCAACAAGATTTTCATTTTCGACATTCATAGCGATCCCGCGAAACCAAGGCTCCACAAGACGATCGAGGATTTCGTGCAGAGAACGGGCGGCGTCGTGGGTCCCCATACGCACTATGCGCTACCGGGGCGCATGTTGATTACGGGCCTTTCGAATAGCAAGGACCATGGGGGTCGGACGGCGATGGTCGAATACACGAACGATGGAGAATACATCACGACACATTGGATGCCGACGGACGGCGATCTGAACGGCGCGGAAAAGACGGGCGAGTTCGCGGACGGCTACGGCTATGACGTGCGTGTCTTGCCGCGGCGAAACGTGATGGTGACGTCGTCGTTTACCGGCTGGAACAACTACATGATGGATTTCGGCAAGATGCTGAAGGATCCGGAGGCCATGAAGCATTTCGGGAGTACGGTCGTCGTCTGGGATCTGCATTCGCGCAAGCCGAAGAAGATCTTCGACGTGCCGGGGGCGCCCCTGGAGATCCGCTGCGCCTGGGGTGCGAAACACGACTATTGCTTTACCACGACGGCGCTGACCTCGAAGATCTGGCTGATCTTCGAGGACGAAGCGGGCGAATGGCAGGCCGAAGAAGTCGCGGAAATCGCCGATCCCTCGAAGGTCCCTTTGCCCGTGGATATTTCGATAGCGGCGGACGACAGCCTGCTTTGGGTCAATACCTTCTTGGACGGGACGACTCGCCTGTTCGATATCAGCGATCCACACAAGCCGGTGCTCAAATTCGAAGAGGTGATCGGTCAGCAGGTGAACATGGTGTCCCAGAGCTGGGATGGTCAGCGCCTGTACTTCACGACATCACTGCTGGCCAACTGGGACAAGAAGGCCGAGGCCAACGACCAATTCCTCAAACTCTATGGCTGGGATGGAAAGAAGCTGGATCCGATTTTTACCATCGACTTCATGAAGGAGAAATTGGGGCGGCCCCATCAGATGCGCTTCGGTGCCTATGCTCTTTATGGTCTGAAGCCGGCGAATGCGAGCGATTCCCGGGTCGCTGTTCGCGACTGACCGCATCGCGTTCGGACGCATATTCTAGCCGGGGGAGGTTCCATGTTCGGCGAACGGACGCGCGTGGCCACGATCGTGATCGGCCTCTGCCTTCTCCTGACGGTGCTCGTCACGGGGTGTCGTCAAGAGGAGGAAGCGCGTGAGCCGAAGGCCACGACAGAAAGCCCCCTCGCGCCGGGATACGGGCCGCTCGGATTCGAAGTGCCGGAGCCTGGAACCTACGATCTCCCACCGATGGGAGATGCCGCCGACGGGCGATTGTTGAAGAGTGACGGTTCCGAAACGACTCTGCACGAGGTTCTTGGCGGCAAGGTCGCGATTCTGAGCCTGATGTATGCGAGTTGCAGCGATGTGAACGGCTGCCCCCTGGCGACGGCCGTTCTGCATCAGATCGCGAATCGCATGGAAGAGGACGAGAGCCTGGCCGAAGGCTTGCGTCTGCTGAGTCTGAGTTTCGATCCGATCCGAGATACGCCATCCGTGATGCGCCAATACGCCTCCCATCATCTGGGTCATGGCGTGGATTGGCAGTTCCTGACCACGGCCTCGGACGCAGAACTGAGACCCATCCTGGCCGCCTACGGACAGTCGCTGATTCCGGATCCCGCCGCCGCCGGTGCCTCGCTCGACGGCATCTCGCATCTGCTCCGCGTGTTCTTGATCGATTCCGAGCGGCGCATCCGCAATGTCTACAGCGTGTCTTATTTGCATGCGGATACGCTGGTGGCGGACGTCAAGACGCTATTGATGATGGAGGCCGCAAAGTCGAAGCCTTCGCCCGTATCGCGTTCGTATGGATTGGCGACGCTTCGAGCCGAGCCCCTCGACCTCATCGGTCGCGCGAAAAAGGTCCAACTCGGCTTGCCGGAACCGTGGGCGCCCCTCGACAATCCGTTGACCCCGGAGAAAGTGGCGTTGGGACGCCAGCTTTTCTACGACCGACGGCTGTCGCTGAACGCCACACTTTCCTGCGCGATGTGTCATCTGCCTGAGCAGGGATTTACGAATAACGAGTTGGCGACGGCGGTCGGAATCGAGGGGCGCACGGTCCGACGAAACGCGCCCACGATCCTGAACGTCGGCTACGCCCGGCTGCTCTTTCACGACGGTCGTGAAAACCGGCTCGAGAATCAGGTCTGGGGGCCGCTGCTCGCACGCAACGAAATGGGAAATGCTTCGGTTGCTGCCGTCATCGATCGGATTCGGGGAATCGGGGACTATGAGATCGCCTTCGAAGGGGCCTTTCCGGGTCGAGGTCTTGCGATCGAAACCATTGGCATGGCCCTCGCGAGCTACGAACGGACTCTGGTCTCCGGCGACTCCGCCTTCGATCGTTGGTACTACGCAGAAGAAAAAACGGGGGACCAGGCGGCTCTTCGCGACGAGGCCATTCGGGGATTTGAGCTTTTTGTGGGGCGGGCGGGCTGTGTCGGCTGCCATCGGATGGATTCGGATTTCGCGCTCTTCACGGATGGCGAACTTCATCATACCGGGATCGGCTACCGGGCATCGATGCGGGGCGAATCGGGCCCGCGCCGCATACGACTCGCGCCCGGCGAGGTGGTCTCGATGGATTCCAGGTTGATCGCCCAGGTCTCCGAATCGGTTCCGCATGATCTGGGCCTCTACGAGATCACGCAGATTCCCGACGATCGGTGGAAATACAAAACACCTTCCCTGCGCAACGTCGCGTTGACTGCGCCCTATATGCACGACGGTTCCCTGGCGACACTCCGCGAGGTCGTCGAGTTCTATCGTCGAGGTGGCGTGCCGAACGAATTGCTCGATCCACGAATCCATCCGCTGGTGCTGTCGGATGCCGAGGTGGATGAGCTGGTGGCCTTCCTCGAATCGCTGACCGGGGGTGACGTCGATCGGCTGGTCGCCGATGCGCTTGCCGCGCAGGGGAGAGACGGGAATGAATTCGCTGAGCGTTAGTCAGCGTTCGACGGGCGGGAAGTAGATGAGCGAGGTCGAGTTTCAGATCGTCAAGTCCATCGGTTTCGTGATCGCACTGGTGGCCGTCCTGGGCCTGCAGCGGTTGTTGCCCCACGCGGGGCGGCCGGGTCATTGGCGTCTGAATGCCGGGCTGTGGGCTTTGAATGCGCTCATCCTGGGAATCGTCTGTGCGGGATGCGCTTGTACGGTCTCGCGCTGGGCCGAGGTCAGGGCTTTCGGACTTCTCAACCAGGTGGACATGGACGTTCGGTTCGCGATCGCGATCTCGGTCTTGGGTCTGGACGGGGTGTCCTATTTCTGGCATCGAGCGAATCATCGGATCCCGATGCTTTGGCGTTTCCATCAGCTCCATCATTCGGATCCGACGTTTACGGCGACGACGGCGCTTCGATTTCATTTCGGCGAGTTGCTGCTGGGCCTGCCTCTTCGGCTGATCGCCGTCGCGGCTCTGGGCGTCTCGATCCCGGGCGTGATCGCGTTCGAATTGATCTTCGCCTTTGCGAATTTTTTCGAGCACGGAGACATCGACCTCCCGCTCGAGCTGGAGAAACGACTGGCGTTCTTGTTCATCACGCCCGCATTGCATCGGCGTCACCATAGTCGCGAGGCCCGTCTGCTGAACAGCAACTACGGGACGATCTTCTCGTTCTGGGATCGCATCTTCCGTTCCTTTGGCTCGAGCAGCTCGGATCTGCAAGTCCAGATCGGGTTGCCCGGGGTATCGGACGTTCTCGGACCGGAAGAGGCCTTGATGATGCCCTTTCGAGGCATTCATCGGGGCTGGTAGTCGCTAAGTCCGCGCTGAACCTGTCGTCAGGGTACTTCGAAGTTCGAACATTTCATTGAATTGTCTCTCGACGTTCCAATGCCGGAGCTTGGCGCAATCGAGCAGCATGGTGCTCGTCGCGAGGGGGCCGTTGATGTCCCGGTTGGTGCGGCTACGTGGGCGACACAGGATCGCTTTGCCCCGCATGTCCCGGGATAGAAGCGTCCAGACATCGCTCACGGCGAAGACATCGGGATCGATGACCCACGCTCGGCCCGAGTCGTTCATCAGCTCCGGTGGCATGAAGCGGAGCGGAGTGAAGGATTGCAGATCGTTCATTCGCCATTTCCGACGGACGCCGTTGCGAAGGAAGAGTTCGTTCTCCTTCGCCAACAGGAAGGGATGATCCCGGGTCTCGATGAATTTGACGTCGAATTTGTCGTTGTTCTCGGAGAAGTGGCGTATGGATCTATCGCTGAGGTGGGCACCGAGAATTTGTTTGTGATTGACGTGGATGAATACGCAGGGCTTGCATTGCTCCGGCTCTGATTCATGGCTCACAGATTTCTCCCTCCGGGTTTGAGCTATCCGATTCCCTCGAACGGCGACAGGGTGGCCACGCGGGCGTCGGGCCGCATCGGTCGTTTGACAGAGGCGTGTTCGATTCGGCAGCGGCTGGGACATCGTCCTGAGTGTGATTTGCGGCGCTTCTGATCCCCGGATGCGCTGAGAGGCGTCTCGTGCGCCCTGACGGGTATCCAACCCGAGTCCAACCCGTGCCCAACGTCCGCCGCTCACGGACGTGTCGATAGAGGAGTAGTCTCAGCTCATCATGAAAGGGGCGTGGCATCGATGAACTCGAACGCTGAGAAGTCGAGAAAGCGGTCGCTTGAGGTCGAGTTCTTCCGGATGCTCAATCGCGTCGTCGAACCGGCGGTTCGAATGGGTCTGGGCTCGCCGAGGATCGTGCCGAGTGGATTCATCGTGTTGGAGACCGTCGGCCGAAAGACGGGCAAGAGGCGACGAAGCCCGTTGGCCGCCACCCGGTTTGGCCAGCACGTCGTCGTTGGAACCTTTCGTGGCGATCAATCCCAATGGGTTCGCAATCTGGCGGCCCAACCGTGCACTCGCTATTGGCTTGGCGGGAAGCCCCACGATTCGCGTGCATTCGTGATGTACCCGGGCAAGCGATTCCGCGTTCCCAGTCGGCTTCCGAGTGGAATGCAAAGAGTCGTGCGTTTCCTGGCTCCGTATACCCGAGCCGGATGGGCGTTCGGCGTTCTGTCACCTCGCTGAACGCCCGGCCGTGAAGAGATCATGTACCGTTCGCGGTCACGGGAGTATTCGGGTGACGCCAAAGATTGACCGACACGGACCGACCGCGCATCCGGGCGTCGCCATGGCCCGGGGAATCCGCGACGTCGTGCGTGCGGAGGCCGGGGCAAACGAGCGCGACCGGACCTTGAACGAGAAAACGGTCCAGGCGCTCTGGCGATCCGGGCTGATGCAGTTTCAGAATCCGCGCGAGGCGGGCGGTGCCGA
>Ga0114950_10002712_pt1 | contig 13608 bp, 11 predicted proteins | sample N075metaG_FD_83503 | JGI IMG/M metagenome (GOLD analysis project Ga0114950, IMG submission 83503) | Deep subsurface microbial communities from Kermadec Trench to uncover new lineages of life (NeLLi) - N075 metaG | ecosystem: Environmental > Aquatic > Marine > Ocean trench > Sediment | place...
ACGCCGGGCACCGACACCACCCGCACCGACTCACCATACTTCTCGCCAAAGAGCGCCGTGGCGCCGGCATCGATCGCCTCCTGGGTCGAGCGCACCTCGGTGTTGACCGGGTCGTTCGCGTAGATGTGCGTGTTGACCTGGCGCTCGATAGCGTCGAGCGTGGCACGGCCGATCGGACCGCCGTGCGCAAAGTCGAAGCGCAGGCGGTCGGGCGCCACCAGCGAGCCCGCCTGCTTGACATGCGGACCGAGCTGGTCGCGCAGCGCGGCATGCAGCAGATGTGTCGCCGTGTGGTTGCGCCGGATGGAGTCCCGGCGCTCTCGGTCCACCGCGGCTGTCACCACGTCCCCAGGGCGGAGTCGACCCGTCGTGACCCGAACGTGGTGGGCGCGAGGGCCACCCGGCGCGAGACGCTCGACGCCGTCGATCTCGGCGACCCCGGCGTCGTCCCCGACCGTTATCCGCCCCGTGTCGGAGACCTGGCCGCCCGCCTCGACGTAGAACGGGGTGCGCTCGAGCACGACATACCCGCACGCCGTCGTCTCGAGCTCGTCGACCGCTGTGCGGGTGTCGTCGAACAGCGCCAGCACCAGTGTCGCGTCGACCTGTGTCGTGGTGTAGCCCTCGAACCGGTCAGGCACCGCGAGCCCCTGCGCGCGGTCCTCGTCGGAAGCGAAGCGAAACTCCGCTGCGTCTCTGGCGCCGAAGCTCGCCCTGGCCCGAGATTGTTCTCGCTGGGATGCAAGCGCCTGCTCGAACCCGGCGCGGTCGACGCCGACCGCGCGCTCACCCGCCAGATCTTCGATGAAGTCCAGCGGGAGCCCGTAGGTGTCATACAGACGGAAGATCTCCCGTCCCGGCAGGACACCCCCGCTGCCCGTGGCTGCCAGCACCGACTCGAGTCGGGGGAGCCCGTCGTTGAGGACGGCGTCGAACCGCTCCTCTTCGCTGTGGACGACCCCCACGATCGTGTCGCGGCTGGCAGGCAGCTCCGGGTAGGCGGCGCCCATGTCCTGCACCAGGACGTCCACGAGCTGATGGAGGAACGGGTCCGTCATGCCGAGCTTCTTCCCGTGCCGCATCGCGCGGCGCATGATCTTGCGGAGCACGTATCCGCGCCACTCATTGGACGGCATGACCCCGTCGGCGATCAAGAAGGTCATGGCGCGCAGATGGTCGGCGACCACACGCATCGACACGTCGTCCGGACCGGGAGACGTCTTCGGCGTGTGGGGGCCGTAGACGCGGCCGGTCTGGTCACCGATCGCGCGCAGCAACGGCGCGAACAGGTCGGTGTCATAGTTCGAGACCTTGTCCTGGATGACCGCGACGATTCGTTCGAGTCCCATCCCGGTGTCGATCGAGGCGGCCGGCAACGGGGTCAGATGTCCGTCGGTGCCCCGGTCGAACTCCATGAACACGTTGTTCCAGATCTCGATGTAACGGTCGCAGCTGCAGTCGATGCCGCGGCAGACCGGCTCGTCGCACTGGATTGCGTCGCCACGGTGGTAGTGCACCTCCGAGCAGCGGCCGCAGGGGCCGGTGTCGCCCATCGCCCAGAAGTTCTCCTCGAGCCCGAGTTCGATGATGCGGTCGGGCGGGACGAGCCCGCTCCAGATCGCATGCGCCTCGTCGTCCCGCGGGATCCCCGACTCGCCCTTGAACACCGTCGGGTACAACCGCTCCGGCGGCAACTGCCACACCTCCGTCAGCAGCGTCCAGGCGAACGGGATCGCCTCCTGCTTGAAGTAGTCGCCGAACGAGAAGTTTCCCAGCATCTCGAAGAACGTATGGTGACGCCAGGAGGGGCCGACGTTATCGAGGTCGTTGTGCTTCCCGCTGACCCGCATGCATTTCTGGGACGTGGTAGCGCGCGTGTAAGACCGCCGTTCGCGACCGAGGAACGCCTCTTTGAACTGGTTCATCCCCGCGTTCGTGAACAACAGGGTCGGGTCGTCCACCGGCACCAGCGACGCGCTTCGCACGATCTGATGGCCGTGCCGGGCGAAGTAATCGAGAAAGCTCTGGCGGACCTCGCTGGACCTCATGCGGCTATTCTTCCACAAAAGCGATGTCGCCCCAGGTGCGCCCCGAACCGTCCGTGGTGAAAGTCTGGCGTCGCACAGAGCCCCGTCGTGGTCGATACCGCGCTCGGCCATGGCAAGGCGCGACGAGGGAGCAGACCGGCAGTATTCAACCGAGGCGCAACGCTGTGAGACGGGATGCAGCGCCGGACGAATGCAGAGGAGTTTTCACCACGGGCTGATCGCCCCCGCATAGCGGGGCCGAAGGACACGCCGTGATGCTGCACCGACCAACGGGCAGGCGGTGTGAGGCGCAGCTGCGCTAGTGGTCCACATCGAGGCAAAATGACATATCTACGTTTCCCTGAGTGCGGACCACGAGCGCAGCCGCGACACGATCGGGGGGAAATCCCTGTCGTAGCAGCGCCTGAGACAACCGCCGGAACTGGGCGCGGTCGCGAATCGCGCCATCCAGCCGTTTCGCGATGGCCCGTTCGAGTACCGACTCCTCGTCGACCTCGTCGAACACCGCGGCGACTGCGCGACCGGCGGTCGCCGCGTCGATGCCCAGCGCCTCGATGTCCCGTCGGGTCCGGCTCTGGCCGCGGAGCTTCACCTCGGCTGCCCTGCGAGCGTACGAGAGCGCCATGCGGGTGTCGTCGACCGCCCGCTCGCGGGCGAGCCGGGTGATCGCCGCCTCGATCTCGGAACGCGGGAGGTCGCGCCGCGTGAGCCGATGACGCAGCTGGCTCGTCGATAACTCCCGGCGGGCGAGCAGACCTAGGGCGATCTGGTAGGTGCTCGGGGACCGGGGCAGGGACACGGGAGGTCTCGGGTCCTCTTCGGTGACGCCTGTGGGCTATCGGCTTCGGGCTGCGGGCGCTCCGATCCCGGTCGGCGGGATGCCGCGCCTGGTCACCTCGCGAAGCTGCTCCTCGCACCGCCTGCTCGACGGTCGGCTTCGCGTCCATGTCCAGCAGCGCGACTCTTGTCGCCCTGGCGTCGGCAGAGTGCCCAGCGCCTGAGGCCTGCAGGTCGTCGTTCTCGAGCGGCCTGCTAGTCACCGAAGCGGGTGACGATGGGCGGCTCCTCCACGCTGCCCGACTCCGGATGGGCCATGTCGTCGCGCGCGGCGTCCGCGGTCGAGGTGACGCCCTGGACACGCATCTTGAACTCGTCGGGATTGCTCGCCCACCGCAGCGCCGTGTCGTAGGCGATCCGGCCGCGCTGATACAGCCTGTAGATCGATTGGTCGAACGTCTGCATCCCGTACTGCGACATCCCCCCGGCGATCGCGCCACCGATGAGGTGCGTGCGTTCGGGGTCCACGATGCAGTCGCGTATGAATGGCGTGTTGACCATCACCTCGACGGCGACGCTGCGCCCGGTCCCATCGACGCGTGGCAAGAGCCGTTGCGAGACGACCGCCCGCAGGACACTGGCCAACTGCAGCCGGATCTGTTGGTGCTGGTGTGGCGGAAAGACGGCGATCAACCGGTTGATCGTCTCGGTGGCGTCGAGGGTGTGCACGGTCGACATCACGAGGTGTCCGGTCTCGGCCGCCGTCAGCCCGGTCTCGACCGTCTCGAGGTCGCGCATCTCGCCAACCAGGATGACGTCCGGGTCCTGGCGCAACGCGCTGCGGAGCGCCTGCGCGAACGACTTCGTGTCGACGTCCACCTCCCGCTGGTTGATGATCGACCGGTCATCCTGGTGGAGATACTCGATGGGGTCCTCCACCGTCATGATGTGGGCGGCGCGCGTGTGGTTGATGTGGTCGACCAGCGCCGCGAGCGTGGTGCTCTTGCCGCTGCCGGTGGTGCCGGTCAGCAGGACAAGACCGCGTTCGGCCTCAGCGATGGTCTTCAGGATCGGCGGCAGCTCCAGTTCCTCGATCGAGCTGATCTGGATCGGGATCACGCGGAGGGCCATGGCGATCGTGCCACGTTGACGAAACACGTTGCAACGGAAGCGGCCAAGCCCGCTGACGCCGTGGGCGAAATCTACCTCGTGCTCGCGCGCCAGGCGCGGCTGGAGCGCCGCCGGCAGCAGCTCGGCTGCCAGCGCGTCTAGCGCGGCCGGATCGAGACGGCGGTCCGCGACGATCCGACGCAGCTCGCCGTCCACCCGCATCATCGGATAGTTGCCGCTCTTGAGGTGGAGGTCGGACGCTCCGGCCTGCACCGCCGCGGTGAGAAGCTCGGTGATGTCCATGCCAGCCGGTCAGTCCGCAGCGCTCAGGAGGTCTTGGCGGTCGCGACCGGTGCGGGCGCCGAGGCGTGCGCTGGGTCCACGTAGGTGAGCCAACCGCGGGTGTCCGGGATGTTGCCATTGATGACGTCGAAGAACCGCCGCTGGAGGGCGGTGGTCACCGGACCTCGCTTGCCGTTCCCGATCGTGATCTTGTCGATGCTGCGGATCGGGGAGACCTCGGCCGCGGTGCCGGTGAAGAAGACTTCGTCCGCGATGTAGAGCATCTCGCGCGGGATCGGCTGCTCGCGCACCGGGATATCGAGATCCCGCGCCAGGGTCATAATGACGTCGCGAGTGATGCCCGGGCGCAGCGACCCGCGTATCGGCGGTGTGAAGCCGACGCCGCGACGAATGACGAAGATGTTCTGACCGCTCCCCTCGCTCACCAGCCCCGACGGGTCGAGGGCGATACCTTCGCTGTACCCGTTCAGGGTCGCCTCCATCTTGATGAGCTGCGAGTTGGCGTAGTTGGCGGTCGACTTGGCCATCGCCGGGAACGTGTTCGCCGCGCTCCGCGCCCAGGAGCTGACCTGCACGTCCACGCCCTTCTCGAGCGCGTCCTCGCCCAGATATGCGCCCCACTCCCACACGAGGATGGCCGCGTCGACCGGACACTTGACGGGGTTGACCCCGAGCTCATGGTAGCCGCGATAGAGCAGCGGTCGGATATAGCAGGCGGTGTACCCGTTGGCGCGGATCGTGTCGAGCACCGCCTCGTGAAACCCCGGCAGATCGAGGTCGTAGGCCATTCGATAGACCTTCGCCGAGTCGTACAGACGACGCAGATGGGCGTCGAGCCGGAAGCAGACCGACCCCTTCGCGGTGTCGTAGCACCGCGCTCCCTCGAAGACGCCGCTGCCATAGTGGATCACGTGCGACCCGATGTGGATCTGTGCGTCGGCCCAGTCCACGAGGGCACCGTTCATCCAGATTTTGCCGCTGCCGAAACTCATAGCCAAATCCACCGATCCGCCGTCGTATCGAACACGTAGGACCCGGGCGGGAAGACGTGTGCCACTTGTGGGTGTCGAGGCGCCCGTCCGGCACGGCGCGGGGAGCGCGCATCCCGGGAGTAAGTAAGCGACGAGCAACGCGGCTGGGCGGGATATATCGGCGACCAGAATGGCACAGGTCTTCCCGCCCGGGCCCTTCTCGAAGTGTAGTGTTCCGCCACGCCGCGGCGCAACATTATTTCCGGAACGGGCATGTGCTATTGTGCTTCGCCGCAAAAGGGGCAGCGGTCGGCTCTGGCGTGCAGCGGTTTGCGACAGTGCCAGCAGAAACCGGCGGAGGGCGGCGTCCGTGACCGCAGACGGGCACGGATGCTGCGCAGCTCGTCGCTGGACGCGCTGTGTCTCTCGTGGCCGTCGGAGGAGGCGGGGGAGGCCGAAGCCGGCGTGATGCGCCGCTGGGCCCGGATCTCGTCCAGGTCGGCCAGCACATCTCCGGCGCGCTGATAGCGATCGGTCACCTCGGGCGACAACGTCTTCATCACCACGTCGTTGAGTGTTCTGGGGATGGCGGTGTTCAGCAACCGCGGTGGTCGCACCAGTTCACCGCGCCGCAGCTTCTCGAGATCGCTGGGCGCCGGTGTGTCGTAGGGCAGGACACCGGTCAGCATCTGGTAGACGGTAATGCCGAGCGAATACAGATCGGACGCGAAGACCGCTTCACCGCGGAATTGCTCCGGCGCCATGTAGGGTGGGCTGCCGATGATCGTCGTGCCGTGCGCCGCGATTTCGAGAAAGCGCGACGTGCCGAAGTCGGCGACTTTCAACGTTCCTGACTCAGACACCAGCACGTTGGCCGGCCGGAGATCCCGATGGATGACGCTGTGCGCGTGCGCGTGCTCCACCGCCCGCGTGATCTGGATCGCATAGTCGATCGCCTGATCGATCTCGAGTCGACCGCCGGTCGCGATGACCGTCTCGAGGGTCTCGCCCGGGACGTACTCCATGACGATGAAGAAGATGTTGTCCTGCTTCTCCGCCGTCGTGATCGAGACGATGTTGGGATGGTCGAGTGCGGCCAGCAGGCGCGGTTCCCGCAGCAGTTCGCTGAAGTTCAGATTCTGGCGGTGCGGGACCTTGAGGGCGACCTTCTTGTTGATCCAGGTATCTTCGGCCAGATAGACGGTTCCGAATCCGCCGCTACCCAGCGCTGACAGGATCTTGTATTTCCCGAGCCTGTTGTCGGCGAACACCATGAAGGGCGGAAGTATAGCCTACTCAGAGGACTGCTCTCAGCAGTCAGCAGTCAGAAGTCAGAAGTCGGAAGTCAGAAGGCAGGAGGAAGCTGGAGGGCTGCGGTGGAATGTGCGTCAGATAAGCAGTGCGGTCCACCTCTGTTCCCGTGCGGAGCGATCTACAGCAGGTGGTCGGAAAGCCGGCACCCGGTTCGGTGCTCAGAGGCGCCTGGTCTTGCAGGCGCCGTCCTTCATGCAGAGGTTCGCGACGCCTGGCGGTCTTCTTCTGCCTGCTGCCTTCTGACTTTTGCCTTCTCTCTCTATAATCCGGCGATGCCATCGCGGTTCTACGTGCCGGGCCTGGCGGGGCCGGATGTGCCGGTCGAGTTGCCGGACGACGAGGCCCAACACCTGACGCGGGTTCTGCGATTGGGGGCCGGCGACACGGTCTCGGTGTTCGACGGGCGGGGTGTCGAGTATCTGGCTCGTGTCGAGCAGGTGTCGCCGGGACCGGTCATCGTGCGACCCTATCAGTCCGTCGTGCCCCCGCCCGAGCCGGCGGTGGCGCTGATTGTGGCGCAGGCGCTGCTGAAGGGACGCAAGTTCGATGACGTCGTACGCGACGTGACCATGGTCGGCGCCATCGCGGTGCAGCCGTTGCTGACCGCGCGGACCGAGGCCCGGGTACGCGACACCGACCGGTGGATCAGGATCGCCGTCGCCTCGGCGAAGCAGTGTCGGCGGGCCGTCGTACCCGAGGTCAGAGCGCCAGGGTCGTTTCGATCCCTGCTCGATGACGACCGGTCGCATCTACGGCTGTTGCTGGTCGCGCCGGGAACGGCCGGGGCGACCGGCGCAGCACCGCTGTTGCAGGACCATCCTCGGCCAGCCACCGCGACCCTCGCGGTCGGTCCGGAAGGTGGCTGGAGCACGGAGGAGGTAGCCGCCGCCACGGCGGCGGGGTTCGTGCCGGTCACGCTCGGCCGGCGGACGCTGCGCGCCGACGCAGTCGTCGTCTGCGCCGTGTCGGTGCTGCAGTACATCTGGGGAGACCTCTGACAGGCGGGCGACCCGGGGAACGGGGGCGCTCGATATCGAGCCCAGGCCCCCAGCCACGATCGTCAGCCGTGGGGGAGGATCCACGCGCACACCTGTCGCGCCGTCCTGCCGAGCGCCATGCGGATGCCACACGCCCGTCGTCGTGAGGGTCCGGTCAACACTCGATACGGTGCGACGATGAACTCCCTTCAGCCCGGCCAGTAGCTCCTCCATTACCAGGTCGTCGAGAAGATCGGCGCAGGCGGGATGGGCGAGGTCTTCAAGGCGGTGGACTCGAAGCTGGGCCGAGCGGTGGCCATCAAGATCCTCCCGGCCGACCTGGGCCAAGACCGCACCGCGCGCCGGCGCTTCCTCCAGGAAGCCCGAGCCGCATCCGCGCTCAACCATCCGGGCATCGTGACGGTCCACGCGATCGAGACCGCGGACGACACCGTTTTCATCGTGATGGAGTTGCTGGCCGGCACCAGCGTGCACGAGAAGATCGCGGATGGACCGGTCGCGCTCTCCGAGGTGCGGGAGCTCGGTATCCAGATGGCCGACGCGTTGGCGACGGCCCAAGCGCGCTGTCCATCATGCACGCGATCGCGACGGTGAACCCGCCGCCGCGCTCCGTCTCTTACAGCGTGTCGTGACAGGTGCGGCCCAGAGTGGGGTCGCGACCCAGGGCCAGGTTGCATCTGCGCCCCGGCACATCGTGGGTCGGGAGGGGGAACGACGACAGCTCGACGATGCCCTCACGCAGGCGATGGCGACACGCGGGTGCACGCTCCTGGTCACCGGCGAACCCGGGATCGGCAAGACGACGCTGGTGGATGAATTCATACTCCGCGCCAGGCGTCGCCCAGAGGCACTTCTCGTCGTCCGCGGGCGATGCGTCGAGCAGTACGGGGCCGGGGAGACCTACGTGCCGTTCCTCGACGCGCTCGGCTCGCTGTTGTCGGGAACGGGTGGCGCCCGGGTGGCCGCCGTCCTCCGGAGTCATGCGCCGATGTGGTGCCTTCAGCTTCCGGCGGCCTTCGGATCCAGCGACACGTGCACCCAGCTCCAGCAGGAGACGATCGGCGCGACCAAGGACCGGATGCTGCGGGAGCTGGGCGACGCCCTCACCGAGCTCACCGCGAGCGTGGCCATCGTGTTCGTCCTCGAAGACCTGCACTGGGCCGACACACCCAGCATCGACCTGCTCCGGTATCTCTGCCAGCGCGTCGGAGACCAGCGGTTGCTCATTGTTGGCACGCTCCGACCGGAAGACGTCGAGCACCGAGACCATCCGTTGCAGGGATATCGTCACGAGCTGGTCGGACGCGACCGGTGTGAAGAGCTCGCGCTACCGATGTTCGCGCGTCAACATGTCGAGAGCTACCTCAACGCGCGGTTCGCACCCAATGACTTCGCGAACGAGCTGACCGGCCTGATCCAGCGCAAGACGGATGGGCATCCGCTGTTCGCCACGCTGCTCATCCAGTGGTTGCTGGAGCGTGGACACATCGTCCGGTCGTCCGACGGGTGGACGCTTCCACACGCGGTCACCGACGAGCATGTCGAGGCCCCGCAGGGCGTACGCAGCATCATCCGGACGAAACTGGAGGCGCTCGATGACGACGACCAGCGTGCGCTCCAGTACGCCAGTGTCGAAGGGGAGGAGTTTCAGTCGAGTGTGCTGGCCCACCTCCTGGACGTCGAACGACGTCGAGCTCGAAGAGCGGCTCGCCCGTCTCGACAAAGTGCATCGGTGGATCAAGACCGTGGCGGAAGAGGAGCTGCCCGATGGCACGCTGACCACATGCTACCGCTTCAGTCATGCGCTCTACCGGGATGTGCTCTACGGTGATGTCGTCCGCCAGCGCCGGGTGCGGCTGCACCGGCAGATCGGGCAGCGACTCCTGGACCACTACCGGGACCAGGCGTCGCGGATCGCGGCGCCGCGTGCCGTGCACTTCGAGCGTGGCCGGGATTTCGTGCGGGCCGTCGACTATCTCATTCAGGCTGGCGACAATGCGACCCACGCCTATGCCAACGTGGAGGGTGAAGCGCTGTACAGCCGCGCGCTGTCACTGGTGGATCGTCTTGGAACGGAGGTGCAGGCAAAGACAGAGGTCACCATCCGCGAGAAGCGGGGTGCAACCAGGCTCGCACTGAGTCGATTCTCCGAAGCCGTAGACGACTCCACCCAGATGGTCGACGTGGCCCGCGCGCTCGATGACACGGCCGCGGAGTTTGCCGGGTTGAGATCCCTCACGCTGGCGCTCTTTTATTCGCATCGGCTCGACGAGACCGCTGACCGCGCGGCGCAGGCGCTCGCGGTGGCGGAACGCTCTGGCAGTGCCGAATGGCAGGCCGATGTCATGAACCTGGTCGGCCTCAAACAGCTCTGTTACGGCGAGCTCAAGGACGCGAAGCAGAGCTTGGACCGCGCTATCGCGCTGGCCCGGTCGGTCGCACATCGGTCGGCCTTGGGCCCGGCGGTGACCTGGAGGGGCGCACTGCACTATTGGTAGAGCGACTACGCGGCGGCTGACGACATGCTGATCGAGGCGGTGCAGTTGCTCGTAGATCTCCGTGGCGGGTTTAACCTCCCGGCATCTTTGTTCTGTCAGGGACTGGTTCTCTGGACTCAGGGGCGGGTCTCGGAATCGCTGGCCGTGCTGAACGAGGCGATCACGATGGCTCAACGAAACGGCGACGCGTTCTGGTGGCCCAGGCTGCCCAATTGCATCGGGTGGATCTATCGTGAGCTGCAGGACTTCGAGCGAGCTGCCGACTACGACCAAGAGGGCCTGGACGTCGGGAGGCAGCACGCAGTGCTCGAGGCGCAGGCCAACTCGCTCATCAATGTTGGTGTCGACTACACGCACGCTGGACGGCATGGCCACGTGCTTCCGGTCTGTCGTGAGGTCGAAGACATCTTTGCCCGCGACGCATGGTTCCGGTGGCGCTACAACATCCGGCTGCAGGCCGGCTTCGCCGAGCGCTGGTTGACAGAGGGTGACGCTGACAAGGCGGAGACATTCGCACACCGCCTGCGCGACACCGCGACGGAGTACGAAGCGTGGAAATACGTCGCGCTGGCCGATAGCGTGCTCGCCAGGAGTGCGATCACCCGCGGGAACCTCCGCGAGGGTGTGACCGTGATGGAGACGGCACTGGCGCAGCTGCGCCAGTGCCCCTGCCCGATCGTGACGTGGAAGATCGAGTCGGCGCTTGGGCACGCCCAGCGAGACCTCGGCGACCACGACCAGGCGACCGCGGCATGTGACCGCGCGGCAGTCATCGTCCGCGAGATCGCCGGGCAGGTCGAGGACGAGGGCCTCCAGGCGACGTACCTGAACTCGACAGCGGTGCGCGACGTCTTCGCGCCGCCCGACCGGGCCACCGAGCGGCCCCGGACCATCATCATTGCTACCTTCACACACGAACTCAGCCACGACGGGCACGTGGTCGGCCGCCTGCGCCCGCCGAGCGCCGTGGATGCCGGAGGGATGCTCGACCACCTGACCGTCACGATGCGCGATGGAGTGTCCGCGTATCACCTCCCCGCATCGGTCCCCGCATCGGTGAGTCTGTGTGACCAGGGCAACGCTCGACACACGTACACCGAACCGGATGTCGTGTTGCATCGGGCGCTGGCGTCAGGGCCGTTGCCCTGTCCTCCACACCATCCCTACCCACTCATCCTCGACGGCCCGCCAGACCCGGTGAGCACACGCTTGATATGCGCGTACGACCGCCTGTTCTTCCTCGGCCAGGATGCCGCCGAGCACCATGTGTCCACCCGGCTCGACCAGCGTCGTGATGACCGGCGCCAGGCTGATCAGGACGGCGCCCGTGAGGTTGGCGACGATGACCGCGACGGCGTCTGGTCGTGGCGCGAGCTGTGAGACGTCACCGTCGCGTAACGCGACACGCGAGGCTACGTGGTTCGCGGCCACGCTCTCCCGCGCCGACGCGAGCGCGTCCGGGTCACGGTCGATACCCGTGGCCCGTCGTGCCCCGAGCTTGACGGCCGCGATCGCAAGCACGCCCGAGCCGGTGCCGAGGTCGAGGACGTCGCGTTCGCGCAGGTCGAGCTGCTGCAGCCCCAGCAGGGCGAGTCGTGTGGTCGGGTGGTGGCCGCTGCCGAACCCGAGCGCGGGGCGGATTTCTACCACCACCTCGGTGCTGCCAGGGGCTCGGGGCGGCAGGTCCCAGGGGGGCGCGACGACGACCCGCCCGATCTGTATGGCCCGCAGCTCAGCCTGGGATCGTGCCGCCCAGTCCTCATCGACGACCGACGTTGTTGACGTCTGCACACGCGGGCCACACACGGCGGCCACCGCTGCCCGCGCGGTGTCCCGGTCGGTCTCGGACGCGAAATACACCCGCACGCTGCCGGCCCCGCGCGCTTCGATCGCGAACGGTGCGAAATCGTCCACCACCGCCGCCACGGCGTCGAGCAACGGCAGCGGGCTCTGCTCGTCGGCGGGACCCCGGACGTCGAGCACCGGCCACTGGGCCCGGCTAGCCAAAGATGTCTTTGACGCGCTCGAAGAAAGGCCGGTCTTCAGCGGTGTCGTCGTCGGCGTCGGCGGTGTCGGGGGTCAGCGGGTCGAGCACACGTTGCGGCATCGTCGCATCGAGTGTCTCGATGAGGGTCTTCTGCTCCCGGCTCAGCGTGCGTGGCACAGCGACTTTCACTCCAACGTAGAGGTCGCCGTGCCCCCGCCCGCCGACATTGGGCATGCCTTTGCCCCGCAACCTGAAGCGTGTGTCCGGCTGGGTGCCCTTCGGGATCTGGATGGTGGTCGGCTCGGTCAGGGTGGGAACTTCTATTTCTCCCCCGAGCGCCAGCGTCGGGTAGGTGACCGGCAGATCGCACAGCAGGTCGTCACCCTCGCGGTGGAAGAACGGATGGTCACTGACGTGAACGACCACGTACAGGTCACCTGGCGGCCCACCTCGAGGACCGTGCTCGCCCTCCCCGGAGAGACGAAGTCGCTGGGCTGTCGCGATGCCAGCCGGGATCTTCACTGTCAGCTTGCGTTCGCGCGTCACGCGTCCAGTGCCGTGACAGGTCTGACACGGATGCGTGATCACCCGGCCGACCCCGCCACAGTGTGGACAGGTCCGGGCCACGGTGAAGAACCCCTGTTGGAAGCGGATCTGGCCGCGGCCCCGACAGTGGCTGCACGTCTGGGGCATCGTCCCGGGCGTCGCTCCCGACCCGCCACAGGTCTCACACGGCTCCTCGCGTGGGATCAGGAGCGTTGTCTCAGTGCCGGTGGCCGCTTCCTCGAACGGGATCTCCAGGTCGTAGCGCAGGTCGGTACCGCGCCGGACCCCACTCCGGCGCGTGCCGCCGCCAAACCCCAACAGGTCGCCGAGACCGCCAAGAATGTCGTCGAACGGTGCGAAAATCGTCGGGTCGAAGCCAGCGCTGCCTCCGGCGCTGCCGCTGACACCCGCATGTCCGAACCGGTCGTAGCGGCTGCGCTTCTCCGGGTCGGCCAGTACCGCATAGGCCTCCGCGGCTTCCTTGAATCGTTCTTCGGCCGTCTTGTCGTTTGGGTTGCGGTCGGGATGATACTTGAGCGCCATCTTGCGGTAGGCGCTCTTGATGGTTGCCTCGTCCGCCGTCCGCGGCACGGCGAGGGTCTCGTAATAGTCGCGCGTCGTCACGCCTTGGCTACCTTGACCATCGACGCCCGCAGCAGCCGGTCGCGCAGGGTGTAGCCCCGGCGCAACTCCTCGATGACCTCGCCGTCGCGGTGCGCCTCGCTCGCCTCGTGCGCCACCGCTTGGTGCAGAGTTGGGTCGAAGTCGGCTCCAAGTGCCTCGATGGGCGCGACGCCGCGGCTGGCCATGAGGTCGAGCAGCTGTTTGTGGATGATCTCGACACCACGGCGATCGACGGTGCCGTCCTGGGCGTCGACCGCCAGTGCGCGCTCGAGATCGTCAACCAGCGGCAACAGGTCCGTCAGCAGAACCATCGCGGCGTGCTCGGTCAGGTCGCGGCGCTCGCGGTCGGTGCGCTTGCGATAGTTGTCGAAGTCGGCGGTCGTGCGGATGAGCCGCGCGTAGTACTCGTCGCGCTCGCGTTGCAGTCGGTCG
>Ga0114950_10002713_pt1 | contig 13607 bp, 4 predicted proteins | sample N075metaG_FD_83503 | JGI IMG/M metagenome (GOLD analysis project Ga0114950, IMG submission 83503) | Deep subsurface microbial communities from Kermadec Trench to uncover new lineages of life (NeLLi) - N075 metaG | ecosystem: Environmental > Aquatic > Marine > Ocean trench > Sediment | place...
AGCACGATGTCGTCGTTGCCGCCGACGTTCGAACGGTCGATGCCGGCGTTGGCCAGCACAATGCCGAGCCGGTGCTCGACAATCAGCACCAGCGGGGTGTCTCGAACAATGCGCGTGCTCTCCCGCAGGATCAACTCGGCCAGGCGGGGATCCTTGTCGCGGGCGTAGGCCAGCGCGCAGGCCTGTGCCGACGGCTCGATGTCATGCAGATCGATGAAGCGGTCTTCCGCCTTGGAGACGATTTTCTGCGCGATCGCGACGATGTCGCCGGCCTCGGGCGTCAGTCCGGCCGCCGCGATGCGCTCGATCAGCACGGCTGCGAGGTCGGTGCCTGGTTCGATCTCCGGGATGCCGGGGATCGGGAAGAATGACAGCGCTGGTGTGGGCATGATGGGTCGCCTGCGTGGGCAGCTTACGCTTCGCTGATGCCCGTCATCCGGATACCGGTATGGCTGCCGCTGTAGCGTCGGTTGATGAAGATCAGTACTGACGTCAGCGCCTCCATCGCGGCCGAGTTGACGAGCGGGCCGGCATGGAAGGCCGGGAACCCTGCTTGGCGTGCGAGTTCGATAACGCGCTCGCGCGCGGCGAGCTGGTCGCCGGCCACCAGCACGTCACAAGCCATTTCCTTGTCCGACGCCATCAGGTCTGCTGCGACGTTGTGGAATGCCGAAACCACGATGACCTCCGGGCCGACGATCTGCTGGGCGCGCACCGCCGCGCAGCCTTCCTCCGGCAATTGCACGCGTGCGACCTTCGGCGGCATCAGCGGGACGGTGGTGTCGATGAGAATTTTCCCCGTCAGTCCCTGGCGAATACTCTCGAGCGTCGGTCGCTGATGGGCGAACGGCACTGTCAGCACCACGATATCGCCGGCCTCGGCCGCAGCGAGATTCTCGGCGCCCGTGACGGTCGCATTCGGCAGGTCGGCGGACATCGCGGCCACCGCGTCGGCCGCTTTCCCGGCGGTTCGGGAGCCAATCACGACCGCGTATCCGGCCCTGAGCCAGCGGCGCGCGAGGCCGCTGCCCAGCGCACCGGTGCCGCCGATGATACTGATTGTCTTGATATTCTGGTCTATTTCCATGATTTTTCGGGGGGCTCCAGGCGGCGAAGGCGAATGGTAGCCCGTGCGCGCCTGCGGGCCAACCGTTTCGGCTCCGGTTTTCAGTGGCCGAGGGGGCCATGGGTGATGCAGAATACCGGGGCGGCTCCGGCCATCACAATGAAATACGCCAGTCGCGGAACGCTGTCGGCAAATAAGCAAATAATAATATGGAAATATATAAAGAATTCATGTTCGAAGCGGCGCATCGCTTGCCGAATGTGCCCGCGGGCCACAAGTGCGCGCGCCTGCACGGTCACTCCTGGAAAGGCGTGATCTATGTCGCCGGCGACCTCGACCCGGCGTCCGGATGGATCATGGACTACGGCGAAATCAAACGAATCTTCGCGCCGATCTACGCGCAGCTGGACCACAACTACCTGAATGAGATCGAGGGCCTGGAAAACCCGACCAGCGAAGTGCTCGTCAAATGGATATGGGCTCGACTGAAGCCTGCGTTGCCCGCTTTATCGCGGGTTGTCATCAACGAGACCTGTACGTCCGGTTGCATCTACCGGGGTGAGGATGACTGAGCAGCAGGCAATCGATCGCCTGCACACGCCCCATATGCGCGCGGCGATCGCGGTAGCGCGTCGCGGTCTTGCAGCCGGTGAGCCGCCCGTCGGCGCCTGCCTCGTGCGCCAGGGCGAAGTCATCGCGACGCTGAATAACGCGGTCATCAGCGAACTCGACGCGACCGCGCATGCCGAGGTGCGCGTGATTCGTGAGGCCTGTCGACACTTGCGCACACTCGAACTGCGCGACTGCACGCTGTACGCGACCGTCGAACCCTGTGTGATGTGCCTGTCTGCCTGTCATTACGCCGGCGTGGATCGCGTGATATTTGGTGCGAGTCTCGCCGACATGCATGCCGTGACCGGTGCTGAGCTGACCATTACACGGGATGACCTGGTGCGCGGCGGCTTGCGCGTAGCGGTCAGCGGGCAGTGCCTCGCCGACGAGTGTCGCGCCTTGCTCGATGACTGGGCACGCGGTTTGCAGACCCGCTGATTCGGGACTCCGCACAGACGCAGCCGCATGAACGCCCAGTACGACGCCATTGCCGAACAGTATCGACGTTCCAAGGACGCGCCGTTACGCCGGTACGTCGAGGCCTATACATTCATGCAACTGGTTGGCGACGTGCACGGCAAGCGGGTACTCGACCTTGCCTGCGGCGAAGGGTTTTATTCCCGGCGCATCAAGGAGCTCGGTGCCGCCGAGGTCGTCGGCGTCGACGTCTCGCCGGCGATGATTACGCTGGCCGAACAGCAGGAACAGGCGGCGCCACTCGGCATCGACTATGTCTGTGCCGATGTGCAGGCACTGCCGGAGCTCGGCAGTTTCGATCTGATCGCCGCCGCCTACCTGCTGCACTACGCCCCCGATGAGCGCGCATTGCTGCGCATGTGCGCCCATATCGTACGCTCGCTGCCGGCGGGCGGCCGCTTCGTGGCGCTGAACGAAAATCCGGATCAGGCGGTCGGGCAATATGCCGGTTATGAGCAATACGGCTTCAACAAGACGGTCGAGCGGCCGCGGCGCGACGGCTCGAAGATCACGTATTTCATGATCGCCGACGCCAGCTTGTTCGAGTTTCATGCCTACCATTTCTCGCGCATGACCTACGAACGGGTGTTTGCTGTGGCCGGCTTTCGCAGCTCGGCATGGCTGCCGTTGCAACTGGACGCGGCGGGTGTCGACGCGCACGGCCGTGACTACTGGCAGGAATACCTGGCGAACCCCCCGATCATCGGCCTCGAGTGCCGGGTCTGATGCCATGAACATACTGCATACGCATTTCGAGGCACACGCCGAGAGCCGGCCGGATTTTCGCGCGGTCAGCTATGGCTCTCAGCACCTGACCTACGCTGAATTGAATGCGCGGGCGAATCGACTGGCACACGCGCTGATTGCCCGCGGTGTCGGGCCTGACGACGTGGTGGGCTTGTGTCTGCCGACCGGTATCGAGGTGCTGGTCGGCATGCTTGCGATCATGAAGTCCGGTGCTGCCTACCTGCCGCTCGATCCACAGTTGCCGACGCAGCGCCTCGGCCGGATTGCCGCACAGGCAAGGCCGGCGCTGATCGTGTCGAATGCAGCGGGTGAAGAACGGGCTGGTGCCTGGGGCGCACCTGTGTTGCTCGTCGACCGGGATGACGACCCGCACGGGCCGACCTCGAATCCCGGTTTGCTCATCGCGCCCGAACACCTGTGCTACGTGCTGTTCACGTCCGGATCGACCGGCCGGCCGAAAGGCGTCATGGTCACGCACGCCAACCTCACATGCCTGTTCGATGATATCGGCGCGGAACTCGACATCGGCCCCGCAGATGTCTGGACGCTCTATCACACTTACGCGTTTGGATTCTCCGTCTGGGAAATCTGGGGTGCGTTCAAACACGGTGGCCGACTCGTCGTCGTGCCGCCGGCGCTGCGCACGGATCCCGCGCGACTGTCGCGATTACTCGACGACGAGGGTGTCACGGTTCTGAGTCAGACGCCGAGCGCGTTTCGGCTGAATCTGCTGGCCGATGAGTTCAATGCCGGCGCGCTCGCGCTGCGCGCGGTCGTCCTGAGTGGCGAGGCAGTCGTGGCTCAGGATCTGCAACGATGGTTCGCGCGGATCGGGCACACGGTCAGCGCACCGCGCTTGCTGAACACCTACGCGATCACGGAGACGAGTGGGCAACTGACCGTTCGTGAGTATCGGCGCGAATACCTGCCGGAAGATCCGGTCGACCCGCACACCCGGTCGCTCGGTCGGCCGCTCGCGCATGTGACGGTGCATATCCTCGATGACGAACTGCGGGCCGTGCCGCCGGGTGCAGTGGGTGAGTTGTACATCGGTGGGCCCGGTGTTGCGCGCGGGTACATCGGCGAGCCTGAGTTGACTGCCGAACGATTCGTCCGGCTAAGGCAAAATGGCAGCGATCCAGTGCGCGTTTATCGCAGCGGTGACCGGGCACGTCGGCTGGCGAACGGCGAATTCGAATTCCTCGGCCGCGCCGATGACCAGATCAAGATTCGCGGCTTCCGCATCGAGCTCGGCGAGATCGAGACCGCGTTGCGTGCACACCCGGCCGTTCTCGATGCCGCGGTCGCGGTGCGGGACGGCGCGAACGGTCGGCCGCGGCTGGTCGGCTATGTCGTGCCGCGGGCGAGCCCGGCCGACGATGCCGGGGCAACACCGGAATTCTGGCCGTCGGTCGGTCCGTACCAGGTCTACGACGAGTTCCTCTACGACCTGATGAGCGCCGAGACGGAGCGACTGGCGCGGTATCGGGCGGCATTCGAACGTTCGGTGCAGGGGAAAATCGTGCTCGACATCGGTACCGGTGAGAATGCCCTGCTCGCACGCATGGCTGTCGAGGCGGGTGCGCGCCGCGTCTATGCGGTCGAGGTGCTGGACGAGGCGTATCGCAAGGCGCGCGCGCTCGTGCACGAGCAGGGTCTGGCCGATCGCATCGTCGTCATGCACGGTGACATGGCGACGCTCGAGCTGCCGGAATCGATCGACGTGTGCACCCAGGGCATCATCGGCAACATCGGCAGCGCGGACGGCATCGTGCCGATCTGGAACGCGGCACGCCGTTTCTTCGCGCCGGGGTGCGTGCCGGTACCGGCGCGTTGCCGCACGTTGATTGCCGCGGTGCAACTGCCGGATAACCTGGCCCGCGGCGGCGCGTTTGGACGCCTTGCTCGCCAGTACGTCGAACGGGCATTCGCCAGGCTTGGGCGATCTTTCGACGTGCGCCTGTGCCTGCGCAACCTGCCGGACGATGCAATCATTTCCGACGCCCATGTGTTCGAGGAGTTGGATTTCCATGGTTCGCTGCCCGCCACCGCATCGGGTAGTGCCGCTTTCCGCATTCGTCGCGATGCCCGCATCGACGGCTACGTGTTGTGGACCGTGGTCACGACGGGCGCCGATGATGAGCTTGATTACCTGCGCACTCAGCAGGCCTGGCTGCCGGTTTTCTTTCCGCTTGGCGAGACCCACGCGGAGCCGGGCGTTGCCGTGCGTGCCGGCGACCTGGTTACGGGCGAATGGTCGTCGACCGTGACCGACGGGTTGCATCCGGACTACCGGATGCGCTCGACGGTGGTGCGACGCGACGGGCCGCTTGAGGAATACGCATACGCATCCTTGTACGACGAGTTCGCATATAACGCGACGCCGGTGCACCGCGCGCTATGGTCGAATGGCGCCATAGAAAATCAGGGATTTTCCGTCACCGACACCCGGGCGTGGCTCGCGGACCGTCTGCCCGACTACATGGTGCCGAGTGCCTGGGTGCAACTGGCGGCGTTGCCGCTGACGCCCAACGCGAAGCTCGATCGCGGCGCGTTACCATCGCCCGAACGAGCATTGTCCGAACGAGCATTGCCCGATCGGCAAGGGCCAGTGAACGGTGGCGTCACCGAACGTACTGAACTCGAAGCCGACCTCGCGAGACTGTGGTCCGAGATCCTGAACGTCGATGCGCTCGGCGTCACGGAGAATTTTTTCGAGATTGGCGGCGATTCAATTTCGGCAGTACGCCTGACCAGTGCGATGCAACGCCTGCTCGACGCGAACGTCATGCTGGTCGCAATTTTTGATCAGCCGACGATCGCGTCGCTCGCTGTTTATATAGAGGCGCATCATGCGCCGGCGGTTGCCGCGCGTTACCGCTCGACGACTGTCGCGCACCAGCCTGCGCCGGCGATCACGGTGCTGGCGGCACCTGCCGCGCCGCTGTCTTTCGCCCAGCAGAGTTTCTGGCTGCTGGAGCAACTCTATCCCGGCGCCGGTGGCGCGAACGAGCAGTTCGTCATACCACTGGCCGGTGCGTTCGACGTCGAATGCGTCGAGCGGGCGTGGCATGCGGTCGTGGCGCGGCACGATAGCCTGCGTACGGTTTTTCATGAACTCGGGGGCGAAGTGCGTCAGGTCATCGTGCCCTTTGCACCGGCAGGACTGCCGGTCATCGATATCTCGGCCAATACCTGCGATGAGCAACAGGCCCGTCTGCGCCGTGCCGCCGCCGCGACCGTCAATCGGGCCTACGACCTCACCGAAGGCCCGCTGATCGAGGCCTGCCTGTATCGACTCGCGGATGAGTCTGCTTATCTGGTCATCGATGCGCACCACATCATTGCCGACGGTCTGTCCTTGCGTATCATCCGTAACGACTTCGCCGCAGCTTATGCGCACGCCGTTACCGGTGATTGCGTCGAGTTGCCGGCGCCCGCGCTGCAATATGCCGAGTTCGCGACGCGTCAGCGCGCCGAACTCGAACTCGAACCGGCCGCGCTGCATGCTCAGCTGGACTATTGGCGGGATCAACTTGACGGTGTCGTTGATGCGGTCGGCTTGCCGCGGTTGACTGCGGTGCCGGGCCACGCGCGTCAGCGGCGTCTCGGCTACGCGATCGAGCCGGTTCTGGCCGATGCCTTGCGCCGGCTGTCACGCGAGTCCGGCGCCACGGTGTTCATGACCTTGCTGGCAGCCGTGCGCAGCCTGTTGTATCGCTACGGGGAGCAGGCAGACATTCCGATCGGTTCGCCGGTCACGTGCCGCGAGGCCGGTGACACCGCCGATCTTGTCGGCTGCATGGTCAACAATGTCGTGTTTCGTACCCGCATCGACGGTGCGGAATCGTTTCGCACGGCGTTGCGCCATGAACGCACCACGGCGTTGTCGGCGTTCGAGCATCGCGCTGTGCCGTTCGAACAGGTGGTCGAGGCGATCCGGCCACAGCGTCGCTTCGGTGTGCATCCGCTGTTCCAGGTTCTGTTTCTGTACGAGGCTCATCACGAGCCGGTGGTGGCCGCCGCCGGCGTCGAGTTCGGCCTGACGACCTTCGACTCCGAGCGCGCATCGTACTGGGATCTCGAGTGTTCATTGACGGATCATGGCCCGACGCAGGCGATCGACGGGTATTTCGGCTACGCCATCGGCGCGTTCGATGAGGGCCTGGCCGGCGACTTCCCCGCACAGTTCCTGCGCTGGTTACGCACGATCGTCGCGAACCCGGATACACCGCTGGCGAGTCTGCCGATGCTCGATGCCGATGCGATACAGCGAATCACGCGCGACTGGAACGCGACGGCACAGGCGTATCCGGCCGCGGACACGCTGCACGGTCTCTTCGCGGCGCAGGCGCGGCGCACACCGGCCGCTGTCGCGTTGCAGGTCACGCATGCCGGGGCTGCGCCGACCGCGTTGAGCTATGCCGAGCTCGACGCCCGCGCCGACGCGCTGGCGATGCGGCTGCACGATGCGGGCGTCGTGGCCGGCGCCCGCGTCGGCATCGCGGCCGAGCGGTCGGCGGAACTCGTCATTGCCGTGCTGGCAACGCTGAAGGCCGGCGCCGCCTATGTGGCGCTCGATCCGAACTACCCGCGGTCGCGACTGCGGTTCATGGCCGAGGACACCGGCGTCGGCGTGGTACTGGCGACTCTGGAGCTTGGCGACTGTTTCGATGCGGACGTGCGCATCATCCGACTCGATCGGCTCGACTGGCGGGCGCGGGGCGTGACGTCCGGGGTTAACCTCTGCTCCCACTCGGGGCCTGACGATCCCGCGTATGTCCTGTATACCTCCGGCTCGACCGGTCAGCCGAAAGGCGCGCTCGGATTGCATCGGGGCGCAGTCAATCGGTGTACGTGGATGTGGCGCGAGTTCGACTTCGGTGCGGACGACTGTTTCGTGCTGCGCTCGAGCCTGAACTTCGTCGATTCGGTGTGGGAGATCTTCGGCGTACTGATCCACGGCGGCACCTTAAAGGTCCTGCCCGATGAGGATGTGCGTGATCCCCACCGGTTGCTCGACGGGCTGGCCGACCCGCTGTGCCCGGTCAGTCATCTCGTCGTCGTGCCGTCGTTGCTCAGCGCGCTGCTCGATCTCGAACCTGCGCTCGGCGCGCGTCTGCCCGCGCTGCACACGTGGATCACGAGTGGTGAACCGTTGACGCCCGAGTTGCTGACCCGGTTCCGTGCTGCCGTGCCCGGTGCCACGTTACTGAACACCTACGGCACCTCCGAGATCTGGGATGCGACCTGCTACGACACGGCCGAATGGCAGGCCGGGCAGAGCCACGTGCCGATCGGCAGGCCGATCGCGAACGTGCAGACTTATGTACTCGATCGCGCGCGGCAACCGGTGCCGGCCGGCGTGACCGGCGAGTTGTATGTCGGCGGCATCGGGCTCGGCGCGGGCTATTGGCGCCGACCCGAGCTGACGGCCGAGCGCTTTGTCGCGAGTCCGTTCGACGCCTCCGGACGCGCGCGACTCTATCGCACCGGTGATCTGGCCCGCTACCGACTCGACGGTGTAATCGAGTGCCTCGGACGCGCCGATCAGCAGGTCAAGCTGCGTGGTTTCCGCATCGAGCTCGGCGAGATCGAGTCGGTGTTGCGTGAACATCCGGCGGTCGTGCAGGCCGTGGTCGCGTTGCGACCCGCGGATACGGGTGTGGCGGGGGAGAGGTGTTTGATTGCATTCGTCGTGCCGGCGCAGCCGGGCCGTATCGATGCGGGTTTGCGCGACTACCTGCGTGCGCGTCTGCCCGAGTTCATGCTGCCCGGCGGTTTTGTCGCGATGGATGCGTTGCCGCTGACACCGAGCGGGAAGGTCGACCGGCGCGCACTGCCGGGCAGAGCCGATCTTGCTGTCGAATCCGGACACCCGGAACGTGTCGACGAGGCACCGGTGGGCGAGACCGAGCGCCGGCTTGCCCGCTTGTGGTGTGCCGCGCTCGGCGTGGACCACGCGGGCCGGCACGACGATTTCTTCGCCAGCGGCGGACACTCGCTGTCGGCCGCTCGCTTGCTTGCGCGGGTGCGTGCTGAATTCGATGTCGAACTCGGACTGCGCGCGCTGTTTGATGCGCCGAACATCGCCGCGCTGGCAGCACACCTCGATCGCTTGTCGCGGGCGCAGCCGGCCACGCGGCCGGCATCGAATCGGGTACGTCCCGAACCGTCGGCTGACCGACCCCTGTCGTTCGGGCAGGAGCGGCTGTGGTTCCTGAACGAGCTCGACGCGGCCAGCCCGGCATACAACATTGCATTCACGATCGATATGCGCGGTGCGGTCGACCGCGGCGCCCTGCAGCGTGCGCTGGACCGACTCGTCGCGCGTCACGAGAGCCTGCGCAGCAGTTTCCCGTCCGTCGCCGGCCGACCGCAGTTGTGCACTGCCGAGCGGGCCGGTGTCTGCATTGCGACGCTCGATTGCATGGCGATGGACGATGCGGCGGTCAGCGCGAAACTCGCCGGGTTCGCGGCGCGTCCGTTCGACCTCGCGAGCGGCCCGCTGTTGCGCGTCGCGCTCGCGCAGCGCGCGCCCGATGAGTTCGCCCTGGTCATCGTCATCCATCACATCGTCAGCGACGGCATATCGAACGGCATCCTGTATACCGAGCTCGCCGATTTTTACGCGGCCGAGGTCACGGGTAGGCCGCCGGTCGTGGCCGAGCTACCGGTGCAATACGTGGACTTTGCGGCCTGGCAACGATCGCCGGAGCGCGCCGCCGAACTCGAGCAGGCGCGTGACTACTGGCTGTCGCAGCTGCGCGATGCACCGCCCACGCTCGCACTCGCCACGGACAGACCGCGGCCTGCGGAGCAAGGTTTTCGCGGTGCCTGGGTTCGGCGACGCATCGAGCCAGAGCAGGCCGATGCGCTGCGAACGCTGGCCCACGACCACGGTTGCACACTGTTCATGGTCATGCTGGCCGCGTTCGACGTACTGCTGCATCGCTACTCCGGGCAGACCGATCTAGTGGTCGGTACGCCGGTCGCCGGCCGGGAGCATGTCGAACTCGAGCCCCTGATTGGCCTGTTCATCAACACAGTTGCACTGCGTGTCGGCGTTGATGGCGATCCCGGCTTTACGCAACTGCTGGAACAGGTGCGCGACGTCACGCTGGATGCGCAGTTGCACCAGTCGTTGCCGTTCGAACAACTGGTAGAGGCGTTGCAGCCCGACCGGACCCTCAGCCATGCGCCGGTCTTCCAGGTCATGTTCAATCTGACGCCGATACCCGCGCGGCGGCGTTCCGTGGCCGGTGTCGAGTTCGCGATGGGGCATCTGGTCGAGCATGGCGTGTCGACGTTCGACCTGACGCTGTCGATCGGTGAACACGCGGACGGGCTGGAACTCGTGTACGAGTATGATCGCGACCTGTTCAATGGCGAGACCATCGAACGCATCGCAACCCATTACGGGCAGTTGCTCGTAGCGGTGCTGGAAGACGCCGACCGCGCGATCAGCGCGTTGCCCATGCTGATGCCGGCGGAGCGCAGCTCGATCATTGCACAATGGCATGCGCCGGCAATCGATCGTGGCGCGCCACCCGGCACATTGGATGCATTCATCAGGCATGTCGATCGCAATCCTGCAGCATGTGCGATCGTGGACGGCACGCGTGAGCTGACGTACGGCGAACTTGACCTGCAGGCAAATCGCCTCGCGCACGAGTTGCTCGAACGGGGTATCGCGCCGGTTGCGCTCATTGCCGTCTGCCTCGACCGTTCTGTCGAGGCGCTGGTCGCGATCATTGCCGCGCACAAGGTCGGTGCGGCATTCTTGCCGATCGATCCCGATTATCCCGCGGCGCGCATCGCCGCCATGTTCGCGGCGGCTGCGCCAGACGCACTGATCAGTGATTCGGCCTGTGTGCCACAGACGCTGGTAGACAAACGGGTCGAACACGGTGTCCGCTGGGCCGTGGTCATGCTCGACCGCGACCGGTCGGCAATCGATGCGCATCCTGCCCACCGTCCGTGCGTCACGATCGATCCGGCTGCGCCGTCCTACGTCGTCTTTACGTCGGGGTCGACGGGCAAACCGAAGGGCATCGTGGTGACCCATGCCAACGCGGCGAATGCGCTGGCCGCGTGGCGCGAGGCATTCGATCTGACAGCCGCCGACCGGCATCTGCAGATGGCGGGTATCGCCTTTGATGTGTTCATCGGTGACTGGTTGCGCGCACTCGGTAGTGGTGCCTGTCTCGTGTTCTGTCCGCGTAGCACGCTGCTCGATCCTCCGGCGTTGCTCGCGCTGTTACGTCAGCGGCGCATCACGGTCGCGGAGTTCGTGCCGGCGGTCGTGCGGAGGTTGATGTCTGAACTCGACGTGACGCATACCGACCTGTCGTTCATGCGCCTGATTATCGTCGGCTCCGACACCTGGCACGGCGCCGAGTACCGCGAACTGTCAAAACTGGCCGGATCCGGCGTGCGCATCATCAACTCATACGGCACCGCCGAGACGACCATTGACAGCACCTACTTCGAGGCCGGCGAGTCACAGGAGAATCCGGACGCGGTGGCGAGTGTGCCGATCGGCCGGCCGTTTCCCGGCACGCGTGTCTATGTCTGCGATGCGCATCAGGACCTGGTGCCGATCGGCGTGCCCGGCGAGCTGTGTATCGGTGGTGCGGGCGTTGCGGCCGGTTACCTCGATAGCACGACCCGGACGGAGCGGGGTTTCGGCGCCGACCCGTTCGTGCCCTGTGCGCGCTGGTATCGCACCGGTGACCGGGTACGCTACCGTCCGGACGGCACGCTCGAACTGCTCGGGCGCATTGACCGGCAGATCAAGCTGCGTGGTTTCCGCATCGAACCGGCCGAGATCGAAGCGGTGCTGGCGGCCGAGGAGGCCGTCGTGGCGAGCACGGTCGTCTTGCGCGACCGTAGCGGCGAGCAGCGGCTGGTTGCGTACGTCGTGCCTCGCGCATCGGCCCGATTCGACGCCGACGCGTTGCGCATCGCACTGCACGCGCGGCTGCCCGACTACATGGTGCCGGCGTTGTTCGTGGCGCTTGACGCTTTGCCGCTGAATGCCAGCGGTAAGATCGATCAGCGCGCGTTGCCGCCGCCCGACTGGTCGGCAGTTGCCGCCGACGCGGATGTCCGGCCGCGGACGGTGACAGAGGCAGAACTTGCGAGCCTGTTCGGTGAAGTATTGAGCATCGAGCGCGTCGGTGTTCACCGGGATTTCTTTTCGCTCGGCGGACATTCCTTGCTGGCGACACAACTCGTGGCGCGCATTCGGGATGCCTTCGATCTCGAGCTGCCGTTGCGGGCGTTGTTCGATGCGCCGACCGTGGCCGGACTTGCGCGGCGAATTGACCAGCGGTCAGTCGCCGCGCCGCCGCCTGTGACGCGGGTCGATCGGAGCAGCGGCGAGGTTTTCCCGGTGTCATTCACGCAGCAGCGGCTGTGGTTGCTGGCGAAACTCGAACCCGACAGTGCTGCGTATCATATCCATTGGTGCGCGCGCCTGCGTGGCACACTCAACACGGCTGCGCTCGCGCGCGCGATGGCGGCGCTTGTGGCGCGGCACGAGATTTTGCGTACCACGTTTGTCGAGGTTGACGGGGAGCCGCTGCAGCGCGTGCGAGCGGAACTGGCGATACCGCTCGGGACGGAGTGGCCCGGGCCTGCGCCAGCGTCCTTCGCTGCGACCGGCTGGAACGAGCAACTCGAGATGCTGATCACGCGCCCGTTCGATTTTGAGAACGGACCGTTGTTGCGTATCCATGCGTTGCCCGTCGGTGACGAGCATCTGCTCCTGATCGTCATGCATCACGTGATCAGCGACGGCTGGTCGATGTCGGTGTTGTTTCGTGAACTGGCGGCGGCGTATGTGGCCTGCTGCGCGAGCACGCTGCCGGACTGGCCGGACCTGCCGGTGCAGTTTGTCGACTTCGCGCAGTGGCAGCGTGACTGGCTCAGCGGGGATGAACTGACCCGACAGGCCGAGTTCTGGAGGCACGGCCTGGCGGGCGCGCCGCCATTGCTGGCGCTGCCCACCGACCGGCCGCGGCCGGTTCCTCAGACCTATGGTGGCGACTGGCATCGGCGGCAGCTGTCGGTGCAACTGACGAGGGGGATTCGCGAACTCTGCATGACGGACGGCGCCACGTTGTTCATGGTATTGCTGGCCGCATTCGATGTGGTACTCGCGCGTTACGCCGGACAGACCGACATCATCGTCGGCGCGCCGATCGCCGGGCGCGGTCGCACCGAGTTCGAGGGGCTGATCGGGTTCTTCATCAATACGCTGGTGCTGCGCACGGATCTGTCCGGCAATCCGCCGTTCCGCGAGTTGCTCGCGCGCGTCAAGCAGACGGCACTCGATGCGTATGCCCATCAGGACCTCCCGTTCGAGAAACTGGTCGAGATCGTGCAGCCGCAGCGCAGCCGCAGTTACAACCCGGTGGTTCAGGTCATGCTGACGGTGCATAACCAGCCGATACCGAAGTTCGAGTTGCCCGGCATCGATGTCGAACCGGTAAGCATTGATAATGCCGTGGCCAAATTCGATTTGAACCTGCATGTCGCTGAGTCGGATGACCGGCTGACGCTGGCATTCGCCTACAACGCCGATTTATTTGATGCTGAGACGATGGTGGGTCTGGGAGCCTGTTACGAGGCGGTATTGAGTGCGGTGGTGGCTGATTCGGGTTTGCGTTTGAGCGAGTTGCCGGTGCGGCGGGCGGTG
>Ga0114950_10002714_pt1 | contig 13606 bp, 16 predicted proteins | sample N075metaG_FD_83503 | JGI IMG/M metagenome (GOLD analysis project Ga0114950, IMG submission 83503) | Deep subsurface microbial communities from Kermadec Trench to uncover new lineages of life (NeLLi) - N075 metaG | ecosystem: Environmental > Aquatic > Marine > Ocean trench > Sediment | place...
GGCCAACACGCCTTTGGCGGTCTACTCTCTGTTGCACTTTCCGTGGGCTCACGCCCCCCAGGCGTTACCTGGCACCTTTGTCCTATGGAGCCCGGACTTTCCTCTCGTGGGATGATCCCACCAGCGACTGTCTGGCCAACTCGACCACAGGTTAATGGCCCATTGGATCAAATACCACCAGAAACACGCTGCTAATCCGTGCTAACGCTTTTGACTGAACTGCACCGCCAGGGCATAGAGTTCAGCTTTGTTGTGCCCGCAAAGCTGTGCACCAAGGCGTGCTGCCTGAGTGGGCGAAAGCTCCTTGCAGAGGATCTGCATGGTGCGTTGAACGTCCTCATCGGTGCTGACAGAAGCCGGTTTTGCCTGCAGGATACACACGAACTCACCCCGCAACTGATCCTCGGATCGTAGCAACTGCAACAGTAATTCAGGCGTATCGCAACGGTATGTCTCATGACGTTTAGTCATCTCACGACCAATCATGAGCCGCCGTTCGGGAGCCAACCCACAAAGATCACTCAAACATGATTCGATACGGTGCGGCGTCTCGAAGAAGATCACGGCAAACGGGAACTCGAGTAGTTCCTGTAAGCGAGATTTGCGTGGTCCTGACTTCGCAGGGAGAAACCCTTCAAAGTAAAACTGTCGGGTGGGCAGTGGACAAACCGAAAGCGCCGCTAGAACAGCACTTGGACCGGGTATGGGAACCACCTCAATCCCAGCCTCCCAACAGCGTCGAACCAGGTCGAATCCCGGATCCGAAAGCAACGGCGTCCCGGCATCCGAGATCAACGCCACATCGCTGCCACCGGTGAGCGCCGCGACAATTTTTGTACCCACCTGCTTTTCATTGTGGTCGTGCAACGCAACCATCTTGGTCTTACCAGCCCCGATCTGTGCTAACAGCACTCCAGAGCGTCTGGTATCCTCGGCGGCGATTATCGCAACCGACTCGAGGACCATCGCACCTCGACGGGTGATGTCGTCAAGGTTTCCAATAGGGGTCGCAACAACGTATAGAATTCCCGACATGGCTGTAAGATTCATCTCAGTTTGTCTCGTCATTGTGGCAACCTACGGGTGTCAAAGCACCCCTAAGACCGCTCCCTGGCAAACGTCGATTGCTTCGAGTAGCGAACCCTCGCCCCAGACCCTGCTCTGGCAGGCACGCTCTGCCCCACTGTCAGAGGCGCTCGCCCTTTATCTACGTGCGGCTCACGGGTTCATTCGTCAGGACAACTGGGCAGCGGCCGAGCTCGCGCTTGGCGATGTTAATCCTGAGCTGCTGGGTCCCGTCCTCCTGTCTGCATATCAACTCGCTGCTGCCGAACTCGCCATACAGCGGGGCGAATTGCTCCTCGCCGACAGGCTGTTAGCCGACCTCGCCGCCTCTCTACACCCTTCGCGAAATGTCTTAAGTAATTACCGACCGTTTCTTGCGATGGCAAAACTCTGTGCGGTGGAGGGTAACTTCGTCTGTGCCGCACACCGTGTGATGGATGTGCAACCACCCGAGGAAGAACGTCAAACCGTTCATGACCTGATCTGGTCATATATGAGTCTGGCACCCGGCCTTTCCGCGCGCCGCCAGGTAAAATTACAAACGGGGCAGAGGCTCGGATGGTGGGAACTGAAATCCAGCATGCTCGACAGTTACTCGGGCAGCGATCAGAGAACGCGGCTGGGACATTGGCGGAGCAAATGGTTCGACCATCCGGCGTTCCAACTATTGCCGACAAAACTGTTACCCCTGTACGATGCGACCTGGCAGCCTCAACACGTTGCGCTGCTACTGCCGCTCACCGGGCCCCTGGCCCGGGCCGGGCGAGCGGTTCGGGATGGATTCATTGCCGCATACCTGCAATGGCCCGCTTCACCGCCGGAGACGTTCGCTGTGCCCCAGCCCGAGACGTTCGCTGTGCCCCAACCCGAGACATTCGCTGTGCCCCAACCCGAGACGTTCGCTGCTCCACAGCCCGAGACGCTCGCTGCAATGCAACGGCATGAATTCCGCATTTCCGTCTACGATAGTGCCGCCTCACCCATACCCGTTATTTACGAGCAAATTCTGGCCAGAGGGGTGGATCTCATCATCGGACCGTTGAGTAAGCGCGCACTCAGTAACATCAACGACCTCAACCCGGAGCTGCCGGTTCTGGGCCTGAACTACCTGGAAGCGCACGTGCTACCGGCAGAAAACCTCCTGCAGTTGGGTCTCGCCATCGAAGACGAGACCGATACCCTGCTCGATCGTCTGCTGAGCGATGGTGTCGATCGATTACTCATCTTTCACAACGGCGAAGACTGGTCACTGCGAGCGGTTGCCCGGCTCAAGGCACAATGGCCGTTTCACATCACCGTACAGGCGTTCGACGACATCAAGACGGTCACCGAGTCGGTTGGACGGGCGATGGGGGTGGATGCAAGCTCTGAGCGCCATGCTGAACTGACCAGGCTACTGAATCTCGAGCTTGAATTTCTTCCGCGTGCCCGGGGCGATGTCGAAGCCATCGTCGCTCTTGTCAGCAACCTGGAAGCAACCGCTCTGGTACCGGCACTCAAGTTCCATTTCGCTAACAATCTACCGGTTTATGCCAGTTCGCAAAGCGTACGACACGATCGGTCACAATCACTCGATGCGCTCAACGGCTTTCGGGTGAGCGAACTACCCTGGAAACTTTTTGATGATCCGCTATATGAGGCAATGGCGGAGGTTTTTGCGCTTGAGCACAATCCTTTCACCGCACTTTATGCCCTTGGGGTGGATGCATTTCGGGTTAGCGATCGTCTACCCACCTTCGCGAGAAGCTCGTCTGCTCATCTGCTCGGTAGTACCGGCATCCTCTCCCTCGGGCGCGATCGCCGCTTTCACCGGGAGCTCGCCTGGGGGGTAGTGATCGACGGTAAGCTCCAAGCGTTACCGTTATTGTCCGAATCAGAACAGGGGTCGGATTAAGAAGCGAGCTCTTGAGCTCTCGCGAGTTTGGCGCACGGGTGGAAGCCGAGGCTCGAGGTTATCTCGAAGCTCGTGGTCTCAAATTGGTGCGGCGGAATTACCATTGCAAATTCGGGGAGATCGATCTCGTCATGCTGGACGGCGAAATCGTCGTATTCGTGGAGGTGCGTTACCGGGCAAACAACAAATTCGGCGCCGGATTCGAAACTATTTCAACTGCAAAACAGCGCCGCCTGATCACCACAGCCGGTTCTTTCCTTGCCAGGCACCGTCGCTTGTCCAGGCGCTGCTGTAGATTTGACGTAGTGTCGGTTACGGGAGGAAACTATCACCTACATTTTTTGTGGATTCGCAATGCTTTTCAAAAACCATGACGCTCGCCTTCTCGACGCAACTACCCGCACAGTCAAACCGCTGCTCGTCCTGCTGTGCTTAACGCTGACCGCCTGCGGCATCTTTTCCAACGACCCCCGCACCCGAACGCCGGGCAGGATGTTCGACGACCAGGTAATCGAAACCATGGTCAAACAGGAGATCAAAAAAAGCGATCCTGGCTTTGATAGTGCCCACCTCGTTGCGGTGAGCTACAACGGGGTATTGCTGCTGGCAGGTCAGGTTGCCACCGAGAATTTGAAGGAACACGCGTATCAGGCCGCCGGCCGTATCAGCAAGGTCAGGCGGATTCACAATGAAATCGAGGTGGGCGGCCCTATCTCCTACGTCGCGCGAACCAACGATACCTGGCTGACAGGAAAGGTCAAAACCAAGCTGGCAGCTGACAAACGGGTGGATGCAACGAGAGTGAAGGTGGTAACCGAAAACGGGGTCGTTTATCTCCTCGGATTGTTACCTCGCCAGGAGGCCGACGATACCGTCGCAATTGCCAGAACCGTCTATGGCGTGCAAAAAATAGTGAAAGTTTTCGAATACCTCGACTAACCCGTTGCACAAGTACGGCGCGTAGGATGGTTACGTTTCACGAAAAGCAAACCTGAGCAACCGACGAGCCGCTATTTTACGACCTTCAAATGATCTCCCCGGGGTGCAGGTTTGTCCTTTGAATCACCGCGAGAGGAGTCTGTGGCTTCATCTTTTACTTCCTGCTCTTCTTCCAGGTCGAACATCATGCCTTCGCCGGTTTCCTTCGCATAAATTGTCAGGACGTTGCCAACAGGCACACTCACCGCATATGGGGAGCCCGAAAACCGACCATCGAAGGTAAGCACATCGTTGCCGATAGTCAGGTTACGCACCGCCTCAGGCGAAACATTCAAGACGATTCTGCCTTCATTCACGAAATCTTGCGGCACCAGGACCCGTTCTGAATTCGCAGCAACCACCACGTACGGGGTAAGGCCACTGTCATTGATCCAGTCATAAAGCGCCCGCAGGAGATAAGGACGTTTCGAGATACGGGCAGTGGGCACGACTACTCGCGCATCTCCAGTTCCGCTTCCGTGAGACTCGATCGGAAGGTCTCGCGTTCGAAGATCATCTGCATGTATTTCTGCAGGGGTTTGGTCGATCGTTCAGGCAAGCTGATGTCGACAAACTTCAACCGCCACAAGATCGGTGCCACGCAGCAATCCACCAGGGTGAATTCTTCGTACATGAAATACGGCTTTTCAGCAAAAATCGGTGCGATGCTGATGATGCTCTCTCGCAGCTCTTTGCGGGCTTTAGTGAGTGCGGCTTCCCGCCCCTTACCGGCCATCAAGAGATCCAACCGGCCACCCCATTCCTTCTCAACGCGGGTTATCCACAATCTCGAGAGTGCGCGCTGCACCGGGTAAACCGGCAGCAGAGGAGGGTGGGGGAATCGTTCATCCAGATACTCCATGATGACGTTCGCTTCATAAAGCACCAGATCTCTGTCCAACAACGTTGGCAAGCTGTTGTATGGATTGATCTCCGCTAAGGTTTCGGGCTTGTCGTTCGGATCGACATCAACGATATCGAACGAGACACCCTTCTCTGCAAGGACCATTCTCACTCGATGTGAGTAGTGATCTTTCGCATCGGAAAAGAAAGTCATCGACGTTCGTTTTGTAACTACGCTCATTATTTACCTTCTGGTAGGGACGGTGTCAGCACCACAACCAACACCATTTATTATTCAGTTAGATTCGAGTCAGCGAACTTCTTTGTTGTACTCGCGACCCAACAGGAATGTCAGCACATAGAGTATGACGAGAAACAAAAGTACGTACACACCGAGCCGATGGCGCTCCAATCTGCTGGGATCACCTGTGTAGAAGAGAAAATTGGCGATGTCGTACGCGGCCTGATCATACTCATCAGCGTTGTACAACCCACCTTCCCCAACGACAAGCTCACAATGTTCGGCCTCACTCGCACCATCACCCATCGGTACGCAGGATTGAGGGCCTTGCAGATCCATCAACACATGCGGCATCCCGACGTTCGGAAACACTTTGTTGTTCACCCCGAACGGCCGCGTTTCGTCGGCGTAAAAGGTGATCAAGTAGTTATATATCCAGGTGGGATCACGCACCCGCGCTACCATCGTGAGATCGGGCGGCGGGGCACCGAACCACGATTTCGCCTGCTCCGGGTCCATCGCCGAGGTCATGAGGTCACCAATCTTCTGACCCGTGAACACAAGGGTTTCCAGGACAATGTCGTGCGCAATGCCAAGATCGTCAGCCGTGCGCTCGTAGCGCTGATATTTCAACGAGTGGCATCCCAGGCAGTAATTGACGAACAGGCGGAAGCCTCTTTGCAACGAAGGCTGATCCTCGAGATCCGGTGTCATCTCCTTCATCTGCCAATCACCGGCAGAGGAAGCTGCCGCAACCCCAGACAACAACAAACACATCGTTACAAACACCCGGATCTTCATCGTGTCGTCACCCTGTCCGGTACGGGCTTGGTGCGTTCGGCTCGCGTGTACCACGGCATCAACATGAAATAGGCGAAATAGAGAACCGTACACACCTGTGCCAACACAGTTGCAGCCTTGGAAGGCGCGATGGTGCCCAGATAGCCGAGTATGAAGAAGCTGATGATGAACAAGCCCAACATTACCTTGGACACCACACCTTTGTAGCGCAAGGACTTCACGGGGCTGCGATCCAACCAGGGCAGCACACAGGGAATCATGATGGCACCCCCCATGACGACGAGCCCCCAGAACTTGGCGGGCACACCCAACAGCGGGAACGTTGCCGCGCGCAACATCGCGTAGAACGGCGTGTAATACCAGACCGGCGCAATGTGCTCCGGAGTCACCAGCGGGTTGGCAATTTCAAAGTTGGGTTTCTCGATGAAATATCCACCCATCTCCGGGGCATAGAAGACGACAACACAGAATATGAACAGAAATGCGACGGTCGCCGGGATGTCGTGCCCTACCGTGTAATAGGGATGGAAGGGGATGCCGTCGAGCGGAATACCATTGGCATCCTTCTTTTCTTTGATCTCTATCCCATCGGGATTGTTCGAGCCAACGTGATGTAATGCAACGATATGCACAAACACCAGCATCACCAACACCAATGGCAACGCCACAACATGCAGCGCAAAAAATCGATTCAACGTGACCTCAGACATAAGGAAGTCACCGCGAACCCACTCCATGAGATCCGGACCGATAAACGGTATTGCACCCGCTAGAGAAATGATTACCTGTGCGCCCCAGTAGGACATGTTGCCCCAGGGAAGCAAATAACCGGCGAATCCCTCTAACATCAGGACGATGAAAATAGCCATGCCAATCAACCACAGGAGTTCACGTGGCTGTCGATAGGACCCGTACATCAGGCCACGAAACATGTGCAGATAGACAACGATGAAAAATGCGGATGCGCCCGTGGAGTGCAGGTAACGAAGCAACCAGCCGTACTCTACATCGCGCATGATGTACTCGACGGAAGCAAACGCATCGGAGGGCGAATAGCTCATGGTAAGCCAGATACCGGTGAGCAACTGCATTACCAACACGAACATCGATAGAATGCCGAAGAAATACCAGAAGTTGAAGTTCTTCGGCGCGTAATACTTGGACATGTGGTATTCGAAGGTTTCCGTCAACGGGAAACGGTCGTCGACCCAGACCATGAAACCCGACCACTTTTGCGCCATCTTTCCTTGCGGCTGCTCCATTAGGAGGTCTCCTCATCCAGGCCGATGGTCACCACCGTATCGCTGACAAACCGGTAGGGTGGCACCTTGAGGTTATCGGGTGCAGGTACTCCATTAACCACCCGCCCGGCGAGGTCGAATCGAGAGCCGTGACACGGACAGAAAAACCCACCCTGCCAATTCGCATCGAATGACTCCGGTTGCACCTCTCCGTAATACTTCGGAGAACAACCCAGATGGGTACATATGCCCAGATAAATACCGATCTCCGGGCGCCTGGATCGCCAGGGGTTCTTGGCGTACTCAGGCTGCATGTCCATATTGTCCGAGTTCGGATCCGCCAGATCCGCTCCTTCCAGCTTGATCAGTGCGACCGCGGCCGGACCGCGAAACACCACGAACACCGGCTGCCCACGCCAGGCGGGCATCGGGCCAAGGATCTCTCCTGGTTTGAGTTTGCTGAAATCGATGTCAACCGGAGCACCCATGGCTCTCGCCTTTGCGCTCGGATTCCATGATTTGACAAACGGCACGGCAACGCCGACCGCACCCACCGCAGCCACCGACAAAGAGGCGCCAATAAGAAAGTAGCGACGTTGCTGGTTGACTCGGCTTGGATCTAGCGCGCTCGCAATGGGTTCTGCCGAGGCGGCTCCTGACAGATCGGTTTGCGTTGCGTCGCCATTGCTCACAGCAATGCTCCCCCATTGGTAGGGCTCAAGTTAAAGTTAATGTTCAAATGCCTGATCAGGTACGCTGTTTTGTCTAACGATTTTAGCACACGCGTCAAGACCGGCATCTCGAGGCCGGACAAGTACCCGTCGTTCTTCGATCTGGAGAGCTGAAGCTTGGTCAGCTAGCGTTTAGAGTATTGAGGTCGCTTGCGGGCTTTGCGCAGACCGACTTTCTTGCGTTCCACTTCCCGCGCATCACGTGTCAGGAATCCAGCACGGCGCATAGGCACTCGCAAGGCTTCATCGTACTCCACAAGCGCCCGGGCAATACCATGGCGGATCGCTCCCGCCTGGCCGGAATTACCACCCCCACGCACCGTTACCCGCACATCCAATTTATCCCCAAGCTCCACTACCTCCAACGGTTGACGCACGATCATCCGCGCGGTCTCGCGCCCAAAGTACTCGTCGAGGGGGTGTGCGTTGACGGAGATGATGCCGGTACCCGTCTTGAGAAATACCCGTGCCGCTGAGGATTTGCGGCGCCCGGTGCCGTAATAATAAGTATCTGCCACCTATATCTCCAAAGGTTCTGGTTGTTGGGCGGCGTGCGGATGCTCGGATCCGGCATACACCTTCAGTTTTCTATACATGGCACGACCGAGTGGATTGCGTGGCAACATGCCCTTTACCGCCTTCTCTACGATGCGCTCTGGATGTGTCTCCTGAAGGTGTTTGAAGCTCGTTGCCTTGATGCCACCGGGATAGCCGGTATGTCGATAATAGATCTTGTCCGTGAATTTCTTGCCGGTCACCCGCACCTTTTCGGCATTCACCACGATGATGTAGTCGCCAGTATCCACGTGAGGGGTGTAGATGGGTTTGTGCTTCCCCCGCAGCCGTCTCGCCACCTCGGTAGCCAAACGACCCAATATCTTATCCTCGGCATCGACTACATACCAAGTTCGCTGCACATCTTCCGCGCGCATGCTTACGGTTTTCATACGGCTTTACGGGACCCAATTTTACGGACGCGCGATATTAGCGGAGGGGTTCCCCATTTACAACGGCATTTGCGGGATTTCAGGCTGAAACTTCGAGCCTTACGACGGCCTTCGGAGTGGGGAGGGTAGGGCAAACTCCGTTCGCACCTACGCTTCGCCCCTCCGGGATCCCTTCTTTTCGCGAACTTGCCCTACCCTCCCCACTCCGAAGCCTTTTCTGCAAATGACCTGATTCAGCCTTGCAAGACTCGCAGTTCGAGTGTTCCAAAAAATGGGAACCCAACCTGGAGCTGTGGTGAACTTTCACTACCCTCGCACCCCTGAAAGTAATCCAGGTCTTTTGCTGACGCTTAAGGCGACTCGATACCTGCTTACTTCAAGCAACGGAAAGACTCATCGCGCGAATCTGGATAACCTCAAGTTCCGGGTAGAGTCGGCCTCTCTTCAAGCGCGATGGGTCCGAGCGAGATAATCGTGGGATTGCATCTCGAGCAGCCGGCTCTGGGTACGTCGAAATTCGAAACCGAGGCGTTCACCGCCATATAACTCGGCCGGTACTGATTCAGCCGAGATGATGAGTTTGACGTTGTGATCGTAAAACTCATCCACAAGGCTGATGAACCGCCGCGCGGCGTCCTCATTGCGGGTGGTGAAGCGAGGTACGTTGCCGAGCAGCACCGCGTGATAGATGCGGGAGAGTTCAATGTAGTCGTTCTGGCTGCGGGGACCTTCGCAAATCTCCGCAAATTCGAACCACACCACATCGTCGGCCACACATCGAGCCAAGATGTCCCGCCCCTCGATCTCGAGCACAACATCGTATTCGATTCTGTCGGGAGCAAGTGCCTCGAAACTGCGCGTTAGGCTGATTTCAGCCTCGGCGTCCAGCGGAGCGTGATAAATTTCGGCGCGCTCGAGTACCCGCAACCGGTGATCGGTGTCCCCTGGCACCTCAAAAACGTGGGTATGGGTTTCGATCAATTCGATGGCGCTCAGAAACCGACTGCGTTGCAAACCGTCTTCGTACAGTTTGCCGGGTTCCACATTGGAGGTGGCTACCAGCGTGACGCCACGCTCGAACAACGCCCCCATAAGCTCTCCCAAAATCATCGCGTCGCCTATATCGGAGACAAAAAACTCATCAAAACAAAGAACATTCCCCTCCCGTTGCAGACGGTCCGCCACCACCTTGAGCGGATCGGGCGTTCCGGCGAGATCCGCAAGCTCTCGATGTACGCGCTGCATGAAGCGGTGAAAGTGAATTCGCATGCGCTCCGATTCAGGAAGACATTCGAAGAAGAGATCCATGAGCATGGTCTTGCCCCGGCCGACGCCGCCCCACAGATAAAGCCCCTTGAGTGGAGACGGCACCGGCGCTATCAGGCGTCGCAGCATGCGGATGAAGCCACTTTGATCCCGGAGTTGGGTGCGCTTGACTAACGCATGGTAGAGCGCATCGAGAAGCTCTATAACGGCTCGCTGGGCGGGATCGTTTGAGAAGCCTGGCTTCAGGAGTAGTTCAAGGTAGCGTTCAAGTGGGGACATGGGAGCGCACTGTAGCGCCTTGCGGTAAACGCGGTAAATAGGACTCCCTGTCCGACCAGGAGTCTGCGCGGTAGAAAATTCCGTCACGAGAAAGTACCACGGCGAGGACAGTCTTTCGCTCTTTTGAGGCGCATAGTGGCTCTACGCAACGAAAAAGAGCGGAAGAATGGACCGCTGTGGTGCTTTCGCAGTAGGAATCTTTTCTACCGCGCAGGCTCCTAGATTACCCGGTGGGGTGTTTTTCCCAGGATCCAGCTGCTAACGTCTTCGTCATGCGGGAGTTCGTCAGATACGTTTTCGTTCCAGCAATTGTTGGTGGCCTGGTCGGCTTTGCCGTCATGTTCGCCATGTCCGTGGGCACGGTGTCCAGCAAGCCCGGCTATGCTGCGGCAGTGAGGCTCGCGTCTCCCAGTGTCGTGAACATCTACTCGAGCAAATTCGTCAAACCACCCATCTGCCAGCTTCCCAGTTTTCGCGACTGGTGCAGTCGCTTCTCTACGCCCGGCAGCGGTCGCATGAAGAGTTCTCTCGGCTCCGGTGTGATCGTTCGTGAGGATGGCTACATTCTGACCAACAATCACGTGATCGCTGGAGCGGATGAAATTCTCGTTGGCTTCGCCAATGGCCAGGCGACCACAGCAAGCCTAGTTGGCAGCGACCCCGAAACCGACCTTGCGGTAATTCGCGTACAGGCAAGGGGTCTGACCCCGATTACTGTCGGATCTTCGGATGACGTTGAGGTCGGTGACCTGGCTCTGGCCATCGGCAATCCTTTTGGCATCGGACAAACAGTGTCGTCTGGAATCATCAGTGCCAAGGGCCGAGCCGGGGTCAGCCCGAGCCCCTACGACGATTTCATCCAAACCGACGCGGCGATCAATCCTGGTAACTCGGGCGGAGCGTTGATTGACACCGAAGGTAAGCTGATCGGAATCAACACCTTGATCGTATCTCGTTCCGGGGGCTCGGACGGTATTGGCTTCGCCATTCCGTCCCGGCTCGCCATGAGTGTCCTCAACGAGATCATAGCCAAGGGTCGGGTCATCCGTGGCTACCTCGGGGTGGTATTTGCCAACACGCCACCCACGGGCGCCGGAGTCGGCCTGGAAATAGTGGGTATCCTGCCAAACGGACCGGCAGACGTCGCGGGGTTGAGGGTTGGCGACTACGTGCTCGCCATCAACGAACGTCCGGCGGTCAACTCAAACCTCGTCACCCGGCAGATTGCCCACGCACTTCCAGGCAGCGATATTGAACTCGATGTGCTGCGCCGGGGTCGGCGATTCACCCTTACCGCCGAATCGGGTGTTCGACCCATCTCACGCCAGTGATTTTTCGTTATCAACGATTGTGATCGATGCCATGCAACCGCAACTCCGCGGCACGGGCGTGTGCCTCTAAGCCTTCTCCGGTAGCCAACGTCACCGCCGTGCGCGCCATCTTCTGGGCGCCTTGTGCACTCAAACGCACGATGGAGGTGCGTTTCTGGAAATCGCTGACATCGAGTGGCGAAGAAAACCGGGCGGTTCCGAACGTCGGCAACACATGACTCGGCCCGGCAACGTAGTCACCCATCACCTCGGGGGAATGCGCGCCTACGAATATTGCGCCCGCATGACGGATCTTCCCGAGGAGCGCATCCGGGTCGATGACCGCGAGCTCGAGATGTTCGGGGGCAATGCGATTGGCAATGCTGACCGCCTCGGTTAGATCACGGGTTTTGATCAACGCACCACGGGACGCCAACGACGCACTTATCGTTTTCGCTCGCAGTCGTTCCGGCAGCAGCCGCGCCATGGCAACCTCTATTGCTTCGAGATAAGCGCGATCCGGGCACAACAAGATGGCTTGCGCGGAAGCGTCGTGTTCGGCCTGGGAAAAAAGGTCTAACACCACCCACTCCACCGGGGCCGTCCCATCGGCGATCACCAGCACCTCACTGGGTCCGGCAATCATGTCGATACCCACATCGCCAAACACCAGACGTTTTGCGGCCGCAACATAAGCACCGCCCGGACCTACAATTTTGTCCACCTTTGGTATCGACTCGGTGCCATAGGTCAACGCGGCGATCGCCTGCGCGCCTCCGATAGTGAACGCCGAATCGATCTTCGCTACATGGGCCGCCGCCAGTACCAGCGGGTTACGCACCCCGCCTGGCGTCGGCACCGTCATGACCGTTTCGCCGACTCCAGCAACACGCGCAAGCAAAGCCGTCATGAGTACAGTGGATGGATAGGCTGCCTGACCACCTGGAACGTAAAGGCCGACCCGGTCAAGAGGCGTGATCCGCTGGCCTAACCGGTTCCCATCGGCGTCGGTGAATTCCCAATCCGAGCCAGGTTGTCGCTCGTGATAGTCAGTAATGCGTTCGGCTGCCGCGAGGAGAGCTTCACGGTCTGAAATCGGCAGGCTCTCGAACGCAGCGGCGAAATCGTTCTGATCCAGGGTGAGGGCCGCCATGTTCGGGGCATCAAACCGATCAAGCCTTGCGGTCAAACCCAACAGGGCGGCATCTCCGCCACTACGGACCTCAAGGATGACTTCAGCGGCGACTCGGGCGACCTCACCGTCCTCACTGACATCCCAGCTGAGGATCTCATCAAGTTCCCTGGTAAACGACTCATCCGCCGTGTCGAGATGGGCAATGTCAATCTTCATCTGGTGTCCTGTCCGGTCGAATTCAGCGAGAGCAGAATCGTCGAATACGAGGGGCGAAACCACGTTCCGCGAAGCGCAATTTTCGATAGGCGATTCCGCTCTCTCCCGAAGGGCGTACCCCGCTCTTTACCAGAAAGGAGTGCCTGCGGCGTTGTTATGGGCCTCTTTACCCATATAGGCAATGGGCGCGCCATTCCCTGCGAACCGCGCCTGGCCATAGACACTCCTTACCGGCAAGTTTACCTGGGGCGCGTTGAATTTAAACGAATTGACCACACAGGACACTACCCCGGATTATTCATGAAGAAGCGTAGCGAGGTTGGGGTCGCGCAGTCTGCGGAGCAAACTGCCAGAAGGCAATTCGCTATGCGAATTGCTAACCAGTTTGCGGAGCAAACTGCCGAGCACACCGAAGGAGCACGCCCGCCTGCGAGGCCCGTCGTTTTGCTGCTATCGGCGACCCCAGTGCTTGTTCATGAATAATGCAGGCTAGGAGTCTGGGCCGTAGAAAAGATTCCCACTACGAAAGCACCACAGCGGTCCATTTTTCCGCTCTTTTTCGTTGCGTAGCGCAACTCAGCGCCTCAAAAGAGCGAAAAACTGTCCTCGCCGTGATACTTTCTCGTGACGGAATTTTCTACGGCACAGACTCCTAGGCA
>Ga0114950_10002716_pt1 | contig 13606 bp, 23 predicted proteins | sample N075metaG_FD_83503 | JGI IMG/M metagenome (GOLD analysis project Ga0114950, IMG submission 83503) | Deep subsurface microbial communities from Kermadec Trench to uncover new lineages of life (NeLLi) - N075 metaG | ecosystem: Environmental > Aquatic > Marine > Ocean trench > Sediment | place...
CGGTCATCGTGCGATTAGGCGTAGCGAAGTGTAGCGCTTGCGTCTTCGACAGAGTGCTATTCGTCCGACGATGAATTGCCGTCGGCCGAATCTTCCACATTCAGTTCACTAGGTTCTGCAGATGGATCGCGCACTTCCTCGCTCGCCTCGGGTGCGGCCGCCTTACCTTGCGATCTGCCCGACCAACTCTTGGTTGCCTTGACGGCCATCGCGTACCGAGCGTCGGTCCGCCGTCGCCGAGCCGAGCGCCGAGGTTTAGTCAGCGAGGTCGGCGCTTCCTCGCCACCGACCAGTTGCACCATGGCCAGTTCGGAGCTGTCTCCGATTCGTTTCTCGGCCAAGTGAATGATTCGTGTGTAACCCCCTTGACGGTCCTCATACTTGGCTGCAATTGTTTCAATGAGTCGATGTGTGACGGATTCCGCCGTAAACGCCAACCGCCCTTGCGGCTCGCCAGTGCGATGCCGACGCCCGCTGCCCATGCGCATCGTCTTCGCTCGCAAGGCGTCGGACATCCCGTCGTATGCTTCCTGGTGTGCCTTTGGAACTAATCCTCTATCACCAAGGAGGCGATGGATCGCTCGTCGGGCTCGCAAGGCGCCGGTGTTATCGCTGGCGGACGCTCGCGTCCGCACCTTGACGGCTAAGGTAATCAACTTCTCGACGAACGGTCGGATGTCCTTGGCCTTGGCCAAGGTCGTTCTGATCTGGCCGTGCTCGATCAAGCTTTGAGCAAGATTTCGCTGCATCGCCTTGCGGTGTTCGGTGGTTCGATTGAGTTTTCGATAATGAATACGATGTCGCATAATGGATATACCCATTGGGACCGCCGCAGCGCGATCAGTCCTCCATCGTGAAAGCCGCCAGAGGATCGGAATCCGTCGTGGACGGCGTGCTGCTCTCGGGTTCATGGGTTGCCGACTCGCCCATTTCCCCACCCTCGGGCGAGAGATCCGTCGACTGCGATGGATGTTCAGGGGAATCACCCACCTGGGTTAACGAACCGATCGCAGGCGACGTCGCTGATTCCATCGCGGAGCCGGATGCTCCTTCACCGAATCTCATCCCAAGCCGAAGACCAAGATCCTCGAGCTTTCGGTAGACTTCGTTCAACGAGGTCTTTCCGAAGCTTCGCACACGAAGCAGGTCGGCCTCGGTCCGCGACACCAGTTCACGGATGGTATCGACACGAGCGGCCTCCAGACAATTGTTTGCACGAACCGATAGATTCAGGGCGCTGACCGGTTTGTCGAGAAGCTCGTCAAAAGCCTCGTTAGACTCCCCACCAACGTCTTTCTGAGGCCCTTCAATCGGCGGCACCTCGTCAAATCCGAGCCGGTTATACATGATAAACGGATTCAGGTGCTTCCGAAGAATCATGCCCGCTTCGATGATCGCATCTTCCGGAAAGACGGAACCGTCCGTCCATACTTCAAGAATGAGGCGGTCGTAGTTCGTTTTCTGTCCTACGCGCATGGCCTCCGTCTTGTAGCGGACGCGCAGGACGGGAGAGAATACGGAATCGATGGGAATCACCCCGATCTCTTCCGCAATGGGCCGATTATCATTGGCCGTTGCATAACCGCGCCCGCTCTCTACCGTTAGACAGATATGGAAGGGCACATCCGCTGTCAACGTCGCAATGACATGATCAGGATTCACGATCGTCACCGCGGGGTCCGTCACAAAGTCACCCGCTCGGACCACGCCGGCCGTCTCGCGCTCGATGGTCATGGATTTCGCGTCCGCGCCATCGAGCTTAATGATAATCCCTTTGATATTGAGGACGATATCGGTAACGTCTTCAATCACACCATCGATCGTAGCGAATTCATGCGCCACACCTTCGATCTTTACAGTCGTCACCGCGGCGCCTTCCAAGCACGACAGAAGAACTCGTCTTAACGAGTTTCCAATCGTTGTACCGAAACCTTGCTCGAACGGTTCCACCGTGAACAGTCCGTATGAATCGGAATTGACCTCGGTATTGGGGACGACGCGGCCTGGTAATTCCAATCCTCGCCACCTGATACGCATTGGGCTGACCTCCAACCGGACCCTACCGGAATGAACAACCATCGCCTACGATGCTATGCTGATAGCACCGCCACCCACGTCATCGACTACACATTTCGATGATGAGATTTTCTTCCACAGGAATCTGAACATCTTCACGGGTGGGTAGGGCTTGCACCGTACCCACAAGATTCTTCGCATCCAACTCCAGCCAAACTTGAACGGACGGACCGCCGTCACCGACAAGAGCCCGCACGAAATTTCGACTCTTCTCCGAGGGCTTGATCGAGACCCGATCGCCGGCTTTGACCAGATACGACGGACGGTTCACACGTCGATTGTTCACATAGAAATGACCATGTGCGATCGACACCCGCGAGGCACGATGAGACTGCGCGAATCCGAGTTTCCAAACGACATTATCCAACCTTCGTTCGAGCAAACTCAAAAGGGCATCGCCCGTGTTGGCTTTGGCTCGCTCCGCCATCCGGAAGTAGATCATAAACTGCCGTTCGAGCACGCCGTAGTATCGCTTCACTTTTTGCTTCTCGCGAAGACGAATACCGTAGTCGCCGGTCTTGCGACGGCGCCACGTATGCATGCCGGGCGGACGATTCCGCCATTGCTTTTCCATCGCACACTTCGCCGTTTCACACCGAGCACCCTTTAGCATCAACTTGATGCCCTCTCGACGGCAAAGCCGACAAACCGGTCCAATATAGCGTCCCATACTTTCGTCCAGTCCTTACCCGCAGTTGCGATTAACCAACGACAACCGCAGACCTAACATTCGATTCACGTGCATCATCGATCGGCGTTACACCCGCCGTCGCTTGGAGGGTCGACACCCGTTATGCGGTAGCGGCGTCACATCCTCGATCGAGTAGATTCGCAATCCCGCCGACTGCAGCGCAGTGATGGCGGAATCACGACCGGAGCCAGGCCCTTTCACACGGACCTCCACCTCTCGCATGCCGAATTTCCTTGCCGCATGGACGGCCTGTTCCACGGCGCGCTGCGCCGCGAACGGCGTACTCTTACGCGTGCCCTTGAAACCGACCATCCCTGCGGATGATCGGCACAGGACATCACCGTTCATATCCGTAATCGTGATCACCGTATTGTTGAAGGTCGCCTTAATGTGCGCAATGCCCCGCGCCACATTTCGTCGAACTCTACGCTTACCACTTCGTTTGGCCACTGGGCGACTCCTTTAGCGCATTTCCTTGACGCTCTTCTTACCGGCAACCGTTTTCTTTGGCCCTTTGCGCGTCCGTGCATTCGTTCGTGTTCGCTGCCCGCGTACGGGGAGATGGGCACGATGCCGCATACCTTTGTAGCACTTGATGTCCTTCATCCGGGCAATATTCGACTGCACGGCGCGGCGAAGCTGCCCCTCCACCTGAAAATTACGATCAATCACGCCGGCGATCCGGGTGACCTCTTCCTCAGTGAGTTCCTTGGCCTTGACACCCACCTCGATTCCCGCCTCTTTCAGGACATCCAGCGCGAGCTTCGGACCGATCCCGTAGATGTATCGGAGCGAATACTCGATTCGCTTGCCAGCCGGGATGTCAACGCCTGCGATTCGCGGCACGATGGCTCTCCTTTATCCTTGGCGTTGTTTATGCCTCGGGTTCGTGCAGACGACGCGCACGACCCCTTTGCGTTTGATGATCTTGCAGTTTTCGCATATCCGCTTGACACTCGCTCGTACTTTCATCGCATTACCTTTGCAACAAGCCACGGTCATCCGTGGGTTCGCTTCGGCTACCGCCCGTCGGTCAGAACATCGGCGCCGTCATCGGCGACGGCGATTGTATGTTCGAAATGGGCGGCATACTTGCGATCACGAGTCACCACCACCCATCGATCTTCCGATCCGTAGTCAACCAAGTGCGTGCCGATATTCACCATCGGTTCGATTGCCACGACCATCCCAGCCTGCAACTCGAAGTCCGAATTCGCCTGATGGCGATCCCAATAGTTGGGAATCTTCGGCTCTTCGTGCATGTCCCGTCCGATACCGTGGCCTACGAAGTCTCGAACGACCGAAAGCGATTCGCCTTCGATGTACGCCTGCATCCGGCTTGCGACTTCGCTCCACATTCGTCCCGGTCTGACCGCCTCCATGGCCAGTTCCAGAGACCCTTTTGTCACGTTCAGCAGGTGCTCGGTTTCCTCACTGATCCCCCCGATGGAGATCGTCGTCGCCGAATCACCGCAATACCCGGCTAGGCGAACGCCGCAATCGATGCGGACGATATCGCCTTCTTTCAATTCACGGTCCGACGGAATTCCGTGGACCAACTCTTCGTTGATACTCGTGCAAAGCGCTGCCGGAAACGGAAACTTCGCCTGCGGGTTTTCCACTCCCTTGAACAGAGCCACGCCGCCTGCCGAACCAATGATATCCTCAGCGACGGCATTCAATTCCGCGGTCGTCACGCCCGCTTTCGCGAGTTCCCGCATACGCTGCAACACTCGGAATACGACCCGCCCCGCGGCGCGCATCAACTCGATCTCGCGGCTGCTCTTGAGAATGATACCGCGGCGATGCATCAGGCTACCACCTCAATCCGCCGGGCATCCGGTCTCCACAAATCACGCCGCCGGTGACCGGCCGACCCAAGACATCGCCGGTCGCGAACCTACCGCGACTCATATCCGAACTTTCTAGGATCGCGCTCCCTTGATCGGACCCGCATCACCCAGGAATCCCTTGTAATTCCGCATGATCAGGTTCGCCTCGATCCTCTGTATAAGGTCGAGTGTCACACTAACTACGATCAACAACCCCGTTCCGCCCAAGAACGCGGACACGATAAACGGAATACTCATCGATTGGGCAACTAACGTCGGAATGATGGCGATCAAGGCCAAGAAGCCCGCACCCACGTAAGTAATGCGGCCCATCACTCGCTCCAAGTAATCCGCTGTTCGCTTTCCAGGGCGCAACCCAGGGATAAAGCTCCCATAATCGCGAAGGTTGTTCGCCATCTCCTTGGGACGAAACTGAACGGTCGTCCAAAAATAAGCGAAGAAATAGATGGCAACCACATACGCAAGCACGTACAAGTACTGCCCCGTTGCGAACGCACCCTGGAGAAAATCCCAAATACTGAAAAACCAGGAACCCGGGGTGGCGATGTTTCGGAACATGCTGAAGACGATACTTGGGAAAATCAACATTGAACTAGCAAAGATGATCGGCATCACGCCGCCGTGATTGACGCGCAACGGCAGGTAATGCCGTTGTCCGCCGTACACACGCCGTCCCCGCGTCTGCTTAGCTTGTTGAATCGGAATACGCCGCTGGCCTTGCGTGATGAGAATCGCACCGGCGACGACGCCGACGAACATGATAATCAGGAACAGGATTTTGGGCGCATCCATTTGTCCAGGCGCCGCCGTACCACGCAACGACGCATTCTTGACAACATAAAGGATCGCATCCGGAAGCCTCGCTACGATACCGGCCGTGATAATGAGCGAGATACCGTTTCCAATTCCGTATTCGTCGATCTGCTCACCCAACCACATCAGAAACACAGTTCCGCTCGTCAGCACCAATATCGCCATCACCATGTAGGTGAACGTCATGCCGAACCAGGGGCCTGTATAGTCCTGAAAGATCATGTTGCTGGTCGAAAGGTACCGCATCCAAAACACAGCGTTGACGATACAAAGTCCAACGGTCGCATACCGCGTGTATTCCTGAATCTTTCGCCGACCGGTCTCGCCCTCTTGAGAAAGCTTTTCCAAAGACGGCACAACCGTGACCAGCAGCTGGAAAATAATCGACGCCGAAATATACGGCATGATACCCAGCCCGAAGATCGTGCTCTGTCGGAGATTTCCCCCGGTGAACAGTTGGAAGTAATCCATCAGATCGCCAATCGGACTCCCGCCGCCCGGTCCCCCACCGGCACCCATCGCCACTTGGTCCACACCCGGCACGGGTACGCAGAACCCAATCCGATAGGCCGCAAGCATCCCGATCGTAAACAAGATCTTGTTACGAAGCTCAGGAACTTTGAAAATGTTCAGAAACGTACCAAACATAGTTTCTTTCGCGTCTTGTTGGTCGCAGGCGCCAAGAAGGTTACGCTACGCGGGCTTCTCCTCCGGCCTTTTCGATCTTATCCTTTGCCGTATCGGTATACTTGGCTACGTCCACAGTCAGTTTCTTCGTCAGTTCGCCGTCTCCCAAAATCTTGACGGGCAGCCTCAAATTGCGAATCAAACCCACTTCTAGGAGAGACTGCGCCGTCACATGGGAACCGACGTCGAACCGCTCCTCAAGCCGGCCGATATTGACCGTACTGAATCGTTTGGCGAATTTGAAATTGCTGAAGCCTCGTTTGGGAATGCGGCGGAAGGTCGGCATCTGCCCGCCCTCGTTCAACATCCGCCCACCCGAGCCCGCGCGTGATCCTTGGCCCTTGTGACCGCGACCACACGTCTTACCCGAGCCAGACCCGCGTCCGCGACCGACTCGCTTGCGAGACTTTTGCCTCCCGGCCAACTTGGTTATCTGAGTAATGTTCATGGCAACCTGCTATCCCGCTAGCTTGACGCCGCGAAGCCGCTCGACATCCTCGCGGCTGACCAGTTGCATCAGTCCGTTGAACGTTGCGCGAACGAGATTCTTCGGACTGTTGGAGCCGTAGCTCTTCGTCAGCACGTCGTGAACGCCGGCCAACTCCAGAACCGCACGGACGCTCGAGCCGGCAATGACACCCGTTCCGGGGCTCGCAGGCACAAGAACCACATGGCTGGCGCCGAACCGCCCCACGATACGGTGAGGTATCGTTCGACCTTGAAGTTTGACCGTTTTCATGGCGCGGGTGGCGATCTTCTTGGCTTTCTCGACCGACGACGGCACTTCTTTCGCTTTGCCGTAGCCTATTCCAACGCGTCCTTGGCGGTCACCGACCACCACGAGAGTACCGAAGCTGAATCGGCGCCCACCGCGAACGACTGTCGCGCAGCGGTAAATCTTAACGACATTCTCGTCGATCCCTCGTTCTGTCGACTCATCCGAGCCGCGGGGCTTATCCGCCATACCGAACTCCCGCGTCGCCGATCCTCATCGACAAACGACGCTATTCATCCTTCGTATCCTAGAATCCCAATCCGGCTTCGCGTGCGGCATCGGCCAGCGCTTTCAACCGCCCATGAAATCGGTAACCGCTTCGGTCGAAGCAAACATTCCTGACGTCCTTCGCCAGTGCCCGTTCCGCCAACGTCTTGCCCACGGCTTTGGCCGCGACGATATTACCGCCGTTTACGATTTCGTCGCGCAGCTCCTTGTTTCGGGTGCTCGCTTCACAGAGCGTGATACCGCCGCGATCATCAATGATCTGTGCATAAATGTGCTTGGCGGTCCGAAAAACCGTGAGCCGGGGTCTATCCGGGGTTCCACGGATCGTCTTCTTGAGACCGCGTTTCCGGCGAATCCGGCGTCTGTTTCTCGCGATGTTACCTTCCATCACTTAATCCCAGCAACGGGCGTCGCCCGTGCGGCCTCGCTTCGCTAACCGGCACCTGCGAGTGCCTTACCCTGCTTTCGCTTTACGATTTCACCCAAATAGCGAATGCCTTTGCCCTTGTACGGTTCCGTCTTTCGCAGGGCCCGAATCTCCGCCGCGAACTGCCCAACGCTCTGCTTGTCAAATCCCTTGACGGTCAATACTGCGGGTTCCGTATCGCCACGGGCGGCTTCCCGCTCGATGACGACTTCCACACCATCCGGAACGGGCAGTTCGAACTGCGAACCGAGCCCACGACGTCGCCCCATGAAACCAACATTCAAATGAAGCGTGCGTCCCTGAAGCTTGCAGTTGTACCCGGTTCCGTAGATCTCGAGCCGTTTTTCATATCCCTTGAAGACGCCCAATACCATGTTCGCGATCAACGATCGCGAAAGACCGTGGTTGGCCCGACTTTGCTTAGCGTCATCCAAACGAGTCACGGTGATCGTCTTCGCCGAAACGTCGAGAGTCACTTTGGCGGTGATGGGATGTTCCCACGTCAAAGACCCTTTATGACCGCTCACGGTAACCTCACGGCCCGACACCTTGACGGTCACGCCGTCCGGTACCGAAATGGGTTGTTTACCTACTCGCGACATCCAATGCCCTCTCGACACACCGTTGACACCGCAGACGGCGCTTGCCAACCTTCGGCTCGAATTCCCACTAATACACGGTGCACAGAAGTTCGCCGCCAACTTGACGCTCACGGCAAGTGCGATCACTCAGCACGCCCTGACTCGTCGAAACAATCGCAATGCCCAGACCGTCCAGGACGCGCGGCAAGTCCTTCACCTTTCGGTACACACGACAGCCCACTTTCGATTCTCGAATAAGCTGATGGATCACATCTTCGCCGCGATCACCATACTTGAGTTGGACCCGGAGCTTTCCTTGGCGACTGTCCTCGATCACGTCGAAGTCAATGATATACCCCTCCTCCTTCAGAACGCGGGCGATACCAACCTTGATCTTGGAGAATGGGATTAAGACATCGGTACGCCGCACACGTGCGCCGTTCCGTATACGAGTTAACATATCAGCGATCGGATCAGACCACATCGTCCACACCTTCCGGCAGATTTCTAGTTTCGCGCGCTCCACGCGCCTAACCGGCCAACCATTCTACCAGCTTGCCTTCCGCACGCCGGGAATCACTCCCTCGAGCGCCAAGGTTCGAAAACAAATACGACATACTTGGAACTTACGATATACTGCTCGCGAGCGACCACATAGCTGACACCGGCGCACATGTCGCGACGTAAACTTCGGTTCTCTCTTCGCCTTCGCCACCCACGCCTTAGTCGCCATTAGTTCTCACTCTCCACATCCGCATGCCTGAATGGCATACCCAACTCCTTCAACAAAGCGTGCCCCTCCGTGTCGCTCTTCGCCGTTGTCACGAAAGTGATATTCATGCCCTGCGTAAGGCTCATATTCACAATATCGATTTCAGGAAAAACCGATTGATCAGCCACGCCCATCGAAAAATTGCCTCGACCGTCAAAGCTACGCGGATTTAAACCACGGAAATCCCGGAATCGCGGGATGGCGGTGTTAATCAATCGATCCACGAACTCATACATGCGCTTGCCTCGCAATGTCACTCGGCACCCAATCGGCATGTCGCGTCGCGTCTTGAAATTCGAAACGGCGATTCGCGAACGCCGAACTTGCGCCTTCTGACCGGTGATCTTAGTCAGATCACTCGTCGCCGCGTCGCAACGAGTCTTATCGATCATCGGCGACCCGGTCCCCATCGAGACGACCACCTTCGTCAGGCGCGGTACCGCCATCGGGTTCGCGATCTTCAGATCAGCCTTAAGCTTCCCTGCGATTTCGCTCTTGTAACGATCTTGTAGTCTAGCCATGATTCAAGAACTCCTCAGCACCCGCCCAGCCGTCTACGCTTTCCCCGTCGTCCGTTCCGCCCTCGTCAGCGTGTGCAGATTCGTGCCGCGACTACACACACGTCGTTTCGAAATCACTTCGCCCTTCGCACCGCGTTCGACTTCGAACCGAATACGAGATCCCTTGCCCGCCGCCGAATCGTAGGGCAGCACATTGGAAATATGGATGGGCGCCTCCTTTTGGAGTCGTCCCCCCTGCGGATTCCGACGCGTCGGCTTAACATGACGGTATACCATGTTGACACCCTCAACGACAACGCGGCCCGCGCGAATGTCGACCAAAAGCACTTTTCCACGTGCCCCGCGGTGGTCGCCCGCGATGATTTCGACCACATCATTCTTGCGAATCTTTACAGCCATTGAACAAACCTCGCCCCGCCCCGCGCGGACTAGACCGCGCGCAAGCCGATCGGCTAAACAACTTCCTCCGCCAAGGAAACGATTTTCATGAAATTCTTTTCTCGCAGTTCCCGGGCCACCGCCCCGAAGATGCGTGTACCACGCGGTTCACCTTTTTCATCAATCAGCACCACCGCGTTGGTATCGAACCGCACATAGCTTCCATCGGGGCGCCGCGTGGGGTGCTTCATCCGTACCACCACGGCGCGGGCCTTGCGGCGTTTCGAGCGATCCTTGCGGTCGACACCACCAGAAAAGTCACTGTTCGGCAGCGCCTTCTTGACGGCCACAAGCACGATATCGCCGATCTTGGCGGTCTTCAGCCGCTTCTTTCCGTGTCGCGAGGTACTACCCTTGTACACGTTGAACACCATGGCGCGCTTAGCACCTGTGTTGTCCGTCACATCGACCATGGTTTGCATCTGAATCATGGTAAGTATCCTCCTCAGGCCGGCACGACGCGACCGCATGGCAGCGAACCCCGACGGCGACGTCCTATCTCGTCCTGAGAATTTTCGTCAATCTCCAGTGTTTCATCTTGGACAAGGGCCGACACGCGGTTACCTCCACGACATCGTCCACCTTGGCATCATTCTTTTCGTCGTGCGTATGCAGACTCGTCGATCGTCGAATGTACTTACCGTATTTCGGATGCTTGAACGAATAATCGAATCGCACCCTGATCGTCTTGCTTCCACTGATGGAAACCACCCTACCGACGCGACGATCCCGCAGCCCGCGCTTGCTTTCCAACACTGTTTGTTCAATCGCTTTGGCCATCGATTCCACGTACCCTCTTCATCGCACGCCCGACACGACCGGCGTGACGTTCGTGCCTATCCCATCGTCCGGTGACTCGCCGCCGATTCCAGGTGATACTGCTTTTGTTCGATCCCCGTTTCACCGCGTTCCCTCATGATCGTCAAAATGCGGGCAATGTCGCGCTTGGTCGCGGTGATCCGAAAGGGATTCTCCAGTTTTTCGGTGACCGCCTGAGATCGCAAATCGAACCCGTGCCGCCGGAGCCGATCCAACTCAGCGTGTAGCTCCAGGGTCTTCATATCACGGATTTCACTTATCTTCATCGCAACATACCTCGCGAGAACTACAAACCATGCCGACGCTTTACGAATCGACAGCGATACGGCATTTTGTGCGCCACGCGCATCAGCGCGTTTCGGGCCACCGATTCTTCCACACCGCCGATTTCAAACAACATCGTACCCTCGCTCACGCAGCAAACCCAAAACGATGGATCGCCTTTCCCTTTTCCCATACGCGTCTCTAACGGCTTTGAGGAAACCGGCTTTTGAGGAAATATCCGCACGTAAACCTTACCTTCTCGGTGAAGGTAGTGGGTGGCGGCCACTCGCCCTGCCTCAATCTGTCGACCGGTAATCCATCCGCACGCCAGCGTTTGGATACCGTATTCACCGAACGCCAACGTGTTTCCGCGGCCCGCCTTCGTGCGAACCGTCCCACGCTGGCTCTTGCGCCACTTCACTCGTTTTGGCATCAATGCCATGAACCCAACTCCGGTCCTTCTCTCACGTCGTACAAAAGGTCGTTCGACTTAGCCTCGTTTGCCTCGCCGCCCTTCGCGCCGCCCTGTCTGTGGTCCGGACGTGAGCACTTGCTCTTCACCGTACCGTCCCAAGTTCACCCAAACTTTCACACCCACAGCACCGTAACTAGAGCGACAGGTCGCGACACCATAGTCGATATGTGCCTGTAACGTGTGCAGCGGAACCGAGCCGGATATCTGTGTCTCAGTTCGGGCCATTTCCGCGCCACCAAGGCGACCCTTGCACCTTATCTTGATGCCGACCGCGCCGGCCGCCATGGCCGATTCGATCCGGGTTTTCATCACTCTTCGAAAGCTGCCTCGCTTCTTGAGCTGCTCTGCGATCGCCTCGGCGATCAGCTTGGCATCGCCGTCCGGAACCTTGATTTCCATGATGGTCAGGGTGATCTTCCGATCGATCAGGTCTTCCAGCGACTCTTTGAGCTTGTCGACTTCGGCACCCTTCGGCCCAATCACCAGTCCAGGCCTGGCGGTGTGAAGCTGAACGCGAACTTCGTCGCGAGTTCGCTCAATCTCGACTCTCGCGAGGCCCGCATAGGGTGGTTGACGGTTCAGCCTGTCGTCCACGAATCGGCGGATTACTTGATCCTCGATGAGGAATTCAGCGTACGCTGCCTTCGGCGCAAACCACCGTGACCGCCAGCCTTCCGTAATGCCGACCCGAAAACCGATTGGATGGACTTTCTGTCCCACGTTCAACTCCTATGCCAGGGTGCTCAATAGACGACTTACGCCCTCTTCCCTATTTCTCCGCCACCGTAACAATAATGTGGCTGGTTCGCTTCGCTATGGGATGTACTCGCCCACGATCCTTCGGGCGCCATCGCCGAAAATAAGGACCACCGTCCACGCGTGCCTCCGCGACCACCAAGCGCGTCATGTCGGCCTCCGATTCATCCGCACTCACCATGGCCGCCTTCAGCACATGGCGAATAAACACGGCGCTCCGCCGTGGATTGAACTTAAGCTCTTCGACCGCCGCGTCGCACCGCTGCCCGCGAATCAGGTCGATCACCAGCCTGACCTTTCGCGGCGCGATTCGAGCGAAGCGGTGTTTGGCTGTCCAAGTCCGTTCGTCGTCCATTAGCTCTACACTCGTTGATTAAGCGCTGCCCAACCGGCTTTACCTAGTTCAACACACTACCTCTTCTTACCGCCGTGACCCCGGAACGTCCGGGTCGCACTAAACTCGCCGAGTTTATGCCCAACCATATCCTCGGTCACGAAGACGGACAGAAAAGCGCGACCGTTATGCACTTCGAACTTGTGGCCGACGAATTCCGGTACAATCGTGCATCGCCGCGCCCACGTTCGAATGGGCGCATTGCTACCGGAAGCTTTCAGGTTCATCACCTTCTTGAACAGCTTCTCGTCGACAAACGGACCCTTCTTTTGTGACCGTGCCATCTGGCGTCCTCTCGTGGTCCCGCGATCCTTCAATGGGGGTTCGCGTTGATCGCCGTTCGACTTTCACCGTCGCGTGCGATCGATACAGTCATGTCTACTTCTTGGGTTTCGGCAATTGTCCGTACCGAATGCTTTTGCGTCGGCGCAGAATACGCCGGTTCGAAACCTTATTCCTCGGTCGGGTCCGCCCACCCTTCGCCAACAATCCTGTCGGGCTGCACGGGTGCCGACCACCACCGCTACGCCCCTCACCGCCACCGAGCGGGTGCGCTACCGGATTTTTCGCAGTACCTCGCACGTGGGGTCGACGGCCCTTATGTCTCATGCGCCCTGCCTTACCCCATCGAATATTCTGATGCTCCACATTGCCGACTTGGCCGATCGTAGCCCGGCACTCCGAACGTACCTCTCGCATTTCACCGGAGGGCAATATCAAGATCGCCCAACTGTCGGTTCGCGAAAGAAGCCTCGCCGACGAGCCGGCGGAACGGGCCAGCTTGCCACCCTGCCCCACATTCATCTCGATGTTGTGAACGTCCATGCCCGGCGGGATGTTGCGAAGCGGCATCGTGTTCCCCACCTTGGGCTCAACTTGCTCTCAGCTGGCCACCACATCACCGGCAGTAAGTCCGACAGGGGCAAGCACATATCGCTTCTCACCATCCTCATACTCCACCAGTGCGATGTGGCAGGTACGATTCGGATCGTACTCGATGGCTACAACCTTGGCCGTCATTCCGTCCTTGCGACGA
>Ga0114950_10002717_pt1 | contig 13603 bp, 7 predicted proteins | sample N075metaG_FD_83503 | JGI IMG/M metagenome (GOLD analysis project Ga0114950, IMG submission 83503) | Deep subsurface microbial communities from Kermadec Trench to uncover new lineages of life (NeLLi) - N075 metaG | ecosystem: Environmental > Aquatic > Marine > Ocean trench > Sediment | place...
ACTCTGAAAGTTAGACCCATACGCGGTTTTGTTGCTACCCACAGGCGCTGCAGCATAGATCAATTTGCCGCCGCCGCAGAATCGCTTTCGAAAACGAGTATCGGCGTAAAATTCTACCTGATGCCATTTCAGGATCGGGTTTACCTGGATCTCCGCCGCTATAGTCCTGAAGCACGCGCTAGTCGAAAAATTCCGTGGAAGCTTAAAGACTGGGGTGAAAGCACGGTACTGCCGCATATTTTCAAATCCATTACGCGCATCGTGCCAATGACCGGTGTGCGTTATCGAATCATCGACCAGATTAGCAAGGCAACTCAGGGCATCGTCAACAATCGCCTGGTTCGTTCCGGCAGCAATTCGACCACGCTGAGTCGCAAGCCCGGCCGCGACAATTCGCAACCGCTGCAATATTCCACCTGGGTTTTTCCGGCGGCTGACTTTTCGGTCGTAGTGCAAACCTACAGAGATTTCTGCAAGCGAGTTCAAAAAGAAAGTGGCTTCCGCTGCGACATGCCAACCGTGGGATTTCGTTTGTCGAAGGACCAGTCCGCCATATTGTCGCCATCATTTGATGAGCCGATGTTCGCACTGCGTGCGGTATCCACCCAAACCCGTGGCTGGGAAGATTTCACCATCGACTTCGCGGAATTTGCCGAGCATTGGGGCGGTTACGCGTTCTTTAATCAAACCCGCAGCCTGAGTGTCAATCATGCGGCCAGCGCATTCGGCAAACGGCTTGCCTACTTTCGAAATATTCGGCGGCAACTCGATCCGGATGACCGGATGATGAATCCCTTCCTGTCGCAATACTTCCTTTAAAAAAAATCAATCCAAATCGCGCTTCCGCGCATCTCTATAGCAGGCGAGTCGTATTCGATCGCGCCTGTAGAGGCGCTCCAACAATGCCTGTTGTGAGTCGTATTCGATCACGCCTGTAGACGCGCTCCAACAATGCCTGTTGTAGCGGGCCTACGCCCGCGATAAGACTCAACATCAACATTTGATTCGAAAATGATCGTTATTCATAACCTACTAATAAATAACAGTTATTTAGTTTTTAAGTGAAAATTGGATGTATTGCGTTATGGTTATCTAGTGTTATACTCCACTACAACACCAATAGACCCTCAGGGAACTTACCCTGAACCAGGTACCAAAAATGATCAGAAAAGCAGGAATCACAGCAGTCGCCTCAATTCTCGCCATCGCGCTTAGCGGCTGCGGTGTTGGCGAGGCGAAAGTAGCCGACAACTTGGAAGAAAACGAAGCGTCTGCGTTGCCAGTCGAGGTTTCGTTTCCGCAGCACGCCGACATATACGCAACCTACCAGACCACCAGCGCCCTTGAATCCGATTCGGACGCAGCCGTTCTGGCCCGGGTTGCGGGAGAGGTCGTGGAAATTCTTGTCGAGGAAGGCGCTCTCGTTAAGCAAGGCCAGGTTCTTGCGAAGCTGGACGGTGAATTGCTCAGACTCGAGATGCTCCAGGCGAAGGCCAGGTTGAACCAGACCAGAAGCGAGTATGCGCGTCTCAGAGATTTGCACGAGCGCGGACTTGTTAGTGCAACGACGTATGAAGGTCTGAAATTTGATATGGATGCACTGCAGGCCAGCTACGATCTGAAGCATCTTAATTACGGTTACACCCGCATTCGAGCGCCGATCGCCGGCATCGTATCGTCGCGAGACATAAAGATCGGCCGTCAGGTCTACGTAAACGACCCGGTATTTCGTATTACAGACACTACAAGGCTTGTTGCATACCTGAAGATTCCGCAAACGGAATTGCAGAAATTTGCCGAAGGGCAGTCCGTGAGTCTAACCGTCGATGCCATGCCCGAAGCCATGTTTGCGGCCACCATTGATCGAATCAGCCCAACCATTGATGTTATTACCGGTACGTTTCGAGCGACTGTGTACGTCGACAATGGTCATGGGCAGTTGGCGCCGGGCATGTTCGCCCGCTTCAGCATCGCCTATGAAAAACACGAATCGGCACTCGTAATACCCGCTGCGGCCCTTCTCACCGAAGACGGTATCGCCGTTGTATATGTTGTTAGCGACGACCAGGTTGAACGCCGCGTTATAAAAACCGGAATTGAATCCGGCGGCATGATCGAAGTGCTGGGTGGACTCGGTGCCAGCGAGGCAGTGGTTATTACCGGCCAGACAGGGTTGCGTGACGGCAGTCGTGTGCTTGCCAGCAACTCAACGTCAGATCTTGTTAGCGGCTGAAGCAGCACTCGGGGAACACAAGGAGTTTGATATGAAACCATGGCTGAAGTGGCCTGGTTTGGTGCTGGCTTGCATACTGTTGGCAGCCTGCCAACAAGGCGAAAAGCAAGAAGAATCCGCCGAGAGCGAATCGGCAGAGGAATCTGAAAAAGAATCTCCGGCGATCCCGGTGGAAACGTCTACTGCCACGCGCGGTGACATTTACGCTTCCTATTCGGGTACCGCACCTGTAGAGGCAATTGCGGATGCAACCGTCATCGCGAAAGTAGGCGGCGAAGTTCGCAAGATCTATGTTGAAGAAGGCGACGCTGTCGTAGCGGGCCAGATACTTGCGCGTCTCGACGGTGACCGACTGCGACTGGAACAAATGCAGACGGAGGCCAATCTCGCAAAATTGCAGCGTGATTACGATCGCAATGTTGACCTGATCGATCGAGGTCTGATCAGCGCTGGTGAAATTGAAAAACTGCGTTTCGAAATGGAGGCGCTGGAGGCGACCAACCGGCTCGCCAAACTGCAGTTAAGTTATGCCGATATTCGCGCACCAATAGATGGTGTCGTGTCCGAGCGATTCATCAAGGTCGGAAATACACTGAATATCGAAGCGCCCACATTCCAGATAACCAGCTTCAACCCTCTGGTCTCATATTTACATGTGCCCGAGCGAGAATTTCGACGTATCGCGCCAGGCCAGGATGCGGCGCTCGTTATTGACGCACTTGGTGGTGAACTGTTTCGAGCAACAGTTGCTCGCGTCAGCCCGGTAGTCGACCCGACTACCGGTACATTCAAAATCACGATCGAAGTATCGGATAAAACCCGCCAGCTTAAGCCGGGCATGTTTGCCCGTATCAACATTGTGTACGACATACACGCGAATGCACTACAAGTACCGCGCAGCGCCTTGATCGATGAGATCGGTACGACATCCATTTTCGTCGTAGAAGATGAAGTCGCGCACCGGCGCGAGGTTGAAACAGGCTTCACAGGAGCAGGTCTGGTGGAAATCGTCAGCGGCTTGAGTGACAGCGATGTTTTCGTGGCCATCGGCCAGGGTGGGCTCAAGGATGGATCGAAAGTCGTCGTAATCAATAGCGACGAGACGTCGGAAAGTGCGGCAAGCAACGAAGCGGCCGAAGAATCCGGCAACAGCGTTGAAAAGTGAACCAGGTAGTTTGATATGCGTCGTTTGATCGAAATAGCAACGGAGCGCCGCGTCACTATCTGGATGGTGACTGTCGCAGTCGTATTGTTCGGCATGGTTTCGTTAAACCGATTGAGCGTAAATTTATTACCGGATATTTCCTATCCGACAATTACCATTCGCACCGAGCTGACTGGCGCGGCCCCGTTCGAAGTGGAAAACCTGCTCACCAAACCAATCGAAGAAGCCGTCGGCGTTATTCGAAATGTTCGCCTTGTTCGCTCGGTATCGCGTTCCGGACAATCGGATGTCACGCTGGAGTTTATCTGGGGCACCGACATGGATATTGCGGGTGTCGACGTCCGTGAGAAAGTGGACATTATCGAGTTGCCTCTTGAAGCGAAGCGGCCGATGTTGCTGCGCTTCGACCCGTCGTCCGAGCCCATAATGCGCCTTGGACTGCTACACAAATCGGAAGATGATGTTGTTCACCATACATCCGAGAGTGAACTCAAGGCCATTCGCAGACTGGCAGAAGACAGGATCAAGAACGATCTGGAAGCACAGGAAGGAACGGCTGCGGTCAAGGTCAGCGGCGGCCTGGAAGACGAAATCCAAATTCAGGTCGATCAGCAAAAGCTGGCGCAACTTGGATTAAGCATCAAGATCATTGCGGACCGTATTCGCGCCGAAAACGTAAATCTTTCCGGAGGCCGGCTTGAAGAAGGCGACCAACGATTCCTGGTCCGCACCTTGAATGAATTTCAGAGTGTTGACGAATTCAGGAACGCCATCATCGCAAACGTCGCGGACAGACCGGTTTACCTGCGAGATGTTGCCACTGTGACGCGAGGTTATAAAGAACGAGAGGCGATAACACGGGTTAACGGGCAGGAGTCGGTCGAACTCGCGGTCTATAAAGAAGGCGACGCAAACACGGTGCAGGTTGCACGACGTGTGCAAGCACAGTTGGAAATCATTCGAAAATCGCTGCCTGACAATCTCGAACTCGTGCAGATTTATGATCAGTCGAAATACATCTCGGCAGCCATTCAACAAGTCACCACCGCAGCAATTGCTGGCGGCATTCTCGCCATCCTGGTGCTCTATGGATTCCTGGGCGACGCCCGGTCCACATGGATAATCGCGGGCGCCATTCCAGTATCCGTCATTGGCACGTTCCTGTTGATGTACAGCAACAACGTGTCGCTCAACATCATGTCTCTCGGTGGTATCGCCTTGGCGGTTGGCATGTTGGTCGACAACGCCATCGTCGTACTGGAAAACATCGTCCGCAAGAAAGAACAGGGACTTGGACCGGTCGAGGCCGCAAGAACCGGAGCTACGGAGGTTAGCTCTGCCGTGGTCGCTTCGACGCTGACAACCATTGCCGTATTTTTCCCGATGGTATTCATTAGCGGCATTGCCGGCGAGCTCTTCCGCGACCAGGCACTGACTGTCACTTTTGCGCTAATACTGTCGTTGCTGGTTGCACTTACTTTAATCCCGATGCTGGCGGCGTCGGGCACGGGCTCGCGTTACGCGGCCGAAGATCATGTTTTTCGTGAACAGCCGAAAAGAAACGTTTTGGTACGGGGGTTCCAGTGGCTTTTCGCGCTGTTCACGAAACTTGTTTCATTCATCGTCTGGCTCATTGGCGTGTTGGTAACCGCCATTCGATGGATATTCTGGATAATTCTGTGGGTGCCGCGATTCCTGCTAAAGCGATTCAGCGACGCCTCGGCTGTAATTTATCAGCCTTTGTTGCGGTGGTCACTAAACCATCGCGCCGCGGTTGTCCTCGGATCGATCGCAATATTCGTCGCGACAATGTCCCTGATTCCCCGACTGGGCTCCGAGCTCATTCCGCAATTATCCCAGGGTGAATTCAGCGTCAATTTGCGACTTTCTCCTGGTGCACCGATTTCAGAAACCGATCGTGTGATCCAAGCTGTCTACAGATCAACGCAGAACATTGACGACGCCGATCTGACTTACTCGGTAGCAGGAACAGGAAATCGGCTGGACGCAAATCCTGTAGACGCCGGTGAAAACGCGGGCAGCTTGAATGTAACGATGAAGCCAGGATCGAACCGGGAGAAAGAGAATCAGGCAATGAACGTCATGCGCAAAGCATTGGCACAAATCCCGGGCGTACAATACGAATTCAGCCGGCCAGCGTTAATGAGTTTCGCGAGCCCGATTCAGATTGAAATCGCAGGATTCGATTTGGACAGCCTGGACCGCGTGAACCAGACTATCCTGCAGTCAATGACCAAATCGGGTCGATTTGCCGACATTAAGACAACCATTGAGCTGGGCAACCCGGAAATCCAGATTATTTTCGACCAGGAACGCGCGGCGGCTCTCGGGCTTTCTGTACGCGATATTGCAGATCGTGTTGTTGCAAATGTTCGAGGCGAGGTCGCAACGCGCTACACGCTGCACGATAAGAAAATTGACGTTCTCGTTCGCAGCGTTGATACCCGGCGGGCGAGCATCGAAGAAATTCGCCAGCTGATCGTAAATCCGGAGGCCGAACGACCGGTAACGCTTGAAGCCGTTGCCACAATCAGCGTTTCCCGCGGCCCGGCCGAAATTCGGCGGATCGCACAGGAACGCGTCGCGTTGATCTCGGCGAACATAGCATTCGGTGACCTCGGTGCTGCGGCGGAGGAAGCGCAATCGATCATCGATCGTACGCCGATGCCAAACGGTGTTAGCGCAACCGTAGCCGGTCAGAATGAAGAGATGGAAGCGTCATTCAAGTCCATGAAGTTCGCGCTACTGCTCGCCATATTTCTTGTGTATCTCGTGATGGCGTCACAGTTTGAGTCGCTGATTCACCCGCTCGTTATCCTGTTTACAATTCCACTGGCATTAGTGGGTGCCGTGCTCGCGTTGTTCGTTACTGGCACAACCATCAATGTTGTGGCATTCATCGGCGTCATTATGCTCGCCGGCATTGTGGTGAATAACGCAATTGTGCTGGTTGACCTTATCAATCAGTTGCGTGCTCAGGGCGTCGAGAAAACGGCAGCCATTATGGAAGCAGGACGAGAACGTCTGCGGCCGATTCTGATGACGACGCTGACGACGGTCCTGGGATTGCTTCCCATGGCAATTGGCTTTGGCGAGGGCGCGGAGATGCGCACACCGATGGCGATTACCGTTATAGGTGGGCTACTGGTTTCCACCTTGCTCACCCTGCTTGTCATACCGGTTGTGTATTCCCTGCTGGATCGTAAGCAATGGGCGGTAACCGAAGGTGAGCTGGTCACCAGCTGATCAGAAATGAAACACACAGAAATCGCTCTACGCCGTCCCGTTACAACAATTGTAATTTTTGTGGCGCTCGGTTTCATCGGGTTGCTTGCTTCACGCTTGCTGCCGCTTGAAAAGTTTCCGGACATCGAGTTTCCGGGCATCTTCATTCAAGTTCCCTATGCTGGCTCTACACCCGAAGAGATCGAGCGCCTTATTACACGACCAATGGAAGAAACGCTGGCAACCCTGTCTGGCGTCAAAACAATGTTTTCAACCTCGAGTGAGGACTCGTCCATGGTATTCCTGGAGTTTGACTGGGATCTCGACATGGGCACCAAAGGCATCGAGGCTCGCGCAAAGATAGACGCCATTCGCGATGAACTGCCGAGCGACATCGAGCGCTTCTTTGTCTTCACCGGCTCGTTGGCGGACCAACCTGTTTTACAGCTTAGAATCGCGAGCGACCGCGATTTGAGCAACAGCTATGACATGCTCGATCGGTTGTTGAAAAGACGCATTGAACGCCTCGAAGGAGTGTCGAAAGTTGAACTGCAAGGTGTCGATCAGCGAGAGATCCGCATTCTGCTGGATATGGCGCGAGTAGCCGCGCTCGGCATCGACATCAACGAGCTGCAACGCCGCTTGCAACAAAGCAATTTTTCGGTCAGCGCCGGACGAATAACCGATAGCGGTCAGCGATTCAGCGTTCGACCGCAAGGCGAGTTTAAGTCTATCGAGGAAATTCGGAATTTTCCGATCAGCAATGGCAACCTGAAGCTTCGTGACGTCGCGGCTGTGGAGCTGCTCACTCCTGCCAGGGACTACGGCCGTCATCTGGATCGGGAATACGCGATTGGACTCGCCGTCAGCAAATCAACTGGCGCAAACATGGTGGAAGTAACAGACCGTGTTCTCGCAGAAGTCGAAGAAATTGGCAAGTTGCCACAAATGTCCGGCATCAAGATTTTCAGCCTGGACAATCAGGGCCAGGATGTAAAAGACTCATTGAACGACCTTCTTAACGCCGGCATGCTTGGCGCGCTACTCGCACTGCTGGTTCTTTATCTGTTTCTGCGACAGGTCGCAACGACTCTAATTGTCACCGCCACTGTTCCTTTTTCTCTCACGATCACACTGGGCGCTCTGTATTTCCTGGGCCTCTCCCTGAACATGCTGACCATGATGGGCCTGATGTTGGCCGTCGGCATGCTTGTCGATAACGCTGTTGTGGTGACTGAAAGTATTTTCAATCAACGAGCGAAAAATCCGGATGAGCCGATTAAGGCAACGCTGGCCGGTGTAAAAGACGTTGGTCTCGCCGTTATTGCCGGGACATTCACCACAATTATCGTTTTCGTTCCTATCATGTTCGGTACCAAAACCGATATCAGCGTTTTCCTGACCCACGTCGCCATTACGATTATCGTAGCGCTGCTTGCTTCTTTGTTTATTGCTCAGACGTTGGTGCCGATGTTAACCGCCAGAATCAAGCCACCGCCACCGCCGAAAGAAGGCGCATTCATGTCGCGGCTTACAGTTCGTTATTCGAAGAGCCTGGGATGGTCTTTGAGGCACCCGTTTTGGACATCGTTGGGCATTGCCGCGACCCTGATCATCGGCATACTACCGCTAATTCTGGACCTCGTGAAATTCGATATGTTTCCGCAGGAAAGTGGTCGGCGCCTGCAGCTGCCTTACCACATCGAAGGTCAACACCCGCTGAAGAGAATCGAAGAAACCGTCGACATCATGGAGCAGTATTTTTTCGACAATAAGGAAGAATTTAATATCCGCTCGGTCTACAGCTATTACAACAAAGGCCTGGCGCAGTCGACGTTGTTGTTAACGTCCGAAGACGATGCGACAGCCTCAACCAAAGAAATCATTGAGCGCATCGAAGAAAACCTGCCGGTTATCGCGATTGGCAAGCCCAGCTTCCAGCGTGACAGTCAGGGTGGCGGTGGAGAAGCATTCAGTATCCAGGTATCCGGGGACTCGACCTCTCGCTTGAATGCAATGAGCATCGACATCATCCGCACGCTTGAAAGTGTCGAGGGGCTCAAGGACGTCCGCTCCGATGCCAAACTCGGCGCACACGAAGTTCGCATTTCCATCGATCGCGTGCGTGCCGCCGCCGCCGGACTGACGACCGAGAGCATCGCGCAGACCATCGCTACCGCAATGCGAGGGCAAAATCTGCGAGAATTTCGCACTGAAACCGGTGAAGTCGCGGTGAGACTCGCGTTCCGTGCTGACGACAGGCAGACGCTTGAGCAGCTGGCCGACCTGCCCTTGTACACCGACAAAGGGCAACGGATTCCGCTCGGTAGCGTCTCAAACTTTGAGGTTGGATACGCGCCGGACGACATTCGCCGCCAGGATCGGCAAACAGCGATTATCATTTCGGCGAAGCTCGATGGTGACAGTTCGCTGGATGATGTCAGGCCCAGAGTTGAGTCACTCATGAACGAGTACGAACTGCCACCGGGCTATAGCTGGAAGTTCGGTCGCGGCTTCGACCGTCAGGATGAAACAGGGCAAATGATGGTGACCAACATCTTGCTTGGTATCGCCTGCATTTTTTTGGTGATGGCCGCGTTATTTGAATCTTTGCTGTTGCCGTTTTCGATTATTCTGGGATCGATTGCGTTCTCGGTACTCGGCGTATTCCTGTTTTTCGCCGCTACCGGCACGACATTTTCCTTTATGGCGATGATCGGCATCATGATTCTGATTGGCGTTGTCGTTAATAACGGTATCGTGCTCATTGATCACATCAATAATCTGCGCCAGAGAGGTATGCCAAGAAACCAGGCTATTGTTGAAGGCGGACGCGACAGACTCCGGCCGATATTGATGACGGTAGCGACAACTATTGTGGGTCTGGCGCCTTTGGCCATCAGCACAACCCAGGTTGGTGGCGACGGGCCGCCGTATTTCCCGATGGCGAGAGCCATCATTGGTGGGCTGGCGTTTTCGACCATTGTCTCGTTAATGGTCGTTCCCGCGCTGTATGCGGCCTTCGACTCGATGTCCGCATGGGGCCGGCGAGTAATGCGGCGAGCACGGCGCGGGCCCTGGCCCAAGTCGCTGCCATCAGCAGCAGGCCTTGGGCCTGGATCTTAAGCTTAACCGAGTCGTCCCAATGGCTGGTCGAGGCTGTCCGGTGGAACGGTAAACCAGGCCGGGCCCTCGTCCGTCATGTACAGGCAATCTTCCAGGCGCACGCCGAACGAGTCGAAATCGTACAAGCCCGGTTCGTTTGAAAAACACATGCCCGGTGCCAGCAACGTTTCTTCACCATGCACGAAATTGACGGGCTCATGGCCGTCCATGCCGATGCCATGCCCCGTACGGTGACTTAAGCCCGGCAGCTCGTAGCCTGGTCCCCAACCGAGAGATTCGTAATGCGCTCGTACCGCATCGTCGACTGACCCGGCAGTTGCTCCAAGTTTTGCTGCGTCGAACGCGATTTGCTGACCGTCGCGAACCGTATTCCAGACTTCACGCTGACGTGCATTGGCCTCGCCGAAAACCAGTGTTCTGGAAATATCCGACTGGTAGCCGTGAACGGAACAGCCACAATCCATCAATACGATCTGGCCCTCTTCAATTTCTTGCTCCTGATTCGTCCCATGGGGGTATGCGCTGGCAACGCCAAACAGCGCCATGTTCCAGACGTCACTGCCGCCAAGTTCTGCTTGAGCAGATCGCATCATCTCCGTGACGTCTGCGGGCACCATTCCCATTTCGAGATTCGCGAACACATGCCGGTACGCCTCCAGAGTGATCTCGCTGGCCTTTTTCATCAGTGCGATCTCATGCGCCGTTTTGACCATTCGGCATCCCGCGGTAACGGGCAATGCGGATACGATTTCCAACTGCGGTGCGACATCGGCAAGACCGACGGCAACAAAATTTCGCACAGTATCTTCAAGGCCGATTCGTCCATTTGTGATACCGCGGTCTTTCAAGAATCCGGCAACGCGTTCAAAAGGGCTCTCGTGTTCGTGCCACGCCCGGACGTCATCGCCAAAGGTCATCGACTCGCGAACACTGGGCTCTTCGAAAAAGGGAGTTACGACGCCTATGTCGCCTTCGCGCGGAATAACGACGGCGGTCAATCGCTCGCTACGCCACCAGCGGATACCGCTGAAGTACAACATGGCAGACCCGGGCTCGACCAGAATGGCGTCAATATTGTGCGTCGCCATCAACCGTTGCGCGTTTTCGATTCTGGTCAGGCGTTCATCGACACCTATCGGACTGACATCACCAAGAATGGAATTCAAGCGAGGTTCGGACGATTCACTACCGGACTCGCCGCAGGCGCTGAGGGCGATTGCTCCAGCTGTCGCGCCTGACAGCTTCAGGAAATCGCGCTTGTTCATTCGCATGGGCTGCTTCCTTATTCGGAAAAGGGGTCGGAGTACATTAATAGCGTTCGCCGCTTAACGGCGAACGCTATTAATGTACTCCGACCCCTTTTCCGAGGCTAGCGATACAACCTGATTACTCGTACACCCAGCAACCCAAACAACAACCAGATTCCGAATGCACCACCGCCACCCTGCGACACAATAACAATTCGTTGCTCAACATCCGGCGCATCGCGATTAAAGTCCTCGAGCGGCAGGTAAGCCAGCTCTGATGTGTCGTCCGGACCAAAGCTTGCAACAAATTCCCCGTCAAAGGCATCGAACAACTCTATGAGCAAGTCGTAATTACCCGTCGGATAGCCAGACATCAATTCAGTCACCAGCACATACTCATCATCGCCACTGGCGCCAAAAATCGTAAAGTCATTAGTGACCGCGTATTCATTCCACGGACCGCCCTCAAAGCTCAGGTAAACTGCTGCATAGACCTCGGCACTACTGTAGATCGTGTCCGCGTCGAACAGGAGGTCGATTCCGTAGAAGTAACCGTCGCCATCATCGTCATAGAACAACTGGACATCCGCATTAAAGATCCAGAAGTCATGACTCATGGACTGGGACGCTACATCGACAGACTTGCTGCCTGACGGTTTGCTGGCGATTTTTGATCGCGCGCTGTCCGCCTTCAGTGGCGCGTACTGATCCACTGACAGGTTGCCCTTTTGCGGGTCGCGCATATTCGAGCGTCCGCCTTTCGAGAAATTAAGCGACTCAGACAACCTCGACTCTGCAGCTTCCTGCGAGGTCGTCGTAACGTCTGCCTGCGCCTGAAATGAAAGCGCTACAAGCAACATCATTGTCGCCAGTGACCCCGCCTTATTTGATCGTTTGAAATCCGCTTCGATTTTTCTAGACATCTCGATATCCTCTATCGCACAATGATTCGACTGAGGCCCATTAAAGCCCGGTACGCATGAATCCAGCCTGAATTTCTCCTTTATTTTCTGAACGTTACCTGAACAGGTGCGAGCGGAGCTGTACCAGAAATGCACCAATCAAACGCACAAGACTCATACGGCAAGGCGATCGGTTTCTTGTTGTTTGGTGTTGCTGCAGGCTTAAGCCTGGACCTGGCTGCAAAGTGGTTGCTCGTCGATTACTCGTTACAGCAGTTTGTTTTTCTGCGTAGTATTTTTGGTGTCCTCGTATTTTTGTCGTTATCACGCTGGTTCGGCGGCATCGGCGACCTGAAGACGAAACGATGGAAGGCACACCTTTTACGCACGGTCTTAGCCTCAGGAGCGATGTTCGGCTTCTTTTACGGCTTGAAGTACATGCCGCTGGTCAACGCTTTGACCCTTGCCTTTACAGCACCACTAATCGTAACCGCACTGTCGGTCCCGATCCTCGGAGAACATGTCGGTTGGCGCCGGTGGCTTGCGGTAGTCGTCGGCTTTATTGGTGTGATGATCGTATTGCGTCCGGGCCGGGGCATGCTGACTCCGCCGGCACTCGCCATTATGGTTGCGTCATTCTGCTACGCAGGCCTCGCAATTTCGGCTCGCAAACTTGCAACCACCGAAAGCTCGTTGTCTCTGTCGGTTTACGTCATCACTGGCCCGTTGATTATTTCGAGCTTCCTGTTGCCGGGTAGTTACATTGCGCCGACGTTCAATGGCTGGTTGCTGTTCCTGTTCGCAGGGTTTGCCTCCGCCGCCGCATGGGCTGGCATCGTAGGCGGCTACCGCAGGGCGCCGCCGTCCATGCTTGCGCCATTCGAGTACACGGCACTGATCGGCGCGGCGATCGCCGGTTACTACATTTGGGGCGAGGTGCCGGACAAGTGGGTGATCGCGGGCGGAACGATTATTATCGCCAGCGGTTTGTTCATCGTCTATCGTGAAGTGGGTTCCGTCATGACCGGCCGATACTTGCGGACATTCACCGCCGGCGGTGCGGCGTCTATTGTCCGGCGGTTCAGGCGCAGGAAGAATCAGAATAATAGCTAATGACGTCTACAACGTCTCTCCGCTGGTAATTTCGACACGCAATTCCTGAAGCTTGTCTTTTATTTTCGCGGAATTTTCGCTGCCCATTCGCAACAGCAGTTTTTGCCCGCTTGACCGGGCTTCGAGGTCCGGATTCTGGAACTGATACAAAACATGGGGTCTTACCAGTGAAATATTTCCAGCAAGATCGGGCGTGGCAAGCATATCGTCAATCGCTTCCACCAGGCGGTCATTGAAATAGCCATTCGGATATCCCAGGTCCTGGTAGGCAGATTGAAACAGCGGATAATACCGACGGTAGAGTCCGGCCAGTTCACCGATGTCCGATTGCTCGATGATGCCAACAAGGCTATCGAAACGACGGTAACTCTCCTGGCTGATCACAAACAGGTCACCACCCTCAGGGTCTGCTACAAAAGAGTCGGCGAGACCGGTCACCGGCCGAATACGCTCCGCCACATGGCCACGAGGTAAATTGTCGACCGTCGCCACCACTCGCTCAACAATACGTGCGCCAGCGAGCAACGAGCCAACTTGTTCGCCGAAAAGATCGCCAAGCTCCAGTTTGAAA
>Ga0114950_10002719_pt1 | contig 13594 bp, 25 predicted proteins | sample N075metaG_FD_83503 | JGI IMG/M metagenome (GOLD analysis project Ga0114950, IMG submission 83503) | Deep subsurface microbial communities from Kermadec Trench to uncover new lineages of life (NeLLi) - N075 metaG | ecosystem: Environmental > Aquatic > Marine > Ocean trench > Sediment | place...
AACGTACAGATGAAGGTGGAGTTGATTGCACCGATTGCGATGGAAGAGGGTCTGCGTTTCGCGATACGCGAAGGTGGCCGCACCGTGGGTGCTGGCGTTGTTGCCAAAATCTTTGAATAAGACTGATTAGAGCGAGCTAAACAATGGCTGATCAAAAAATCCGTATACGGCTTAAAGCTTTCGATCATCGTTTGATCGATCGTTCGGCCCGTGAAATAGTGGAAACCGCGAAGCGGACAGGCGCCCAGGTGCGTGGACCGATACCGTTGCCCACCCGTATTGAGCGGTATACCGTTTTGACTTCTCCGCACGTCAACAAAGATGCGCGGGATCAGTATGAAACACGTACGCATAAACGCCTGATGGACATCATTGACCCCAATGACAAGACCGTGGACGCGTTGATGAAGCTGGATCTTGCAGCCGGCGTACACGTACAGATCAAACTGAACTGAGCGGTTTGCAGCGAACAGGACGACAGGCAGAACAATGACGATTGGAATAATAGGCCGCAAACGCGGCATGACGCGGATTTTTACTGAGCAAGGTGACAGTGTCCCTGTGACGGTCATTGAAGCTCAACCTAACCGCATTACGCAGGTGAAAACCATGGAAGTCGATGGTTACAATGCTTTGCAGGTAACCTTTGGCACCAAGCGGAACAGCCTGCTATCAAAGCCGCAAGCTGGACATTTCAGCAAGTCGAAAATTGAAGCCGGTGAAGGATTATGGGAATTGCGGCTGGATGGCGAAGAGGGTACAGACCTGGAAGCGGGCGCTGAGCTCAATGTCAGCCAGTTTGAAGAAGGCCAGAAAGTTGATGTGACTGGAACCAGTAAAGGTAAGGGCTTTGCCGGTGTTATAAAACGGCACAATTTCAGTATGCAGGATGCCACCCATGGTAACTCCCTGTCACACAGAGCACCTGGGTCCATTGGCCAGTGCCAGACGCCTGGTCGTGTATTCAAGGGTAAGAAAATGGCCGGACACATGGGCGATGAACGTGTTACCACGCAAAATCTCGAAGTGGTCCGGATTGATGCTGAACGGAATTTGTTGCTGATTAAGGGCGCGGTTCCCGGGGCGAAGAACGGACAGGTAACCGTCCGCGCCGCCGTGAAGATGCACTGAGGAGAATGACAATGAAACTCGCAGTTGCAGGCGGAAGCGCCATAAAAGTATCCGACGCCACTTTTGGCCGGGACTTTTCTGAAGCACTGGTTCACCAGGTTGTCACTGCATACCTTGCAGGGGCACGCGCAGGTACCAAGGCACAGAAAAACCGTTCAGACGTGCGCGGCGGTGGACGCAAACCATGGCGCCAGAAGGGTACGGGTCGTGCCCGTGCAGGAACTATTCGCAGTCCGTTATGGCGCGGCGGTGGCGCAACATTTGCAGCCCGCCCGCAGGATCACTCACAAAAAGTGAACCGTAAGATGTACCGGGGTGCTTTGCAGACAATCCTGTCCGAACTTGTTCGGCAGGATCGACTGGTAGTACTGGAGTCGCTGGAACTCAGTGCGCCAAAGACCACCGAGTTGTTGGCCAAATTGGCAGAGCTGAATTTTGAAAGAGGGTTGATTGTCACAGCCGATGTGGTGGATAACCTGTTTCTGGCGTCGCGCAACATACCAAATGTACATGTGATTGATGTTGTGGGTCTGGATCCAGTCAGCCTGGTGGCGGCCGACAAAGTGATCATGACTGTTGATGCAGTCAAGAAGATTGAGGAGTGGTTGGGATGAGTGCAGAACGCTTATACAAAGTGCTGCTTTCGCCACGGATGACTGAAAAGTCAACCATGCTTGGTGAAAAGAGCAATCAATATGTATTCAAAGTGACCACTGACTCTAATAAAAAAGAGATCAAGAACGCCGTCGAAAAGCTGTTCGAGGTCAATGTTGAATCAGTACGCATTGTAAACGTGAAGGGCAAACGCAAGACGTTCAAGCTCCGCGCGGGAAAGCGTAATGATTGGAAAAAGGCTTACGTTCGCGTTCAGGAAGGTCAGGTGATTGACTTCCTGGGCGGAGAATCAGTTTAAGGATATTTGCTCATGGCAATTGTAAAGGCAAAACCAACTTCTCCAGGACGCCGTGGTGATGTGCAGGTAAAACATAATCACTTGCACAAGGGTGGCCCCCATGCCGCATTGGTGGAAAAGAAGTCACGTACAGGTGGTCGTAATAATGCAGGTCGCATTACTACCCGTCATCGCGGTGGTGGTCATAAAAAGCACTATCGCGTGATTGACTTCAAGCGTGATAAAGATGGAATTGGTGGTCGCGTGGAACGCATCGAGCATGATCCGAACCGGACGGCGCATATCGCGTTGATCCTGTATTCAGATGGTGAGCGTCGTTACATCATTGCACCTAAAGGATTACGCTCAGGCGATCCTGTGCAAAGTGGCCGTGAAGCGGCCATCAAGCCCGGCAACTGCTTGCCATTGCGCAACATTCCAGTCGGAACAGTGGTGCATTGCGTGGAAATGAAACCGGGCAAGGGTGCACAAATTGCACGCAGTGCAGGTGCAGGCGTTCAGTTGGTCGCGCGTGAAGGTCAGTATGCTACCTTGCGTCTGCGCTCAGGTGAAATGCGCAAGATTCCTGCCCGCTGTCGCGCGACGGTTGGTGAGGTTTCGAATTCCGAGCACAACCTGGAAAAACTGGGTAAAGCAGGTGCCAAGCGCTGGCGCGGTGTCCGTCCAACCGTTCGTGGTGTAGCCATGAACCCGGTGGATCACCCACATGGCGGTGGTGAAGGGCGTACTTCAGGCGGTCGTCATCCAGTATCGCCCTGGGGCGTTCCAACCAAGGGCTACAAGACACGAAGTAATAAACGAACGGACAAGTACATCGTTCGATCACGGTCACGGAAATAACGGATAGCTAACATGTCAAGATCGATTAAAAAAGGTCCATTTATTGACCATCATCTGGCCAGGAAGGTCGCAGACGCGCTCGAGACCAACAACAAACGTCCGATCAAGACGTGGTCACGGCGTTCGATGATTCTTCCGGATATGGTTGGTTTGACCATTGCTGTTCATAACGGGCGGCAACACGTACCGATTTTGATCAATGATCAAATGATCGGACATAAACTCGGTGAATTTGCGGCTACCCGGACCTTCAGGGGTCACTCGGGCGACCGTAAGTCCAAGTAGGTAAGCAGTGATGAATGCAACAGCAAAATTACGAGGCGCAAGAATTTCTGCGCAGAAAGTACGACTGGTAGCGGACCAGGTTCGTGGTATGCCGGTTGAAAAAGCCGAGCAGTTACTCGCGTTCAGTACCAAGAAAGCAGCTTTTATCATGAAAAAGGTGCTGTTGTCTGCGATCGCAAACGCAGAACACAACGATGGTGCTGATATCGACGAGTTGAAAGTGACGACCATTATGGTTGATGAAGGCCCGACAATGAAACGGGGCAGGGCGCGGGCCAAGGGCCGCGGCACCAAAATTTTAAAACGCACCAGTCACATTACGTTGACTGTGGCTGATAGCAAATAGACCGGGACTAATATTATGGGTCAAAAGGTACATCCAATCGGCATACGCCTGGGCATTTCCAAAGACTGGAATTCTACGTGGTATGCAGAAAAAGGTGAGTTTGCAGAGCTGTTGAATTCTGACCTTGCGGTCAGAGCGTATTTGCATAAACGTCTGCAGCAGGCAGCAGTCAGCCGTATTCAGATCGAACGACCGGCTAAATCTGCCCGCATCACAATTCACACTGCACGTCCAGGGATCGTGATTGGTAAAAAAGGCGAGGACATTGACCGTCTGCGCCGCGATGTCAGCGAGCTGATGGGTGTTCCGACACACATTTCTGTTGCTGAAATCCGCAAGCCGGAGTTGGATGCCCAGTTGGTCGCGGAAGGAATTGCACAACAGCTTGAGCGTCGAATTATGTTTCGCCGTGCAATGAAACGGGCTGTTGGTAACACAATGCGTTTGGGCGCATTGGGTATCAAGGTTAAGGTTTCAGGCCGCTTGAACGGTGCAGATATTGCACGCAGCGAATGGTATCACGAAGGACGGGTGCCATTGCATACGCTTCGTGCTGATGTTGATTATGGCTTTGTTGAAGCTGCGACCACCTACGGTGTACTCGGCATAAAAGTGTGGATTTACAAAGGCGAGGTCTTTGATCTGTACGCAACAAAATCTGAAAATGCGAGCAGCCCGAAGGGCGCTAACTAGGAGACTGAGTGATGTTGCAGCCAAAACGAACAAAATTCAGAAAGCAAATGAAAGGCCGTAATCGGGGCTTGGCGCAGGTGGGTAACCGTGTCAGTTTCGGTGAGTTTGGTCTCAAGGCAACGACCCGCGGATTTGTTACCGCCCGTCAGATTGAAGCAGCCCGACGCGCGATTACCCGCTATGTGAAACGTAGTGGAAAATTGTGGATCCGGGTGTTTCCGGACAAGCCGATCACCAAGAAGCCGGTTGAAGTGCGGATGGGCAAGGGTAAAGGAAACGTCGAGTATTGGGTCGCCCCAATTCAGCCAGGCCGTGTGTTGTACGAAATCCAGGGTGTTTCCGAAGAAGCGGCACGTGAGGCTTTCCGTCTGGCATCCGCAAAGCTGGCGGTTAAGACTACATTTGTATCCAGGTCGGTGATGTGATGAACATAAATGAGATGAAAAGCAAGACCGTTGTTGAACTTGGTGAGGCGCTCGACAGCCTGTTGCATGAACAGTTCAACCTGAGGATGCTGAAAGGAATGGGTCAAATGACCAATATTCATGAATTGCGTCTTGTGCGTCGCAATATTGCGCGGGTCAAGACCGTCATGACTGAGAAATCAACTGAAGGTAATGCGGCATGAGTACAACAGATGTAGTGAAGCGCACCAAGACCGGGCGTGTTGTCAGCAATAAAATGGACAAAAGTGTGACCGTTTTACTTGAACGACAAATTAAACATGCGCTGTATGGAAAATACATTAAGCGGTCCACAAAGGTGCACGCGCATGATGAAGAAAACTCTTGTACAGAAGGTGACAAGGTTTTGATCGCTGAGTGCCGTCCTCTTTCTAAAACGAAGAGTTGGCGGGTAATTGAAATTCTGGAGCGGGCTGAGTAGCCCGACCATCGGTTAAAGCCGGAGCAGATAGAAATGATTCAGATGCAGTCCATGTTGACAGTGGCGGATAACAGCGGCGCACGCCGGGTTATGTGTATCAAGGTCCTGGGTGGGTCCAAGCGGCGTTATGCCCATATTGGCGACATCATCAAGGTGACCGTCAAAGACGCAATACCACGCGGCAAAGTCAAGAAAGGTGAGGTTTACGACGCGGTGGTTGTACGCACCAGGAAAGGTGTTCGTCGCAGTGACGGTTCGTCGATCCGTTTTGACGGTAACGCAGCCGTATTGTTGACCCCAAAACTGGAGCCGATTGGCACCCGTATTTTTGGGCCTGTTACACGTGAACTGCGCTCTGAGCGGTTTATGAAAATTGTCTCGCTCGCACCAGAAGTGCTTTAAGCGGGAGGAGTTGAGAAATGAAACGCATTCATAAAGGTGACGAAGTAATTGTCATCACGGGCCGCAGTAAGGGACAGCGGGGTCACGTGATCCAGGTTCTGGATAGCGAGCGCTTGTTGGTTGAAAACGTAAATATGGTTAAGCGCCATACGAAGGCGGATCCGGGCAGCAACAAGCCAGGTGGCATTGTTGAAAAAGAGGCAACGATTCATATTTCGAATGTAGCGATGTTCAACCCGGTGACGGGTAAAGCTGATCGCATTGGTTTTAAATCACTGGAAGACGGTAGCAAAGTGCGGATTTTCAAATCCACCAGCGAAGCCGTTGATATCTAGAGATCAATAAAATGTCCAGATTACAAACATATTACAAAGATACGCTCGTCGCCCAGTTGATGGATTCGCTCGAGCTGAAAAATGTCATGGAAGTGCCGAAAATCACCAAAATAACGCTGAACATGGGCGTCGGTGAAGCCGTTACCGATAAAAAGGTCATGGCTCGTGCCACCGAAGATATGGCCGTGATTGCCGGTCAGAAACCGATCGTCATCAACGCGCGTAAGTCAGTCGCTTCATTCAAGATTCGCGACGGCTGGCCGGTTGGCTGCAAGGTGACCTTACGTCGCGAGCGCATGTATGAATTTCTTGACCGCCTGGTGAATGTATCCATACCGCGTATCCGTGACTTCCGTGGTTTGAACCGCAAGTCGTTTGACGGACGTGGGAATTACAGCATCGGAATTCAGGAGCAGATCATGTTCCCGGAAATCGATTTTGACAAGATTGACACCATTCGGGGAATGGACATCACCATTACCACGAGTGCAAGAACTGACGCGGAAGGCCTGGCGCTGTTGAAAGCGTTCAACTTCCCCTTCAAAGATAAATAGGCAGGGACCTAAGCATGGCAAAAGTATCGATGATCAATCGCGAAAAGCGACGCACAAAACTGGTGGCTAAATATGCCAGCAAGCGCGCCAGTCTTAAAGCGATCATTATAAATCCGGAAGTGGGTTTTGAAGAACAGCAGCAGGCAATGTTTGCATTGCAGAAATTGCCGCGTGATTCCAGTCCGGTACGCCAGCGTAACCGTTGCGAAATCACTGGCCGGCCGCGTGGGTTTTACCGCAAATTCGGGCTGGGCCGTAACAAATTGCGCGAAGCAACCATGCGTGGTGATGTGCCAGGACTGAGAAAAGCCAGCTGGTAACAGGAAACAAGCGGGCTCTTGCCCGGTTATTAAGAGACAAGGTATTTAATCATGAGTATGAGTGACCCGATTGCTGACATGTTAACCCGCATTCGAAATGCGCAGGCAACCAATAAGGTTGAAGTAATTATGCCGACTTCAAAAGTGAAGGTGGGTATTGCTGCAGTGCTGAAGGATGAAGGCTATATCACTGATTTTCGTGTCGATGAGAACGGCGGAAAGCCGAATCTCGTGGTGACGCTCAAATATTATGAGGGTCGTGGTGTCATCGACAGCTTGAAACGTGCAAGCCGCCCGGGTTTGCGTATATATCGACGTAAAGATGATTTACCTCGGGTTCTGGATGGTCTGGGCGTTACGATTGTCAGTACTTCACGCGGCATCATGACCGATGTGGCAGCCCGTGCTGCTGGTCAGGGCGGCGAACTGCTGTGTTTCGTGGCCTGATTGTTAACAGATTCTAGGAGACGACGATGTCACGTGTAGCAAAAAATCCGATCAAACTGCCATCTGGTGTTGATTTGAACATCAGTGGTTCTCAATTGAGTGTAAAAGGCCCGAAAGGAAGCCTTGAACTGAAACTGCATCCGAGTGTTAGTTTTGACGAAACCGACGGTGAATACCTGGTGAAGGCGGACAGCGATAAAGCCCTTGCGATGGCGGGTACTTTCCGGGCACTGGTTAGCAATATGGTAACGGGTGTCAACGAAGGCTTTCAGAAGAAACTGAAACTCGTCGGTGTGGGCTACCGGGCAAATATGCAGGGTAGCAAGTTAAATCTTGCGCTTGGTTTCTCGCACCCGGTTGAATACACCGCGCCTGTGGGCGTAACCATTGAAGTGCCTTCACAGACTGAAATAACCATCAGCGGATGTGACAAACAAAAAGTTGGCCAGGCTGCGGCGGAAATTCGCTCATTCCGGCCACCCGAGCCCTACAAGGGCAAAGGCATACGTTATGCCGATGAACGCGTTATCAGGAAGGAAGCCAAGAAGGCTTAATATCGATTTATATTGGATAGATTTACGTGGGGCTTGCTTATATTGGGCTGGTTCGAATTTGAACCGGGCCTGATAAAGAGGAATGATTTAGTGGACAAGAAAACAGCACGATTGCGCAGGGCAAAAAAAGCCCGTTTACATATACGTCGATTGGGGGTGCCCCGATTGACGATTCACCGCAGTGGGCGTCATATTTACGCGCAGGTCATCGCAGCAGATAGCGGCAACGTAATTGCTGCAGCATCAACATTGCAAGAAGACGTTCGTAGCGGCCTGTCCAGCACCAGCGACAAGGAAGCTGCCAAAGCCGTTGGCAAGGCAGTCGCCGAAAAAGCGGTTGCAGCAGGAATATCCAATGTGGCATTCGATCGTTCTGGCTACCGTTACCACGGAAGAGTTGCAGAGTTGGCTGATGCCGCACGCGAAGTCGGGTTGAAATTTTAATCAACCCTACCGACTGAAACAGTAAAGCAGGAATTAACATGTCGAGAATGGACAAACAAAACAGTGACGGTATGCTCGAAAAGCTTGTGGCTGTCAATCGTGTTGCCAAGGTTGTTAAAGGTGGTCGTGTATTCGGCTTTACCGCACTGAGCGTTGTAGGCGACGGCAATGGAAAGGTTGGGTTTGGTTATGGAAAGGCCAAGGAGGTCCCCGTAGCAATTCAAAAATCCATGGAAAAAGCACGTCGCGACATGGTGACGATCTCGTTGAAAGATGGAACCTTATGGCATCCGGTAAAAGCGAGTTACAGCGGTTCCAAAATTTATATGCAACCTGCATCAGAAGGTACAGGTGTAATCGCCGGCGGTGCAATGCGCGCAGTGCTGGAAACAGTTGGAGTTCGTGACGTACTGGCAAAGAGCATTGGTTCAAATACACCAATCAACCTGGTCAGGGCGACGATCAAAGGCCTTAAGGCCATGCATAATCCCGAATCTATCGCGGCCAAACGTGGCAAGTCTGTAGATGAGATTATGGCAAATCATAAGTGAGTGGGACGATGGCTAAGAAAAAACAGATTAATGTAACGCTGGTCCGTTCACCGATTGGTGCCCAACCCAAACACAGAGAATGTGTGCGCGGCCTTGGGCTCAAACGTATGCACCAGACTGTGACGCTGGAAGACACACCTTCGGTTCGCGGTATGTGCAACAAAGTTTATTACATGGTGCGAGTGGAAGAGGCTTAGGTCGCTTTTGCGAGTCTTGAACAAAGAGAAGTACAGACATGAAACTGAATACAATCAGCCCTGCAGAGGGTAGCAAAAAGAATCGCAAACGCGTTGGTCGTGGTATCGGTTGTACCGATGGCAAAACTGCCGGTCGCGGCCATAAAGGTCAGAAATCCCGCTCCGGCGGTTATCACAAAGTTGGTTTTGAGGGTGGTCAGATGCCGTTGCAACGCCGCTTGCCCAAGCGTGGCTTTGCGTCAACCACGGCACGCTACAATGCGGAAGTGCGTTTATATCATCTCGCGGTCATGAAGGCCGATGTGATTGATTTGGAAACGCTGAAAAAGGCCGGCATCGTCAAGCACGATGCGCGCAAGGTGAAAGTTATTAACACCGGCGACATCGGTCGTGCTGTTACCATACAGGGCATTGCAGTCACCAAGGGTGCACGCACAGCCATCGAAGCTGCTGGCGGAAAGGTCGAATAATGGCAAAGACGCCTTCACAAGTGGCGGAAGCGCTGGGTGGTCTCGGTCGTTTGACCGAGTTACGTCAGCGCTTGTTGTTTGTATTTGTTGCGCTGATTATCTACCGGATCGGAACATTTATTCCGGTGCCGGGCGTCAATCCCCAGGCATTGCTGCAATTTATGAATTCACAACAGGGAACCATCATTGATGTGTTCAACCTGTTTACCGGTGGGGCGTTGGAGCGGTTTTCGCTGTTTGCCCTTGGCGTAATGCCGTACATATCTGCATCCATTATCATGCAGTTGATGAGCAGTACGCTGCCCAAACTGCAACAATTAAAAAAGGAAGGATCCAGTGGTCGGCAGAAAATCACCCAATACACGCGTATTTTCACCGTGCTGTTGGCAGCTTTCCAGGGCGGCAGCGTAGCGTTTGCACTGCAAAGCCAGTCATCGATTGTGTTTTCTCCCGGTTACGGATTTATTTTTACCGCAACGATCACACTGACTGCCGGAACAATATTCTTGATGTGGCTGGGTGAACAGATTACAGAGCGTGGTGTTGGAAACGGTATTTCATTGATCATCTTTGCAGGTATCGTTGCTGGATTGCCGCGGGCGGTTGCGGGCACACTTGAGTTGGTCAATACCGGCCAGTTGAGCATTCCGGCAATGTTGTTCATTTTGGTGCTGGTACTTGGCGTTGTTTACTTCATCGTCAAGGTGGAGCGCGGTCAACGGCGCATTACTGTTAACTATGCACAGCGTCAGGGCAAGGTGGCTTATCAGAATCAGGCTACGCATTTGCCGTTGAAACTGAATATGTCAGGCGTAATCCCGGCGATTTTCGCTTCGAGCCTGGTGATTTTTCCATCGACGTTGGCAACCTGGTTTTCCACCTCTGAAAACCTGGGCTGGCTAACCGATATTGCGGCGGCTTTGACACCGGGGAATTTGCCATACACATTGCTGTATTCATCGCTGATCATATTCTTCTGCTTTTTCTACACGGCGTTGGTATTCAACTCCAAGGAAACCGCAGACAACCTGAAACGGTCCGGTGCATTTATTCCAGGTATACGTCCCGGTCGTCAAACTGCTGATTATATCGACAATGTGTTGACCCGCTTGACGATGGTCGGGTCCCTGTACCTGGTTGCAGTTTGCCTGCTACCGGATATTCTGAGGGTGGTCTGGGCGGTGCCGTTCTATTTTGGCGGTACATCAGTGCTGATTGTTGTGGTCGTCATCATGGACTTTATTGCCCAGGTGCAGGCGCATTTGATTTCGCACAAATATGACAGCCTGATGAAAAAGGCGAATATGAAGTCGTATGGACGTTCCGGAATGGTGCGTCGATAGGCTGGATTTTTGAGCGTGGCTGCGGCCATGACATTTGTTGGTGAAAAACGTCAGGCCGGATTAGCCGGAATCACGTTCAAGCCTTGATAATCTGAGGAGAGCTGCCATGAAGGTGCAAGCTTCAGTAAAAAAGATTTGCCGGAATTGCAAGATTGTTCGACGCAGAGGCGTAGTTTACGTTATCTGTACGGACAAGAAACATAAGCAAAGACAGGGTTAAGGAGCCTCTGATTTATTCTGGGCGAAGTAGATTGTGATTCAAAATGTTCAGGTTCAAGGCGCGAATCGAACGTAATAGCTAGCTATTGTGACGATTTGCAACGCAGAAGCTGGACTTTTTGGACGCAAGATACGAGTTCATGAATAGATCAGAGACTCCTTGAGTCAATTTACTTTTTTTGATTTGCGGCTTTTACCGGTTTAGCAGATTAGATATAATGTACTGTTTGCGTTGAGCAGTACCAACAGTAGCAGGAGTACGCAGTATGGCTCGCATAGCGGGAGTCAACATACCAGTTCAGAAGCACACTTGGATTGCTTTAACCAGCATCTATGGTGTCGGGCGCTCACGTGCTTTTCAAATTTGTGAAGCGGCGGGTGTAGCACCTGATAAAAAGATCAGGGACCTTACAGAACCTGAAGCTGAAAACATTCGCGCTGAAGTGTCGAAGATTGCTGTCGAAGGTGATCTGCGTCGTGAAGTAGCAATGAACATCAAGCGTTTGATGGATCTGGGTTGTTACCGTGGTATCCGTCACCGCAGGGGTTTGCCCGTACGCGGACAACAAACCAAGACGAATGCCCGTACCCGTAAGGGTCCCCGGCGCCCGATCAAGCGTTAATCGATTACAGGTAACTTATTCATGGTAAAGCCAAATACAAAATCGAAAAAGAAGGTCAAAAAGGTAGTGGTCGATGGTATCGCCCACATACACGCTTCTTTTAACAACACAATCATCACACTCAGCGACAGACAGGGTAACGTCTTGTCGTGGGCGACTTCAGGTGGGGCTGGTTTCCGTGGCTCACGTAAGAGTACGCCATTTGCAGCCCAGATAGCTGCCGAAGCAGCGGGTAGAGCCGCGCTTGATTTCGGTATGAAAAACCTGGAAGTTCGCGTCAAGGGCCCGGGTCCTGGTCGTGAATCGTCTGTCCGTGCACTGAATGCACTGGGTTACAAGATTACCAACATCATCGATGTGACGCCGATCCCCCATAACGGGTGCCGTCCACCGAAGAAACGTCGTGTTTAGGAGCTTTAGAAATGGCTAGATATATTGGACCAACCTGCAAACTCGCGCGTCGCGAAGGTGTGGATCTCGGCCTGAAAAGCCCGGCACGCGGACTGGAGTCCAAGTGCAAGCTGAACCAGGTTCCGGGTCAGCATGGTGCTTCCAGACGTCAGCGTCTTTCAGATTATGCACTGCAATTGCGTGAAAAGCAGAAAGTACGCCGTACCTATGGTGTATTGGAAAAGCAATTCCGTAATTATTACAAGAAAGCCGCTTCTCAGAAGGGCGCGACCGGTCAAAACCTGCTGATTTTGCTGGAAAGCCGTTTGGATAACGTCGTTTACCGGATGGGATTTGCGGTTACCCGCGCCCAGGCTCGTCAATTGGTTTCTCACAAGGGGATCAATGTAAACGGCAGCCAGGTCAATATTCCTTCCTACCAGGTGAAGGCCGGAGACATTGTCAGCATTGCTGAAAAGGCAAGAAATCAGCTGCGTGTCAAGGAAGCAGTTACGTTGAGCCAGGAAATGGATCTGACCGCTGTCTGGATGGAAGTTGATACCACCAAATTGGAAGGTATCTACAAGATGCTGCCGGAGCGGAGCGATTTGCCGGCAGATATCAACGAGAGCCTGATCGTCGAATTGTATTCCAAGTAATGCCCTGATTTTCCCATCGACTCTGTTGGTGGGGAAGTTTTACCAGTCATTTAATGAGTGAGGTACATCCCATGATGGATGTTATTGAAAACATGTTACGACCCACAGCGATAGGTGTTGAGGAAATCAACCCCAACCGTGCCCGTATTGCATTAGAGCCACTGGAAAGAGGCTTTGGTCATACTTTGGGTAACGCGTTACGACGCGTATTGCTGTCCTCGATCCCCGGCTGTGCAATTGTCGAAGCTGAAATCGAAGGGGTTTTGCACGATTACACAGCAGTCGAAGGCTTGCAGGAAGACATCATTGAGGTCTTGTTGAACCTCAAGGGTATTGCGTTGCGAATGTTCGAACGCGAAGAAGCTATATTGACACTGAGCAAGAAAGGTCCGGGTCCGGTTACCGCAGGGGATATCAAGATCGATCACGATATTGAAGTGATAAACCCCGATCATTTAATTTGCAATCTGACCAAGAATGGCAGCATCAATATGCAGCTAAAGGTTAAACGGGGTGTCGGCTACCAGCCTGCGAATCGGTTACTGGTTAACGAGGAAGAAAGCAGGCCGATCGGTCGTTTGATGCTGGATGCCTCCTTCTGCCCGGTTCGCCGTGTTTCATACAGTGTTGAGGCTGCCCGTGTGGAGCAGCGCACTGATCTTGACAAGCTGATTCTGGATATTGAAACCAACGGTACCATGGATTGTGAAGCAGCGGTTAAGCTGGCGGCAAATATCCTGGCTGATCAGTTGGCGGTATTCGTTGACTTTAAAGCGCGCCCGGAATTTGTAGAAGAGGAAAAATCACTGGAGATTGAACCCATTCTGCTGCGCCCCATTGATGACCTGGAATTGACCGTTCGTTCAGCTAACTGCCTGAAGGCGGAAAGTATTTTGTATATTGGCGATCTGGTGCAGAAGACCGAGGTTGAGCTCCTCAAAACACCTAATCTTGGTAAGAAGTCACTGACTGAGATCAAAGACGTGCTGGCTC
>Ga0114950_10002721_pt1 | contig 13590 bp, 13 predicted proteins | sample N075metaG_FD_83503 | JGI IMG/M metagenome (GOLD analysis project Ga0114950, IMG submission 83503) | Deep subsurface microbial communities from Kermadec Trench to uncover new lineages of life (NeLLi) - N075 metaG | ecosystem: Environmental > Aquatic > Marine > Ocean trench > Sediment | place...
CGAGTTGCATTTCAATTTGCCGACCGATGGATCGAGCGATGGCGAGTTTGACAATCACCGCTTTGTCCTGGGCGTTCACGCCAAGTTGGCGGACTGGATTCACCTCAACGTTGAAATCGATTTCGAGCACGCCGCCCAGGAACTGGAATTTGAATTCGGGTATCTGGATTTTCTCATCGACCCCGCGTACAATTTCCGCGCCGGGGTGATGCTGGCGCCCGTCGGCTTTCTCAACGAGTTTCATGAGCCGCCGCTGTTTTGGACCGTTGAGCGTCCGGATTTTCAAAAAAGAATCATCCCCACCACTTGGAATGTCTCCGGGGTCGGTGTTTTTGGAACTCCCGTGGACGGCGTAAACTATCGCCTGTATGTCGTCAACGCCCTGCAATCGATCCGACCTGGTGCTCTTACCGGGCCATGTGATAATGGGCACGGGGCGGGAGGTAACTGCGGTCGGTTTCGGGCCAATGATGGCATCCGCGGAGGCCGGCTTCAGCCCGACGCAGCCATCTTCGAAAACTTCGCTGTCACCGGCCGGGTCGAACTCACCAAGTTGATGAAGGGTTTGCAATTGGGTTTCTCCTTCCATACCGGCAATACCAGCCAAAACCTGATTGACGAAGGTGGGATGACCACTCTGCTGGAAGCCGATGTCAAGTACCGCTACAAATGGTTTGACACGAATGCTTCCATCGCCCATATCAGTATCAGTGATGCCGCGGCGCTCAATACATTTGTCGCTGCTGAAGCACCAGGAAGCGTGAACATTCCTTCCGGCATCTTCGGCTGGAACGTGCAGGCCGGCGTGCATGTGCCGCAATTGCTGGGCTGGAGCACCACCCATGATTTTGTTCCGTATGTGATGTACGAGTTCACCGACACCCAGAATGAAATGCCGGTGGGAATTGCTCAAGACCTTTCGCAGGAAAAGAAAATCACGACAGTGGGGGTTTCTTACCTGCCGATTCCGGCGGTGGCGCTGAAAGCCGCTTACCAGCACACTTCCAAGGGCAATGGTGACCGGGTAGATAAGGTCCAATTCGGGATGGCGTATATGTATTGATGGGTAGCGCGTCCTCCCACCATCCCGGCAAACAGCATGCTTACCTCGAAGAATGTTTATAATGCGCGTCTTGTTCTTTCGCTTTCGAAATTGGGAGTCGCATAAAACGATGCATGAAAAAAAAATCAATCGCCGGCCGTTTTTATGGATCGTTCTACTGGCGGTTTTTTTATGGTCGGTGCCACTGTCGGTTGGGTTGTCGGCGGAGGCGGAGCGCAGTAATGAAATTTATTTGACCAAGAAAGAAGCGTTGGCGCTGGCTTTTCCCGGAGCGGATAAAATCTGGAAAGAAAAAAAATGGCTGACCGATACCCAAATAGCGGCGATCGCCGAACTTTCCGGGCAAAAATTTACCGCCAAACGTCTCAAGTTTTATATCGGAATCAAAAACGGCAAGGTGATGGGAACCATGAGCATCGGCAATGAAATTGGCCGATCCTATCCCATCACCTTCATGGTGGTGATCAATCCGGATGGCACCGTCAAGGATGTGGAAGTCATGGTCTACCGTGAGCCGCACGGTTGGGAGGTGCGGTTTGATTCATTTTTGAGCCAGTTTTTTGGAAAAAGCGCCCAATCCCCTTTTGACAATATCCACAACATCACCGGCGCCACGTTGTCCGTCCGCTCCATGACGCGGGGCATTAAAAAAGCCGTGGCCGCCTATCAGGTGCTGTTCCTCGATCAAGTGGAATAATTTTTTCCGGTTAGCCTAACAGGGAATCGATAATGTCGCGCACTTCCCTGGCGCCATTCAACTTCACCTTGCCGGCCACAGTCAATTGACTTGCCTGCCGGATGGACTCCCGCCAATCCCCGTCAAAAAATTTCTCAGATGGAATGATCAGGCCCACTTGCCGCTCCTCGAGGAAGTTGCGGATGGCCGGGTACTCCCCAAAACCCTCGCGGGAACAGGAGAGCACAGGTTTGCCGTGGTTGAACGCCAGCGCCAGCGTGGAGTACCCGGCTTTGGTGAGAACAATATCCGCGCTGGCGATCAAGTCGACATAAGTGAACGAGTCATCCAGAACGAACAGATTGCTGATATTCGTGGGCAGGGGATCGCGGGTGATGAACAGGCACTCCTCGATTTTTTCCAGATTTTTCCAAAGGATACTGGCGGCATTGAGCTCTCCCAAATAAATGAACACCAGAGTTTTGTTGTTCAAGCCCCCGTGCAATTCCAATTGTTGCCGGATGTCACGGCCTTGCTTGCTTATGAATCCGACCTCTTGTTGCGGTGAATCGGCAGTGGGTTTGATATGACATTGCGGCAGGATGTGAAGGGTGGCGGCCGCGTACTCCTCCTTGAGTGTAGCCAGAAGCTCCGCCTGGTCTTCGGCGCCGGGAAATCCCGCGTAAATGTCGTGCCAGGTGAAATTGGCAATCAGCAGGGACGGCACGCCAAAAAGTTTAGCGGCTTGCAAAGGCAGGCTTGGCACATCTGAAACCACAAGGTCGATGGCGTGGTTTGCCAGCCATTGAACTTCTGAGGACAATCGGTCCTGCCGGGTCTGGTAGAAAATTTTGAGGTTCGCCAACGCTTTGCCGGGGTTGATCGTGATGAAGTTTTCCTGAGCGCAACCGGCGTCGACTTGCTGTTTGACGATAGGGAAGGTGGGGGGCCAGCCTTTAAAGGCTTCGCTGGACAAATCCGTTTTGAGGGTGACCTGATATAAGCCCACCAATTGCTCGAGGACCGCCGCCGACCGGGCGGCATGGCCGTAGCCATGGGAGCTGATATAATAGGCAATCCGTTTGATAGCCGATTCCGTAAATAAAAGGTGGTGATTGACTCCAGTGTGCTGTTAATGTCACCGGGATTTTGGAGCCTGTCAGGAATCTTTATGGGGCGTGTATTTGAACTGACAAAACGTTCCCAATTTCGCGAAGGTGTTGGTCAGTTTGAGGTTCACATAATCCTTGCGCGCTTCCGCTGGAACCTGGCAATAGGTGCAGGCGGTTTGAATGAAATCTGGCCGGCCGAAGCGAATGTTGAACTGGGAAAACCAGCACTTCTTCAATTTAAAATTCCATTCTTTTTCTCCGGCCTTTTTGGTTTCCAAAAGGAAATATTCCCAAGTGTAAAACTCATCCACTCTGGACTGATTTTTTTCTACAAAGGTTTTGAATGGGTTTTCGGTGGCTTTTTCTTCAGCCACCTGTTTTTCAATTTCCGGTGACAGCCAGTTCGTTATTGCGCGGGAGATGGGCTCCCGGGCTCTAATGGTGTTTAAATTGTAGTCATCCAAAACGACGTGACAGGTGTATATAAACAGGGCCAGGGTGGTGTAATATTCCTCCAGCGAATCAAGAGAATCGGCTTTTTCGTATTCCCATAGCTCGTCAAAACGAGCTCGGATTTTTTCTATATCCACATCCAATCCTTCAATCTTCAGATGGGCCAGAATGGGATCAATCCGCTCACAGGCTCTGGTGGAGGATTCTGTAGCCGCATTTTTATCGTCTTCCATGACTATCCTTTGACAAGAAAATCTCTCAGTTTCCAGACCGCGAAAACTGCATTAATAATAAATCAGCCCGGCAGGCGCGGGACACAAGGGACTTGGAACGCCTCAAAAATAGCACACAATCGTCCTTTAGATCAAGCCCGATGGCAAGGCATGAGTTTCCGGAGCCTGCGTGTGGGGCTCCTTTGATTGGAGCCGGGGCCGAAATTTGTATACAATGACCCATTATCCACTCCATCAAAAGGTTTTATGCAAGCGGAGGTTTTTGACGTTGTAATTGTGGGGGCCGGCGTCATTGGGCATAGCATCGCCTACAAATTGAAGCGCAGCGACCCCGGCTTAAAAATCGCCGTGCTGGGGGACCCGATGAACTCCCTCATGGCTTCCCGTGCCGCCGCGGGGATGCTGGCGCCTTTTTGCGAATGTCAAAAAGGCGACCGATTTTTCCAGTTTTGCCGGGAATCTCTTGAAAAATACCCGGCTTTTGTTCAGGAATTGTCCACCCTCAGCGGTGTCCCGATTCATCTATCCACAGCGGGCTCGGTGATGCCCGCCAAATCGGTGGGGGATCAATGGCAGGCACGTCTTGAGTTTTTCCGCCAGGAAAATATCCGCCACGAAATCTGGTCGGTTGAAAAAGTCCGGGAAAAATTACCAGATTTTGCGAATGATTGCGGTGAAGTGATCTGGGTGGCGGAGGGACAGGTCAACAACCGGCAACTGCACGACGCCTTGGTGGCCGCATCTTCAAAACTGGGGATTCGTATTCTCCCCTCCAACGCCACGGGGTTCCGGCACGACCCATCCAGTATCCAGGCGGTGGTCACCGATGCAGGTCTGGTGGCAGGTTCGAAATTTGTCCTGGCCGCGGGCAGTTGGTCCCAGCCCCTGGGTGAAGGATTAGGATTGTCCCTGCCACTCAAACCGATAAAAGGTCAAATGTGCCGGGTTCAGGTGGCGGAGGGCCGGCTCGACTACACGATTCATGGCATCATGACCTACGTGGCTCCCTGGGGAGAAGGCAACGGCTTGATTCTGGGATCGACCATGGAAGATACTGGATTCAATCCGGTGGTGGAAGAGGATGTGATTCAAGGGTTGATCGACCGTGCCGCGGAAATCCTGCCCTTTCTGAAAGAGGCTCCGCTGGTGGAATCCTGGACCGGACTGCGCCCTGCGGCAGAGGACCTGATGCCGATCATGGGAGCCAGCGCCAGGTATGAGAATTTATTTTATTCAACGGGCCACTACCGAAACGGAATACTGCAAACTCCGAATCAGGCGGACTACCTGGCCGGCGCGATTTTAGGCGGGCTTAAGGAGAGCATCCCTGAATTTGATCCGGCAAGGTACGATCTTTAAATCAAACAAATATTCTCATGAACCTTTTTAAAACCGACGAAGATTTAATCCGGGATTTTCACAACGTCTGGCACCCCTGTACCCAGATGAAGGATCACGAAACCCGTCCGCCTTTGCTCATCGAACGCGCCGCGGGTGTTCACTTGTTTGATGCCGACGGCAACCGATACCTGGATGTGATTGCTTCCTGGTGGGTGAATATTTTGGGACACAATCACCCGCGCATCAATCAAGCCATTAAAAACCAGATGGAAAAATTTTCCCACGTGATGTTTGCCGGGTTGACTCATAAGCCGGCCATCGACTTGGCTGAAACTCTGGTGAATTCGTCATCTCCCAACCTGACCAAGGTTTTTTTCTCCGACAACGGTTCCACTGCCGTCGAGGTGGCCCTCAAGCAAAGCCTGCAATACTGGGTGCAAACCGGGAAACCTGAAAAAAAACAATTCATCTATTTAAAGGACGGCTACCACGGTGAAACTCTGGGTGCTCTTTCCGTCTGCGGGTCGGATCTGTTTCGTGACAAATTCGAACCGGTATTGATGCAAAACCGCGAAGTCGTGGGGCCCGATTGTTTTCGATGTCCCTACGGGCTGACTCCGGACAGTTGCCAGGCCGAATGTTTTGAACCGATGCAAAAGACTTTGGAGCAAAATCATGCAACGGTGGCGGCGGTCATCATCGAACCTTTGGTTCAGGGCGCGGCGGGAATGAAAATGTATCCACCCATTTACCTGAAGAAGCTGGAAGAAGCCTGCAACGCTTGCGATGTCCACACCATTTATGACGAGGTGGCGGTGGGGTTTGGCCGGACCGGTGCGCTGTTTGTCTCGGAGCATCATGGCTTGCAACCGACCTTTTTGTGTTTGTCGAAAGGCATCACTTCCGGAGTTTTGCCGTTGGCGGCGACCTTGACCGAGGAGAAAATTTACGCCGCTTTTTATGATGAGTTCGCTTCGATGAAAATGTTCATTCACAGCCACAGTTATTCCGCCAATGCGCTGGCATGCGCCGCCGCCAATGAAACTTTGGCGATCCTTCAGGAAGAGGGTTTCATGGCAGGCCTCCAGCCGAAGATGGACGCCCTTAAAGAAGGCGGGCGCCAATTGGAGACGTTGCCCTGGTGCGGGGAGTTTCGGCAGACCGGCATGATTGCCGCTGTCGAGTTGGTGAAAGATCGGGATCGCAAGGAGCCTTTTCCGTGGCAACAGCGGGTGGGTCATCAAATTTTTCTCGAAGGATTGAAGCGCGGAGTTTACATGCGGCCCCTGGGCAATGTGGTATATTTCATACCGCCCCTGGTCATCGAAACGAATGAAATCCAAACGATGATCGACACGGCCTACGAATGCATCGACAAAGTATTGGGTGGAAATTAAAATGTATCAAGTCACTATTAAAACTGTTTTTTCGGCGGCCCATCAGTTGCGGGGATATGACGGGCAGTATGAAAACCTGCATGGCCACAATTGGACAGCGGTCGTCATTGCCGAATCCGAGGAGTTGGATGCCATGGGAGTGGGCATTGATTTTGTGAACCTCAAGAAGCAAACGGAAGAGGTGTTGTCGGCTTTGGATTATCACAACATCAACGAGGTGGCTCCTTTCGACCAACAAAATCCTTCCGCTGAAAATATTGCCCGTTGGTTGTTTGAGAAGTTGAGCGCTCTGCTCAACACGAAATCTGTAAAAATCAAACGAGTGGAGATAAGTGAAACGCCGGAGTGTGGTGCCGCTTATTTTGAATGAGGCGGGGAGCATGAAGAGAGCACCAACCATGCAGGTGATAATTCCCAATTTAATCACCGCTCGTTTCAATTTATTGGAATATCTTAAGAGAATTTATGATCATTGGCCAGCCAGAAGGCCGGTGCAGTCGATGCTCTGTTCGAGGACCTGCAACAATTCAGGAGTGAACGAATCGGTGGCGAGACCTTCTATGAAAGGAACTCCGCCCAGCAGGCGCGTTCCAGACAATTCTTTCAGAAGTGCGGGTTGTTCGGTTTCCACCGCATCCAAATCTCCGGTTTGATTGAAAATGATTCCTCGAACTTCCAGATTTTTTTGCTTCAGATGATCCAAAGCCAGCAAACTGTGGTTGAGCGTGCCCAGCTGGTAGCGGCAGACCAGGACCACCGGCAGTCCGATATCGCGAATCAGATCCACCACGAAATAATCTTTATGGATGGGCACCAACAGGCCGCCAATTCCCTCGACCAGCATCCAGGGATGGCGGTTCGCCAGGGTTTGGTAGGCGGACAGTATTTTATCAATATCGATTGCCTGGTTGGCAATCATGGCCGCCTGATAGGGCGACGCCGCGGGCTTCAGCCGAACCGGGCACACATCGGTCAGATCGTCTTCGATGGCGGCGGATTCCATGAGAAATTTGGCGTCGGAATTGGCCGGTGAACTGCATTTCGCATCGACCCCGGTTTCCAAAGGTTTCATGACGCCCACGTCCAAACCCCGATTTCTGAGCAGGGCCAGAAGGCAAGCTGTGACGACGGTTTTGCCGACCCCGGTATCCGTGCCTGTGATAAAAAATCCTGCCATGGACTCCGCCATTTAAAAAGTTTGTTGTAGAGAACTGCCTGGTTTCAAGACAACTTAAATTTCATAGGTCCCCATAAGGTCTGCGGGTGAGGTTTGGAGTCGCCCCAATATCTGGTATAATCGTACCGCTGTGTCTACTGGTTTTACGAGGTCTCGAATTATGGGTTCTAAAAAGTTGAAAATTATCTGCCCTTGTTGTGAAGCGTCGTTGCATATCGACCAGAAAACTGGCGATGTGTTGTGGAAAGAGGAGAAAAAAAAGGAACTCTCCTCGCTGTCGGACATGGTGAAAGGCCTGAACGCGCAACGCCGCGAGGCGGATGCTTTGTTCAACAGGCGAAGCGAGCTGGAAAAGGACCGATCACGGCTTTTGGGTGAAAAATTCAAGGAAGCTCAAAAGCACGTCGACAAATCGGACACCAAACCCATCCGGGATTTTGACTTGGATTGATTACCATTCCACGGTCGTCCCGCTGGACACCCACCTGTCTGAAAACTTTTGATCGGGATGGATCACAAATCCACGGTCATCCCATCGTAGGCTAATTCTACATTTTCCGGAAGCTCGGCGCTGACCTTTTCATGGTCGAAATTATGATTGATGTGGGTGAGGATCGCCCGCTTCGGCTTTAGATCGGCAATGGCCGCCAGAGCCTGGTCCAGGCAAAAGTGCGTGGGATGAGGTTTGAAACCCAGGGCGTTCAGTATCAACAGATCTAGATCTAACAGTTTTTTTCGAGACGCATCCGGGATGCCACTGCAATCGGTAATGTAAGCGGAGTCGTTGAGCCGGTATCCCAGAATTGTCAAGTTGCCATGGCGAATGTCCACCGGGGTGATTTTGATTTTCCCCAAAGTGAAAGGTTCTGAGTTCACCGTCACCATCTCTATTTGGGGAATGCCTCCTCCCTGGGGTTGGGAACCATTAAAGATATAACTGAAATTTTTCTTGATAGCGGATAGGGTCATTTCACTGCCATAGCAGGGCGTGACAGTTTTGTTGAAAAAATTGAAGCATCGCAACTCGTCAATGCCATTCACATGGTCGGCGTGGTGATGGGAGTAAAGGATACTGTCGATATGGGTGATCCGGTGCCGCAGGCACTGCTGGCGCAGGTCGGTGGAAGTGTCTATCAAAATTTGATATCCCTCGTTTTCAACCATAATGGAGGAACGCAGACGGTTGTTCCGGGGGTCGTCGGACTGGCAGACGGCGCACTCGCAACACAATGTGGGAACTCCTGTCGAGGTGCCGGTGCCTAAAAATAGTATTCTCATAATTTCAGCTTAATGTTGCATCTGGCAGGGGTCGCCGTTGGAATTGCAGGGAACCGTTTCGAACTGAATGGTCGAATGGGTGATATTAAATTTTTCTTCCAGCAGATTTTTCATATCCGCAAGAATATTTTCCGCCTGGTTCATCCTCTGGTCGTTCACCAAAGCGTGGGTGCTGAGCGCGTAAATATTGGAGCAAATGCACCAGATGTGGAGTTCATGGATATCCTTGACCTCCGGCAGGGCCACCAGCTCTTTTTCGACTTCAGCAAGGGAAATTCCCTTGGGGACGCCCTCCAGCAGGATATGAAGGGAATCCCGGATAATTTTTCCAGCACCCCAGACCAGCACCACCGCCACCAGAGCGGCGATTATCGAGTCCAGAACGTACCACTGGGTGGCCCACATGACCCCGGCGCCGATGATCACGGCCACCGAGGCCAGACAATCGCCCAACACGTGGTAAAAGGCGCTTTTGATATTCAAATCGTGCCGGTGGGTGTGGAGAGCCGCGTCTTTTAAAAAGTAGATCACGCCTAAATTAGCGGTCAATCCGATGGCTGCAATCCCCATCACCATGAGGCTATGCACTGCTTGTGGATTTTGAAACCGCCCCCAGGCTTCCCATAGAATCCCTAACGCCATGCCCAACAACAGCATGCTGTTGGTCAGGGCCGCAAATATTTCGATTCGATGATAGCCGTAAGTCCGGGTACGAGTGGAGGGCTGGGAGGAGATTTTGAGAGCCAGCCAACTCAAAGACAACGCAAAAACATCGGTCAGCATGTGGGCCGCATCGCTCAAAAGGGCCAAACTGTTACTCAGGATACCCCCAACAGCTTCAACGCAAAGAACTATAAACGTTAAAATGATCGCCCACTGTAATTTTTTTTGGATAGAGATCGCAGTCATTTATTATGCATCTTTAAGGGTGAACCAACATCTAATCAGTTTACGACAGGTTACGGTCCTGCCCAAATTATTTAACAGTTTATGTAGAATTATCCGGAAAACAAAGAGCCTTTGGCCGGTTCCGGGACGCCAGCCGTCTGCGACGGTAGATTTGCTTGATAAAATTGAATTTTGGAAGCAAGGAACTTGGAACCCATCGAATTTTTGTGATAGATTAGGTAACTTCATTGGTCACATTATTATAGATAGGAGTTAAATATGCCCACACTTGTTGCGAAACCTGCTCCCGACTTCGAAGCGGATGCTGTCATGCCGGACGGGACATTTAAAAAAATAAAGCTTTCTGATTATAAGGGGAAGTATGTCATCCTTTTCTTTTATCCCCTGGATTTTACCTTTGTCTGCCCCACGGAGATCATTGCCTTCAGCAACCAGATCGCAGATTTTGAAAGCCGGAATACCGCAGTGCTTGGGGTGTCCGTCGACAGCCAGTTTTCCCACCTGGCCTGGAGAAATACCGATCGCAAAAGCGGCGGTCTGGGTGAAATCAAATATCCCCTGGTGGCCGACTTGAACAAGGATATCAGCCGCGCCTATGATGTTCTGGCAGACGGTGGGATCGCTTTTCGCGGGCTGTTTTTGATCGATAAGGACGGCATCGTTCAGCATCAGTTGGTCAATAATTTACCTTTGGGGCGGAACATTGATGAAGCCATCCGCATGGTGGATTCCCTTCAGCATCATGAAGAGAATGGCGAAGTCTGCCCCGCCAACTGGAGAAAAGGCGACGAGGCCATGAAGCCCGGCCCGAAGGAATCTCAAAGTTATTTTCAAAAACACAACTGATCGAACGGACTCCCTGCCGGGGAGCCCAATTTAAAGGGAGGCGGGCCTGTTCGGGTCCGCCTTTTTTGCGCTATATGATCGTACTCACAAATGATGACGGCTACAATGCACCGGGAATTCGGGCCTTGTGGGAGAAACTCTCGCAGGATGCGGAGGTGATCATAGTGGCTCCTGAAACCGAGCAAAGTGCGGTGGGCCACGCCATCACGCTTTCCAACCCTCTGAAAGTGCGAAAGATTGTTGAGGCCGGGCAGTTTATGGGTTATGCGGTGAGCGGGACGCCCGCGGATTGCGTGAAAATCGCGGTCACCGTTTTATTGGAGGAAGCCCCGGAGCTGGTGGTGTCGGGCATCAACCAGGGCGGCAACCTGGGCACCTGTGCCATCTACTCTGGCACCGTATCCGCCGCCACCGAAGCCGCTATCATGGGCGTTCCCGCAATCGCCGTTTCTCTGGATTCTTTCGACTCGCAGGATTTTTCGGTCGCCGCGTCGTTCGTCAGCAAATTTTATCCGATGGTGATCCAGCACGGGTTGCCAGAAGGGGTTTCCTTGAATATCAATGTGCCAGCAGTGAGCCGGGAGAAAATCAAGGGTGCGGTGATCACCCGTCAGGGTAAATCAAGGGTCATTGAAACATTTGATAAAAGGGTGGACCCTCGCAACAACACTTATTACTGGCTGGCGGGCGAAATGAAATTCAATGAGGTGGAGCAGGGGACGGACTGCGAGATGGTGGCGAAAAATTATATCTCCATCACTCCCATCCATTTCGATCTGACCCACTTCCAGGCGATTGCCACCCTCCGCGAATGGAATATCGAGTTTTAAAGAGGGGTCCGCTTACCGGGATGGGATGGGGCAAAAAAAAGCGGGTTCACCGGCAACCCGGCGAACCCGCTGGCAATGACAAATACTATTTTGCGGTAGCGGCGGCGGCTTCGTCCCGCATGGCTTCCTTACGGCTCAGCTTGACCTTGCCGTTGCGGTCCACATCGATCACCTTCACTACGATTTCGTCACCCTCCTGAATTTCGTCGGTCACCTTGTTGATCCGGCGATCACAAATCTGCGAAATGTGAACCAGACCATCGGTGCCCGGAAAGATTTCCACGAAGGCGCCAAAATCCATGATCTTCTTGACCTTGCCGAGGTATTTCTTGCCGACTTCGACATCCTGCACGAGGTTTTGGATCATCTCGATGGCCATATCTGAGGCCGCGCTATCGTTGGAAGCGATCAATACGCTGCCATCGTCGTTGATGTCAATGCTGACCCCGGTCTTGTCGATGATGCCGCGGATGACTTTTCCGCCCGCTCCAATGACATCCCTGATCTTGTCGACCGGCACCTTGATGGTGATGATGCGCGGTGCGTACTTGGACATTTCGGGCCGCGGCTGTGCCAGCGCTTTCGACATTTCCCCGAGAATATGCAACCGGCCTTCGCGGGCCTGTTCCAGGGCGGTAGCCATCAGTTCCTTGCTCAGCCCGGCGATTTTGATGTCCATCTGCAGGGCGGTGATCCCGTTGCGGGTGCCGGCCACTTTGAAGTCCATGTCTCCCAGGTGATCTTCCGAGCCGAGAATATCCGACAAAATGGCCACCTTGTCGCCATCCTTGATCAAGCCCATGGCGATTCCGGCCACCGCTTCTTTGATCGGCACGCCTGCGTCCATCAAGGACAAAGAGCCGCCGCAAACCGAAGCCATGGAGGAGGAGCCGTTGGACTCGAGGATTTCCGACACAATGCGAATCGTATAAGGAAAACTTTCCCGGGACGGCAATATTGGAAGCAACGCTCTTTCGGCCAGCATGCCATGGCCGATCTCACGGCGTCCGGGACCGGAAAGAAACTTGACTTCGCCGGTGCAGAAGGCCGGGAAATTATAATGCAACATGAAATTCTTGGTGCCTTTGAATTCCAGTGTGTCCATCCGCTGTTCGTCGGAAGCGGTGCCCAGCGTGACGCTGACCAACGCTTGAGTTTCCCCACGCGTGAAAATGGAGGAACCGTGAACCCGCGGTAAGTATCCGACCTGACAGGTGATGGGGCGGATGTCTTTCAAACCCCGGCCGTCCACGCGCGATTGCTTTTCCAAAATCATGTTGCGCACCACGGCTTTCTCGGCGTCATGAAAGATATCTTTGAGCTCGCCTTTCAAGTCGTCGTCGCCTTCCGGATTGAAAGTTTCCATCATGCCCTCTTGCACTTTGTCGATAGCCGCCTGCCGTTCCGCCTTTTTAGCAATCTCCATAGCGGCTTCGATACCGGGACGCACTGAATCGGTGGCCTTGGTATGCAGTTCCTGATTGATTTCTTTGGTGGCTACCGAAATTTTTTCTTTGCCCAGCTTATTCTTCAACTCGATTTGAGCCGCCACGAGTTTCTTGATGTGCTGATGGCCGTATTCCAGAGCGTTCATCATGACATCTTCACTCAGTTCGTTGGCGCCGGCTTCGACCATAACGATGCCATCGGCTGTGCCTGCCATGATCAGGTTCATGTCACTGTTTTTGGTTTCTTCATAGGTGGGATTGATGACGAACGCGCCATCGACCCTGGCCACCCGCACTCCGGCGACTGGGTTGTCGAAGGGAATGTCCGAGATCAACAAAGCGGTGGAGGCCGCCCCAATAGCGATGACGTCAGGAGGATTTTCCTGATCGTGCGAAATGACCAGGCAAACGATCTGTGTTTCGTTCCTGAATTCACTCGGGAACAGCGGCCGCAGAGGCCGGTCTATCAACCGGCAGGTCAGGGTTTCCTGATCTCCGGGCCGGGCTTCCCGTTTCAGATAGCCGCCGGGGATTCGCCCCGCGGCGTAGGTTTTTTCCCGGTAATCTACGGTCAGAGGAAAAAAGTCTATGCCCTCCCTTTGACTTTTAGCCATGGTCGCTGTCACCAGCACCATGGTATCACCCTGTCGAACCACCACAGAGCCGTTGGCCTGTTTAGCGAGCCATCCCGCTTCAATCGACACGGACTTTCCGTCCAAGTCCACTTCAACTTTTTCTTGCATTAAAAATTCTCCGATCTTGTTTAGCGCCTGATTCCCAGTTCTTTGATTATATTCTGGTATCGTTGGACATCTTCTCTTTTCAAA